>ENA-ORBV01003007-ORBV01003007.1-microbial-mat-metagenome-genome-assembly--contig:-NODE-3007-length-34514-cov-13.826930_pt1 | contig 34514 bp, 22 predicted proteins | sample MGYA00237777_ERZ505514 | MGnify/ENA primary metagenome ERZ505514 (study PRJEB26160, sample SAMN06269048) | microbial mat metagenome | isolation source: Oligotrophic lake microbial mat | place... | reverse complement strand
TGTGTATAAGAGACAGTGGCGATGATGGAATTGGCGCAGCGCTTGCGAATGTGATGTAACAACACAGGCAAAGTGATTATCATTTTTGTATGGCCCAGCGCCGCTTCCATTACGAAGTCGCCTTTGAGCAGTATCTGCGCAGTAAGGAGATTCCTTATGTTGCGGTCGATGAAGCCAAGCGGGCGCTGGACAAAGCCTATCCGCCGGTGTCGCTCAAGAGTTTTGATTTCGTAGTCTATTCGCAGCGCGGGCCCAATCTGCTTGTCGATGTGAAGGGTCGTAAGCACAGTGGCCGTTCGAGTAAATCGCTCGACAACTGGGTGACGCAGAACGATGTGGACAGTCTGGTGCAGTGGGAGAAAATCTTCGGCAGCGGCTTCGAAGGTGCGTTTGCATTTCTCTACTGGTGCGAGGTGCAGCCGCCTGACGCGCTGTTCTTGGAAGTGTTCGAGTCAGGCGAGCGGTGGTACGCGCTGCTGGCGATCAGCCTGGCGGATTATCGAAAGCATTTGAAGAGTCGCAGTCAACGGTGGGATACGGTGAACATTCCAGCGGCGCAGTTTGCGAAGCTGTCGCGGCCGCTGATGGAAATGTTGTGAAAAGCGACGGAAAGCCCGCTCCTTTGGGGCGGCGTTAAACGGCGGAGAATTGTGCGCTGCATCGATCTGCTTTCTCGCTTTCTCGCTTTCTCGCTGTTTCGCTTTCGCGCTTTTCGGTTCTCTTTCCCTCTTCCCAGTATTGATATTCAAGTTTTTGCGCGATCAGCCCCGATAATTCTTTCCAGTGCAGATTGGCGCGCAAGGACTGCGGGCCAGAAGCTGTGGTAGGCTTCGTTTTGTTTTGACGTTTGCACTGGGGTTCGGATCGCAACACACCTGCGAGGTGGTGTGCTGGGTTTGCGTTAGCCGTGTCAACGGATGAAAGGACGCCCCGTTGCGAACGATCGCCATCATTAATCAGAAGGGCGGCTGTGGCAAAACGACCACAGCCATCAATCTTGCTGCCGTCATGGCTGAGCAGGGGCTGCGAACGCTCCTGATCGACATGGACCCGCAGTCGCACTGCGCTCTTGGGCTTGCGGTGCCCGAAGCGCAGATCGAGCGATCCATCAGCGATCTCATGAGAGCCGGCCTCGATGGCACGATGAGCTTCAGCGACATCGTCTGGCAGATTGCCCGCAATCTCGACCTCGCACCTAGCACCATGGCACTTGCGGGTATTGAAGCGGAACTCGCGCTTGCGCCCGACAAAGATCGTCGGCTGCTGCACGTCCTCTCCACCGTTCGCGATCACTACGACTTCTGCATCATCGATTGCCCGCCTTCGATTGGCCTGCTCACATTCAACGCGCTGCGTGCTGCTGATGAAGTGATCGTGCCTGTCGAGACGGGCTACTTCGCCATGCAAGGCTCCGTCAAACAGGAAGCGACCATTGAGATGATCGCCCGCCGCGCTGGGCACCATGTTCGCTTCAAGGCACTGGCGACGATGTACGACGTCCGCACGAAACTGGCGCGGGAAATTCTCACGGAGCTACGGCGTCAGTTTGGCGAAAAGCTTTTGCCGGTGGTGGTGCATTTCAATAGTAAATTAAAAGAAGCCGCGAGCTTCGGCCAGGCGATCACGGAATACGATCCGGGCAGCCGTGGCTATCAGGATTTTGAAAAGCTTGTCGCTTGGCTGATGGCGAATCCGCCGGAGAAGCCGGTGGCTGTTGAGGAAGCAGAAGCGCCGGTGCAGGCGAGTCCGGTGCTCAGTCGCGCTGCGGAACTGGTGGAACGCGCTCGCGCTCTTTCCGCACGCACAGCGCAGCTTGCCGCGAAGCTTTCGACGGATCACGATGTGGTGCGCGAACGGCGAGTCGATGCGACGGTCGCTGTCTTAGAGCCGCCGATCGTTCGGCCCGCCAATCTCGCAGCGAAACTCGCGAAGGTGTATGGCGTTCGCCCGACGTCGCAAGGCCTGCTCTTTGTACAACCCGTGAGCGGCAGCAGTCAGCTTTATGTAGCTGGTGATTTCAACAACTGGAACGCCGCCGCCACACCACTGCGTCAGGATGAAAATCTAAACATCTGGCAGGCGTGCATTTCGGTGCCGCCTGGTCGATATCGCTATCGCCTCGTGGTCGATGGCAAGTGGGTGCAGGACCCGTACAACAGTTATGTCGAGTCGAATCCCTTTGGCGAACTGAATAATGTCGTCGAGGTGGAAATCGATAAGTAATCAATGAGTTCAAAGTTCAAGGTTCTGAGTTCAATGTCCTTAGTCACCGAGCAAGGCAATTTCTCGTCATCGAAAAATGAATCGCCGGTGTTTCTTGAGGCATGTTCGTCGAAACCAAAACTTTGAACTTTGAACTTTGAACATTGAACTTGGAACTGATTCAATGGATGATCCACGCACACGAGAGACGCTTGATGCCTTGGCGGACCTGTTTCTGACGGGGACGACGCCGCCTGTGCGTAAGCCACCGGGGGCGCCGGGGACTACGGGGGGGCCGACGAGAATGCCGCCGCGTAAGTCGTTTGATGTGGATGCACTGGCGACGACGCTGGAACCAAAGGTGATGGTGACCAACGACTCGCTGGGTTCCAAACCTTCAAGTGCAGCTTCATCACATCCAAAATCTTCGCACGCATTTTCGCATCTCGATGAACTCGAAGGCCCCGGGCCGATCTCCATCGGTGCCCGTTCCACATCAGCAGCGCACTACGCCGATCGCGCGGATGATGATGCTTCTTATCACGAGGAGCCTTCGCATCTGCGTTTACAAAATGATGATGAAAGCGATGACGCTGGCGCTGCGCCAGCTGCGCATCTCGAAGCGGTCATCCTCGGCAACCTGCCCGGCTTTGGCGGCCCCTGGCTCACGCAATACGCCTATCACCTTGCGCAGCAGCGCGGCCCGGTCGCCATCGTTCACATCGCTGGCGATCACGCTGATCTCGAAGTCGTCACCGCTCAGCGGCAGACCGTTCGCACTGGCATCGATGAACCGCTCCCGCCTGGCTCAAGCGCGGATGATCTGATCGCCCGCATGCATCGCATGCTCAGCGATCGCAAGCAGCCTGTCGCCACCTGGCTGATTCATCTGCCTTCGCCTAGTGATCCGGTGCAGGTCGCCAAGGCTGCATCGATTTCGCACTGGACAATTCTCTGTGGCAGTGATGACATGGCCATCGCCGGTGCTTCGCGCATGCTCCAGCAACTGAAAAAGAGCTGCGCCGAACAGACAGATCAAAACGAAATCGCCCGCATCGTCGGCCTCATGATCATGGGCAGCGATGAATCCAAAGCCCGCGAAGCCATCAGCAAATTCAACGCCGCCACATCGAGCTTCCTCCAGCAGCCTGTCGAACTCATCGGCTCCCGCAAGCAGATGTCGCCTGTGCATATGCGATCACTGGGCGGCGCGACCGGCGACGGCGTCTGGCCCGCGATTGAAGCGTTCCTGCACGATCTGCCAGTGAGTGATGACGAAGCTGCGCCCGCTGAACACAGGACTATTGATCCTGTCGTAGCGGCAGCGAGTCCAGCCAACAGCGAAGCAGTGCAACGCGAACCTGAAACGCTTATCGAACAACCGACCGAGCCTGTCCTGGAAAGGAAGCCGATGTTGAGTGATTCTGCTGCCAGCGCCGTTCTTGAAACATCGGATGAATTACGAGAGAGCGCACCCTACGAGCGTTCGCCGCTCGCGGCTTCGCTCCTCCGCCCCAGGCCTGCCTCTTCATCACCCTCATCAACCTCATCATCCCCGCGCTCGCCACAACAACCGCAGCCACAGCGCTACGCGCACACCTCACCGCAAGAGCCCGCGCCCTACCGGGCCGGGGCTGAGGCTCACGTTGATCCATCACCTTCTTCCATCAACGAACCCGACCTCGTCTCGCTGCTCACCGGCTCACTCGCCGGCTCCGTCGCCCTGGAAGCTCGCTATCCCAAGCAGAGCGACACGCAGCTCATCCTCGATCAAGCCGGGCAGCTTCACCTGCTCCGTCGGCAGATGGGTAGCGATCTCAAAGCAGCCCTGGTCGATCTGATTGAAGCCCGCGACTGGGTCATCGAGCATCTCTCGCTCATCGCGCTGACCCAGCGGCAATGTCAGTTTGATATGGCCGCTCAGCCGACGCTGCACCTGTTCACCAGCGATGCGAAAAACGCCGTCGCCATGGTCAACAAACTCGGCCCATTCGTGAAGCTGCACCTGCTCCAGGAAGTTCGCATCGGCCACGCGAAGACGTGGGTGTGTACGGATTTGAACTAAGGTGAATGAAGAAGAAGCCGAGCCGCGACTTAACAAGTCGCGGACGCCCAAGGCCTGTTGCGTGGTAAATCGCGGAACCCTTCTGCGACCTACATCTCCCGTCATTCACTGAAGCCGTAGAAACACGGCGCGCCTCACACCCCTTCAGCCCCCAGACGTCCGCGACTCGTTGAGTCGCGGCTCAGGTAGCTGTTGCGATGCCAAGTAAAACAAGCGACCACGCGACGATTCCGTACAGCAGTGCAAACACGATGGCCGGGATAGCGCTCTGCTTTTGTGATTGTATTAAATAGACCGGCACCGCAATCGGATATAGAAAAAACGTCAAGTACGTTTGAGCTGACGACCAGCGAAGTTGGCGGTTGCGGGCATCAAGCCTACACCATGCGACGGCGACAAACCCAATGACCACAGAGGGAATAATGTTGTCACTACGAGGAAGTACAGAAGCGCTGAGCATGCCGACAATGAAACAGGCTGCAAGCCCGACCTAAAGGATTTTTTTGTGGCGGGTGTGGCGGGTTCGGCGAAGTACGAGTAGCCGACATTGGCGGACTCCAACCGAGCCGTGAAGCGTAAGCGAGCGGATGCCTTGACGGGCGCACCTGTCGTGCCGTCCGCTCGCTTACGCTTCGCGGCTCGGATAAGGCATCGCGCTTTTGTTCACGGCCTATTGATGCACACGGCAATCACTTGCCTTTATGTACTGTGTGGCAAGCCTTGCAGTCGGCGGCGGCTTGCAGTGCTGCGATGCCTTTTTCATCGCCTTTCACCAGCAGGTCGCTTGCAGCCACCAGCGCAGCGGTCTTTGCTTTCCAGCTTGCGTCATCGCCTTTTGTGGGCTTGAGCTTTTCCAGGGCGACGAAGAACTCGTGCAGCTTCTTGATTTCTTCCGGGTTGGATTTCTTGGCGAGCACACGTTTGACGATGGTGTCGTCGCCTTTGAGTGCGCCTTCCATGATGTCTTTGATGGCCAGTGCTGCTGGGGTTGCCGGTGCGGGGGCGACCACTTCTTTGGGCGGCTCTTTCGGGGCAACCCAGCCGTTGTTGATGTAGAGCGTGGCGCTAGCCTTCTTGAGATTTTCCACGCCTGCATCGGTCACCTTCGACTGCCAGACATAAAGCTTCTTGAGGCTCTTGATGCCCGCCAGGTGCGCCAGGCCGGCGTCGGTGATTTCGGTGCCATAGAGATTCAGATATTCGAGTTTGCTCAGGCCTTTGAGCTGCGCCAGGCCGGCATCGGTGATCTTCGTTCGCTCTAGGTGGAGCGAGGTGAGATCGGCGAGGCCCGCGATTTGTGCCAGGCCTTTGTCGGTGACATCGGTGCCGGCGAGGTTGAGCTTGATGACATTGGGCAGGAGCTTGACCTGCTCGAGCATGGCATCGGTGCCGGGCTTGCCGGAGAGATTGAAGAGGATGTCGAGCGTGTCAGTGGAACTGGCCACGCGCAAGACGAGGCCGCCTTGCTCTTGAATTTTGTCCACGGCTGCCTGCTGAGGCGCGGTGAACTTGACATCTTTCTTTTCGGTCGATTCCGCAGCGATGGCGGCAGTGACCACGATGAGCATCAGGGCGAAAGCGGTCCAGCGATTGCGATTCATCGAAAATCTCCTGCGAAGGGGGGCGGTACAAAACAGAGCAGCATCATCACCCTCACGAAAAGTGATCGTGAAGGCGAATATTAAGTGTATCAAACCAACGGCCTGTCATGCATGAGAATCTGATACGAGGGTGGTGAACCAGAAGCCAATGTTTGAAACGGTAGGCTTGGAGCAGGCCAATCGCCATGGGAGTCAGTTGAGCAGATGAGCGGCATATTCGCGATGTTGCCGAAATTGTATCGCCTCACTATTATCCGCCCCGGCTTACGCGTTGAACGGGTGCCGGCTGCTTCTTTCACAATTACAGGAGGGCGTTGCATGTTACGTTTTGCGCTGTTTTGTACGGTGTTGCTGGTGGCTCCGATGGCGGTTCTTGCTGATGAAGTGCATCTGGCCGATGGCAGCAAGATCATCGGCACAGTGACTCGCATTGCCGGCGGCAAGGTGACGATCAAGACCGAGTTCGCGGGTGATCTGTCGATCGATGCTGCCAAGATCAAGGGCATCTCGACGAACGAACCATTGAATGTGCAGCTTGAAAGCGGCGACATTGCCGTGGCCAAGCTGCAGTATGACGCCGCCGCTGGTACGCAGAGTGTGCAGGGCGAAGTCGTGGGCAACAAGCCTGTCGAACTGACTCAGGTCACCAGCAGTTGGCCCAAAGGCGAAGAGAATCCTGAAATCGTGGCCCAGCGCGCCAAGTGGAAAGTCCGCATCGACCTGGGCCTCAACGGCCAGAGCGGCAACAGCGAACTCATCAACTTCAACGGCGGCCTGACCGTCAAGCGCGAAGCGCCCGGCGATCGCCTGACGCTCTATGCCCTGGGTCGCTACTCCCGCGACAACGGCGTCCGCTCGTCCAACGAAATCATCGGCGGCGCTCGCTGGGAAGTCGATATCACCGATCGGCTTTATTGGTACATCAACGGCGAACTCGAACACGATGAGTTTGAAAGCCTCGACCTTCGCGCCACCGCTACCACCGGCCTGGGCTACTTCGTCATCCGCGAAAAGGAAACCGAATTCAAAGTCCACGGCGGTATCGGTTACCAGCACGAATCCTTCGACACCGGCGACACCGATGATCAGGCCATCCTCGATCTGGGCTGGGATTTCCGCAAGGACATCGCCCCCTGGCTTCAGTTTGTCCACTCGCTCAACGTCAATCCTTCACTCGAAGATATCTCTGACATTCGCGCGGTGATGAGCAATGCGGTGGAGATTCCGCTGGTGGCTGACAAGAGCTGGAAGATTCGTCTGGGCATTAAGCATCAGTACGATGCACAGCCTGAGCCGGGCATCGATCGTCTGGACACGTTCTACTTCGCGAACCTGGGCATCGATTTCTAAGCAAAGCGATTCGCAGATTCATAAAATCAACGAACCCTCGCGCCTTAGGGTGCGAGGGTTTTTTTGTCAGGGCGTAGGGAATGGCGTTGATTCGTTGAAATGTTCGCACAGCGCGCCTTTGGTTATACTCCTGCCATGCATCGGCTTGAACTCCTGCGGGCCAACATTCAGAAGGTTTATCTGGGCAACCAGTCAGCAGTCGAGAAGCTGATCATCTGCCTGCTTGCGCGTGGGCACGTGCTCATTGAAGATGTGCCTGGTGTGGGCAAGACGATGCTCGCCACCGCGCTGGCGCGCAGCCTCGATTGCAGCATGACGCGCATTCAGCTCACGCCTGACATGGTGCCCGGCGATGTGCTGGGTGTGACGGTGTGGGATCAGCAGCGGAGCGAGTTTGTCTTTAAGCCCGGGCCGATTTTTTCCAACATCATTCTGGCCGATGAAATCAACCGCACGACGCCGCGCACGCAGTCGGCGCTCCTCGAAGCGATGAACGAAGGCCAGGTCTCCATCGATGGCCACACGCGCAAGCTGATTGAGCCTTTCATCGTCATCGCCACGCAGAATCCCTTCGAGTTTGAAGGCACTTATTTTCTGCCTGAAAGTCAGCTCGATCGTTTTCTCATGCGGCTGCATCTGGGCTACCCCAGTCCTGAAGATGAAGCTCGTGTGCTGACGCTCAATCCTTCGCGCTCGATGTTGCCTGACATTAAGCCGGTGATGACTGCCGCAGACCTTGTCGAACTTCAAACGAGAGTCGGCGAAGTGAAAATTGATCCTGCGCTGATCGACTACATCGTGAAAATCGCCAACGCCACCCGCAACAACGATCAGCTCCAGATCGGCGTCTCTCCACGTGGCACGCTTGCACTGACCCAGGCCGCCAAGGCGACGGCTCTCGTGCACAAGCGCGACTACGTCGTGCCTGAAGACATCATTTCCAATGTGATCCCCGTCTTTGCTCACCGCGTCATCAGTAAGAATTACATGCACGATGCGGATGGCATCGCCACACACCGCATCATGCAGCAGGTGCTTGAGACGGTGCCCAGTCCGGTGTGATGGCGGGTTCAATTGTGCAGATAAAATTCAGTCGAATCGTGTGGCGCGGACAGGCCACCGCTCAAAGCAGCGGCCTGCCCGTGTCACACAGCATCGCTTTTGCCTGCGCCCATCTTCACTACCGCGCCTAAGCTCTGCAATTCACGTATAAATCACGTCTTCAAAGCGCAGGACACCCACCACCATGACCGCTCCGCTCTATTCCATCACCGGCGAAGTCGCCAAGATTGATCACGATCTTTCCATGCTCACCAGCCTGTTCGCAGCCATGCTGCGCAGGCGTGGCCACGATGAACTGGCAGCGATGATTCCCTGGCAGAGCGAGAGCAACGGCAGCGCGCCCAAGCAGCTTGCCGCGCGCGCGAGTCAGGTGCTGGCGATCAGCTTTCAGCTTCTGAACATGGCGGAGGAAAATGCGGATGCGCAGTCCCGCCGTGCAAGGGAAGCCGAGCAGGGCGTGCATGTCGAGCATGGGTTGTGGGGCGAGCAACTGGCGATGCTCAAGGCTGCCGGTGCTGATGAAGCGCAGCTGCGCGATCTGCTCCAGCGCGTGCGCGTTGAAGCGGTGCTCACCGCTCATCCCACCGAGGCCAAGCGATCCACGGTTCTCGAACAACATCGCGAAATTTATCTGCTGCTGGTGAAGCTTGAAAACCAGATGTGGACGCCCCTCGAAAGGCAGGCCATCACCTCCGATCTGTCGCTCGCGTTGGAACGCCTCTGGCGTACGGGCGAAGTACTCATCGATCGTCCACAGGTGCTCGATGAGCTGGATAATATTCTGCATTATCTGCGCGTGATTCTGCCCGAAACCGTTCAACGTCATGACCTGCGTCTGGCGCAGGCATGGGAGGCGGCAGGCTTCGATGCACAGTCACTGAGCGATCCCGCTTCGCTGCCGCGCATTGCCTTTGGCACCTGGGTGGGCGGCGATCGCGATGGTCATCCGCTGGTCACGTCCGCTGTCACGCAGACCACGCTCGGTCGGCTGCGCCAGGCCGCCATCGCTGTGCTCGATCGCGAACTGATCTGGCTGGCGAATCACCTGCCGCTGTCGAGTCACGTGCAGGCTGCGCCGCAGGATCTGATGTTGGAAATTGACAGGCTCGCCAAGGAACTGGCCCCGCACGCCGATGACCTCATGCGCGCTCACCGCGAAGAACCCTGGCGGCTGTACACACAATTGCTGCGCACCCGCCTGACTGCCGAGCTCAAGCATCGCCTGCCCGCCATCACCGCTGATCGTCTGCGCGATGGCCTGCTGCTGCTGCGTCAATCGCTCGTGGCCATCGGTGCAGAGTTGCTTGCATCAAGGCAAGTCGATCGCGTGCTGCGCACGCTTGATGTCTTTGGCCTGCATCTGGCGCAGCTGGATATTCGCCAGAACAGTGCCGTGCATGACCTGGCCATCACGCAGCTTTTAACCGCAGCAGGCATCGATGCCGCAGGCTTTGCGGAGTGGGATGAAGAAAAACGGCGAGCGCTCCTGAGTAAGGAACTACTCACCAGTCGGCCGCTGGCGCGCGAAGATGCTGCCATCGGCCCTGAGGCTGACAAAGTGCTCGCTGCCCTGCGCGTGGTCGCTTCGCATCGCAAACACTTTGGCGGCGCAGGCATCGGCGCGCTGATCGTCAGCATGACCCGGCAGGTTTCCGATCTCCTGGTCGTCTATCTTCTGGCGCGCGAAGCCGGCCTGGCGACGATGACAAACAAGGGCATGGTCTGTCACGTGCAGGTCGTCCCGCTCTTTGAAACGATTGATGATCTGGAGCGCGCTCCCTCGATCCTCAGCGATTTTCTCGAACATCCTGTCACCCTCAGCAGCCTCGCGCAGCAGGCACAAGATCGAAAGCTTCGCCGCCCCTGCCAACAGGTGATGATCGGCTACTCCGACAGCAACAAAAACGGCGGCATCCTCGCCAGCCAGTGGACGCTTCATGTCGCGCAGCATCGCTTGTCGCAGGTCGCTCGCCGACATGATGCGGATCTGCTTTTCTTTCACGGACGCGGCGGCACCATCAGCCGAGGCGCTGGGCCTACTGATCGATTTCTGCACGCGCTGCCGCGTGGCACCTTGCACGGCGCGCTGCGCCTGACCGAACAAGGCGAAACCATCGCCCAGAAATACGCCAACCAGATCACCGGCACCTACCATCTCGAGCTCCTCTGCGCAGGTGTTGCAGGCTCGGCTTATCACCACGCGCTGGCCAGTGAAGTTGATCCTTCTAAAGAGCCGGTGATGGAGAAACTCGCACAAGACAGTCGCAAGGCTTATTTCGAACTCGTCGAGTCGCCGGGCTTCTTCGATTTCTTCAATCAGATCACGCCCATCGATGTGCTCATGTCCAGCGGCATCGGCTCGCGCCCTGCTCGCCGTTCCGGCATGGCCAGCCTCGAAGACCTGCGCGCCATTCCCTGGGTTTTCAGTTGGAGCCAGGCCCGATTCTTCCTGCCCGGCTGGTATGGCGTAGGCACCGCGCTGCATAAACTCGCCAGCGATTCGCCCGATGACTTCGCCCAGTTTGGCAAACGACTGGCGACCTGGCGCTTCGCTAACTACGTGCTGACCAATGTGGAATCGATGCTCACCAGTGGCGATGAATTAATCATGCGCCACTACGGCTCACTGGTCAAAGAAAAATCACTGCGCGATCGGCTGCTGAGCAAGGTGCTCGAAGAATGGCACCGCAGCCGCGACATGATTGAGAAGCTCTTTGGCTCTCCGATCACCCAGCGCCGCCCTCGCCTGGTGCGCTCGGTGCAAAGACGCGTGGAGCCTTTGGAGGCGCTGCACAAAAGACAGGTGGAACTGCTGGGCGAATGGCGCGCCGATCGCGGCAATGCAGCAGGCACGAAGGATCAGGCGCTCTTCAAGGAACTGCTGCTGACCGTCAACGCCATTGCCGGCGGCCTGCGCACGACGGGCTGAGAGAGTCGCTCTGCAATTGAAGTGTTTTTCACGCCTCGCCTCTCACACCTTCAGCTCCGCCTGCCTGCCAAGTTGATCGGCGTAGCGATTGCGGATCGGCTCCACCACATCGCGCACAAAACTATCGACCTGCTGCGGCGAGCGGCCGATGAACTGCTTGGGATCGAGCACGGCTTTTATATCGATCTTCGCAAACGCTGGCTCCTGCTTCAGGCGTTCGAGCAGGTCGTTGTCAGCGCCTTCCGCTTTGACGCGGGCGGCAGCATCTTGGGCGTGTTTGCGAATCACTTCGTGCATCTCCTGCCGATCGGCACCGCCGCGCACCGCTGCCATCATCAGATTTTCACTGGCCATGAAAGGCAACTCAGCAGCGAGATTCTTCTCGATCGTCTTTTCATAAACCACCAGACCACTGGTCACGTTCATCATGATGTCCATCACGCCATCAAGTGCCAGAAACGGCTCAGGTAGCGAGAGACGACGCGTGGAGGAATCATCAAGCGTGCGCTCAAACCATTGCTCAGCTGCAGTCGTGAACGGCACCTGCGTCAGGCCAATGACAAAGCGCGACAGTCCGCAGATGCGCTCGCAGCGCATCGGGTTGCGCTTATAAGGCATCGCCGATGAACCCACCTGATTCGCCTCGAAGGGCTCTTCGATTTCCTTGCGATTGGAGAGCAGCCGAATATCCGTGGCAAACTTCGCGCACGTCGCAGCAGCGGCGGCCAGACTGCTAAGCACCATGCCATCGACGACGCGCGGATAAGTCTGCCCCGTCACCGCAAAGCGGCGCTCAGGCTGCCAGCCCATTTTCTGCGTGACCAGTTCATCGAGCTTGTCGCATCGCCGATGCGCTTCTTCTGGTGCCAGGCCCAGGCCTTCAAATAGTTCGAGAAAACTGGCCTGCGTTCCGGTGGTTCCCTTGACTCCGCGAAAGCGCAGTGAGCTGATGCGGTATTCGATTTCTTCTAGCGCCAAGGAAAGATCATGTGCCCACAGGCACGCCCGCTTGCCCACCGTCGTCGGCTGGGCTGGCTGATAATGCGTGAACGCCAGCGTGGGCAAACTCCGAAAGCGCACCGCAAAAACCGCCAACTGATCGATGACATTGGCGAGCTTGGTTGCGATCAGTTTCAAGCCATCGCGAAGCTGAAGCAGTTCGGTATTGCAGACGACGAATTGACTGGTCGCCCCGAGGTGAATGATCGGCCTCGCTATGGGCGCGATGTCGCCCAGCGCGTGAATGTGCGCCATCACATCATGCCGCAGTTTTTTCTCGTAAGACGCAGCCGTGTCGAAGTCGATGTCATCCAAGTGAGCAGCAAGGTCAGCGATCTGGGCATCACTGATGGGCAGGCCAAGTTCCTTCTCCGACTGCGCCAGCGCCAACCAGAGGCGGCGCCAGGTGCTAAACTTTCGCTGCGGCGACCAGATCAGCTGCATCGCGGCAGAAGCGTTTCGTGAGGAAAGCGGCGATTCGTATCGTTCGTGTAAAGCCATGGGACGTCTCTCGTGTTGACCCGTTCAAATCGGAGGGGCATAGTAGCAAAGCAATAGTGAAGAGTTCAAAGTTCAAAGTTCAAGGTTCAAAGTCGAACCACGGAATTCCAGCCTTGTACCTTAAACTTTGAACTTTGAACCTTCAACTCGAAACCTTTTCCCCCCATGCCCTCCACCGAGCAACAACTTGTCGATCGTGCCCTGGCTGGCGATCGCCATGCGATGGGGGAGCTGTTGTCGAATTATCGCAATCGGCTGTTCAATGTCGCGCTACGCATGGTCAGTCATCAGGATGATGCGCAGGAACTCACGCAGGATGCGATGCTCAAAATTGTCGAGCACCTCAAGGACTACGACGGCCGCAGCCAGCTTTCGACGTGGATGATTCGCATCACCATGAACCTGTCAATTTCACATCTTCGCAAGCGGAAATTGCGGAAGACGGCGAGCCTTGATTCCACCGCTGGCCCCGGCTTATCGGGCGGTGATGGCGAGGTATCCACCTCACTTTCTGACAGAATCGAAACGAAAAGTGAACTTCCACCCGACCAGTGCGTCGAAGAAAGTGAAATGCTTGTTCATTTGCACGAGGCGATGCAACGGCTCGATGAAGAATTTCGCAGCGTGCTGGTGCTGCGGGATGTGAACGAAATGGATTACCGCGAGATCGCTGACATACTGGAAGTGCCCGTGGGCACCGTCAAAAGCAGACTGTTTCGCGCCAGGCTGGCGCTAAGAGAAGAAATGAGCCGGGCGTATCCGGAACTGCGGACGACGGACAAATAAGTTCGAGGTTCAAAGTTCAAAGTTCAAAGTTGAACAGCGAACTCCGAACCTTGAACCTTGAACCTTGAACTTTGAACTCGAAACTTTGAACTTGAAACTTTGAACTAACCCCCATGCTCGACCGTTACGATGAAAACCTGATCCTCGGCTACATCGAGAATGAACTCGATGCTGCCGATCGCGCACGCTTTGAAGCGATGCTTGAGCAGGATGAGCCGTTGGCTCTACTGATTGATCAGCTCATCGCCGACCGTGCTTTGCTGCGTGGCCTGCCCGCTAAGGAAGCGCCCGCCATCCTTATGGAACAGGTGCAGTGCGAACTCGAACGGCAGATGCTCGTCGATGTCGCCCCTCTTCGCGTCGCTGCCGCCGCTGCGAAATCGTCTGTGCTTTATCGCTTCTCTTCGCGCATGCGCTGGGCCGGTGCGGTGGCTGCGGCTTTGCTTGTCGGTGCCGGCCTCACATGGCACTTTGATCCGATGGGCTGGTCGGGTTCATCGCCGGCGACCATCAACGATGAACTGGCGTATCACAAGTCCAACGGCAATGAACTGGATGATTTCAGCAAGAACGCCAAGACCCTCGAGTCTGCTGATTCGGGTCAGCCCAGTGCTGCGATAGGCGAGCGCAGGATGACAGGCGACGATCCTGAAGCCATGGCCAAACGGATCAAGCCGGATGCCGCTAACGATGACAGAAGCGGTGACCTTAGTAAAGACTCTGCCGCTACGGGGAATGCCTTGGCGCTGCAGACCACGCCTGATGCCAAGCGTGATGGCGCTGGCGAAAGCGAAGCGGCCGCCGCAGCGGAAATGAAATCAGAAGGCGGCAAAGGCACGGCTGCACTCGCGCTGGCGCAGCAGGATTCCATCGCTTCCGCCTTGCCAGTTCCCGCACCGGCTGCTGTTCCTACGCCTGCACCTGCTGCACCTGTTTCACCCACAGCGCCCGGTGCGGCGGCTGCATTTGGTGATCCTGCTGGCACCGCAGAGCAGCCGCGCGCAGAGCTTGCAGCGACAGCGGCACCTGCCGCGCAAACGCCTGTATTCCAGATCGAATTGCAAACCGTCAGCGCGGTAGAGACGCGGCAGTGGCTCCTGGCTTGGGCAGATCAGAACGATGCATCGGAGCAGCCTCACGCCGCTGCCTCGCGCAGCCGATCACTGGCGATGACCAAGCAGAGCCGCGCTGAAAGCCAGGGCGATGCTCAAAGTTTTGCTGCTGATGAAGAGCAGGCAGACAAAGTCGAGTCGAAAGAACATGCCAAAGCCGAGGCGGCAAGCAGCAGCGACAAAAAGAAAGCCGACCTCCGCGAAGCAGAAGGCGGCGCAGGTGCGGGCGCTGCTCCCGGCGATGCTCCGGGCAAGGCTCCCGGCGCGACGATCAAGCCCGCCGATGGCGCTAAGCGCGGCAACATCGTGCCCCCCGCAGCAGCCAAAAGCAGTGAAGGCGCAAGCGAAACCAAGGATGGTGCGCGTGCCCGTGAAGATCAATCGCCTCCAGCCGATGCGCCACTGGTCGATGCTCTGCTGCCTGATGCACCCCGCGCTCTCAAATCCAAATTGACCGGGCCTGCTCCCATCGAACTGCTTGTCCCCGAAGATCGCATCGATCAACTCGTCGAACACATCGAAGCGAAGACCGGCCAATCCCTCATCGTTGTTCGCGAAGGCAACCAGACGCTGCTGCTCAGTCCCCAGGTCGCCAACGATCGCGCTGCCGCGAGCGCTAATGCCCGCAAGCAGCAAGACAAAAATCGCGACGCTCCAGTGCTGACAGAAGCTCCCGCCGATGGCGTAGCTGACGCATCGCCTAAAGTCGCAGCTCCTCCAGCTAAACCTGCTGCTGCCTCTGAACTTGTGCCGGCTCCCACCACTAAAGAAGCGGCCACTGAATCGCAAGGCCGCGAAAAGGAAGAAAAGCCTTCCGCGAAGAAAGCTGTCGTGCGCCAGGTGATGGTGCGCATTCTGCTGGCCGAAGAGCCCAAGTGAAAATTGAAGCTGCATTTTATGAGCCGCGACTCAACGAGTCGCGGACGCCATCGGCATGAAGGGGCGATCAATCGCGCTGTGTGCCGTCGGCTTCAACCGCGATGCCCCGTGCATCTTCATTTACTCTTTCTCCCGCGCGCTGCGGCAATAAGCTTTTTCAATATTTCAATCTACAAGGTGTTCGCAGACGTCCGCGACTCGCTCAAGTCGCGGCTCAACTTCTCCCCCTCGCTCCCATTACTTCCTGCCTTTTATTTCCCGCTTTCCCGTTCTGCTGCTTTCTTGCTTTCCTCTCCCACCTGCTCGGGGAAATCTTTTTCATAGCGCGACAGCAGCGCCTTCACATCATTTTTCATCAGATAGATCTTGCCGCGAATCTGTTTCGTTTCGCCGGGCTTGAGGCCGCCCAGACGAAAGTCAGAGTGAAGGCAGACGATCACGCCTTGAAACAGTTCCTGAAAAGGCTCGAAGGCTGTGGCGAAAAGCATCGACTCATCCTTACTGAAGCAGCCGATGAGGCCGTTACTGGGCACGATGTCTGACAGCGGGCGTGGGTTCACATCATCGCGGTTCACACCCTTGGGTGCATAAACTTGTCCGGGAATGTAGCGAGCCTTTTTCGCCCAGGGCTGCGTCGGCATGCGCGTCAGTTGGCCATCGACAAAAATGAAAGACTTGGGCAAATACTCTTCGCTCGATCCTTTCGAAGGCACGCCCACAAACTGATCCACTCGAATGCAAGGCTGCGCCCAGTGAGCCTGCGATTCCTTGTCCGTGGGATTCTTCGCAGTCAGCCGAAAGTCAATGTCATCGGCGCCAGCGGTGATGGTGTGTTCGACAGTCACGCCATCGCTGAGCGTACACTTGAGCTTGATCTGTTTCTTGTCATCGCTGGCGGAGATGAGCTCGGTCTTGTGCCCGACGACCGTCTGGTGCCAGTCGCGATCAGTCGAGCCTGCGCGGCAATAGGCTTCGAGATAGTTGATGGTGATCGGCCCGGGCAGATGGTCCCCCGTGATGGTGAGAATGTTCTTCTGCCAAACGATCGAGAGCGAAGGCTTCTCGTCAGCGCGAAGCGACGACGCAGTGAGCAGCACCATCGCCAACATCATCACGAACGTGCGGCAGCTATAAACAGTCGGCAATGCGTGTGGCATGAATAGGTCTCCGTTAAAATGACAAGTGAAGTGACGAATGAAAACCATTATCGCAAAGCCTGCTGAACATTCTGGGCAAACGCAGGATCACCTTGCACCAAAGCCCCCATGCTGCGCACCATGCGAGAAGTCACCGTCGCATCAGTAAAGCCACGAAACTGCGAAGCGATGATCGTGTCGCGCAGCTCGAAATTCTGCGACACCAGGGCAGCGCCATCAGAAGCCCTGCACAAATCGATACGAAAGCGCACGATCACCGCGTAGCTCTCACGGCCACCGGAAGCCTGCGCTGGCGTCTGCTTCTGCGCAGTGATCTCATCGATCTGGCCACAGAGAAAGTGAGTTGCGGACAGCCGGCGTGCGACCTCGCGATTGCCCGCATCATCTAGGCCACGCGAGGCAGCAGAAGGTGTGGGGACGACAAGCTGTGTATCGCAGTCACTGCGAACGATGGCGCTGCCGCCGGCGGATTCGATGAGATTGGCGAGACTGGCGCGCGGGCCGTGCGCGTACTGGTCGAAGGATGTCTTGACGGTGGAGCGATCGGTGGCGCTGCCCGCGAAAATCGCCTGCGTCACATTCATCTGCACATCGGTGGTGTTCCGCAAAGGCAGCACCGCCACGCGCGTGGTGCTGACAGTGGTCTGCGTGGTGTTTGAAGGGCTGCTGTGAATGACGGTGGGCGTAGGCGTGGGCGCAGGCGCAGGTGTTGGTGTGATCGTGGTGGATATCGAGGAGTTTGGCGCGGCGGTCGTTGAAGGCTCAGTGGTTGTGCTGGGTGAAACAGGATTCGTACTGGCTGTCGTTGTCACCGCTGGCTGACCGGCAAGGATGCTGGCGATTTCTTCCTGACTCTTCATCGCCCCGGCGCTGGCGCTATCGAGAATTGCTTCCATGCCTTGCGCTTCGCTGTCAGGTGAGAGCAGGTGTTTGCGGTAGCGAATGAAGGTATCAGCCCGCAGGTCGCGCACCTTCTGTTGCACCGCCTGCAATCTTGCAATCGCGTCTGACCACTGTTGATATTCCGGATCCTTCTTTGGATCGCGCTGCCCTAAGCGCAGGGCACTTGCCAGGTCTTCGAGTCGGCTTTGGCGATCGACGATTTGCAGCGAGAGCTCATCGATGAGCCGTTCCACTTCGGGAATGTTGGTGTGAGCGAAGACGGAGAGCTGCGTGTCATCCGACTTGGCTTGTATCTTCTTGGGTACGCCATCCTTGGCAGGACCGGGCCCATCACCGCAGCCGATGACGGTCACGAGCGAAGCGAGAAATACCAACGAGAATGGAGCGTGAAAATTCATGTAATCACCTCGGAGGAGACAGGTCGATTTCATTGTAATAGATGATGGAGCAATGCGAAGTCGCAAGCGTGATTTTAGATGCACAGTGCATCACATCTGAAGCTGAAAGCTGAAAGCTGATGGCTGATAGCTGATAGCTGACGGCTGATAGCTGACCGCTGCAATGCAGCAAAAGATCGTGCGGGATAGGATGAGCGCATGAGCTGTGCGGACTCCAAGATGACGCTGCCGGGGTATGACGATGCGCTGGCGCGGGTGCTGGCGCATGTGCCTGCGCTGGGCGTAGAGGGAGTGCCGCTGGATCAGGCGCTGGGGCGGGTGCTGCGACAGGCGGTGAAGGCGGATCGCGATCAGCCGCCGTTTCACCGGTCAGCGATGGATGGGTTTGCGGTGATTGCATCGCGCATCAATGCCCGGCAGTGGTACGACGTGACCGGCATCGTTGCAGCCGGCGGTGCACCACTGGCGCAAGGGCAGGGGCAGTCGGGGGTGATTCGCATTGCGACAGGTGCGCCTGTGGCGCAGCCGTTTGATGCGGTGATTCCTGTGGAATTGGCGCAGGTGGAGAAACAGGGCGACACGGAGCGCGTGCGCTTTCAAGTGACTGAAATTAAAGTGGGTCAACATATTCATCCGCAAGGCGCCGACGCACGGCGCGAGGATGTGGTCCTTCGCGCAGGTCTAGTGCTTGCTCCGCAGCACATCGGCATCGCGGCAGCAGTGGGCGCAACCAAGCTCACCGTCAGCCAACTGCCTCGCATCACGCTGCTCACCACGGGCGATGAAGTGGTCGATCCTGCGACGGCAACAGCAGCTCTTGGCCCGCAGCAGATTCGCAATTCCAATGGCCCGATGCTCACCGCTTTTTTCACAGCACTGGGCACGCCGCTGTTGGAGCACATGCATGTCGGGGATGATCCGGAACAGACCCGGGCCGCAGCGCGGGAGGCACTGTCGCGCTCGCACCTGGTCGTGACCAACGGCGGCATCAGCGCGGGCCAGCGCGACTGGCTGCCTTGGGCGTGGTCGAAGCTGGGGCTGGGCGTGGTGATCAAAGGCGTGGCGATTCAGCCGGGCAAGCCGGTGCTGGTTTGCAGCGATAGCGACAGAGATAATTCGGATTCGCAATCCGATATCGCCTCCAAGCTCGTCCTCGGTCTGCCTGGCAATCCTGTGAGTGTTCTGGCGACGGCTCATCTGTTTGCCTGGCCGGCGATTCGGCACATGCTCTTGGGAGCTGATGCGGCCAGTGCATCGCTGCCTTGGCGTCGGGTGGTGCTCAGTGAAGCCACGAAAGCGTCGAGTAAGCGAGAGGTGTTTCGCGCTGCGAATCTGGTGCGCGATGGCGGTGCGGCTGTGATCGGCTGGCATGGGTCGGGTGATCTGATGCACACCGCGATGGCTGATGGCTTCGTGCGGCTGCCGCGCACCGATGACATCATCGAAGTCGGAACGCTCGTCGATTTTCTTCCGATGTTGCGCGGCGGGGTCAGTGGCGGGCTAAGTGGCGAAGTGCGCTCATGATTAGCGACACGATCACCATTCGCGTGCAACTGTTCGGCGTGCTCGCCCAGCGCATCGGCTTAGACGCTGTGATCATTTCCCTGCCCGCGCCAGTCACGGTGAAGTTGCTGCTCGCAGCACTGGCACAGCAGCACGAAGCAATCGCCGCCATGCACGACAAGCTCGCGGTGGCGTTGAATCTGGAATACGTCAGGGCGGAGGATCAGGTGAAGCAAGGCGATGAAGTGGCGCTGATTCCGCCGGTGTCGGGCGGGTGAACGGATTAAACGATGCCCTTGGCGAGCGGCGAAACAAAAAAAACTCCTACGCATGCGCCGCACGCGTAGGAGTTACGATGTTTAGCGCCACGCTGAAGGCGTGGGTTGGATTTTGCCATCACTGCTTGGGCGGTGTCGCTTCACGCACGATCGCGCCGTGCTCTTCGCTGAGCACCAAGATGGAGAACTTCTGCACGCTGGCCAGCTCATCCGTATTGAGCGAGCTGTAGTCGAAGCGGCCACGCAGGTCGGTGTAGCCATCCTTATAGAACTTGACCTGGCCATTAGCGAGCTGAGCATACACCTTCACATAAGTACGCGGCAGAGCCTTGGCGGTCGTCGCCTGAGTAACCCGAACCTGTCCATAATTCTCGATGGTCTGCACGCTCATGGCGTTGCTGTAATACGCCCTGCTAAGCGTCTGGCCCGCGCCAACAATCTCCACAAGCACGTTGCTGGTGTGATACTTGGCGGGCAGAGGAAGCGAATGCACCGTGGCTTTGTCGTTGAGGTTTACAACAGCGGTGTCATTGGGTTTGATGTAGCTGAACTCGCCGGAGAACTGCTGCACAAACGGGTTGCGGCTAAAGAGCAGCTCCACATCCATCAGGTAGTAGTTGATCTTCACCTGCTGGAGGTTTTGATAGGTGAGGTTGATCTTCTTTGCTTCCACGTTGAAGTCGAAATTAGGAGCGGTGGCGGCGAGCATGGCCTGGGTCTGGTCGCGGTCATCCTTGTCAGCGACATCGACCACCTTGCCTTGCACTTGGTCCAGTTGTTTGCTGATGGCAGCAAACGTGGTGCGCCAGCGATCGACCGGGTGATCCTTGTATTTCTCTACGATGCCACGGGCGATCTTCAGGTCAGCACTGTAGAAGTCGAGGTAGGAAGCGACCAGGTCATACTGCATCGCTGTGGTGACTTTCTTCGAGTCCACCTGAGCGAAAGTTTCCATGGCATCCTCCACGCGATCCTGAAGCAGCAGGTAGTAGGTGATGGCCAGCAGATCATCAGCGCTGAGCGTGCGCTTGTAGGTGAGGACATGAAGCTGGCGGTGATACTGCCAGGCCACGCGCTCGTTGACGATCTGACGACGCTTGCCAAGCTGATGGGCGCGGGCGTTGACCAGCGGACTGTATTCCATGAACTCGAAGCTGCGTCGCTCGATGGGATTAATCGTCAGCAGTGTGCTTTCCAGCCACTGGCCACACTGACTTACAAAGCCATCGCTATGCTCGAGAAACTCGCGCGCCACGCCGGGCTCGTTGTGCAGGAGGCCATAGGAAAAGAGCGTGTGGTTGTAGGCATGGCGCTGAGCGAGCAGCACGATGACCTTCTGGAAGAAAGCCTTGTCTTTCATGCGGAAGGCAATGCGATCCAGATCCGTGCGATGCAGATTGTTCACTTGCAGATATGCGAACACTTCATCCTCAGTGCCAAACTGCGAGACATAATCCCACGACTCTTTATCGAGCTTGCTCAGTTCATTTACTACTTTGAATTTGAAGGGGGAAGCGAACGCGATGGCCTGTTCGTTCTTGGCCACATGCACCGGGTAATGTGCATATTCACCGGCTGCGGGGAAGTAGAAGGAATACTCAATGGCCTGCGTGCTGAACGCGCCAAGCTGAATGTGTACACCTTTGGTCTGCTGACCACCAGCAACAGCCATCGCACCGACGGGCACCTGAAGCAATACATCGAGCTTCTGATTGGATGAAGTCGGATTAGTAATAACAACCTGGCAGCCATAGACAACGCCGACGAGGAACTCATCGGTCACATACTTATCCATGCGCTCGTTGTTCTCGTGGCGATAGCGATCGCTGGCGCGGAAGAAATTCTGGCTCACCAGAATCGGCGTCTGCTTGGCGACCGATGCGGATTCCTTGATCTCCTTATGGAAGATCACCATCGGGCTGCCCGGCGAAAGCGTCATCTTGAGCTGGTCGTATTGACTCTCGTGCTTGCCCGCTTCAAAAGGCAGATCGAGTACCGCCAGTGCAAGCATCATGTCCGTGAAGCTGAGCGAAGCCTCGGCGAGATTCACCGAATAGAACGGCTGCGCCGGATTATGTTTCGCATAGTCATTCCAGAAACCATTCACCGTCACCAGACTTGCATTCTGCACTTCAATGGGCAGTTTGTAGTAATTGTTCTCAACCCACTCCTGAGTCTTGTCGAGCTTGCGATAATACTGACGAACCTGCTGCCGCCTCTGGCTATCTTTCGCTTGGTCGGCAAACTCCATTTCCTTGCGAGACTCATCGGCACGCTTCATGTTCTCGCCAGCATAATCGCGGTCGGCGGATTTCTTTCCATCTTCCTTGCTCTCGCGTTGATCGCGCGGCTTGGAAGCGGCGGCGGCATCCTCCATGGGTGCTGACGGTGCCGGTGGCGCATCAAACTTGCCCGCAGGCCCTTTAAGCGCTGCGCCTGGTCGTGCGCTGCCTTCGCCAGCGGCGGTGCCAAGTGGAGTCTCTTGCAGCCTTCGTAGCTCGCTCTTGAGTTTTTCAGCCGGGGCAACCTTATCGAGTTGTTCTTCTAGTGCCAGCGCCAGGCCTTCGCCGGTGTCGAGCGAACTGCCTTTGAGTGCGGTCTGGTAGAGATAATTAAATCGTTCCAGATCAGGCGGGATCAAGTCGTATAGATCCTTCACATGGCGGGCGGTTAAAGCCTTTTCACCTTTGAGTTTCTGCGAGAGTAGGATGCGCTCGACGATATTGAGCCGACCATATTCCCAAGGTTCCAGATAGCTCGCCGAGGCATTATCAAGCAGCCACTGATCGACGAAAGTCTTGTCGCGTTTGTTGGCCAGATAAGGCTGCACCACCTGCGCGAAGAAGGCAGGGTCTTTCTTGAGAATAAATATATTCAGTTCGTGGCAGGCGTACTTAGAGTAGAGAGTCTGCTTTTCTTCCTGCTTGAGTTTGGGCCAGGAGAGAATAAAGCCAAACTCAATAAGCTGGGGATCGTTCGAGAGCGTGGCATAAAGCGAATAGACACGGGCGAGGGTGTCGTAGGCTTCGAACTTGCTCGTGGAAATATCACTGAGAATAAACTTGCCATCTTTGCCAACGATCGAAATCTGTTTCTGTTCGGTGAAATGCTTGGCGGGGTCAAGGCCGTTCTTGAGGCGAAGGTCCACGAACTCGTTTTTAGCTTCGGGCAAAGCGAGGTAGCGGTAGGCGGTGTTGTGTGGATCGATCGCGACGATGGTCAGTTGCTGGTGATCGCCAAGGTCAGCGCGTTTGAGGGTGATCAGGCCATCTTTGTCAGCGGAGAGATTCAGGAGGACCGCTGAAGTTTCGCCCAGGAAATCGAGATTGGAGAAATCTGAATTAGTGGTGCCGTGCGTATCTTGTCCTTTGGTCCTGCCAGTTTCACTGGCGCGGTTGCCGCCGCGACCGAAGAAATCATCGCCGCCTTGGGCGACCTGTTCGCCGGTCTCGGTAGCGCGGATGGCCCAGGGATTCAAAAGGATGCCGGGACGGGCGAGCATATTGCCCGGGTAGATGTGCATGTACTTTCGTTCGAGAATATATCGGTACTCATCGCCGATGTTTCGACCGGCAACATATGCCGACTTGGTTCGGCCTTGCTTCATCAGGTACGGCTCAGGAGTTGTTATCTCTCCAAGATTTGCCGCAGCAGAAAAGGCAGGATTAATCCGCGTGGCGAACAGATGCACGCGAGCAAAAGGCCCGGCGTTCTGTAACTTGATCTGTATCTCGTCGCCGCCTGCGGTGACCGCTTCAATCTGAAGGGGCGATGTGTTACTTACTTCCAGATTGCGATAGTCGGAAAGTACAAAGCCATCGCGCTGCACACCTTCGGTCAGGCGAATGAGGATGCGGGTGGAGCTGTCTTTGAGGAAGAGGTCGTAGTCGCCGCGGGGCAGGTCATCGATCTTGATGAAGCCGTTGACTACTGCTGCGCTCTTGAGCCGATCGGCGATGAACGTATCGCCGCGCAGTTCCAGCAGCGAGACCAATGTTGGATCGAGTTTGCCGCCGGCCATGAAAGGCACCTGAATCGGCTGGCCGACCTTGGCGTGAATGGTGGAGTGGTAGCTGTGGCCATCGGTCAAAATAGGCCACTGGCGACTGGTGCCTTCGGGGCCGGTGGCTTGAACCCATGCGATGTCATTGAGGCTGCCCAGCAACACGCGGCCGGCCGCATCGGTCTGTGTGGTGACGTTTACTGCATCGCGGAAGTCACGATGCTTGATGATCAGTTGCAGCGGGCGATTGGCTTTGGATTCACCCGTTTTTCCAAGCAGATCAATGACGTATCCTGACGCCATGCGAGCGAAGTGCAGGTCCTCCACGCGATCGGTGCGATCAATGCCGTTGATGGCGAACTGCTCCCCGGCAGCCAAGTCCACCTTGCTCCCTTTGCTCAGGTTCTGCACCTTGGCCTTGAGCTGAAACTGCAATTGCGCCAGGCGATCAGGCACGGTGAACTCATAGACCGCATCGCGATCTTCGCTGAGTTTGAAGTCGGAGATTTCCTTCGTGGAAGCAACGCCATCGAGATCGATGGAGTTGATGATGAGCGTCACATCTTCGAGCAGTTTGAGGCCCACGGGCGTACCGTTGAGAAGTAGCTGCGGGCGAATGAGTACGTTCGCCTTCTTGCGCTTGATGAGTTGTTCGCGGTCCACATGGATGCCCGCTTCGAGCACGTACTGTTCTGATTCCTGATTGAAATGTTCCAGCGAAGTGAACTCGCCATTTTTCAAAATGATCGGCGTGCTGCCCGGACGATTGCTGAAGGGCACCGCGATGATGCCATCTTTGTCCGCCGTATATTCGTGGCCCGCAAGCCAGAGCGAGGCATTCACGAGGTGTTCGTTTTTTTCGTTGAGTACCGTAAACAGATGCCCGGCAATCGAGGTGCGCGCCACGTAGCGCAGCTTGCCTTTACGCACCAGCACACGGCTGCTCTTACCGTTGCCGATGAAATCAATCACATACACACCGGGCCTGCTAAGCTGGGCAAACTCGAAGTGCCGCTGCACACGGAGAATCGGAGTGTCATTGTATGTAATTGTCGTCGATTCATTGGCGACTAAGCCATCGAGATTGATATCGGTATCCACTTCGCGCAGATTGTCGCGGTAGAAGTTGGCGGCATTGATTTCATAGACTTTCACGATCAGCGTCTTGACGTTCTTTACCAGCAGGTCAATGCTCACCGGCTCCTCTGTCAAGAAGAGTTCCTTGTTGGTGTAGGTAAAATCGAGATCAATACGATCCTTAAGCTGCTGCACCTGCGAGGGCGAAAGCATCGAGTACCAGCGCTCAGGATCGCCCAGGCCGTTGACGAGTTTCACCTCAGCGAAGTTGTGCGTCAGGTAGCTGTCGTTGATGTAGGTTTCATAGGATTTGGTGTTCTCATCCTTCAGGAAATAGTGATGCAGATAGCTGCGGATGAGTGGCTCATCATTACCCACCACAGGCAACATCGTCACCGGCTGAAAATTGGCATTGAGATCGCTAGGATACTTTCGGCGTTCTTCAAGCTCCATGTATTTATTGTTGATGTAGCTCACATATTTGGGCAGCGAGAGATACGCCATGAACCGCTGACGATCGTAGTTGCCTTGGGCACGATCAAAGACCAGCCGATGATAGAGAACGTGGGCCTTGAGTGAGTTATATGCGGGGCCGAGACGGGCAACGAAAGCTTCGAGGCGGTTGAGATAAGCAACATATTCGTTGGGATTGTTTCGCCAATCCAGATCGTCATTGGGGTGAAGCTTGGTGATGTAGGTATTGATGTAGTTGGTGTTGTTGAGAAGCTCGGGCATTTCCTTGGCCAGTTCATCAAGTTGGGCCAGGAGCATTTGTTTGTGAATATTGATTGAGCCGAAGCCGCCGGTGTAGCGATCGCGCAGGTCAGCGATGACGAGGCTGCTGAGGTTCGGGTAATCCGGGCGCTGCAAGCGCTGAAGCATGTTGCGGCGAAGGCCATCGACGAGATTCGATCGCGTCAGCCAATCGATGGCGGTGTCTTCGAAGCCGTTGAGGGAGTTGCCGTGGCGCTCAAGGGCGATCTTGGTCAGTCGATCACGGGAGATGAGGTTGGCATCGAGTGCGGTGGGGTAATTGGTTTTCTGATTGAGGTTTTCACGGGCGTGGTTGAATTGAACCCCGATGCGCTCGCGGATGTAGTTGAGCGATTCCTGCTGGTTTTTGTCGTAATTGAGCAGCGCCTGGCGATTCATGATCTCCCACAGACGCGCGGGCCAATTGCGTTGTTTGTTTGGATCGACGCGGGCTTTCCAGGCTTCGAGGGTGGCTTCGACTTTGTCGTATTGCTGCGTGTTCTGATAGTGCAGGCAGTGGTAGTAGTAAAAATCTTCCGTGCCGGGGATGAGCTGTTTGAGAGCGTCTTCGCGGTTGCTCGCCAGGGCGAAGTCTTCGATGTAGCCAACCTCGGCAGCATGGGCGGCAGGGGCGGCGGGTTGCAAGAGAATGAGGGCGGAGAATGCGAGGCCCATGAGAAGTGGGAAGCGTTTCATCAATCGGTCCTTTCGAGGTCGTCGTCGCAAGCCAGGCGGCGCAAAGAAAGAGCGCCAGGCCAATGCGTGGATAGACGCATAGCCAGCCTGCGGGTTCAAACAAAATCGGGTGGTTACGCCGGAAAGGAGCAGGTCAGGTGTGAGATTGGCGTGAGACGGTGGGTATCGGACGTGGGGATTCGGCGCTTGGATGCGGGGGCGCAAGCGTTTTCGTTTGCGTGGGGTGTCGTCGTGGCAATGCTACAGTCCCAGCACATCCTTCATGCTGTAGCGTCCAGCAGGTTTGCCGATGAGCCATTTGGCGGCGCGGAGGGCGCCGCGGGCAAACACATCGCGGGTGGAAGCGACGTGGGTCAGCGAGAGTTCTTCGCCGATGGCACCGAAGCTGATGGTGTGCTTGCCGACGATGTCACCTGAGCGGACAGCGTGCATGCCGATCTCGCCGCGCTGACGAGGGATGTGGGCACCTAGGCGGCCGTGGACGAGATCCTCTTTCATCGATTTGCCGGTCGCATCGCAGACAGCTTGTGCGATAGCGAGGGCGGTGCCGCTGGGGGCATCTGCTTTCATGCGGTGGTGTGATTCGACGATTTCGATGTCGTAGTCATCGCCCAGTTTTTGTGCGACCTGCGCAGCTAAGCCGAGCAGAAAATTGACACCCAGACTCATGTTGGCTGCTTGCAGGATGGGGATGGTTTTCGCTGCTTCATCGATGAGCTGATGATCATCGGTGGTGAGGCCGGTGGTGCCGATGACCAGCGGGAGTTTCTGAGCGGTGCACAGCTTGATCGCAGCCCGGCAGCCCACAGGCACCGTGAAATCAATCATCGCCTGAGCAGCGCCGGCGGCAAGCTCAGCGCTGAGGAGCGTATTGATCGCAGAGACGCCGCTGACCACGCCCGCATCCTGACCGATCAGCGGTTGCCCCGGCACCTCCAGCGCCACCGCGATGCGCAGCTGCGGATCTTCCGACCCCAGCGCAACAAGCCTTCGCCCCATTCGGCCGGCTGCACCGTTGATTGCCAGAAGCACCAGCGAATTCGTCGAACTATTTTCACTTGGGGTTTCACTTGGGGTCATGGACAGGTTCCAGTCTGATTCAAATAAGAGGTCGCCAATATCGTGAAGTCAGGCAAGGCAGGTTCGGCCACCGAGGCACCGAGGACACTGAGGAAGGCATAAATTCAGAGAAGGAAGGAAGAAGGAGGCGTTGGCATCTCTAACCCGATGCTTATTCGCCTATCTCTGCCTTAGTGTCTTCCTCGGTGTGCTCGGTGTCTCGGTGGCCAATCCTGCTTTATCGTCTTAATCATCGTTCACTAAGGCGACCGGCTATCTCGCCTCGTCTTGCGACTTTTTCAAGATAATCCACCTCCTGCCGCGCAGCAAACTCCGCGCTTCTGTGCTACTATAATCTGTTGTCGGTTCACACGATTTTCGATGTGGATTCATCACCTAAGCGACCGATCGCTGATGCCTGTCAGCGACTGGCGACTTCCCCCCTTTCCTGTGAGTGCCCATGGGACTATTCGGATTTGGCAAGAAGAAGACCGATGGCGACGCTGCCGCATCCAACGGCAACGACGGCGATAACACTGTTGGCGGCAAAGCAGCGGCGGGCGGCGCAGATGAAGGCTTCAAGCCCGATGAGCGCAAGGCCCGCGCCTGGTTCGACCGCGCCCATCAGGTGGCGGACACCAATCACGACTACGCCATCGACAGCTTCGTCTCGGGCCTGCGCTTTCTCCCCGATGCCATGCGCGAACACGAAGCCCTCTTCGACGTGGGCATGCATCGCCTGGTCAGCGGCGGCAAGCCGGCGGGCATGAAGGAAACCATGTCCTCGGGCGGCAAGACGCTCGTCGAAAAAATGACCCACGCTGAAAAGCTCTGGGCCATGGACCCGCGCAATGTCAACCGCGCGCTGGCGGTCATGGAAAAAGCAGCACAGATGCATGTCACGGAAGAAACGGTCGATCTGGGCGAAGTCGTCGTATGGGTCGGCGAAAAGGTCATGGAACTCAACGTCGGCAAGAAGCCTTCCAAATCGATCTTCGTCAAGGCCATGGATCTATTTGAAACCGTCAAAGCCTACAAACAGGCCCAGGAAGCCTGTCGGCGGGCGATCTCGCTCGATCAGGATGATGGCAACCTCATCACCAAGTTCAAAGACCTGGCGGCACTCAAAACCATCGAAGATGCCAATCTGAAAAAAGGCTCCACCTTCCGCGACGGCGTCAAGGATCTGGACAAGCAGAAGGAGCTGGATGAAGAAGATCAGATGAGCCACGATGATTCCGGTCACGACCGCATCATCGGCCGTCACCGCGAAGCTTTTGAAGCCAAGCGCGATGACATCGACCTTCGCCTCAAATACATCAAAGCGCTCGTCGCCAAAGCCGATGACGATGCCGATGAACAAGCCATCAAACTGCTCAAGGAAGTGTTCGAAACCACCGGCCAGTATCGCTTCAAGTTCGACATCGGCGATGTTCGCATGAGGCAGATGAATCGTCACGGTCGCATGCTGCGCGACTTCCTCAAGCAAAGCCCCAATGACCCCAGTCTGACCAAGAGCCTCGAAGACCTGCGCAGGAAGCAACTCGAATACGAAACCGCTGAGTACACCGAACGCGTGCACCAATACCCGACGGTGATGAAGCTGCGCTACGAACTGGGCAAGCGGCAACTCATGGCCAAGAAATATGAGGATGCCGTCGGCTCTTTCCAGGATTCCAAAGCTGATCCGAAGATCAAGGTGCAATCGATGGAAGCACTGGGCATCTGCTATCTGCACATGGAATGGCTCGACCCCGCCATCGAAACGCTCGAAGAAGCGATCAAGCTTTACCAGGGTGTGGGCGATGACACCGACAAATCGCTCAAGTATCTTTCGATGGATGCGCTGGAGCGCTATGCCCGCAAGTTCAAATCGCTGGATCACGCCAAGCGGGCGCAAAGCGTCGCCAGCACACTGCTGCAGCAGGACATCCGCTACCGCGACATCCGCGACCGTGTCAACACACTGCGCGATCTGACTGTACAACTGACGGAACAGGCGACGGCGTGAGGCCGTGACCAAAGCACCGCCTCCGCCGCTTGCGGCGTAGCGACATCAGCGCATTGATCAACGACAACAACAATTCATGCCACACCGTAACTGAGCGGACTGCCCGTCCCGCGCGGTGGCATTGATTCCTCTTTGCGCCGCTGAATGGGCAGGTTTGTGCCTATAATGTTTCAGCCCGTGCTGCTGCCCCGACTCCTTTGTCAGTAACCGCCCGGCCAACTGCCGCAAGTTGTGCATGAAGGCGACTCGCTCGCCGTGCAGAACGTACTTACTGTTCGAGGTCGCTTGTTATGGGTTTTCAGTTCGTGTTTCGCTTTTGAGGTTTCATGATGGTGAATAAGCTTCGAAAAGTCGCCCCCTGTGTCGTCAGCCACAACCTCGCCCTCGGTGGTGCGCAGACGGCTGTGCTGCGCCTGATCACTTGCATGCCCGATTGGGTGCGCGAGCGAACGACGTTGTATTGCCAGTCCAATGACATGCCGCTGCTCGATGCCGCCATCAGCAAACACAACTTTTCCGTCGGCCACATCACCACGCACGCGCCTTCCGATCCTTCGAGCTGGATGCTCAGCTACGGCAACCTCAAGGGCCTTCCCGCGCGGCCGACGTCGCTTGTGCTGCACTCATGGGACGACCAAGGCTGGCGCTACATCACCAAAACCTACGGCGAGATGCGCGGCCTGACCGTCGCCGCTGTCTCCAGCAAAGTGCTCGCACGCTACGCCCACTGGATCAAGGAAGGTGGCCATCATGTCGCCGGTGTGCTGCCGCCGCCGGTGACGCAGATGTGTATCGCCAAGGGTGAAGTGACGCTAGATCGTATTGTGGTTGGTTGGATGGGGCGGCCGCTCGATTCCAAAGGCCTCATGTCGCTGCCCTGGCTCCTGAAAATGGATGAGCGGATTATCGTCCGCGCCTACACCGGCGCTGACACCGCCGGCCTCGCTTACACCCGCAAGGTGCAAGGCGAAGCGATGGACCGCGTGCTGAAACTCGCGGAAGACCTGGGCGTGCTCAATCGCTTTGATATTCGCCCGCTGGATTTTGATCCCTTCGCTTATCGTCATCGCCTTGAGGGTTGTCATGTGCTCCTGGGTAACAGCCGTGCCGAAGGTTTTCTGCTCACCGCAGCCGAGGCTCTTTCGTGTGGCATCCCCGTCGTCGTCACGCATCAGTGCGGCATCGCCGACTACATTCACGAAGGCCAAAACGGCTACCTGATCAACTGGAACGAAGACCCGCAAAAACTCGCGCTCGATGCGCTTGATGCGATCCGCCGCGCTGCAAAACTCGATGGTGCTGCGTGTGTTCGCTCCGTGCAGAATCTCACCACAGCAGGGCGCTACAAAACTGTCTTCGGCGACACGCTCGCCAAACTCACGCACACCGAACTGCAACACGAAGATGCCCGCGTCACCATCGGCGTTCGCATTCACAAGAACACCGACCCCGCTCACCTCGACGACGCGATCGCTTCCATCACGCAGCAGACTTACCGAAAATACAAAGTCGTACTCCTCGTCGATGGCCCGTGGCGCTACGGCCAAATGCTGGCGGATCGTTTCGCGCTGCCGCTGATTTGCACCGGCGAGGAGCCGGACATCACTCACTGCTCCTGGCTGCATCGGCAGGCAGTGGCCCTATGTGACACCGAGTTTTACAAGCCGCTCGATTACGACGATCAGATTCTGCCGCAGTATCTGGAGCGCGCTATCGCCACACTCGATTCACTCAAGGCTGATGTTTATGGCTGCAAGTTGATGACACTGCAAGATGACGAAATCTCGCCGCGCCTGCACTGGCCTAACAAGCCGCTGGACACCATGTTCACCGGCAACAGCGACCACAATCAGTTGCCGCACTCTTCGGTGCTGGCGCGCACGGAGATGATCCGCGCTGCCGGCAACTATCAGGAACGCGCGGTGGGCCTGGGCGCTGATGACTATCACCTCTGGTATCGCCTGTTCAAGACCGGCGCGAAATTCGTGCGCGATGATGCAGTGCGAAATGTGGTCTATCGCATCCACGAAAAGAACTCGCTCAACATCCGCAGAGCGCGATATGGCAAAGGTGCCAAAGGCGCGCTCATCGCCGGTGCCACGGCAGCCTCAATCGCGATTGGCCCGCTCGCCTTCGGCCAGTCGCCTAGCGACCCGCACGCCACACTTCGCAAGAAAGATGGCGTGGTCTCGAAAGCGGACGACAGCCAGAACAACGACGCCATCGATCCGCCGCATTCGTGAGAATCACATCTTGACGATAGGTAAACGTTAGGGCATCATTCTTGTCATGGATGATCCATCCCTTCAATCTCCGCAACCGCCGGCAGGGCAGATGCTCATTTATCAGGATGGCTCGCTGTCGCTGAGCGTGCGGCTCGATGGGCAGACGGTCTGGCTGACGCAGGCAGCGATGGCGGAACTGTTCCAAACGACACCGCAGAACATCACCCTTCATCTCAAATCCATTTACGAAGAGGGTGAACTGTCAGAAGAGGCAACTTGTAAGGATTACTTACAAGTTCGAATCGAAGGCAGCCGCCAGATTCAACGCTCCTTGAAACACTACAGCCTCGAAGCCATCCTCGCCGTCGGCTACCGCGTCCGTGAAGACCATCAAGCGAGGCACATCTGAGCTTCAACATCCGACTCTTTCGCCACCTCGATGAGCTTTCGATATGACGCGACCGTGGGCAGATCATCGGGACTCACATCAGCGGCGGTCCAGAGGCGGGCGAGAAACATGTGCTCAAGGCGCACCCGGCCATCCTGCACTTCGATCTTGAATCCCGGAAACTTCTGGAGCATGCTCTTGCAGAAAGGTGTGACGCTCTTGATGAGCGAACCGATGACTTCGCCGGTCTCCTGGCTGTAGTAAACCGTGACGAGATCGTCCACGCGTTCGCCATAGAAGGGTTCGGGCTTGGCGAGGAACTCGATGCAGTCACCGTCAGCATCGTAAGTGGCGGTCGGCCTAAACTCACCGGCCTCCTGAGCCAACCGCAGCACTTGCCGGGCAAATTCGTCGTTTGGCATGGTCATCATAAAAGTCTCTGTTTAAAACGGATCGCGTGATCCACGGGTAGATCAAGATTGTCAGGGTCGGCTACGTCTGGGCGGGAGCGATGAAGTCCCGGTAAGCATACTCATCAATTTGCACGGGATCGACTTTCGACCGAGAGCACTTGCGAGCTTCAAGTTGTCGATTTCGTCGTCTGGACTGACTGTCAAGACCGTAAAGTCGGATCGTAATCTCCGCTCGTTGTTTGTCACTCTCGGCTGCTAACGAATTTGGGCGAATTTGGCCCGTCGTAAAGTCGAACTCAAAATATCTGGCGAATGAATAATCTTCCGCGTCGGCATGGAGGAGCAAAGAATCCCAGTGTTCTCGTTTGGCGCTTTGGCAAGCGTTGCAGCAGTAGTAGAGATTTGCCCATGTATAGGCATGTTCAGGAAACTTAGTCTTCGGTTTGAAATGTTCGACGGTCTCGTTCGAGACCCCTTCGATTGGGAATCCATCGCAGAAACTGCAATGGCGCTGCGTCTGTTCGCGCAGTGCGGGCATGAAGTGTTCGCGTGCTGTTTTACCCTCCAACGTATACCACTTGAAAGCTGGAGATGTGCCTGAACCACATGAAGCAACCCACTGGGTGTTCCATTTTGTGCAGTTTGCTTGGACGACAGCCGGTTCACCGGCCCGATTGAACTTTCGCATCGCAATCCCCGTATGATTCAATTGACCCTTGAGCTTAATTGTGCATCGAGCTGCGCCAATTCGCGACCCATCATGAACTGTAAGGTATCACTTCGGCTTGCAATGGCTGCTGCTAGTTGCTTTAGCTCGTCGATTCCGCCGGGCAACTTCTCTTTCTTGAGCACATCTCGCTTTGCGCGAAAATCACTCAATAGTTTTTCGGTCTCAGGATCAAACTGTTCTTTAATTCCCAGTACGTCTTCAACAACGTCAATGTAACTGTCACCTTTGCTGCATGGTTGTGGCGGCTTGATGGTGACTTTACCTTTGTCGTCAGCGTTGAAAATGTAAATTGATCCTTCGTTGACCGAGGAGATCACAAAGGGTGAATGAGTAGCGACAAAAATTTGCGCGTTCGGCAGTAATCGTTGGACAGCGGGTATGAGTTTGCGTTGCCATGCTGGATGAAGGTGTGCATCCGGCTCGTCGAGCAACAGTATCAGTGGCTGTTCAAGTGGATTCTCGATGTCCGGGTGTAGCATATCCAACTTGGCGACACACGACGCAAGCCAGCCGCAGATTGAACGCAACCCATCGGGCAACTGCTTAAGTTGCATTTCTTTTCCCGCCCAACTTACCTTCAATTTAAGGTCTTTGTTGACATAGCCGACAGTCAGAATAAATTCTTGATCGGTGATTGAACGTATTGCTTTGTCTAGTGATTGGGCCATGCGCACGGTGCGATCTTTTGGGTCTGATGAAGCAATTCCGACCCGTACTTTCAAGTTAGCGAGCGCTTGGCACAAGATACCGCTTTCAGCCATGTGGTGGTTGAATCGGAGAAAATCTCTTTTATCTGGCCACTTAACTTCTCCCATCGGCGTGACAGCTTTGTCTTCAAGCGAAGGGACGGAGCGGAAAGCCATTGCCACCATTGACCTATTATCGAAGAGATTTGCGACGCCCTGATTTGCGGCTTTATCGGATGCGATTTTACCGAGCAGTATAGAGAGTGGCCCGGTCTCATTCCTAATGCCGCTACCCGCCTTGAAGTATTGAAACTTCTCGCTGTCACCAAATGCGTCCAAGGAGATCACGACATTGGACGCCATACTGCTCGTGCGGAATTCCAATTCCGCAGGATTACCGCACGCGGCAGCCAACAGCGAAAGGAGGCGGGTCTTGCCTGTTCCGTTTTGGCCGACAAAGAAATGAACTTCCGCCAAGCCAGTCGTGGATTTCAGTGCGAATTCCAGCGGCTGATCCGCGAAAGGTTCAAAACTGCGTATGTAGATACCAGCAATTCTCATGAGACTTGCTTTCTTAACTGTTTGTGCGTGTGGCACGTCCTTACCACCATCGACCATGATCTTAGGGTGCGCTTTGCCGTAATGCTAGTCTGAACGTCAAATCACCTCAACCAATCACTTCCATCCCATTCATATACGGCCGCAGCACCTTGGGCACCGTGATCGTGCCATCGTCATTTTGATACAG
>ENA-ORBV01003006-ORBV01003006.1-microbial-mat-metagenome-genome-assembly--contig:-NODE-3006-length-34523-cov-14.600941_pt1 | contig 34523 bp, 37 predicted proteins | sample MGYA00237777_ERZ505514 | MGnify/ENA primary metagenome ERZ505514 (study PRJEB26160, sample SAMN06269048) | microbial mat metagenome | isolation source: Oligotrophic lake microbial mat | place... | reverse complement strand
GGGCGCTGCGCGACAACGCGCGCAAACCGGCCGCGAAGCATGTCGCGCTTCCTCGCGAATCCCGGGCATTTTTCGACCACAAAGCCGGCCGCTGTCATTGCGTCGCGTACCGAAGAGGCCGCGGTGTAGGTCGCAAACGTCGCGCCTTCGGCCGCCAGCTTCGAAAGCGTCTTCAACGTCGAGGGCGACCACATGCCCGGATTCCTCGCCGGGGAGAAACCGTCGAGGTAGATCGCATCCGCCGGGAGCCGCAATTGCGGGAGCGCCGCGGCGATATCCGCAAAGCACAATGTCAGGACGATGCGGCCGTTCTCGAATTCCATGCGGTGCATGCCGGGCACGAGCATCGGCCAGCGCGCGCGGAGTTCGGACGACAGCGCGGCGAATTCCGGATGCGTCGCGTGCAGCTTTTCGAGATCGCCCGCGGCGAAGGGATGCTTTTCGATCGACACGTAATGCAGTTTCGCGCCGCGGTTGGCGTCGACCTTCCACGCCGCCCAGGTTGCAAGGAAATTAAGGCCGAATCCGAACCCGGTCTCGAGAATCGTGAACCTGTTGCGGCCCCGCCAGCGCTCGGGCAGCCCGTTCCCGCCGAGGAAAACATGCAGCGCCTGCGCCGGCCCGCCTTCGCCCGAGTGATACACGTCGCCGAAGGCCTCGGACCACGGCGTGCCCGATTCGGTGAATGCGAGCGTGGCTGGAACGAGGACCTCGGGCATGGCCGCCGGAGTATAGCCAGCGCGGAGTAAAATCCGCGCAGGATCAGGTGAACCCGCGGTTCCCCCGAACCCGCACGCAGGATCAGGTGAACCCGCGGTTCCCCCGAACCCGCACGCAGGATCAGGTGAACCCGCGGTTCCCCCGAACCCCCTCCATTTTTTTCGTAGGAACTTTCCATGAACAAGCCCGCCGATCTCAAGCTCGCGACCGTCCCGATGTGGATCAACGGCAGGTGCGTCGTTCCCGCGCTGCGCATGGGCGAAGTCTTCAACCCGGCCACCGGCTCGGTGGCCAAGCAGGTGCCGTACGCCGATGCGGCGACGATCGATTCGGCGGTCAAGGCCGCGGCCGATGCGTTTCCGGCGTGGCGCGACGCGCCGCCGCTGCGCCGCGCGCGCGTGATGCAGAAATTCCTGCAGCTCTTGCAGGAGCACCAGAAGGAACTCGCCGAGCTCGTCACCGCCGAGCACGGCAAGACGCTGCCCGACGCAATGGGCTCGGTGCAGCGCGGCATGGAGGTAGTGGAGTTCGCCTGCGGCATTCCGCACCTGCTCAAGGGCGAGTTCTCCGAGAACGTCGGCACCGGCGTCGACTGCCACACGCTGCGCCAGCCCGTCGGGGTGTGCGCCGGGATCACGCCGTTCAATTTCCCGGTGATGGTGCCTCTGTGGATGTTCCCGGTGGCGATCGCCTGCGGCAACACGTTCATCCTCAAGCCCTCAGAGAAGGTGCCGTCGGCTTCGGTGCGCATGGCCGAGCTGTTCAAGGAGGCTGGCCTGCCTGATGGCGTGCTCAACGTCGTTCACGGCGACAAGGCCGCGGTCGACGCGATCCTCGCGCACCCGGGCATCAGCGCGGTGTCGTTCGTCGGCTCGACGCCGATCGCGAAGTACATCTACGAAACCTGCGCGCATCACGGCAAGCGCGTGCAGGCGCTCGGCGGAGCGAAGAACCACGCCGTGGTGCTTCCGGATGCGGACATGGAGTTCACCGCCGATGCCCTGATCGGCGCGGCCTACGGGTCCGCGGGTGAGCGTTGCATGGCGATTTCGGCGGTGGTCGCGGTCGGCGGGGCGGCCGATCCGATCGTCTCGCTGCTGAAGAAGAAAGCCGAGGCGATCAAGATCGGCCCGGGCACCATGGAGGGCGCCGACATGGGCCCGCTCGTGAGCGGCGTGCACCGCGACAAGGTCAAGGGCTATGTCGATGCCGGCGTGAAGGAAGGCGCGAAGCTCGTCTCCGACGGGCGCGGACATGTGGTCAAGGGCCACGAGAACGGATTCTTCCTCGGCACCTCGCTCTTCGACAACGTCAAGCCGACCATGAGCATCTACAAGGACGAGATCTTCGGCCCGGTGCTGATCGTGCTGCGCGTGGACACGCTTGAAGAGGCAATTGCGATGGTGAACGCGAATCCGTATGCCAACGGCGTGGCGATCTTCACCGAGTCCGGCGGCGCGGCGCGCAGGTTCGAGAACGAGATCCAGGTCGGCATGGTCGGCGTCAACGTGCCGATCCCGGTGCCGGTGGCGTTCTACTCCTTCGGCGGCTGGAAGAACTCGCTCTTCGGCGACCTGCATGTGCACGGCGCCGAAGGCGTCAAGTTCTACACGCGCACCAAGGTCGTCACCACCCGCTGGCCGCACCAGGACACCCCGCGCGGCGGCGGCTTCAACATGCCGACGCTCGGCTAGAAAGTAGGGTCAGAGTCGACTTTCCCTGCGGTATGTGTTGGCAGCATTCCGCCTCGTACGCCAAGCGGGATGCGGTCCTCTGTTCAAATATGGCAGCATTTGCCCGCACAGAATTTAAGTCGACTCTGACCCCACTTATTTTCTTTTCGCGTTGGCGAGATCGGGGACCGAAGCGCCGGCGGCGATCTGCGCCACCTGGTCAGCCCGCGAACCGGGCCTCGGGCAATCCGCGCACGCCGGGGCGCACGGCGAGCACGCTGCCGGCGAGCGGCTGTTTGGAAATCTCCTCGGGCGTGAGCCGCTGCGTCGCGGTCGTCACATAGAGCGTGTCCAGATCGGCGCCGCCAAAGCAGCAGCACGTCGGATTGGCCACGGGCAGCTCGATCACGCGATCGATCTTTCCCGCCGGCGTGTAGCGCACCAGCCGCCAGCCGCCGTACTCCGCATTCCACAGGCAGCCGTCCGCATCCACGCACGAGCCGTCGGGCCGGCCGGGATGGCCAGCGGTGTCGCAGAACACCCGCTCGTTCGACACGTCGCCCGAAGCGAGGTCGAAATCCCATGCGCGGATCATTCCCCGGTAGGTGTCGGCGAAATACATGGTGCGGTTGTCGGGACTCCACGCGAGGCTGTTCGGGACGATCACGTCCGAACGAATGAGCTTGCACGACAGGTCGGCCGACAGCCGGTAGAGCGATCCGGTCGGCTCGCGCTTCGCGTCGCTCATCGTGCCGGACCAGAAGCGCCCGGCGCGGTCACAGCGGCCGTCGTTGAAGCGGTTCTCCGGCAGGTGCGCTTCCGGCTGCGCGATCGCGTGCAGCGCGCCGCTGGCCGGATCGAGGAAATGGATTCCGGTCTGCAATGCGGCAAGCATCTCGCCGCTGCGCTCGCGGAACGCGACGCTGCCGACCACCGAGGGCAGCACCGTGTTGCGCACCTGGCCGTCGGCGGGATTCCAGCGCTTGAGCGAAGGCCCGCGGCTGTCGACCCACCACAGCACCTGCTCGCGATCGCACCACAGCGGGCATTCGCCCAGCCGATCGGTGCCTTTTACGACAACGTCCACGGACTGCGCTACGGACTGCCCAATTTGAATTGCCATTGCCGGTTGACCTCCGGGCGGGCACGATAGCACGCCATGAACGTCGTCTTCCACGGTACGCTGATCCATCACCTCGAGGACCTGTTCCTCGCCAAGGCGAAGACGCCCTGGGAGGTGCAGCGGTTCTTCGAACAAGAACTGCGGCAGGAGCCGCGCGAAGACTTTGCGCGTGCGCTGAAGGATGCGGACGTCCTGATCTCCATGGCGTGGAATGCGGACTTCCCCCCGGCGCCGAAGCTCAAGCTCCTGCAGGTGCCGGGCACCGGGTACGAGGGTGTCGATTTCAGCGCGGTGCGAGAAGGCGTCGCGGTCTGCAATGCCTATGGCCATGCGGAAGGCATGGCGGAGTACACGCTGCTCGGCATGCTCGCGTGGTGCCACCGCTTCTATGAGGCGGACCGAACTTTCCGCGAGGGGAGCTGGGAATACAGCGGGCGAATGAACGGCCCGGTGAATTACGAGCTTTACGGCAAGACCCTCGGCATCGTCGGCTTCGGTTCGATCGGGCAGGCGGTTGCGGAACGCGCCAAACCCTTCGGCATGAAAGTGATCGCCATCAACCGCACGAAGCGCGAGCCGCCGGCGTGCGTGGATGAATGGGTGGGGTTCGACCGGCTGGACGAAACCCTGCCGCAACTCGATTACATCGTGGTCGCCGCCGCGCTCGGCGCCGAAACCGAAGGCCTCATCGGACGCACACAGTTCGAAAGGATGAAAACCGAAGCGGTCGTCCTGAACGTCGGTCGCGGCGCGATCATCGAGGAGGGCGCGCTCTTCAATGCGCTGAAATCAAAGCGCATCCGCGGCGCCACCATCGACGTCTGGTACGGCAACTACCCCTCGAAAGACAATCCGCGCGTACCGCCCGCAAAGCACCCGTTTCACGAACTCGACAACCTGTATATGACGCCGCACACCTCGGGCTGGACCACCGGCATGATCGACCGGCGCTGGACGCAAATCGCCGGGAACCTCGACCGGCTGGCCCGGGGCGAGCCGCTCATGCACCGCCTCAAATGAAAGCGATATGAAGATCGTCGACTGGTCGCTCGATTTCTACGAACTCCCCTACGAGCGCGAAGTCGTCTGGGCGAACGCGGTCGAGTCCTCCGGCCTTTACGCACTACTTTCGCTCACGGACGAAAGCGGCGCGCAGGGCGTGGCCGAAGGCACCATCAAGGCCACGTGGAGCGGCGTTTCGCCGCGCTCGCTCAAGGCCGCCCTCGAGGATTTCCTGATCCCCAAAGTGATCGCGGCCGAGTGCGACGGCGTGGCGGCGCTGATGAAGCGCCTCGAGGGCGTGCCCGAGAACCGGCTGGCCAAGGCCATGATCGACAACGCCGCCTGGCAGATCGAAGCGGTCCGCGCAGGCGAGCCGCTGTGGAAAATGTGGGGCGGGTCGCCTTCGGTCGAGCTCACGTGGGCGGTCACCCGCCAGCCGCCCAAGGCCATGGCCGCCGAAGCCGCCGCCGTGTGCGAGCGCTACGGCTTTCGGACGCTCAAGGTCAAGGGCGGGCAGGGGCTTGAAATCGACCTCGCCGCGATGGAGGAGATCCGTTCGGCCGTGGGCGACGAAGTGACGCTTTACGTCGATGCCAACAGCGCCTACAAGCGCACCGAGGCGCTCGCGTACACGCTGGCGATCCGCGCGGCCGGCGCGACCGTGTCCGAAGACCCGAGTCCGCTGAAAGCCGACGGACTGTTCAGCGAGCTGCAGCTCGCGGCCGGCATCCCCATCCTCGTCGACCGCACCTGCACTTCAGCGGAAGATGCGGCGCACTACCTGGAAAAGGGAGCCCAGGCGCTCTCGACCAAGGCCGGACGCATCGGTTTTTCCGAGGCACGGGCAATTTCGACGCTGGCGGCTGCGCGCGGCGCGCGCGTTGCGCTCGGGCTGTATGCGGAGAGCGCGCTCGGCACGCTGATCTCGCTCCAGTACGGCGCGGCGATCCCAAAGGAGCTGCAGTTGGTGGCCGCCGAGCAGACGTTCTATCTGGGCATCGTCGAGCAGGTGGTGACCGAGATGCCGCCGGTCCGCGACGGACGCATCGAACTGCCCGCGACCGCCGACTATTCGAAGCTCGTCGACTGGGAGCGCGTCAAGCGCTTCGCGGTGCCTGTTTAGCCCGCGCTCAGGCGGCCTGCGCGAGCACCGAATCGCGCACCGAATCCGGGTCGTCGGTCGTGGTGCGGCGAAGCTCGCGCGGCTGGTTGATGTCGAAGCGCCTGCCGCGATGGATGGTCGCGCGGTTGTCCCAGATCACGAGGTCGCCGACCTGCCACTCGTGCCGGTAGACGAATTCGCGCTGCGTCGCGTGTTCGAGCAGTTCGGCGAGCAGCATGCGGCCTTCGGCGATCGGCTTCTCGACGATGTGCGTCGCATGCACGCCGACCCACAGCACCTTGCGCTTCGAGCCCGAGTGCGTGCGCACCAGCGGCCACTGCACCGGCGGCATCTTGGCGAGCTCCGCGGCCGAGGGCTTGTCGCCCAGCCACATGCGCGAATGCAGTGCGGCATGCACGCTGTGCAGGCTTTCGATTTCCGCCTTCAGGTCGGCGGGCAGGGCATCGCAGGCCGAGCGCAGGTCCGCATACTCGGTCTGGCCGCCCTTGGAGGGCACAACCACGGAATGCAGCATCGAATACTTGGCGGCGGGGCGCTGGAAAGAGCTGTCGCTATGCCAGAGCTGGTTGGCGAAATTCGAGATCGTCTTGCGGTCCGAGGCGCCGTGCAGTCCCCCGTCGGGGCGCACGTTGGAGATGTCGATGGTCGCTTCGTGCCTGAAGCGGCTCGGCGCGCCGGGATGCAGTTTTTTTAGGCCTGCATCGAGCGTGCCGAAGCTGGATGCGAACGCGACCTGCTGGTCTTCGGTGAGCGGCTGTCCGCGGAAAACGACGACGGCGTACTTGTCCATCGCATCGTCGATGGCCTTCACGGTTGCCGCATCGATGGGCTGGGTGAGGTCGATGCCGCTCGCCTCAGCGGCGAACAGTGGGTGTAGCGGCCGTAGTTGAAGAGTCATGGTTTCAGGCTCATGGCATGCGTCTCCGGAGTGGGCGCGAATCGACGATAGTATGCGCCGATGGACAAGACGAACGGTTGTTTCGCAGCGAACTACGCCGAGGCGCGGGCCGGGTTCCTGGCCGGCGCAAAGCACCGCGGCCTCGAGGTGGTCACCGACCTGAACCCGCTCAAGGGCGCGCAGGGCGAAGAGCTCGCCACGGATACCGTGCTGCTTGGCGCGAAAGAGGCTCCTGCGCTGCTGGTGGTGACCTCGGGCACGCACGGGGTCGAAGGCTTCTGCGGCTCGGGCTGCCAGCGCGCGCTGCTGGACGACGATGACCTCGTCAAGCGATTCGAAGCGGCCGGCGTGGCCGTGCTGCTGGTGCATGCGGTGAATCCCCACGGGTTCTCGCACCTGCGCCGCGTGAACGAAGACAACGTCGACATGAATCGCAATTTCCGGGACTTTGCGGATTCGAGGGAACTCAATCCCGCGTATGCCCAGGTCCACGACCTGCTGCTGCCGGCCGAATGGCCGCCGACCGACGCCAATCGCGCGGGCATCTTCGGCGCCATCGGGAAGATGGGCATGCCCGCGTTCCAGTCGGCCGTCTCGGCCGGGCAGGGCTCGCACAAGGACGGATTGTTCTATTGCGGCAGCGAAGCCACCTGGAGCAACCGCACGATCCGCTCGCTGCTGAAGAAGCACGGTGCCGGGCGCAAGCGCATCGGGTGGATCGACATCCATACCGGGCTCGGGCCCCGCGGCCACGGCGAAAAAATCTTCGCGGGCGCGAACGATGCCGCCGAGCTCGCGCGGGCAAAAGCTTTCTGGGGCGCGGACATCATGTCGTACTACGAGGGCAAGTCGGCCTCTGCAGAGGTGCAGGGCTCGATGGTGATGTCGATCTATGCCGAATGCCCGCAGGCCGAAGTCACCGGCATGGGCCTCGAGTTCGGCACGGTGCCGTTCGAAGCCGTGCTCGGCGCGTTGCGTGGCGATCACTGGCTTGCGATCCACCCAGAGGCCGCAGAGGGTAAGCGGGACGCGATCCGAGTAACGATGCGCGACGCGTTCTACATCGATGCCGACGATTGGCGGGGTATGGTGCTCGGGCAGTCGCGCGTCGCGGTCCTGCAGGCCGTGCTCGGCCTTTCAGCTTAGGCCAGACCAGACGGGCAAGCACGAAGTCGAAAGCGAAAACGCGGGTGGGGCTGGCATGTGGCGAGGAATATGTGCCGTCACGCCGCGGCTGAATCCATCGATCGCAGATGGCAGCAATTTGACATGATAGCCAGTATTGGCGCGGGGTCAGTTCCAAAAATGGCAGCAATGGTTACCCGGCCTCCAGCTCGGGCTGAGCCGTGTAACTAAGCGCCCGCAATCAGTCGCACGTCTACGCTGGGCCCAAATGCAGGCAGCCGATAGTGCGCATCAACTGTCAGTGAAACATTTGCCGAGACACTTGCACGCAAATCGGCTATCACGTCGAATATCGACGAAATGTCATATCCATAGTTGAATTGGACATAAGCGTGGATAACGCGAATCTCAGCCTCGCTCGGCTCGGAGAGCTGTCCGAGACAGACGTCGAAGGCATCAGTTGCAGCTTGAAGGGCCGACGGAGCGGGGACACGCGCACTTGCATAGCTGCCTGACCTGAGCGGGACATACCCGACCTGGCTCATACCCCGATCAGAGGCCCGTACCATTGATAGAACGGCTGTCACGCACGCCGCTGTCTCCTGCACCGCGAGCAGATGAGTAAGTTCCAATTCGGCGCTACCGAACCAGTCCTGAACAAATCGATTGGCGTCGACCGTGATCACTTTGGAGTATGCCTTCTGGATATCTCGAAGCTGCTCCAGGGCACACAGTCGCTCCAGAGATGGCTGCCGATGCATGCTGCGCTTTCCGTCGGGCGGCAGACACACAACCGCAATGGGGGAGCGCCCGCCTGCTTGGTTGGACAGATGTGCCAGTTCTTCAAGTGCAGGGACCGCGGAGTGCTCGGTGTCTCCAAGACGCCCCACGCCGACCAGAATGTCAGCTTCCTGTATCTCCCGTGCCCTCTCGTCCCAATTTAAAACACCGCTGTCGGAAAATACGACAAGCCGCCTGGAACCCAGTTCCGAGTCGGGCTTGACTGTGGCTCCGTACAAACATTCGGCACGCGCGACCCCGAATGCCGGGAGTTGCTGAATCACGGAATGCCCGAATGATCGGGCGCCCATGATTCTTATGCGTGGAGCCTCGACATTTTTCGGACCCACAGCAGGTGTCTCACGCGGGAAGATTCCCGGCGCTTCCGTCGGCGGAGAGACCGCCGGAAACGCGCGTTGAGGTAGCCACGCGGCTAACCCTGCCGCTGGAGCCATAGTCAGGAATGATCGCCTTTTCATCTGTTCTTCTCCCATACATCGCGCGTCGGCCAAACTGGATTGTCCCTTCGCACTGCGACATACTGTGTCGGATGCCGAAGCCACAATAGCCAATCTTGGAAAAGAGGAAGAAAGGCTGTGGCGGACAGGACTCCTCGGAGCACGCAAATGCCCAAGAATCACGATGCCTTGTTCCGCCAATGGCACATGCTGCGATTGGTGCCACGCTACCCGCAGAAGATTACCGTTCAGGATATTCGGCGTGGGCTCGACGGAGCAGGCTTTGAGATAACCGAACGGTCGTTGCAGCGTGATCTGAACGACCTTTCCAATGTTTTCCCTCTGGTTTGCGATGACCGAGCAAGACCCCACGGATGGAGTTGGCAGAAGGACGCCGCCAGCTTCGATCTGCCGGGTCTTTCGGTACCCGAGGCTCTCACCGTGGCAATGGCCGAACGGCAACTACGGAATCTGTTGCCATTGCCTATGCTCGATCAGTTGCAACCGCACTTCAAGGCAGCCAGGAGGCGTTTGGAGGCGGAACCGGGAAAAGATGGCAGGCGATCGTGGCTGGACAAGGTCATTTCCATTCCGCCGACGCAACCGCTGCTTGCGCCGAAAATTGATCCCGAGGTGCAGCGGGTCTTATCCGAAGCGTTGTTGCACGAGAGACAGATCACAATTCGCTACCGAAAGCGTGGCGACAAGACGCCCACAGAATCCCGAATACATCCGCTTGCCCTTATTCAGCGGGGCCCGATGCTCTACCTCTCTTGCCGCTTTTTCGACTATGAGGATATTCGTACCCTGGCTGTCAATCGAATCGATTCCGCCCAGCTGCTGGAAGAGCGAACCAAGTATCCGGCCGGGTTCTCGGTAAATCGACTGCAAGAAGCAGGCGTCTGGGGCTTTGGTGCCGGGGAGATGATCCGTCTGGAAGCCATCTTTCAACCCGGTTATGGCGACCATCTTTATGAAACGCCACTGAGCAAGGATCAGGTGTTGGCAGAGCTCCCGGATAGCCGCCTGCGTGTCATCGCAACCGTGTCTGACACCCCACAGTTGCAATGGTGGCTGATGGGATTTGGCGGCGGGGCAGAGGTTGTATCGCCGAAAAGTCTGCGCGCCGCAATGGTAGAGATGGCTTCGGAACTGGCCGACGTTTATCGGCCTTCGGACAAGTAAGTTGATGGCGGCGCTACTTGGTGCCGCGGGAGGCGGGAATGACATTTCACATCTATAGGCGCGAACTACGAAATGAGCGTGACATCCTGACTCTGACAGATGAGGAATTCCGCCTCGCCGGAAACAATCTGATCCATCGGGCCTGGGTGCAGCGAGGCAAGCCAGTTCTGGAAGGATGGCGTATATCGGCGGATGAACTGATCAGGATGTTCAGCGGTGACGCAGAATCGTATGCCTCGCGCCGCATGATTATTGACTATCACCCCTCGAATAGGAGCCGAATTCCGCTCGTCGAGATTCAAGAGATATTCCTGTTCAACTGGCCCGGTGAAACCCAAGGCTCGGTGAGCTGGACGCCGATGATGCTTCGTATACGCGACGTCAGCGACGAAAGGTCAGCCTTTCCTATGTCGCCAGATCAAAGAAGGAATGCCATGGCCACACTGGAGATAGAGACCTATGGGACAGAATTCGTGGAATTTCTTTACCTTCGAGGCGACGATGGCGGCTGGAACTGGGGGGGAACCGGTGTGACCAATTCCGTTTTCCTCCATGGGCAAGCCCGCGACTATTTTCGGCAGTTCTTTTGAAGCGGACGCGAACATGGATCCGGACTACTCGGGCGGGGAGCCATCTCAAATTGGCGGCTCGAATAACTACATTGGAGACTACACGCATGCTCACACAATTGAGACAAATCGCGAAAGTGTTTGCAAAGGTCGCTGAGGAGGAGGACGCGCTGCTTTCAAGGCTCTGCGACAAGGGAATTTTTTCAATGCCGGAACTCGCGTATGCCTACGATTGCGGAAAGGCGGTGATGACGGATGCAAAGGGCATATTCGGGGAAACGACCGTCACTTGGCGACGAGAAGAGAAAGTTGGGCTAGGAGGGCCGTGCGATCTAAGATTTGAATTGTCATCCGGGTCCCACATTTTTGTTGAGTTCAAAGTCCGCAGCACGAGCGACAAGTACTTGGCTGACGTCAAAAAGCTGAAAGAATTGAAGATCACTGATGGTGATTTTCGAATTTTCTGTGCCCTTAGTGACAAGTTTACGAATGAAGACATTGATCGCAGACTACGTACATTTGAGGAAGAGGCTCGGGAGGCGAACTGCAAATTGACTAGATTGCATGATCCGTTCCCGCAATTTGAAACCAGGCCGGGAAAGTTGGATTGCGTCGTCGCTGTCTGGTTGGTAGAGGGGAGACAAGACGTGGAACCCGTGTAGGGCACAGGCTATGGAAGCAACGGGCATTTTCGGTGTCGGCTCCACAAAAGAAGAGCTGGAAGCCGCACTCGGCATCGATCTGCTCATTCCTATGAAAGGTGATGCGCCAATCGAACCATAGCCAACGTGTCTAGTGCGCAATAGTCAGCGAGTTCTTGGCGCAATGCACGACGTTTTTCCTCCGTCGTGGCTGGATGCAGAATTTCGAGCCATGTCGCCTCCGCTTCCCCGCCGTCGCCTACCGTCATGGTTTTGTAGTTCAGATCAGCCGCGATAGTAGGAAGTACCGCCTTGATTGACCACGAACCAAGCATCGCCGGGTGGTAGTAGCTTTCCCGGGTGATCGGTAGTAGATCGACAACGCGTTCGGCTATTGCCCGCAATGGCCCGGCAAAGCCTGGGAAGTCCCGCGCCAGCTCGGCGATACGCCCCAATTCGAAACTCTTGCTGAATACGAATACAGGGCCATCGGTGCCGATCGAGTCGATTAGCGTCTCCGCAAAGGCCCGCCGTGGATCTTCCTGTCCCGCAGCAAGGAATTCGGAATGAGTCAGTCTTCCATCTTGAGTCTCAACATGACAAGACCACTGTACCGGTAGCTTTTGATAGGGGTGCGTTCCGGCCCAGATTGGAACGGCCATGCTGACGGTCTCGAAATCAAGGTAATAGCGTGGCCATGGAAGGGAGGAGAGCGCTTTCGCAGCATTGGGCAATAGTTCGGGAACGCCGTTTCTGGTAATTCGACGAACGCGCTCCTGTGCCTCGGTCAGTGGAAAGTCGTTTGGGATCTGCCGAATGTCCGAAATCCCCTGGACCTCGAGCTGCTCGCGCTTGGCGGCCGACAGGTGCGGAATGGCTGCCAGTGGAAATTCGGCTTTGGGTTTGTCCGCGTTGCAGTGCCCGATGAACGGGCATTCGAACGGGTCATTGCAATGCGGGCCCGGCTTTATGGCGGGCTCAGCGGCGTCGAGAGTATTGCGCGCCGCCGAAACCCATGCCGGGATTCCCTTGCCAATCGCCTCGGTTTCAGCGTTGACCGATACGTGAGTGAGGAGCCCGCGATAGTCGCCACCACCCGGATATACAAACCGGTTGTTTACGTGCGCAACATCTACGCCTGTCAGGCTTACCGCTTCGCCAACTACCCAACGCTGAATTGCGGCATCGGCGAGGTAATAGTCCTTGACCGACGTGGCGGCCTTGACCTCGACCAACCGATAGCCACCCGTCTCAGGAAGCAGTAGATCGGCTCGGACCAACACGCCGTCGCGCTCGAACGTGGCCTCAAACAGTGGCGCGCCCGGTTGGTTGACCAATAGCTCCTTTGTAAGGCGGAGGGCACCCCGCAAATCATCGGCGTCGACCAGAATCCCGTCCGGACAAAGCTCCTGCGCCACAGCGCCGACGGCATAGCCGATCTGGAAGCCCCGCTCGGTCTCGGCAGAGGTCTCGATCAGCTCAGGGCGATGAATCTTGAGCCAGAGTCGCTTTGGGCACTGGCGCCATTCGATCAATCGGGATTTTGAGAGACCGCGGGCCATTTTTCTCTCCGATGGCGATTAGGCGCGTACCTCGAACACGGGCGTTGCCGACTATGTCAGGTCGGAAAATTGCTCGTCTCTGAAGCGTACACGGACGGTGGAGGGTGGCGCGAAGGTGGCGGCGATGCTGATTTCCGCAATCTCTCGATCCTGAGTTTCCGGATAGTAGATCTCCTCCCGATACAGCAGCAGGATTTGATCGGCAAACTGGACCAGTACTGAGCCGTTGCGCAAATCACGTAAAGAAGGTCGCTTATCGTCTCTCCGTTCGAGATTCCGGGTAATGCCGGCGACGAGAATAACCGTTGCGCCGGTTTCTTTCGCCAAGCCTTTCAGTGAGGCGGCGACCTCCATGGAGAGTTCCCCTATCGATGAGCGGGCTTTCTGAAGAAGACTGGTTTGTATTCGGCTGCCGAAAACAGTCGGCAATTCGATGACGATAAGGCGTAGCGCAGAAATTTTCTCGTGCATCGAAAGCGCCTCGCGGCACATCCATTCTGCCGACGCGAGCGGCTTGCATTTGATATAGAGCGGGGTAGCTTCAATTTCTTCCACGGCCTTGGCAACTTCAATCAATTCCTCCTCGCTCAATTTGCAACGTGCGATGCGGCAGCGAGAGACTTTGCTGATGTGGGAGAGAATACGGCCGACAAGAAATGAGGGCGGGAAATTGCTACTGCAGATCAGCGAAGGCGCACTCCGTACACGAGCCTGCAGTGTAGCCATGTCAAAAGCGAACAGTTCTGCCCCTGTACCCGGCCTGCCCGCAACAATCACGAGATCTCCAGGCAGAAATCCGCCACACAGCTTTTTATCCAATTCCGACAGGCCCGTCGGAATTCGTTCCATCTCGTCTGGGTAGAGGTACGACCTTTCGCCCAGCCGGAGGCTTTGGAGAAGCAGTTTCGACAGGTGGCCGACGTGTACGGGATTTTTCGCGGACGTGGACTGCTCAGATGGACTGAAGGCGGCAGGGGTAGTCATTGGGCGTTTCAACTTCAGTGACGGGGTCACTTAAGTTAGCCGCGGATGGCGACATACGGCGTCGCAGTGTTACCAGTCGTTCAGAATAAGGTGATTGGCTTATCTGACGCGCTGTATCAGGCGACAGGAAAGAAGAGACGCATTTTCCGGAGTGTCACGCCCGAATCACGTAGTCCATGTGCAGTGCGTTACCTGCGAGTCGCGCGACGAGCTCCGGCCGGTACAACCCGTCCCGCGCGTTGCCCGGTTCGCCCGGAAAATACGTCTGCGTAGTGAGGATGCGGCCGCCTTCGCGGGCGCGCACCTTTACGTGGATGTGGCGCGTGCGGCCCGCGTAGAAGGCGGGCAGGATGGTTTCGAGCTTGTAGCGGCCCTGTGCATCGGCGACCTGGTGGCCGCGCAGCCTGAACCCGCTGTTGTCGTAGGCGCCGCCCGAATCCGCATGCCAGAAGTCCAGCCACGCGCCCGCCAGCGGCCTGCACTGCGTGTCGAGCACATAGCCCTCGAGCACGATCGGCTCGCCTGGGGCGTCCTTGCGGAAATCGGCCTTGAGCGGCGTGCGTGGCGTATAGAACGGGCCTTCGGTCTGCGCGGGCGTGTCGCGACCGGGCCTGCACTCGGGCGTCGGCGGGAGGGTGCCTTGCGCAAGCAGGCGCGCGGGCGCGCCGGCAGTCGCTGCGAGGGCAAGGGCCGCGACGAGAAGGCGGCGACGGGGATCGGGGAGGGGGTGGCTCATCGCATGATTATGCACGCTCCGCGCGCTGCCCCAAGGCGGGGAATCACCGTGATCGCCGTTTCGGGGTGGGGCTCCCCCCGCGACGGGCTCTCGGGGCCGACGCCGGCATGACACACCATCTCACGAAGCCCGTCGATTTGAAGCTGCTCCGCGAAATCCTGGCCGAGGTGGATGGCAGTATTTCGACGTGAGAACCAATAGTAGCGCGGACTTTCGGTTGAAAATGGCAGTATTCATCCGGCTCAGGCCGGGGACCGTAGCCAGGCCGATCCCGGTGCCCGGGTATTGGTTTTCGGTGTGAATTCGACCTGAGGTCGCACCCCGGGACGGCGGTAGGTCAGCGCGTTCTCGATCAGGTTCATGACGCTCCATCGGCGGCTTGGGTCTTCCCAGGTCGATCGCCTACGATCGCCTACAATTGGTAGTATTCGTCCCCGCGAGAGACCCCTACAGCTAGCGGTCTGCCAGTCTTTTCAAGCACTTAGAGAATGTCCAAAAAAGCCGTTTACGACGCTTCATCGATCCAGGCCCTCAAGGGGCTCGAGCCCGTGCGCCGCATGCCGGGCATGTACACGCACACCATCCATCCGCTGCACATCATCCAGGAAGCCATCGACAACGCGGTCGACGAGGCCCTCGCCGGGTACGGACAGAAGATCACCGTCTCGATCCGCAAGGACGGCTCGGTCGAGGTCGAGGACGAAGGCCGCGGCATACCGGTCGACATGCACCCGGACGAAAAGAAGCCCGCGGTCGAAGTCGCCTTCACCATGCTGCATGCGGGAGGCAAGTTCTCCAAGTCGAGCGACGCGGTGTATCACATCTCCGGCGGCCTGCATGGCGTCGGTGTCGCGGTCACCAATGCGCTTTCGACGCGGCTCGAAGTCGACGTCTATCGCGAAGGCGCGAAGCACACGATCGCCTTCGAGGGCGGCGAGCTGGTGCAGAAACTCAAGAGCGAGCGCAGCAGGCAATACGCCGGCCGCACAGGTACGGTGGTGCGCGCGTGGCCGGATCCAAAATACTTCGACAGCCCGAACATCCCGATGCTCGAACTCGAGCACCTCATCCGCTCGAAAGCCTACCTGCTGCCCGGCCTCACCACGGTGCTGCGCGTGGAAGGGAAAGACGAAAAGAGCTGGACTTACGAGCGAGGCATGGCGCAGTACTTCGACTTCATGCTGCAGGGGCGCGAGCTTGTCGCGCCGCTGTTTACCGGCGAGCGGCATTACGACGAGAAATCGGCGGCGGAGTTCGTCGACATCCAGGCAGGCGAAGGCGCCTCCTGGGCCATCGGCTTCGTGCCCGAGGGGGACGTCTTCCAGGACAGTCACGTCAACCTGATTCCCACGCGCTCGCACGGCACGCACGAGGCGGGTTTCCGCAACGGGATCTTCGAGGCGGTCCGCGCCTTCATGGAGACGCGCAGCATGACGCCCAAGGGCATCAAGCTGATCGCGGAAGACCTCTGGAGCCGCGCCTGCTTCACGTTGTCCGCGCGCATCGTGCGCACTCAGTTCCACGGGCAGACGAAAGAGAAGCTCACCACCCGCCACGCGGCGAAATTAGTCGAATCGTGCGTCAAGGACGCCTGCGAGCTCTGGCTGAACCAGCACCCCGAGGAAGGCAAGCGCATCGTCGAGCTGGCAATCGAGCAGGCCAACACCCGGCTTTCGAAGGGCAAGAAGTTCGAGCGCAAGAAGTCCTCGGGCGTCGCGACCTTGCCGGGCAAACTGGTGGATTGCGCATCGGACGACACGTCGCGCACCGAGCTTTTTCTCGTCGAGGGCGATTCGGCGGGCGGCTCTGCCAAGGAGGCGCGCGACAAGGACACGCAGGCGATCCTGCCGTTGCGCGGCAAGGTGCTCAACACCATGTCGAAGGACGCCCGCACCGTGCTTGCGAACAAGGAGCTTCAGGCCATCGCCACCGCGATCGGCTGCGATCCGCATGGCATCGAAGACAACCCGGACCTCACCGGCATCCGCTACGGCAAGGTCGTGCTGATGACCGACGCCGACGTGGACGGCGGCCATATCCAGGCGCTGCTGCTCACGTTCTTCTTCATGCACATGCCCAGGCTCGTCGAGATCGGGCGCATCTGGGTCGCGCAGCCGCCGCTCTTCAAGATCGAGGTGCCCTCGCAGGGGAAAGGCAAGCCTGCGCGGCGCGTGTACTGCCTCGACGACGACGAACTCGATGAAGCCCTCGCCGCCCTCAGGAAGGAGAAAGTCCGCGAAGGCAGCTGGGAGATCTCGCGCTTCAAGGGCCTTGGCGAGATGAGCCCCGAGCAGTTGTGGGAAACCACGATGAACCCGGATTCGCGCAGGCTGGTGCGGATGCAGCTCGACCGCGCGGACATCGCAAAAGTACGCGGCAAGTTCGAGTTGCTGATGGACTCCGGCGAGGCGGAAGGAAGACGGAACTGGATGCGCGAGCACTGGAGATCGGTGGAGGCGGATGTTTAGGTAGCTTGGTGCCTGCATGAGGCACCGAACGGTTGATGGAGTTATTGGGTGCGTGCTTTTTGCACCGAACGGTTGATAGAGGCCCAGGTCTCGTCTTTTTGAGAAAGCCTCGGCTTGCCCGATCGGGCAAGCCACGCATTCTCAAAAAGACGAGATTCGCTAAAGGCAAAAAAGGCACAACGGAAGCTACTGGCACAGAAAGACCGAAACTCAGGAGACCAAAATGGCCCGAAAAACAAAAAAAGCCCTCTGGGAACGCGGCTACAAGTCCCACTGCCTCTGGCGCGGCAAGGAAAAACTCGCCAAGGTGCGGCTCGAATCACAGGCCGAACTGAAATACATCTGGGAAGCGGCGGGGCGCACCGGCGAAACCGGGACGCTCTCGGCGGCCAAGGCCGCCGCGGAATTCGCGCTGCTTCTCGCCGACCGGCAGCTGCCGCTTTTCGAGCCCGAAGAGCCGCGGCTGCAACCAGCGACCTAAGGTATGGAAGACACGACTCTCGATTTATTCTCAAGCGACTCCGGCGACGATTCCGCGCCGATCGAGCTGCACGCTTCGCAGGCGTACCTCGGCTACGCGGTGTCTACCGTCAAGGCGCGCGCGCTGCCCGAGATCGCCGACGGCCTCAAGCCGGTGCAGCGCAGGATCCTCTACGCGATGGGCGACACCGGGGCGGAGGGCTTCGCCAAGTGCGCGCGATTCGTCGGCGAGGTGCTCGGCAAGTACCACCCGCACGGCGATTCGTCGACCTACGAGGCCCTGGTGCACATGGCGCAGCCTTTCTCGATGCGCTACCCGCTCATCGACGGGCAGGGCAACTTCGGCTCGCGCGACGGTGATTCGGCCGCAGCCTACCGATATACGGAAGCCAAGCTCTCGCGCTACGCCGAGCTCATGCTCGCCGAGATCGGCGAGGGCACGGTCGATTTCATCAAGAACTACGACGGCAAGTTCGACGAGCCGCAGCTCTTGCCGGCGCGCATGCCGTTTGGCCTCCTCAACGGCTCGTTCGGAATCCCGGTCGGCTTCTCCACGCGTATCCCGCCGCATAACCTGCGTGAGGTCGCGCTTGCTGCGTCACTCATCATCAGGAACCCCAAGGCGAACGTCGACGAGGTGCTCGCGCTGCTGCCCGGCCCGGATTTCCCGGGCGGCGGACAGATCATTTCGAATGCGGCGGAGATCCGGCAGGCCTACGAGTCCGGCCGCGGGTCGATCGCCATGCGCGCGCGCTGGCATGTCGAGCCGCTCGCGCGCGGCCAGTGGCGCATCGTCGTAGACGAGCTGCCGCACGGTGTCTCGTGCCGCCAGGTGCTGGAAGAGATCGAGGCACTGGTGAATCCCAAGCCCGCCATGGGCAGGAAGGAAGTCTCGCAGGAGCAAAAGCGCCTCAAGCAGTTCGTGCTCGACATCGTCGAGACGGTGCGGGACGAATCCGACCGCAAGAGCCGTATGCGCATCATCATCGAGCCGCGCTCGTCACGCCAGGACGTGGACGAAATGATGAAGGCGCTGCTGGTGCACACCAGCCTCGAGATGCGCTACCCGCTCAACCTCACGTGGCTGGGCTTCCGTGACGGCCTGCCCGACACCAAGGGCATCGTCGGCGTGCTGCAGGAATGGACCGAATTCCGCATTGCCACGGTCAAGCGCAGGACGCAGCACCGCCTCGACAAGGTCGAGGACCGCCTGCACATCGTCGAGGGCCGCATCAAGGCCTTCGTCAAGATCGACGAGATCATCAAGCTCATCCGCTCGTGCGAGGACCAGGCCGAGGCCAAGCGCAAACTCTCCGAAAAATGGGGTTTCAGCGAGCGGCAGGCCGAGGACATCGTCAACCTGCGCCTCGGGCAGCTCACGCGCCTCGATGGCGTGAGGCTCAACGACGAGAAAAAGGGGCTGGAAAAGGAGCGCGACGAGCATCGCCGCGTGCTCGACTCCGAGCGCATCCTGCGCAACCTCGTGGTCAAGGAGCTGGAAGAAGACGCGAAGAAATTCGGCGACGACCGCCGCACACTCATCCGCGCCGACGAGCGCACGCAGATCGAGCGCACGGTGCTCGAGGAGCCGGTCACGGTGATCCTCTCGAAGAAGGGCTGGATCCGCGCGCGCGTCGGCCACGGCATCGACCTTTCGACGGTCAACTTCAAGGATGGCGACAGCCTCGCGCAGGCCGCCGAGTGCAAGACGACCGACCAGGTGGTCTTCCTCGGCTCGTCAGGCAAGACCTGGACGCTGGATGCGGCATCGCTGCCTTCGGGCCGTGGCGACGGCGCGCCGGTCAACAGCCTGGTGAACGCGAACGGCGACAGCATCGTCTGGATGGGCACGGGTTCGATGGAGCAGAGCCTGCTGCTGCACACCACGGCCGGGCATGGCTTCGTCGCGCAGCTCAAGGACATGGTCACCCGCATGAAGGCGGGCAAGGAGTTCATGAAGCCCGCCGAGGGCGCCAGGGTCCTGTCCCCGGCGCCGGTGGCGGTGTTCAAGGGCGACGTGAGTCCGCGCGTTGCCGCGCTTTCATCCGATGGCCGGCTGCTGGTGTTCCTGCTGGACGAAGTGCCGCTGCGCCCCAATGGCGGCCTTGGCGTGCAGCTCATCGCGCTGCCCGAGAAGGTGACACTTGCCTCGGTGGTGGTGATCGAGGGCAGCCACCTCACCATCCATGGGATGAAGCGCGGCAAGCGCTCGTTCGTCGAGCTCGGCAAGAAAGAGGTCCGCGAGTACGACGGCAGGCGCGCCCAGCGCGGCCGCGTGGCGGACGTGGGGCTCAAGGATGTCGACCGGCTGGGAGAGTAGGGTTGCCGTTTAAGGCAATTCAACTCTCCGGAAGGCCGCACGGGTGTTGGCACTCCGGAAATGAAAGTTTGACTTTTCCGCGCGTTCGCACGTGAACCCGATCGTCCGCCCGATGATCGCTCCGGCCGCGATCGTCCTGGTCACGGGGCTCCTCGTCGCCGCCGGGCCGAAGCTGCCGCCGACCCTTGCGGGGCTGCCGGCGCTGGGTCCGTATGTGGCGCTGTTCGCGGCAGGCGCCATCGCGCTCTGGTTCAACCGCGGCCGCGCCTTCATCGCGGCGATGTCGATGTTCTGCGCGTACGCCGGATACCGGTACGCGATCGACGTCGGGCCGTTCGCGGCCAAGGTGACGTACACCGCGCTGGTCGTGATCGTGCCGGCCAACATCCTCGCGGCGCTGGTCCAGCCCGAGCGCGGCGTCTTCCATCACCACAGCCACCGCTGGCTCCTCGTCATCATCGCGGAGATCCTGATCGTGCTCTGGATCGCGAGCGCCGGCCGAAGCAACCTGTCGGGGGTCGCGTGGATCGGCGTGTTCGACCACTGGGCGCTCAACAGCCCGCCGACGCCCCTGGTCGGGCGCCTGCTGTTCGCAGCGGCTTTCGCCGCGGCGATGTGGCGCTCGCATCCCAGGCCGCCCGCAGTCCAGCCGCGCGCGCTCGACATCGGCCTGGCCGGGGCGTTGGCTGCCTTCTTCATCGCGGCCGAGTGGGGCGCCTCACCCGCGCTGTTCTCCGCCTTCATGACCGCGGCGGGTGCGGTGCTCTTCGTCGCAGTGCTCCAGGAGACGCATCGCCTTGCGTTCGTCGATGAGCTCACCAGCCTGCCGGGCCGGCGCGCGCTCAATGAGCGCATGGCTGCCCTCGGCCCGGTCTGCACCGTCGCGATGGCGGATGTCGACCACTTCAAGAAATTCAACGACGTGCATGGCCACGACATCGGCGACCAGGTGCTCAAGCTCGTGGCCGCGCGCCTTGCGCAAGTCGAGGGCGGGGGCGTGGCCTTCCGCTACGGCGGCGAAGAGTTCTGCGTAGTCTTCGACGGGCGCACGGCCGACGAGGCCCTGCCGCACCTGGAGGCGATCCGGGCCTCGATCGAGTCTTACAAGATGGCGGTCCGCAGCGACGAAAGGCCGCGCGACGCGGTTACGGGCAGCCGGCTGCGCGGGGCGACCCTGCCGCCGCAGATGATTTCGGTGACCATCAGCATCGGCGTGGCCGGGCGCGCCAGCCTCGACGAAAAGGCCTCAGCCGTGGTGAAGGCCGCGGACAAGGCGCTCTACCGGGCCAAGCAGGGCGGCCGCAACCGAGTATCGAGGTAGAGTACCGGGAACCCATCCGGAGGTCCCGATGTCACGCGCCATCCTCGAAGAAGCCCACATCCATCCCGCAGTGCGCGACTACATCGCGAACCACCACTCCGGCATCGTGCAAGAGGTGCGGGCCGCGGTTGCGGCGAATGCGGTCGTGGTGGTCGGCATGCGCCAGAACCCGATGCCGCGCAAGGCGCGGAAGGTGCTCGATGCTGCGGGCATCGCTTACAAGTACCTCGAGTATGGCAGCTACCTGTCGGAGTGGCGGCGCCGCAACGCGCTCAAGATGTGGACCGGCTGGCCCACGTTCCCGATGGTGTTCGTGAAAGGGGTGCTGGTCGGCGGGGCCAACGACGTCGCAAAGCTGGTCGACAGCGGGGAACTGGCCAAACTGCCCGCTTGAGGGCGGGCCTGCCGGCCCGGCAGGCTACTTCTCGCCGTACTTCTTGGACGGCTTGGCCTTGAGCGTGCCCTCGAGGATCGTGCCGACCAGGGCGCCCGCGACGGTGATGATCACCGTCCACCAGGACCACACGCCCTTGATGATTTCCATGTCGTTCAGCGCGATGCGCACGAGCGCCACCATGATGAACACGGGGAAGAGCAGTCCGAAGAAGAATCCGATTCGCATGGGACGAACAGTACCAAATATTCGCCAGGGGCGCAGGCCTGCCGCTCAGGGCTTCTTCGCGAGCACGCCCTTCCAGCGATTCATTTCCGACGCGAGGAAGGTGCCGAACTCCTCGGGCGAGCTGGGCCGGGCCACGAGTCCCATGTCGTCGAATCTCTTTTTGATATCGGCGCTGTTCAGCGTGCGCGCGAGCTCGCCGTTGAGCTTCATCACGATATCGCGCGGCGTGCCGGCCGGCGCGAACATCCCGCCCCAGCTGGCGAAGTCATAGCCCGGGACGCCGCCTTCGGTGGCCGTCGGCACGTTCGGGAACGAGGGGTTGCGCTGCGGCGTGGTCACGGCAAGCGCGCGCAGCGTCCCTGCCTTGATGTGCGGCGCCGAGGCGGCGAGCGGATCGATCATGAACGTGACGCGATTGGAGATCAGGTCCGGATGCGCGGCCGAGCTGCCCTTGTACTGGATCTCGGTCATCTCGCCGAGCGGCACCTGCTGCGCAAGGAGGAGCGTTGCGAGCTGCTGCGGGCTGCCCTGCCCGGTCGTGCCGTAGGTGACCTTGCCCTTGTTGTCGCGGATGTACTTGAACAACTCGGCCAGCGAGTTCACCGGCAGCTGCGAGCTCACGACGAACACGTACGGCGTCATGTGCGTAAGCGACACCGGGGCGAATGCCTTGACCGTGTCGAAAGGCAGGTCGGTCATGAGGATCGGGTTGATCGCCATGTTGGCCGCGGCCTGCAGGAGCGTGTAGCCGTCGGGATCGGACTTGGCGACAAAGGCCATGCCCACGGTCTGGGAAGCCCCGGGACGGTTCTCGATGATCATCGGCTGGCCGAGCGAGCCCGAGAGCTTGTCGCCGAGGATACGCGCGACGAGGTCGCTCGGCCCGCCGGTGGTGACCGGCACGACGATGCGCACCGGCTTGTTGGGATATTGCGCCCATGCGGGCTGGACGAATGCCGCCAACAGCAGGACGGCGGCCGCGCGAAATGCAGGGACCAGCAGTGCGGGGATCAAAGCAGTTTTCATTTTTAAGTCTCCTCTTTGGCATTGATGATATCGCGGCTTCCGCGCAAGCACACCAGGGCTTCCCCAATACATCCGCCACCGCATTCCAACTAGATCGGCGTCACCCGCGCGTGCAGCAGGGCGCTGCGCCCGCCCGCGACCGCTTCCAGGCAACGGTCGATCGCCGCGCCGACCTCTTTAGGGTCCGAGAGGCACTCGCCGTAGGCGCCGCTGACTTCGGCCAGCTTTGAAAACTGCATGCCGGTGGGCAGGCGCGACTGGAAGGCATCGTGCTGCCTGGCCGAGCCTTCGGGATAGACCCTCAGCGTCGCATCCTTGACCGCGTTCCAGCCGCTGTTGTCGATGATGATGCTGAAGATCGGCAGCTTGTTGGCCTTGGACACGGCGAACACCGAATCGAGGTTGCCGAAGTAAAAGCCCCCGTCGCCGACGATATGCACCGAGCGGTGCTGCGGCCTTGCGAGCTTGACGCCGAGCGCAAGCCCGCCCGCGGCGCCGAGGCCGCTGCCGCTGTGGCGGATCATCGTGCAGGCCACCGGCCGCGGGACCTGCCGCGCCAGCACGGGATTGTTGGTCACCGCCTCGGAGAGCACCGTGTCCTCGGGATCGAGGCGCTTGCCGAGTGCGGCTGCGAAGTGCTCGACATTGATCGCGTCCGGCCGGCCGGGATCGGCGGCGAGGTCGGCGGCCTTCTTTTTTCTTGCGGCGAACTCGGTTTCCATCGTCTTCCAGCGCGCGGCGGCGGCGGACTCGAACGCAGCGCCCGCCATGGCCTCGACGGCTTCGGCCAATTGCGCGAGCACCTCGGCGGCGCTGGCTTCGATGCGCTCCTGCGCCGGAAAGCTCCACATCGGGATCGACTTCTTCACCGTATCGATGTCGATGTGCGCCCAGTACGCGTCCGGATGCGGCGCGGTGTCGCGCGGGATCCACGGCACGTCGGTGTCGACGATGAGGCCGAAGTCCGCCCGCGGCAGGTAGTCGGCGACGCGAAAGCCCGCAAAGCCCGCGAACTCGCGCCCGATGTTGATGACCGGCGCGTTCTCGAACACGCGGATGCCCGCTGCGCGCGACAGGCGCTCGATGGACTCGGAGGTCTTGCGGCTGCGTCCGCCATAGCCGGTGATCAGCATCGGGCGCTCGGCGCGCATGAGCTTTTCGGCCAGTGCCTTCACGCGCGCGGGATCGATGCCGCCGGCTCGCTGCGGGGCATGCGTGGAATCGGGAAACGAGCGGATCGCTTCGGGCTGCCAGTGCTCGGCCAGCGTCTCGCGCGCGAACAGCAGGTGCACCGGCCCCGGCGGATCGCTTTGCATGAGGGTGTGCGCGCGGCGCACGGTTTCCTTGGTCACCACGCCGGAGGGCAGCGTGTATTCCCACTTGGCAAACGGCCGCACGATGCTGCCCTGGTCCATGGGCTCCTGCACGAAATGCACGTAGTCGTCGCGCGTGCCCGGCAGCTCGCCCAGGCTCGTGTACGGCGCCTTGCCCGCCATGAGCATCACCGGGATGCGGGTGCGAAAGAGGTTGTGCATGCCCATCGCGGCGTTGGCGGTGCCGACGTCCACGTGCACCATCACGCCCTGCCCGCGGCCCGTGGCCAGCGCGTAGCCGCCGGCCATGTGCATGGCGGTGTTTTCGTGCGGGCAGAGGATCGTCCTGGGGTACGGCAGCCCGGCCGCCGCCATGCGCGCCATCTCCTCGATGATCGGCGCGTGGTCGGTGCCGAAATTGCAGAAGAGGTACTCGATGCCGACTTCGGACAGGCCCTCGAGCAGGAAGCGCGCGGCGCTCTGCGATGTGGCGGTTTTCATGGGCCCCAGTCTGGCCGGAACAGGTGCGGAACTCAATGCGCAGCGCGAAACGCCCCGTTCGCCGATCCGGGGATGCGCTATCTTGTCGTTTCCCCCCGGGTCTACGGAGCAACAGTGACATTCACGATCGTCGGCCGCTGCAAGCGCACGGGGCACCTGGGCATCGGCATCGCCACCAGCTCGCCGGCCGTCATGAGCCGCTGCGTGCACGTTTCACGCGATGGCGCGGTGGCCTTCCAGTCGGTGCCGGACCCGCGCCTTGGCGCGCTCGGCCTCAAGCTCGTGAACGAAGGCTGGTGGCCGCAGAAAGTCGCCGACGAGCTCGTTTCGATGGACCCCTGGCACAACAAGCGCCAGATCGGCATCGTCAATTCCGACGGCCACTGCGCTGCGTACACCGGCGGGATGAATGTGGCGTGGGCCGGCCACATCGTCGGCAAGGACCACGTCGCGATGGGCAATGTGCTGGCAGGGCCGGAAGTGGCCATTGCGATCTCGGAGGCATTCCTCGCCGGGGCGAAGCTCGAACTGGAAGAGCGCCTGCTGCGCGCGATCGAGGCCGGGCGGGATGCCGGCGGACAGGCCGAGGGGCAGACCTCGGCGGGCCTGCTCGTGTACGGCCGGGAGACGTATTCGCGCTGCGACCTGAGGGTCGACGTGTCGGACGAGCCGGTGGCCGAGCTGCGGCGCATCTACGACTGGTACGAGCCCGTCATCCCGTACTACGTCGAGCGCGCGAAGAACGCGATGGTCCCAAGGGTCAAGGACTTCCTGAAAAAGCAGGGCGTCGAGCGCAAGTTCGGCCGCCCGGTGCCAGTGACGCGCGGGCCGGCGGCCCGCAAACCCATCGCCAGCAAGTCCACGAGGAAAAAATGACCCAGTCCCGCATGAGCAGGATCGCAGGTGCATTGATCGCTTCAACGCTCGCTTTCGTGCCGATGGCCGCGAGCGCGCAGGCGCAGACGTACCCGAACAAGCCGATCAAGATCATCGTCGCGTTCCCCCCGGGCGGCGACATCGACCCGGTGGCGCGCGCGCTGGGCGAGCATTTCACGACGGCGTGGGGCCATCCCAACGTGGTCGACTACAAGCCCGGCGCCGGCGCGATCCTTGGCACCGATTTCGTCGCCAAGGCGCCCCCGGACGGCTACACGCTGCTGCTTTGCTCGATCGGTGCGATCACGATCAACCCCGGCCTGTACGCGAAGCTGCCCTACAACGTCGAGAAAGACCTCGAGCCCGTGTCGCTGCTCGCCACCACACCAATGGTGCTGGTGGTGAACCGCACGGTGCCCGCGACGAAATTCGACGAGTTCCTCGCCTTCGCAAGGGCGAATCCCGGCAAGCTCACCTATGCCTCGGCCGGCACCGGCAACGTCACGCACCTCACCGGCGAGCTTTTCCAGAGCGCAACCGGCGTGAAGATGACGCATGTGCCGTACAAGGGCAGCGCGCCCGCGCTTGCCGACCTGCTGGGCGGCCACGTCAACCTGTTCTTCAACCCGCTGCCCTCGGCGCGCGGCTACCTCAAGGCCTCGGCCGACAAGGTCACGCCGCTGGCCGTGACGACTTTGAAGCGCTCGTCCCATCTGCCTGACGTGCCGTCGCTGGACGAGCTCGGCGTCAAAGGCTTCGACGTCAAATCCTGGTACGGCCTGTGCGCTCCGGGCGGCACGCCGAAGGACATCGTGCAGAAGCTCAATGCGGAAGTGGGCCGCGCCCTCGCCGGCACGGCTTTCCCGGAGCGTCTCCGGTCGCTGGGCACCGATCCCGCGCCGAGCTCGGTCGAGCAGTTCACCCGCATGATCCGCGGCGAGACCGCGCAGTGGGCGAAGATCATCAAGGACCAGGGCATCAAGGTCGAGTGACCGGCGGTCCGGCAAGCCATCTCCCCTGAGGCATGCCCAATACGACAAGATCGATGCGCAGTTCATCTGAAATGGAGTGACCTGATGGAGATCAAACCGATCCGGACCAAGACCGATTACCGGTCCGCCCTTAAGGAAATCGACTCGCTTATGGGGGCCAGGTCCGGCTCCCGCGAGGGCGAGCGGTTGGACGTTCTCGTCACTTTGGTCGAAGCCTACGAGGCGAAACACTTTCCGATGGACCTGCCGGATCCTGTGGAAGCCATCAAGTTCAGCATGGAGAAAGGCGGCCTTGCCCCAAAGGACCTCGTCCCCATGATCGGGCAGATCAACCGGGTGTACGAGGTGCTCGGCCGAAAGCGGCCATTGACGCTGAAAATGATCTGGCGGCTTCATCGTGGTTTGGGCATCCCCGCCGAATCACTCATCAAGCAGTCGGATGAGCTTCGGGCGGCATAGGCAGACAGAATGACGGCAGCTTCCCCCGTGGTCGGAAAGCGCTTTCGCGACGCGCTCGTCTGGGCGGCCGAGCTGCACGAGCAGCAGCGCCGCAAGGGCGGCAACATCCCGTATGTGGCGCACCTGATCGGCGTGGCCTCGATCGTGCTCGAGCACGGCGGCGATGAGGACCAGGCCATCGGCGCGCTCCTCCATGACGCGCTCGAAGACCAGGCGCATCGCATGACCCCCGGCGAGCTCCGCTCGCGCTTCGGCGAGAAGGTCGAGAAGATCGTCGAGGCCTGCACCGACGGCGACCCGGAGGAGCAACGCGATCGCGACCCGGTGAAATGGAAGGCGCGCAAGCAGAAGTACATCGACGACATCCCAACCAAGCCGGAAGCGGCGCTGCTGGTGTCGATGGCCGACAAGCTCTACAACGCGCGCGCGATCCTCGAGGACTACCGCGAGATCGGCGAGAAGCTCTGGCCGCGCTTTACCGCCGGGCGCGACGGCACGCTGTGGTACTACCGCTCGCTTCTAGCCGCCTTCAGGCCGCGCGCCGAAGGGCGGCTGTGGCACGAGTTCGACCGCACCGTGGCGGAGATCGAGCGCCTCGCGCGGGCGTAGCGCCCGCGTTTCGAGGCCGCGCTACTTCTTCATCAGCGCGAGGAATTCGCGCCGCAGCGCCGGGTCCATGAGGAACACGCCGCGCATCACGCTGCTTGTCATCATCGAATCGTTGTCCTTGACGCCGCGCCACTGCATGCAGAAGTGGTCGGCCTCCATGATCACCGCCAGGCCGTCGGGCTTCATCTTGCTCTCCAGCAGGTCGGCGAGTTGCACCACCGACTCCTCCTGGATCTGCGGGCGCGACATGATCCACTCGGTCACGCGGGTGTACTTGGACAGGCCGATCAGGTTGGTGCTCTCGTTGGGCATCACGCCGATCCAGAGGCGCCCCATGATCGGGCACAGGTGGTGCGAGCACGCGCTGCGCACGGTGATCGGGCCGATGATGATGAGCTCGTTGAGGCGCTTGTCGTTCGGGAATTCGGTGAGGCGGGGCAGCGGCACGTAGCGCCCGCCGAAGATCTCGTTGAGGTACATCTTGGCCACGCGCCGGCCGGTGCCCTTGGTGTTGTGGTCGGCCTCGATGTCGATCACGAGCGATTCGAGCAGCGACTTGATCTTGACCTCGACCTCGTCGATCAGCGCCTCGCGGTCGCCCGGCTGCAGGAACTCGGCGATGTTGTCGTTGGCGAAGAAGCGCCGGTTGGCGGCCTTGACGCGCTCACGGATGACTTGCGACATCGGCTTGCCGGTGTCTTTCGGGGACGAAAGCATTGAAACTCCAATCCTGCTGTGTTGAGGTAGGTGTCCGGACTAACGCTCGGCAAGCCCGTGGAGCAACGCCAGTGCTCGCGCAGGCTTGCCTCTGCGAGCGCGTGCCTCGAACCGCGTCCGCGCGTCGTGATTGGCGATGGCGATCGTAGCAAGCTCGTCCATCAGCTTGTTCACGCTGATCTTGCGTTTTTCGGCGAGCGCCTTGAGGCGATCGTGCTTGTCATCGGGCAGGCGGATGGTCAGGGTGGACACGGGTAAGCCTCCAAACATTCCTCTGGGGACATTATCGCAAGCGAAGGAAACCTCAATTCCCCTCGCGTAAGGTCGCGCGTGTTGCGGGTGACGATCGCTGCCGCGTTACCGGCCAGCGCAAGTTCCACGAGGTGATTATCCGCCTCGTCGGGCAAGTTTGGCCGCCAAGCATAGAACACCTCTACCCACCGGCACATGGCGAGGAAACCATCGAGAACCTGGTTTCGCTCCCTGCCCGCGAGGAGACTCGCGCGCCAGATTTCCTCCCGGCCGAAAACATCCTCGTACTCCGAGTACAGCGCCGGCCCTATCAATGGTTCGTAGTGCCCCGCAAGGCAGGCGCGTATGAGCCGCCGCGCGCTACCACCGCGTTTAAGCAGCGCGCCGACCAGGATATTGGTGTCGACGACAAGTGGTACCATTTGTCGATGATAGCACGGGTGCTGTCACTTGAACGAGGGGACGGGAAGATGGAAACGCTACTGGGCAGCGGCGAGCATCGTTATCGCGTAGTGGAGGACTGGGCGAAGCTGCCCGAGGGCTGGGAGTTCAAGGACGCGGCCGCGGTGGCCGTCGACAGCAAGGACCGCGTGTACGTCTTCAATCGCGGCGAGCACCCGATGATGGTGTTCGATCGCGACGGCAACTTCCTCAGGTCGTGGGGCGAGGGCGGCATGTTCCCGCGCGCGCACGGCCTGCACATCGATGCGAACGACCTCCTCTACTGCACCGACGATCTCGGCCACGTGGTGCGCAAGTGCACGACCGAAGGCAAGGTGCTGCTGGAACTTGGCGTTCAGGGCAAGGCGGCGCCTTACATGAGCGGCCAGCCTTTCCACCGCTGCACGCATACCGCGCTGTCGCCCAAAGGTGAAATCTACGTGAGCGACGGTTACGGCAACGCCTGCGTGCACAAGTACTCGCCGGACGGCAAGCACCTCATGAGCTGGGGCGAGCCGGGCACCGATCCCGGCCAGTTCAACATCGTGCACAACATCGTCACGGACGAGGACGGCTGGGTGTACGTCGCCGACCGCGAGAACCATCGCGTGCAGGTCTTCGACGGCAACGGCAAGTACGAAACGCAGTGGACCAACATGCACCGGCCCTGCGGCCTCTACTGCTGCAAGGCTAAAAAAGGGGCCAGGCTCGAATTCATCATCGGCGAGCTCGGCGCGGCGATGCCGGTCAACCGGCAGATGCCCAACGTCGGGCCGCGCCTCACGATCGTCGACAAGCTGGGCAACAAGATCGCGCGCCTTGGCGGCGAGGCTGGACCGGGCCTGGAGCCGGGCAAGTTCGTCGCGCCGCACGGCCTCGCGGTCGACTCGCACGGTGACATCTACGTGGGCGAGGTGAGCTACACGGAGTACCCGCGCCTCTTCCCGGGCGAGACGATCCCCTGGCGCATGCGCTCGCTGCAGAAGCTGGAGAAGGTACGCTCGGAACAGGGGAACCCAGGTTCCCCCGTTACCCCTTCCTAGCGGAGCATGGAACGCACCGAGCGCTTCTACGCCATCGAGCGCCTGCTGCGCGAGCGCCGCAGCGTGCCGCGCAAGGAGTTCCTGGAGGCGCTCGAGATCTCCGCGGCCACCTTCAAACGCGACCTCGGGTACCTGCGCGACCGCTTCAAGGCGCCGATCGAGTGGGACCAGGCGTCGCAGCGGCAATTGGTATGTCGACGCCTGGTGCCACAAGGCCGCGGGCGTGCGCAGCTTCTCGCTGGATGCGATTCGCGCGGCCGCGCTGCTGGAGGAGAAGGCGAAAGAAGTCCCCAAGGCCGAGCTCGACGAGCACTTCCAGTCGGGCTACGGCATCTTCGCGGGCTCCGACGTGCGCTGGGCGAAGCTGCGCTTCACGCCTGCGCGCGCCCGTTGGGTCTCGAGCGAGGATTGGCACCCGAAGCAGAGAAGCCGCTTTGAAGCGGACGGGAGCTACGTGCTCGAAGTGCCGTACGCGGACGACCGCGAGCTTGTGATGGACATCCTCAAGTTCGGGGCGGAGGTCGAGGTGCTGGCGCCTGTGGAACTGCGCAACAAGGTGCGCGACAAGCTCAGGGCGGCCGCGGCGTCCTACTAGGCCGTGGCCGCCTGCGCCTTCTCCCGCGCCTTCCGGTCCCGCTCCAAATTCGGCAGGAACCACACCAGCAACCCCAGCGCCGGCAGGTACGCCGTGAGCTGGTAGACGAACGCGATGCCGTACGCATCCGCCAGGCGCCCCATCGCCGCCGCGCCCAATCCCCCGAGCCCGAACGAGAAGCCGAAGAACATGCCCGACACGAGGCCCACGCGCCCGGGCAGCACTTCGTGCGCATATACGAGGATCGCCGGGAAGGCTGAGGCCATGAGCAGGCCGATCACGATGGTGAGCACGCCCGTCCAGAAGAGGTTCGCGTGCGGCAGCATGAGCGTGAACGGCAGCGCGCCGAGGATCGAGATCCAGATCATCGGGCGCCGGCCGATCTTGTCCGAGATGTGCCCGCCGAGCAGCGTGCCGGTCGCGATCGCCGCCATGAAGATGAAGAGCTGCACCTGCGCGGCGGGAATGGTGAGGTGGAAGCGCTCGATCAGGTAGAAGGTGAAGAAGGTCGTGATGCTCGAGGTGTACACGTGCTTCGAGAACACCAGCACCATCAGGAGGAACACGAAGAACACCGCGCGGCTGTGCCGTACCGGCGCCGCGATCGTGGCCGCCTTGGGCGCCGCGCGCGCAACCTTGAGCCGCGCCGAATACCACATGCCCACGCGCGCAAGCACGAACATCGCCAGCATCGCCACGAGCGAGAACCAGATGATCGAACCCTGCCCGCGCGGCAGGATGATGAACGCGGCCAGCAGCGGCCCGATCGCGCCGCCGAGGTTGCCGCCGACCTGGAAGATCGATTGCGCCAGGCCATAGCGCCCGCCCGAGGCGAGGCGCGCCACGCGCGAGGCCTCTGGATGGAACACCGCCGAACCGGTGCCGATGAACGCCGCGGCCAGCAGCACCGCGTAGTAGTTGTGCGCGAACGAGAGGAGCACGAGGCCGATCAGCGTCCCGCCCATGCCGATGGCGAGCGAGTACGGTTGCGGCTTGCGGTCGGTGTAGATGCCGATCGTCGGCTGCAGGAGCGAAGCCGTGAGCATGAACGCCAGCGTGATCAGCCCGACCTGGCCGTAGTCGAGGTGTAACTCCGATTTAAGCATCGGGTACAGCGCCGGCAGCAGCGACTGCATGAGGTCGTTGAGCAGGTGGCAGAAGCCCAGGCTGAGCAGGATCGGGAAGGTGGCGGCCTGCGCGGTGAGCGGGGCGGTTTGCGCGGGGAGGGCGGTGTCTCCCACGTTGTCGGCCATCTCGGCGGTGACTGCCTTCTGCATTTCAGGAACTTCCCGGGCTGGCGAAAACACCATTATCCCGCAGGCTCATCTCCGGAGGCACGGGCTGGTTCGCACTCGTTGCCAATTGACGAACAGGAACGTTGTTAGATCCCGGTAATCAGCAAATCCAAGGCCGCAATGATTGCTTGGCGTTCTGCGCAAAGGCTGGCGACCTTTTCGCCCAGCGCTTTGACCGGGATGGCTGCCAGCTCCTGGGTCAGCATTGCTAGCTTGTGACGCTCGACTGCAAATAGCGGATTCAGCCGTTCGGCCAGTTTCCCTTTCAACAGCTCAGGCTTGCAAAGCGGGACGACGACCCTTGTCGCGAGGCTCTCGAGAAGGTTGGTTTGGACGTCGAGCAGGTACGGAACGCGGGTCCGGGTGGAGGGATTGTTGTTTCGAAAAACGTCGAATTGCGCCATCAGAACGAACGCAGCCCGTCGCTGAATACACCATGCTTTTCTACGTGCTCGTTATAGGCCTCGAGGGCGGCGCGATTCCTCTCGAGCCATTGCTCGCGCTCGTGCCTGCGTATCGATTCGGACAGGCCGGCTTCGAGGACCTTGGAAAGATTCAGCTTCAGGCGCCTGGCCTGATCCAGCAGGTCGCTGTCGATGCTGAGGTTTGCAGGCTTTTTTCGACCGCGAATCCGGGAACCGGTTGTGTGCATGATGTGCGCCCAAGTTATGCGCATAGTTTATGCGCACGAATGGCCGGACGCAACCCGGAGTGGCGGTAGCTCACAGTCGGGAAAGCGTGCGGCGGGAGCTGGCGGAGGCGCTGGAAGAGCGCGATCAGGATGCCGGCCACCTCGTAATCTTGCAGTATCATCTGACCAACTTTCTGACCAACTGGAGAACTCCATGGGCGGCGTCAACCTGGCCGATGCAAAGGCACGTTTGAGCGAACTGGTGAACAAGGCCGAAGGCGGCGAAGAAACGGTAATCACGCGCCGCGGCCGGCCGGTCGCGAGGCTTGTCCCGATGGTTTCGCCCAGGAAGGCCTTTCGTTCGCTGGCGGAATTTCGCGCGACCCTGCCGAAAGCGCGCAAGTCCAGCGCGCAAGTGATCCGGCAACTGCGGGATGAAGGCTATTGATGTTTTACCTGGACACCAGCTTCATTGCGCCGCTGGTAATTCCCGAAGGCTCGAGTGAAGCGGTGGAGGCGTGGGTACTGAAAGTGAACCCCGGCGAACTGGCCACCGGCCTTTGGACGCAGGTCGAACTCTCCAGCCTGGTGGCGCGCAAGGTTCGCACGGGAGAACTCACGGAGGCTAACGCGCACGAGGTGCGCCGGCAGTTCGAGCGCGCCCTGGTCGAATCCTTCGAACTGCTTGTACCGACGGCCGAAGACTTCGCTACGGCGGCCAGGTACCTCGAGGTACCGAAGACCGGCCTGAGGGCGGGGGACGCGCTCCACCTGGCCATTGCGGCGAACCATGGTGCGGCGAGAATATTGACGCTGGATCAGGGATTCCTCGGCGCGGGCAAGCTGCTCAAACTACCGGTTAGCCGAGGCATCAAGGCATAGGTGAGTCCCTGGCCGCGCAGCGGCAGGCTCACGCCCTGAGCACTTCAAATGCCGGGTTTCAACGTTGCGCCGATGGATTGATACCTGCACGCGAACTGCGGGGAGCACGCGTTCGCGATGCTAAACTCTGCTTGATTTTTCGATTTACGGAGTCCCATGATGGCCAGTTCGACTTCTACTGCAACCAGTTCGGCCAGCGTCAAGCTCGACGCTACGACCGCGCGCGCGCTGGAGAAAGTGGCCAAGGCTTCGGGCAAGTCGCCGGCGGCCATCACCCGCGCTGCGCTGCGCGAATTCCTCGAGGACTACTGGGATACGCTCGAGGTCAGGCGCCAGGTGAAGCGCGGCGAAAAAGCCATCCCCTGGGAGCAAGTAAAGAAGAACCTTGGCCTGGAGCGCTGAGTTCAGCCCGGACGCCGAGAAGGCGCTCGCCAGTCTCGACAAGCCGGTCCAGCGCCGCATCCGGGATTTCATCGATAGTCGGGCACCGGCGCGCAGTCTACGAACGGCGCTGAAAGCCATTCGCCCGTTCGTTCCCACCAGGTAGCTGAACTGCAGGCTCACGCCCTGAGCCACCTCCCCCCGCACACTGGCCTCCCAAGGTTGTTCTGGAGGCCGCCATGCTTACTTCATGTGTTACCCACCACGCCCGCGCCCGCATGCAGCAGCGCGGCATCGGCGCGGACGCGCTCGACATCCTGTTCTCTTACGGCAAGGAGGCGCACGACCACCACGGCGCCGTCATCCTCTATATGGACAAGGCCGCGCAGCGTCGTTTGGCGGAGGCTTCCAATACAAAGAACCGCGCGCGCCGCCTGGCCGGGCTGTACGCGGTGCTCTCGCGGCACGGGCAGGTCATCACCGTCGGGCATCGCACCCGGCGGATCAACCGGGCCTAGCCGTGTTCAGGGAGGCGGCGATCAGGCTTCGGGTCGGGGAGGCGAATCCGCAGCTGGATGCTTTGCTGGCGCGGGTGGGCCAGGAGACTGCGGCCTGCGGCCGGACGAGCCGGGAGAGCGTGCGGCGGGAACTGGCGGAGGCGCTGGAAGAGCGCGGGTATGTGGGGATCGGGGCTGTCTCTTATACACATCTGACGCTGCC
>ENA-ORBV01003005-ORBV01003005.1-microbial-mat-metagenome-genome-assembly--contig:-NODE-3005-length-34526-cov-11.137362_pt1 | contig 34526 bp, 28 predicted proteins | sample MGYA00237777_ERZ505514 | MGnify/ENA primary metagenome ERZ505514 (study PRJEB26160, sample SAMN06269048) | microbial mat metagenome | isolation source: Oligotrophic lake microbial mat | place... | reverse complement strand
TAGCTTCTAACAATGGTGAATTTATCTTAAAATATACTCACCACCGATGAACAGTGTTCAATAAGATGCGTTCCCCCTGCAACCCTCCCCTAACCCGCAGGGAGAAAGTAAAAAATTCACCAATGATGCGAGGATTGCTATATTACAAATTTAAGTGCGCTAAACCGTACCTGCAAGTTGGCGGTATCCTACACACGAGAGCAACTTTGATAGATATAATCTAATAGAATAGAACTGAGATCATTCCAACTAGGTAAGCGCGGATACAAAAGTTAATAAAGCTGGAACAAGAATTGCCTAGTTCTTATTAGATGCCAGAGTTCCTGCTGGCGCTACAGGTACAAAGTCTGTATCAAAGACCAGAATTCCTGCTGGCGCTACAGGTACAAAGTCTGCATCCAGGGACTGTGAGATTTTTTGAAAATGTTTACTACCACAGGAGAAGATTGATATGACAGATCCAAATGTGACTGAAACAACAATTGTAGAGGTAACTCCCGAAACGACGGCGATCGTCAAAAAAGAGATGCCCGACGCGACTGATGAGACGATCGCAGAAACTGCAGCCCTGTTTGAAGCAATTAAAAAACGCGCCACCGCCGAATTTCAAGCCGCCGGCGAACTCACTCGCGAAGCTTATTTGAAAGCTGTGACTAAAGCCAGTGACGCGATCGACGAAAATAAGTCGATCGCCAAAGACAGAATGACAGAAGCAGTCAGCCTGATCAAAAAAGAATCCGAGAAAAATTGGCTGGTACTTGATGCGATAAAAACGCGGGCGCAAGCGCAGGTACAAGATGCCGGCGAAGTCAGCCGCGAAGCTTATTTGAAAGCAGTGCGACAAGCGCGAGAAGCGGTGGAACAAAATAAATTGGTCGAACGCGATCGCATCGAACAAGCTGTTGACCACATTCAGAAACAAACTGAAAAAAATTGGCACGTTGTGGTTGGGGAAATTGAGTCGTTCGGTACTCGTTTGAAAGAAACGGCTAAGTCTGCATGGAACGCGCTAACGGCGTTTTGTGACAAGTCAGATCGCCGCGATTCCTAGAAAGATTTTCCGCAACAGTCTTGCGATCATCGATCGCTATTAGCCCGCCCGGTTTCAAAACTGGGCGGGCTAATAGCGATCGCCCTTTAACTCCTCGCCGGGAATTCCCCAGGCATAGATGTACCCGGTTTGGCGGGATGAAAGGCTCTTAGATTGTAGATACGGAAATCTCCAAATCTTGACAGTTTTATGGCAATCTGTATAATGCAGTAAGGAGGTATTAAGATGTTGCACAAAGCTGTCAAAATTAGACTTTATCCAACAGAAGAGCAGCAAATATTGCTATCTCAGCACTTTGGCTGCGCCCGCTGGTGGTGGAATTATGCTCTTTGCAAGTCAATTGAGACTTACAAAGAAACTGGCAAAAGCCTTGGTCAGTCAGCACTTAATGCCTTACTACCTAAGCTCAAAAAAGAAACAGAAACACTCTGGCTGTCCGAATGCTACAGCCAAGTTTTGCAGGCAACGACGCTTAACCTAACCACTGCCTATAAGAATTTCTTTGCCGGGAGTGCTAGATTTCCGCGTTACAAGTCAAAACATCGCAAGCAATCGATCCAATACCCTCAAAATGTCAAAGTCCTAGAAGGGATTGTTCAGCTTCCAGGCAAGGTAGGCCAGATTAAGGCTAAATTGCACAGAAGTATAGAAGGAACAATCAAGACCGTAACAATAAGCAGAGACCCTTCTGATAAATACTTTGCATCAATAATAACAGAATCCGAGGGTGAGAATCCAGCGGTTTCAACCGAGGGTAAAGTAATTGGGATTGACCTAGGGTTGACTCATTTTGCTATTGCCAGCGATGGTTGCAAAATATCCAAGTATGACAATCCTCGACATTTAGCTAAGCACGAAAAAAACCTCAAGCACAAGCAGCAAAAGCTAGCCAAAAAGCAAAAAGAAAGTAATTCAAGAAGCAAAGCTAAAAAAACAGTAGCTAAGGTGTACGAACGGGTTGCCAACTCCCGTCAAGATTTTCTACATAAGTTGTCAAGAAAACTCGTCAATGAAAACCAAGTTGTCGTAGTAGAAAATCTTAATGTCAAAGGCATGGTACGCAACCATAATTTAGCTAAAGCAATATCTGATGTTGGTTGGGGAACTTTCACTAATTTCCTAGGTTACAAGCTAGAAAAAAAAGGCGGTAAGTTGGTTGAAATTGACCGTTGGTTCCCCAGTTCTAAACTCTGTTCTAATTGTTATTGCCAAATTGATAAATTACCGCTAAATATGAGGGAATGGACTTGTCCTCACTGCGGTACTCGACACGATCGTGATGGTAATGCAGCAACAAACATTAGGGCAGAAGGTATCAGAATGCTACAAACGGATGGAACAGCCGTTTCTACTGTAGGAGGGGAAGTAAGACCAAGGCTCGGACGCAAGTCTGTTCTGAGGCATTCGCCTGTGAGTACAGAAGCCCACACTATAATCGCTTCGATTTAGCGTGGGTAGTTCACTTTGCATTCAGCAAAAGGTTCAGCCATACTGCATAATAAAAAAGCTTTATTCTTAGTCCACAACCCCCAACCATGAGAACTTACTACTGCGGCGAACTGCGAAGCGAACATATCGGAGAGACTGTCACCCTTTACGGCTGGGTGGATCGCCGCCGCGATCATGGCGGGGTGATTTTTCTCGATGTGCGCGATCGATCGGGTATCGTGCAAATTGTCAGCGATCCACAACGCACCCCTGACTCCTATCACGGCGCTGAGGCTTTGCGCGGCGAATACGTGGTGAAAATTACGGGTAGAGTCACCAGCCGCCCCGAAGATTCCCTCAACCCAAAATTGCCCACGGGTGAGGTGGAAATTTACGCTGACGAGATTGAGTTGTTGAATGCGGTTCGCAAACAGTTGCCGTTTCAGGTTTCGACGGCGGATAATGAAAATGTGCGGGAAGATTTACGCCTGAAATATCGGTATTTGGACTTGCGGCGCGATCGCATGAGTCGCAATTTGCAGCTTCGCCACCAAGTCGTCAAAGCTATGCGCCGCCACCTGGAAGACGTTGGGGGTTTTATTGAAGTTGAAACACCGATTTTAACTCGATCGACTCCTGAAGGTGCGAGAGATTATTTAGTGCCCAGTCGCGTCAATTTGGGCGAATGGTACGCTTTGCCGCAGTCGCCGCAGTTGTTCAAACAATTGTTAATGGTTTCGGGTTTGGACAGATATTATCAAATTGCCCGCTGTTTCCGCGATGAAGATTTGCGCGCCGACAGACAGCCGGAATTCACACAATTAGACATGGAAATGAGTTTCATGTCTTTGGAAGAAATACTCGAATTAAACGAAGGTTTAGTTGCCCAAATTTTCCAAAGTGTGAAAGGTGTAGAATTGTCTCGTCCTTTCCCGCGCTTGACTTATGCTGAAGCAATGAATCGCTACGGTAGCGACAAACCCGATACTCGTTTCGGTTTGGAATTAGTCGATGTTTCCGATTTGATGAAAGATTCGGGATTTAAAGTATTTTCCGGGGCGATTGCTGCGGGCGGAATTGTGAAAATTTTGCCGATTCCGGGCGGTAATGAGGCTTTTTCTAATGAACGGATTAAAAAAGGCGATTTGTTTAAGGAAGCCAGTGAAGCCGGTGCGAAGGGATTGGCTTTCATTCGCGTGCGGGAGAATGGCGAAATTGATACGATCGGCGCAATTAAGGATAATTTGACGGAAGGGCAAAAACAGGAATTGCTCGATCGCACTGGCGCACAACCTGGTCATTTATTGTTGTTTGCAGCAGCCGATGTCACAACTGTCAATAAGACTTTAGATAGATTGCGTTTGTTTGTCGGTAGGGAATTGGGATTGATTGACAAAGACAAGATGAATCTGTTGTGGGTGACTGATTTCCCGATGTTTGAATGGAACGCTGACGAGAAGCGTTTAGAAGCAATCCATCACCCGTTCACTGCGCCGCATCCTGACGATATTCACGATTTGAAGACGGCGAGAGCTCAAGCTTATGACTTGGTGTTAAACGGCACGGAAGTGGGCGGTGGTTCTCTGCGGATTTATCAGCGGGAAGTTCAGGAAAAGGTGTTTGAGGCGATCGGCTTATCGACTGAGGAAGCTTACAATAAGTTCGGCTTTTTGCTGGATGCGTTCGAGTATGGAACTCCTCCCCACGGAGGTATTGCTTACGGCTTGGATCGGTTGGTGATGCTGTTGGCTGGTGAGGAATCGATTCGCGATGTGATTGCGTTTCCGAAGACGCAGCAGGCGGGTTGTTTGCTGACGAATGCGCCGGCTGGGGTTGATGAGAAGCAGTTGAAGGAGTTGCAAGTGCGATCGACTTATACGCCCAAATCATAAGTATGAAACACCTTGACAATTGCGACTTGATTAGTTGCAAATAGATGTCGGCGGCGGGGCGATCGAGGTTATCGAATTTGCTGCCGTCGATGCAGAGGAGTTGGATAGAAGGCGTGCAGGTTGGTTTCGGTGAGTTGGGGGAGTTGGGGGAGTTGGGCGAGGTTGAGGATTAGGGTGTGGATATGCCATAATTAATTAGAGAGCGAAAGGAACCCTGAACTATGAAAAGCCCCCTTGAACTTGACGAAGAATTGGTTAAAGAAGCCTTTCGCTTAACCAATTTCAAGACAGAAAAAGAACTGATTGACTTTGCTTTGCAAGAATTAATTCGCACCCGGAAAAAGCGGAACCTACTTGATTTAAGCGGACAAATTCAATTTTCGACTGACTACGACTACAAAGCTTTGCGGGAAAACCGAAATGTTTCTGATTGATACATCAGTCTGGATCAGCGTTTTCCGCGACAGGACAGGTGTAGTACGCCAATCCCTGGAAGCAATAATCAATGATGAAAGTATTTTTCTGAACCGATTTACTCAGATGGAACTTTTGCAAGGTTGTCGAGATGAACGGGAGTGGACACTATTAGAAACTTATCTCCAAGAACAAGACTACATCGAGTCTACGCCTAATACTTGGGTAGCGGCAGCTCGGATTTATTACGATTTGCAACGACAGGGGTTAACGGTTAGAAGTAGTATCGACTGCTGTATTGCCCAACTCGCGATCGAACACCAACTTATTCTAGTTCATAACGATCGCGATTTTGAAACTATTCAGAGAGTGCGATCGCTCAATTGCTTGCGCTTCCGGCCTGACAATAATTAAAGATTAATTTGAGTTTTAGTTGGTGAGGATGGGGTGAAGGCTGAAATGATTACGGAAAGTATCTGTAAATCTCTTTGCGGTGGAGTATCCTGACGAAATAGACTACGCCATCATTAACTTTAATACCGATTCGGTAATCACCCACTCTAAGGCGATAGTAGTCTGCATCACCTTTTAGTTTTTTAACATTGCTGACTTCATTTAATTTTTCGGCGTTCTCAACTTCTTCTATCGCTTCCTGAATTCTTTGCAACAAGTCGGCATCAAGAATCTTGAGTAAATCCTTTTCAAAGCTCTTTTTAAACTCCACATTCATGGTTGTCTCTTCAGGATTTTGAAAATTTGCTCGCGGCTGACAGTTTCAGTATTTTCGCCTTCTTTGATAGCATTTTCCATCCCTATATCTTCTAGGGCTTCTGTTAAAATTTCAGAAAATACTTCTTTTTGTTCTTTTAATAACTCAAAAATCGCTGCTTTGAGCAATTCTTTAAGTTTGGTTTCGTCTAGAGTAATTTCAGACATTGCTTTTTTTGTGGATTTTTTTTGAGGTTTTTATTGTATCACGAAATGCGGCAAATTTATTTTTAATTTAATTTAATTTAATTTAATTTATTCTAGCCAACGTTGGTTTGCGGGTAGTCAGAAACCGGGTTTTTTCGAGAATACTTCGTTACACCTTGTAGAAGCGGCAAAAAACCCGGTTTCTTTGGTTTGCGGGTAGTCAGAAACCGGGTTTTTTGCGAGAATACTGCATCCCGACCTTTAACTAAAGTGAAAAACCCGGTTTCTTTGGTTTTGATGCGTAACTCCCGACAGTCAAAACTTAGGACTCTAGATGAAGTCGTTTGAGCCAGTTTACGACAGTTTGAAGTAAATCGGGGTCATGGGGGGAGAAGGTTTGCAGGGGTGGATGAGGTGTGTCGGTGATGAGACAGATTGTACCGTCGAAGCGGGTGAGGGCATCAAGGAAAGTAGGGCTAAAACCTTGGGCGGCGGGGGATGTGGGGTGTTCGTAGAAGATGAGGATGGGGTGTTTGTCGCTGTGGCGGCGGAGTTGATTCCAGTAGGATTTGAGTTGGGAGAGGGTTTCGGGTTCGCCGTTGGGTCTTTCGGGACAGTTTTGGTCGAGAAATTGTTCGTAGATGTCGGGGGCGGGGTTATTGGGGTCGATGAATTTGCTGGTGTCGATGCAGAGGATTTGGAAGGTTCGATCGAGGTTGGTTGCGGTGAGTTTGGTTTGCAGGAGTTGGGGGAGGTTCTGGGTTGAAACGAGGGGGGATGTTTGGGTTTCGGTGAAACCGTGCCATGCGCGGTAGAAGTCGGGGTAAGGTAGTTCGTGGGCGATGTTCCAGAGAAATGTATAGTTTTTGAGCCAGAGATGCAAGCAATTTTGATTAATTTTGAAGTTGTGACTGTCTGGGCTTAGTCCATTAACGATCGTTGCCCGTTGCCGATCTGTGATAGATAATTTCTCCAAAATCATAGGGGTGTTCCTCTGTATGACCTCATCTTCTGTAATACTTAAAAATTCAAGTAATGTGGTAGTTGATTGAATATTTCCAGGATTTATTTTTCCTAAACTTTCAGCCGAACGCCAGCGTATATATTTATCTAAGGTAAACTCTATGATTTCACTTAATGCCTGAATAACCTGGGAGTTACCTTGACCAATATAGCCTAATATAATAATAATAAATTCACCCTGTTTATCGTTAGTAAGATTTTTAGTGTTTTCAATTAATTCAGCGATTACTTCATTATTACCTTTTCCGATGTTTGATAAACTCATAGCAGACAAAACACGTATTTGCTCATCTTCAGTATTAAGAAGGATTCGCATCATCTCAGTAGCAGCTTCTTGAGTTAAACAATATCTAGTGTTTTCTGAATTCATATACTCTAAGTTCAATTGCTGATTTTTTTCGAGCAACATCAGCAAATTAGCGAGTATTAGACTAGCTGATTCATTACCTTCTACGATGTCAATCAGAATTGATACTGCTACCCAACGATTACCCCGATTGGTAGAGTTTTTTGTGATTTTTAATAAAATTAAAATTGTTTGAAAATTATTGCTGGAGATAGATTCTAATTTTAAGATAGCTATACGAACAATTGGATCGTCCATATGAGCATTAATAAAATCAGCCAATTCTAATACATTTGAGGGTAAATCTTTCCAGTGTGGAACAGTAATATCATTGGATAAGTTATTCTCAATAACCTTAGATGCAGCACAATTAACTTTTTTATCATAATAACCAAGCTGCTCTAAAGTCAATTGTATGGTTTGCTTTCGACGTTCAGGTAATTGAGGTTGACTCATCAAGCTGAGAAGTTCTATGGTTGCCAAGGTTCTATCAGTTTGAATTAAAGCTTTTATTGCATCTTGTTCGAGAGAATAAAGAAAAGTTTGCCATGTCTGCCTATTCTTATCAAAATAACCAAATCCCCACTTGACGATTTGGTTAACAATTTTATTGGATTGCAAATAGTTTTTAAACTCTCTAATTGCTAGGGCAGCCATAAAATAAGATCGATCTGTATAAAAAGCTCCTCTGCATCCATCTCGAAAATCAGTAAGCTTCTGGATAAACCTCTCTTTCTCCTCATATGCAATATCATCACGCCCTAACCACAACAAAATCACCTGTTTCCACTGCGGTTCAAAAATCCGATATTCCTTCCCTGCCACCGGAAAATTAACATGATTCCGAGGTAAAAAATAGTCCCAATCATTCACCGCCAACGCTGCAAAATACTCCTGAAACGTGGCATTATAAAACACGCAAATCGCCTCTGGAAACCGTTCCACCCGATTCAACCACCCCAACTTCATCACCGCCTGAAAAATCGGGCGACTTCCCAAAACCTTCACCACCCAACTTTCCCGCAACCGTAACCGCGAAACCTCATCTTTCTGTTCCATCGCCGCCAACGCCAACCGCGCCAAGGCTGTATCAATTGCCTCCCGTTGGTCTAAAATCTCCTCATCCGCCTTCCAGCGATACACCCAATCGACAAACTGCGCGTATAACCCCGCCTGCGTTTCCGGCAAACCGCCCCCCGTCTGCCAAATTTGACACAACATCCACAACCGCAAGGGATTCTGAATCAAATCCTTGAGACGGGAATTTTCCGACTCTGCTAACGCCGCCTCTAAACTCTCCCCTGTCGCTGCATCCCTCATCTCTGCAAACCAACGGCGAATATAGTCCCTCACCTGTTCCGGGTTAAACTCCAAATTGCGAAACACATCAAACCCGGAAAAAGCATTTTTATCCGCCTCCCAAACATTCACCCGACAAGTCACCACCACCCGCGCCGCCTGCACCCACGACCTCAATAAATCTTTCGCTAACTGCTGCATTCCTTGAGTGTGAGTCATTTCATCCACACCATCCAGCAACAACCAAACCCTACTCATTTGCGCTTCTAAATCGCGGCGCGTCACTTCTCCTTGACACCGACGCAACCACACATTTTCCAAAAACTGACAGATATCTTGCCCCCCTAATTCAGCTAAATCTATCCAAACCGGCAACCCCAAATCTTGCTCTAAAATCCAATCAGCAATCTTCTGCAAGCGCGTCGTTTTCCCCGCTCCTGGTTCGCCAATAATCGCAATTTTTCGCCCTTGACTGATCTCGCTTTTTCCTTGTCGCAACACATCCTCAAAAAAGCGTTCTTCAGCAATGGGAATCAGTTTTTCTGTTTCTTTTTCCTTTTCTTCCGGCTGATTCCTTGGCTGAGGTTTGGGTTTTTGACGCTCAACAATCGCTAAGGGAACATAAACGCCATCCAGTTGCGGAGTCATCCCGTTGGCGTTGGTGAAGAGATTGGTGGTGAGTTGCTTTTGTTGGGCGAGGTTGTGGCGGCAGATTTCTGGCCAGTTTATGGGTTCTTCTTCAGGTTTAGGGGTTTCATGGGATATATCTACCGTGACAGAGCCAATTTTAACCTTCCACTTTTCCTCAATTATTTTTAAATTATCTTTTTTATCGGAAGTTTGATGATTCAGTTTGAGGGAAAATTTCCAAAATCCTTGATTTCTTGCACTAGGTTTAAGGTCAAGTATACCTAAGTCTTTCAGACAGTCGAGAACATCTTGGATTGCCTCTCCTCTTCTCTGGGCGTTATCGACATTCTTTTCATCCTTGGGTTGAGATAGTTCTAACGCCTTTCCGAAACATTCCACCAATGCCCATAAATCTTCTTTAGTTATCCCTTCAACGATTTTGGTTTGTTTGTTGCGTTTTTGCTGAAATTTCCCCGATACCAGCAACTCATCTTCCTTTACCCATTCCACGTTGAAGGTAGCTTTCAGCTTATCCCCCGGCACGGCAATTTCCCCATCCGCGAGGGCGAGTAATGCTTCAACCAGTTTTAAGACGTTATTTTTTGTGGTTGCGTTTTTCCCGTATTTTCGTGCCATCGCTACCTTTTGAATAAAATTCATCGTCGCTTGGGCAACTTTGCCCAAACCAGTTGGTTTGCCCAAGCGCTTAACCCTGATTATACAAGGGTTTCAGAATTTTTGGTTTTTGCTTGATTGGGCAAAAGCCCAAAAAAACAATTTACCTCATAAGCACAAAACGAGGTGAATTATGGCTACCCAAGAAGACAGAATCAAACAACGCGAAGCATTGGAAGATGCTCACGACAACTTTGTTCAACCACATATTGAGAAATTTACTGAAGTCAACACCCAGTCTTTACCCAATATTGATGTTGCGCTTCCTGGGTTTTGCTATGTGTCGGGATGGTTGGCTTTGGTTATATTTTATTGTTTTTGGACGCGCCGGCGATCGCCAATTAAAACATTCTGACGATCGTACTCCTGGAGGCAGAAACCGGGTTTTTTTTTGAGAATACTGCCTCCGGGCCTTTAACTGTCGTGAAAAACCCGGTTTCTTTGGTATTTATGGGTAAGTCCTAAATGAGACAGAAAGGACGATCGCACTTCACACAAAAAGTGCGATCGCCCTCAAAGATTACTCTTTCCAGTAACGGGTTAAAATCCGAATTACCTCACCCGCTAGAGGCGATGGTAGAGGCGGGCTCCATTCCCCAACTTCTGCAAAACCTAAAACGTGCAACAGATTAACGATGCTGTCTACCGCTTTGGGAACGCCACACAACAGCAAACGAATCGGTTGCTTACCTTGAGGTACATCAGGAATTTCTTCCCGGAGCAGTTCGGGAACTGACTTGGGCGGTGATATCATAGAGTTTCCTCCTAAATATGGGAGTTCAAGCCCCCACCGAACGATCGTCAGTCTGAGCGGTGGGGGTTTGGTTTTTGGTTGTTAGATTAGTATAGCATAACCTAGATTGCGGTGTGCTACTTTGGCTTAAAATTTCTATAAAAAATTTGTAATCAGCTAAAATGACATGGTGAACACGCTACCCCCAAACAATGTGAGTCCTGCAAAATCTCCAAGAGTTGCCTTTTACCCCCCACCCGAAATCAAGGAGAAGTTAGAGAAACTGGCTAGTCTTGAACGTCGTTCGATTTCCCAAATGGCATTACTTTTGGTCGAGGAAGGGCTCGAAAGAGCGCAGAAGGAAGGAAAGTTCAATGAATCCAAACACGATTAAGTCGCTAACTTTCCCCTCAACTGCCAGCTTGTCGGGCCGTCTATGGATCACATTCAGCAACCTGTTTTTGACCAAGAGATGTAATCGCTAAGATTAAAACACTTAACGTCAGGCCTAAAATCGCATAACTCGGTAGTGAAAAAATAGTTACTTTAAACAAATAAGGCAATTCCCCCCCCTTCCAGTTCCACCGCTTTCCTAGAAACACCAACAGCCCGCCATGAATCACAGCGGTTTGCACCATGACACAGCCAACGCCCCATAACCAAACCGACATTCTTTGCCTAGAGAAGGCAGAATTTTTAATCTGAAAACATAAATCATTCAGCAAAAAAACCACCGCCGGTGCTAACATCACAGAACTGGTGGGCTGAGAATAGTTGATAGCAATACTCAAAGTGGAAATTAGCACCATTTCAGATAAGTCAACTTTTTTTGACCAAGCATTGCGAGATTGTTTTTTGTAAAAATACCAACTCACTAAACCAACTAGCAGCAGACTGATCGAGTCAGAAAATAGCTTCGCCACGAAGGGACTATCGGGGAAAAATCTCGGCCCCATAACCCTTAAATCAAGGCGACTCATAGAAATATAAGCATTATTCGATGGATCATTGAGCCACAGTGGAAAGCCACGAGTCGCATCCTGTATAAATCCTGTTAAGGAATTGCCCGTTACAGCTAGACCTATAACTGCCAAAAAAGTTACCGTGAGTAGAGATATAAAAACCAGCTTAAACCGTCTTTTGATTAAAAAATAAGGAATAAACAATATAACTAAAGTTGGTTTTAAAAGGGCAATCCCTAATAAAACTCCTGCAATTACATCCTGATTTTTTCTAGCATAAATAAACATCCATAACAGCAGAACGGCAATAAAAGTTGCCACATTGCCAACTTGAATATCGAATACAAAACCGTAGAGGAATGCAACTGATATACTACAAATAGTCCTAAAAGCTCGTGAGTGCGACTCCAGCAAAATATTCGAGCCCCATAAAACAAAACCTGTGGCAATAAGATGCAGCAAAGTCCAGATTGTGAATGCAGTCTTCATGGGGAAATAGCCCAAAAACCACAGCGGAGGAATGATATTAGGTGGATAAACAAAAGATGGAATAAACCCACACACTTTAGTGATGCTACAGAAACCGATGTTAAACACCTCGACATTAAAGGGACTCAAATGCTGATGGGCTAATCTACTCGCTACATAAAACCACTTAAAATCCCAGTAAGGCGGATCGGGCCGATTAGTCAGATTGTAAACCAACCAACCCGTATAACAGAGAAATCGGGTGACAACTAATACAATAACTGCTTGCAAAATAAAGTTAACGAAAGGTTGACGAAAAAACAGAGTCAACCTTTGGATCGAAGGATGTTTTAAAAACAAAGAATCTTGCCATGCTGTTCTTTCGCTATCTAATCGCCAATTAACTTTGAGAAACAAAGCGACTGTAATTAAAATAATTACATTCCAGAATCCAAAGCTAATCATAGGAAATAATTTTAATAAATTTACTCTTTGATGATATCACAACCAGAGATTATCAAGTAAAAATCAGCATTTGAACCTAGAATATGGACTTTTGTTCCCCGTTTATACCTAACTATCTTTTCTCTCTTTTCTCTGCGTCCTCTGCGCCCTCTGCGGTGAAAAAAAAATCTTATTCACAAACAAAATAGGATTGCTATCTAAAAGCCCGATCGCACTTTTGTGCCTTGTAACCCAGTTCACACCCAAGCATATGCGTTACCTTAGTTAATTAACGCACTCCCCAACTAAATTCATGCTTCCCCGCATCAAAGAATTAGCCGCCACCCTAGCCCCCCGCTTAATCGAAATTCGCCGCCACATCCACTCCCACCCCGAACTCAGCGGCCAAGAATATCAAACCGCCGCCTACGTAGCCGGAGTTCTCGCATCCAGTGGAGTCCGCGCCATCGAAGGAATCGGCAAAACAGGAGTGCTCGGCGAACTCAAAGGCAACAGCAGCGAGTCCCGGTGGCTAGCAATTCGCACCGATATGGACGCTTTACCGATTCAAGAACGCACAAACTTAGAATTTGCCTCCCGCAACGAGGGAGTCATGCACGCCTGCGGCCACGACATCCACACCACCGTCGGTTTGGGCGCAGCAATGATATTGTCTCAGCTAGAAGAAAAATTGCCCGGTCACGTCCGCTTCTTGTTTCAGCCTGCAGAAGAGATTGCCCAAGGTGCTCACTGGATGATTAAAGACGGGGCGATGCAAGATGTTGATGCCATCCTCGGAGTGCACGTTTTCCCGACGATTCCCGGCGGTTGCGTCGGTATCCGCCACGGGGCACTGACGGCGGCGGCAGATGACCTAGAATTGATTGTGATGGGCGAATCCGGCCACGGCGCGCGCCCCCACGAGGCGATCGATGCAATTTGGATTGCTTCTCAGATAATTACCAGTTTGCAGCAGGCAATTAGCCGCACGCAAAATCCTTTGAGGCCTGTGGTTTTGACGATCGGGCAAATTAGCGGCGGACGAGCGCCGAATGTGATTGCCGATCGCGTAAAATTATTGGGCACGGTGCGATCGCTACATCCAGAAACCCACGAAAAACTGCCGGCTTGGATCGAACAAATTGTTTCCAGCGTCTGCGCGACTTACGGCGCTAAATACGAACTCACCTACAAGCGCGGCGTGCCCGGAGTCCAAAATGATCCTAAACTGACGCAATTAGTCGAAAGTGTGGCTTTAGAAGCTTTAGGGCGATCGCGCGTCCAAATTTTACCAGAACCATCCCTCGGCGCGGAAGATTTTTCGATGTACCTAGAACACGCGCCGGGAACCATGTTTCGCTTGGGAGTGGGACTGGCTGACAAACCCAACTATCCCCTCCATCACCCGCAGTTTGAGGTGGATGAAGCGGCTATAGTTACGGGCGCTGTTACCTTGGCCTATGCCGCCTGTCAGTATTGGAAACAGAAATAAGAAATAAGACGGCGAATAGAATTCGCGCCTACACAAACGATGTCCGCCTCCGCGGACTGAATAAGATAACATCATTTCAACTACCGTATTTTCTTCAACCCGCGGAGGCGGGTTTTGCCTGTATAGACGCGGTTTCAACCGCCCGTTGTTCTGCGCCACCCATTGTTCTGATTAATTAACCGCCCATCCTAATTTAGAAAATTTTATGAACCTAGATTTTGATAAATTCTGCAATGCCTGCAACCCCAGTCACTCCCTCGTATTAGGCAATGCCGAAGACCAGCAATATTACATTGATTTTGCGGAAGTGCGCGGCGGGAAAATTATTAACGTACTCAAACGGACAATTACCCGTGTCTCACCAGATAAACCGACTTGCCAATTGTTTACTGGACACATTGGTTGCGGTAAATCTAGTGAATTGTCGCGACTGCAAAAAGAGTTGACAGGCGAGGGATTTCATGTAGTTTATTTCGAGTCAACACAAGACCTCGATGAGATGGATCTCGATTTGACAGATATCATGTTGGCGATCGCGCGGCGAGTCACCCAAAGCTTGGAAGAGGACAAGATTGCCTTGCAGCCCCAGGGTTTTAGAGCTTTCTTAAAAGGTAGTTGGGAATTTTTGCAAACCCCTGTAACCCTAGAAGCTGAAGGAGAACTTTTTGGCACCAAAGTCAAGGGCAGTACAGACGGAAATTTGGAAGTCTCCTTGCCTTCAGGTATCGCAAAAATTACTGCCAAAACTAAAAGTAATCCCGACTTGCGATCGAAACTGAGACAGTACATGGAACCGCAAGCCAATAAGATGTTAGAACTGATCAATCAAGAAATTATTGAAACAGCAATTAATCAGCTTAAGCAGCACGGCAAAAAAGGATTAGTGGTAATTGTTGACAACTTAGACCGGATAGTTTCTCGACCGAATGCAGCGGGGCGACCTTTGCCAGAATATATCTTTATTGACCGGGGAGATCAGTTGCGAAAACTGAATTGCCATTTAGTTTATACGCTGCCTCTGGGATTGACTTTTGGCAATGAAAGCGAAATCTTAAAAAATCGATTGGGGGGCGGAGTTGACCCGAAAGTTTTGCCGATGGTGCCAGTAAAGAATAGAGACGGTAGCGAATGTGTTGAGGGGATGGACTTGCTGCGGCAAATGGTGATGTCGCGGGCATTTCCCAATGTATTGCCAGAGGAACATACCGCGTTAATTACCCAGGTTTTTGACAGTCCTGAAACTTTAGATAGATTGTGCCTAGTCAGCGGCGGTCATTTGCGAAACTTGATGGGGATGCTGTTTGGTTGCTTACAGCAAGATGACCCTCCAATTTCTCAAAATGTGTTGCAATCCGTGATTCGTAATTCCCGCGACAGTCTGAGTCGCGGTATTGATAATGATGAGTGGGAATTACTCTTTAAGGTGGTGAAAGAACAAAGCATTAATGGAGATAAAGAATACCAAGATTTGCTGCGAAACCTGTGGGTTTTTGAATATGTAGACAGTCAAGGAAATTGGTTTGCGCTGAATCCGCTGTTGATGGAAACTGACAAATTCAAGCTGTGGCAGCAGCAAAATTGTTGAGATTATGGTAAACTCAAATCTAGCCGAAGATATTGTAGCAGAAAATGAGCGATCGCTCGCTACTTTGGTACGGACGATCGCCCGCTTTCAAGGAAATTTTTCCTTGACTATAGTGCGCTGCAATTATGCTAGCTTGCGATCGGCAATTCTGGATAAATTGCGCGAGATATCAACTGTTGAATATCAAGTATTAGTCCTCGAACCTACAACAAGAACACTTTATCAAACCATTTTCGATGCTGTCCAAGGGCAACCGCCGAAAGCTTTGATAGTTGTGGGTATAGAATCGGTGGTGGCGATTGATGACCTGCTAGCTGGGGCTAATCGAGCGCGAGACCAATTCAAGCGAGATTTTGCTTTTCCGTTGATATTATGGGTTACGGATGCTGTACTGGCTAAATTTAGTCGATCGGCAAATGATTTGAAATCTTGGGCTCCTCCTCCAATTCAGTTTACTATGCCGCCCGATGATTTGATGAAGTTGTTGCGGCAAAAAGCAGAGCAAGCTTTTGCTAATGTTGATAATTTCCAATTAGATGACTGTGAAATTGAGTCGCTGGAGAATTGCCTGCCAAGTTTGGCAGCAGCATTAGACCCGGAATTGCAAGCAAGTTGGCAATTTATTCGGGGTTTAGTGGAATCTCATACAAATAAAATAGATTTTGCGATCGAATATTATCAGCAAAGTTTGGCGTTTTGGCAGCAAAATCGGCAGTGGAAAAGACAAGGAATTGTCTGCCAGAAAATTGCCCAAGCTTACAACCGAAAAGCTGAACTTCACCGCGCGAAAAATCAGGATTATTGGCAAGAAGCTAGAAGGTATTTGCAGCAATCTCTGGAGAGTTTTGAGCAATCACAGCGACATGATTTAGTAGCTAAATGTATTAGCGAACTTGGCGAAGTGCTGCGACTTTTACAAGCTTGGGAAGAGTTGCAAATTTTAGCTGAAAAAGCTTTAGAAATACACAAAAATTGTAACAGTCCGAGTCAATTAGCTGAAGATTACGGCTTTTTGGCTGAGGTGTCGCTGCAACGTTCTGAGTGGGAAAAAGTTTGCGAATTAGCTAAATTAGCACTGTCGGTTTTAGAACAAGCAGGAGTATCCCAACAAGAGACTGGTTTATATCTGTTACTTTTGGCAAAAGCGCAGCGAAATCTCAGTCAACAGTCGGAGGCTGTTAAAAACTTAGAAGCAGCCCAAGAAAATACGCAGCCTCAAGATGATGTGCAGCTTTATCTGAGGATTTTAGAAGAGTTGAGAACACTCTATTTTGAGCAAGGCGAATATCTAAAAGCATTTTACCTTAAACTCGAACAACAAGAAGTTAAAAGCAAATATCGACTGCAAGCTTTTATTGGCGCAGGCCGTTTGCAGCCACCGCAACAAACAATTAATCTTGCTTTAGAATCAGGTCAGTCAAAAGCTGAAATTGTTGAGGAAATTGAAGCCGCTTCGGGGCGTTCGCAGGATGTTAAACGGATAATTGAACGGATAGGTACACCTGCTTGCAAGCTGACAATCATTCACGGACAGTCTGGGGTAGGAAAAAGTTCGATTATTCAAGCAGGATTAGTTCCCGCACTGCAACTTACAACTTTTGAAGCGCGGGACGTATTGCCTGTTTTATTGCAGTCTTATCACGATTGGGCGAGAGATTGTGGTCAGCGTTTAAAATTTGGAATTGAAAAAATAAAAGGTGAGAGTTTATCTACTCCTATTGATACGCCGGCCGCTATTTTGGAACAGTTGCGGCTCAATCAAAATCGCAATTTATTGACTGTACTAATCTTTGACCAGTTTGAAGAATTTTTCTTTGCTTATCAAGACCAAACTACCAGGCGAGAGTTATATAATTTTTTGGCTGAATGTTTACAGATTAGCGATCTAAAAATTATACTCTCGCTGCGGGAAGATTATCTTTTCTACTTAATCGAGTGGAATCGCACGACAAATTTATCAATAATTGAAGATGACATCCTCAATAAAAAAATTCGCTATTACTTGGGTAATTTTTCAATTTCCGATGCTAAAAATGCGATCCAAACCTTAACAGAACGCTCTCAACTTGACTTTTCTGAAGATTTGGCAAACGCCCTGGTAGAAGATTTAGCAGGTAAACTTGGCGAAGTGCGGCCGATTGAGTTGCAAATTGTGGGGACGCAATTGGAAAAAAGGCAGATTACCCGATTGAGTGAATATCAGGAACTTGGCAGTCAAGCTAAGGTCAAACTAATTGAGGAATTTTTAGCAGAAGTAATCGCAGACTGCGGCAAGGAAAATAAAGAGATTGCCGAACTTGTCTTGTACTTGCTGACGGATGAAAATAACACTCGTCCTCAGAAAACTTTGGCTGAATTAGCGGTAGATTTAGGAAGCGAGTCAGAAAGATTAGAGTTGGTTATCGAGATTGTCGTTAAATCTGGATTGGTGTTAGAAGTGCCAGCAACTCCGATTGAACGCTACCAACTTGTCCACGATTATTTAGTGCCTTTTATCCGAAAATTGCAGGGTGCGGAATTACTAGAATTACGCGCCAGACTCAAGCAAACTGAAGCCCAAAATCAGATATTAGCAGAAGCAAGACAAAAAGCCGAACTGTTGTCAGTAGAATCACAGCGAAAAGCCCAGAGACGAATTGGTATTGGTACGGCGGTATTGAGTATTAGCCTAGTTTTAGCTGCCACTCTAATTGGATTTGTGCAACAGAATGTGAAGAATGCACTACAGGAGGTGAAGAATGCACAACAGGAGGTGAAGAATGCACAACAGGAGGTGAACAATGCACAGCAATTGACAAAATTAGAGCGATATGCCAGTGATGCTTTGAGACTGTTTGAGTCTGGAAATAACCAAATAGATGCTTTAATCTCAGCCGTGAAGACTGGGAAAGAACTCAAAGCTACAGTCAAAAACGTTCGATCCCTTGCTGATTACCCGATATCTACTCCCCAGATTGCCCTCAACCAGATTCTCGACAACATCCGAGAACAAAATCGGTTTAAAGGACATCAAGATAGGGTATGGAGTATCAGTTTTAGTCCAGACGGCAAATACATCGCTACGGCATCAGGGGACAAAATAGCCCGGTTGTGGGACTTGAAAGGCAAGCTGATCCAAGAATTTAAAGGACATCAAGATGAGGTATGGAGTGTCAGTTTTAGTCCCGATGGTAAATACATCGCTACGGCATCATTCGACAACACAGCCCGGTTGTGGGACTTGAAAGGCACGCTGATACAGGAATTTCAAGGACATCTAGATACGGTATCGAGTGTCTGTTTTAGTCCCGATGGTAAATACATCGCTACGGCATCATTCGACAACACAGCCCGGTTGTGGGATTTAAAAGGTAAGCTGATCCAAGAATTTCAAGGACATCAAGATGCGGTCAGGAGTGTCAGTTTTAGTCCTGACGGCAAATACATCGCTACGGCATCAGTAGACAAAACGGCAAGGTTGTGGGATTTAACAGGCAACCTGATACAAGAATTTCAAGGACATCAAGATGTCGTATCAAGTGTCAGTTTTAGTCCTGACGGCAAATACATCGCTACGGCATCATTCGACAAAACAGCAAAGTTGTGGGATTTAACAGGCAACCTGATACAAGAATTTCAAGGGCATCAAGATGCGATAATAAATGTCAGTTTTAGTCCTGACGGCAAATATATCGCCACGGCATCAAAGGACAAAACAGTAAGGTTGTGGAATTTAAAAGGTCAGTTGATAGAACAATTTAAAGTGCATCAAGATGTGGTATCGAGTGTGAGTTTTACTCCTGACGGCAAATACATTGCTACGGCATCATGGGACAAAACAGCAAAGTTGTGGGATTTAACAGGCAAGCTGATACAAGAATTTCAAGGACATCAAGATAAGGTATCGAGTGTAAGTTTTAGTCCCGACGGCAAATACATCGCTACAGCATCATGGGACAAAACAGCAAGGTTATGGGATATCAGAGGCGGCAAGTTGATACAAAAATTTCAAGGGCATCAAGGTGCGATGATAAGTGCCAGTTTTAGTCCCGACGGTAAATACATCGCTACGGCATCATCGGACAAAGCAGCAAGGTTGTGGGATTTTAAAGGCAACCTGATGCAAGAATTTCAAGGACATCAAGATTCAGTAAACGTTGTCAGTTTTAGTCCTGACAGCAAATATATGGCTACGGCATCATCGGACAAAACAGCAAGGTTGTGGGATTTAAAAGGCAAGCTTATCCAAGAATTTCAAGGACATCAAGATAAGGTATTAAGTGTCAGTTTTAGTCCCGACGGCAAATACATCGCTACGGCATCATCGGACAAAACAGCAAGGTTGTGGGATTTAAAAGGCAAGCTTATCCAAGAATTTAAAGGACATCAAGATTGGGTATTAAGTGTCAGTTTTAGTCCCGACGGCAAATACATCGCTACGGCATCAGCGGACTATATAGCCCGGTTATGGCCAATTAGAAGTTTAGATGAGATGCTGATGCAAGGCTGCGACTGGCTGCACGACTATTTGCAGAATAATGCTGATGAAAGCGAGAAACACGTTTGTGATGGGATTGGTGAGCAGAAATGATTAGGCATCTATTATTCCGGTTGTTAGTTGAGTGAAGTACAGATGCTGGGGTAGGGAAACGCCATTGTCTATTAGTGTGAACTTAAGTCGAAAGACCGCTTAACCCGAAAGACCGCCAGGGGTTAAAACCCCTGTCTAATAGCGAAAGTCCTCTGAAGAGGACTAAAAAACTCATCAGTCCTCTTCAGAGGACTTCAGCTTTGAGGCAGGGGTTTCAACCCTTGCCGGACTTCGGGTTTAACGCGCTTGTTGACACGCTTTTTGCGATTGCAACGCTCGTGAGCTCGCAATGACAGACTTACATGAGGAGAATTCTCGCAACCAAACCAGCCTATCTTCGGGAATTCCCCTATAGCAGCCGCCAAATGTGCTAACGTACAATGAAAAATCCCCAAATTTCAACTATCGGGAGACAGATAACCGTGTTCGCTCAAGCACCTCCAACTCCCAATTACAAATGGTTTAGCTGCATTTCTAGCACTGTTTTCACCGCATTGTGCCTGTTGCCCATTTTCAGCGCTGCGGGATACGCCCAAACTCCCCAAAATAGACCGATCAAAATCGGCGTGGTGCAGCGGTTTGGCACCAAAGCAACCGACAAACTCACGCTGAAAGCATTACCGGGTGACAGTTTAACTTTGAGTTACAAAACTCCTCAAGGTACAGAAACCAAAACTGCCGCCAGCATCAAGCTAGAAATCGCCAATAAACCTCTGGAAGCGCCATTAGTAGAAGAACGAGTTGTTCTGAGCTCCCACCGCAGTTTTGAGAGTGCGGAAGATAGCGCTAATCAGTGGCGCGCTAAAGGCATTGATGTAGAAATTGCTCAACCTTTCCGCTGGCAAGTTTGGGCGAAAAGAGATACTTACAATTCTCCTATAGTGCGACGCTGGCTGTTGCAAAGTTTGCAAGCTCAAGGTAACAAAACAGCTTTTTTGGATTCCAAAGTTATCAAACAAGTACCTCAAGCATTTTGGGTTTTAAATGGCTTTCGTTTCAACCGCAATGAGTTGGATGTGACGGCGGGTAAAAATGTAATCGAGGTATTGAAACAAACTACCCAAGAGGCGACAGCTATCGACCCAGAAAAAGCTATTCAAGAAACTCGCCGTTATGGCGGCAGTTTGCACTTACAAAAAAATTCTTACGGCACTTATACTTTAGTTAATGAGGTGCTGACGGAAACTTATTTGCGGGGTGTTGTTCCTCACGAAATTGGGGCTTTTGCGCCTTATGCTTCGATTGTCGCTCAAGCTATTTTAGCGAGAACTTACGCCCTCAGAAATTTGCGCCGATTTGCTGTGGATAATTATGAGTTGTGCGCTGATGTTAACTGCCAAGTTTATAAGGGTTTGGCGGAGGTTTACCCGCAAACTGATAAGGCGATCGCCCAAACAGCAGGTTTAGTCCTAACTTACGAAAATCAGCTAGTAGACGCGCTCTATTCCGCGTCTAGCGGCGGCGTGACAGCACGTTTTGGCGATGTGTGGCACGGCCCGGAACGTCCGTATTTGCGATCGATCGTCGATTCCCCCAAGAACGTCTGGGATTTGTCAAAGCAGAGTTTGTCTGATGAAAACAACTTCCGCCGCTTTATCAGTTTGGAAAAAGGGTTTAATGAGGAAAAACAAGACACGTTTCGGTGGCGCGAACCAGCTTCTTTGACGGCGATTGGTGGATTTCTCAAACAGTATCTTCAGAAGAAACAGCACCCGCTGGCTAATTTTAAAACTGTCACTCAGGTGCAAGTGGTGGAAAGGTCGCCCGCCGGTCGAGTTTTGCAAATGAAGGTTCAAACTGACTTGGGCCCAATTGATATCGACAAAGACGAGATTCGCAATGCTTTTTACCCGCCGATTAGCACGCTTTTTTACCTAGAACCTATTTACAATCCAGACAAAACTCTCAACGGTTATGCTTTTGTCGGAGGCGGTTTCGGGCACGGCGTGGGAATGAGTCAGACTGGCTCTTACAATTTAGCTAATTTGGGCTGGAGTGGCGATCGAATTCTGGGCTTTTATTTTCCCGGCACTCAAGTTGTGCCGCTCAGCGATAACATTACATTTTGGCGCGAATAGTCGATTAAGAGTCGGCGTAGAATCGGCGATTGAAATCGCGTCTAGACAAACGAAGTCCGCCTCCGCGGACTGAAGAACATAACGTAATACTAACCGTCTTTTCTTCAACCCGCACCAGACGGGTTTTGTTTGTCTAGACGCGGTTTCAACCGTACGTCCAACCTTCAACCCGCGGAGGCGGGTTTTGTCTGTGTAGACGCGGTTTCAACCGCCGTCTTTAACACAGAAACCCGGTTTCTTAACATAATTGAGCTATTTCAGCTTAATTCCGAAAACAAGAAACCGAGTTTCTTCGGGTATCACGCAGAGCGTCCTTTCTTAGTAGAGCGCTTCTTCTTGGTGAGTTTCGATCGTACAGTCAGACTTGGGATAGGCGACGCAGGTGAGGACAAATCCGGCCTCGATTTGGTCATCGTCCAAGAAAGATTGGTCGGATTGGTCAACTTCGCCTTTGGTGATTTTGCCGGCGCAGGTGGAGCAAGCTCCAGCGCGGCAAGAGTAGGGGAGGTCGAGTCCTGCTTCTTCAGCAGCATCAAGAATGTAAGTATCGTCATCAACGTCAATGGTCTGGTTAATTCCTTCGGCTTCGCTGATGAGGGTAACTTTGTAAGTTGCCATGCACTAAATCCTCTCAAAAATTCAACAAGATTGATAATTTTTCCTAATGCAACCTTCAAGGCTCTATTAGCTTTGAGGTTAGGTGTTAGGTTCGTTCCCTCTATGATAGTAGGGGATAGAAGGGAGGTTGACACACTTATTTACAAAACATTTGAATGGGATTAGTTATAACTTTTTCTAATTTCATCTTGATTACTTATACCTATCTTGGGTTCAGCCTGTGATACTGTTGCCGCAAGACTTGCGCTAAATAATCCGGTTTCTAGGAAAAATCCTGTTTTGAGCCCTACAGCACAAAAACCGGGTTGTTGGCATGCGGTGTGTCGATCGAGTTTCAGCAAGACTTGCTGCAAGGCAAGTCCCAGCAGGCGGTGAAATGTATAGTTAGATCGCATCAAGACTGGGGTGTTGAAGGCTCGATCGAATAAATCGCACCACAACCACAGCTTAAAATCGGGCGACAGAACCCTAAAGCCCTGCAGCGCAAGTCTGTAACTATCTAAAATCTTAAATCTCAAATCCCATGACTAATATTGATACTCGCTTTGGTTTTTCGGTTAATTCTCCAATTCGCGTCGGGATTGTGGGTACTGGTTTTGCTGCTAAGTTGAGGGCCGAGACAATTCAAGCTGATGGGCGATCAAACTTGGTAGCGGTTGCGGGCCACACCCCGGAGAAAACCGCAGCATTTTGTCAAGGGTTCGGGGCAGAAGCTGCGGTTTCGTGGCGCAAGCTGGTAGAAAGAAACGATTTAGATTTGGTGATTGTCTGTACGGTGAACCGGGATCACGGGGCGATCGTCCTGGCCGCGCTAGAAAATGACAAGCACGTTGTGGTGGAATATCCTCTATCTTTAGACGTATCTGAAGCAGAAAGGGCGATCGAACTTGCCGCCCAAAAGCAAAAACTCCTCCACATCGAACACATCGAACTGTTAGGCGGTTTGCACTCCTCAATCAAAGAATCTTTGCCCTTAATCGGTAAAGTTTTTTACGCCCGCTACATTACTATGACTCCTCAACATCCAGCGCCGCAGCGGTGGACTTATCAACATTCCCTCTTTGGGTTTCCGTTAGTTGGTGCAATTTCGCGACTGCACCGATTTACTGATTTGTTCGGGGAAGTGGCAAGCGTTAACTGTCAAGCTCAATTTTGGGACAGTCAGCCGGATTTCTACAAAGCTTGTTTGTGCAATGCACAGTTGCGCTTTGCCAATGGCCTTGTCGCTGAAGCTGTTTATGGAAAAGGAGAGACTTTTTGGCAGTCGGAAAACATTTTCACCATCTACGGAGAAGCAGGAACGCTGGTTTTTACTCCAGAATCCGGTCAATTAATTCAGGGAGAAAATCGGCGCAACATCAAAGTAGGAACGCGACGCGGTTTGTTTGCCAAAGACACCGATATGGTGTTGGAATATTTGTCAAACGGTACGCCTTTGTACGTGAATACTGCCAGTAGTTTGTACGCTTTGAAGGTGGCAGATGCTGCGAGGCGATCGAGTGAAACTAGGCAAACTATCGCCCTTAACAATTCATGAAAAACTAGCCAACAGGAGGTTGTTTAATTTGGGAAAAAATCCAATATAACTGAGATGTTGCACCATTCTCAATTACCTAAGCTGTTCGGCATTTAAATTGTCTGTCAACAAACAATCAAACTCTCATGGGGAGTAGGGGTTGGGCGTCCCGCCCGCCTCGAATATGCAATTTAAATGCGCGACAGCTTATAGCACAATCTGTTTTTTTTAGCACTAACTGAACCGTATTGAGATATCACCAGCTTTGAGGCGTTATTTCGGTTGGGAATTTTCAAAGATTAATGAAAAAGTGATATGCTCAATTAGCCCCCAGGCTGTGAACGCGACAATTCCGTTATCTATCTTTCCCAATTTCCCGAAATACTCCCGACTCACATAATCTGTGCTTCTTCCTTTATTTTGCTATCGGGTTTCATCAAAAATTACCAACATTTTTCTGTTTTTCAAGGCTGGCAAAGTGAAAGATAGTCATTGATTCCTTAATTGTTTATCTTGCCAGGGAGATTTAGTTAAAAATTGATGTAAAGATTATTCATTAGCTAATCCAAATACTTCGGCAATAGCGGGTAAAGTTTTACCTTCGATTGAGGAGAGCATTCCTAAGTGTAGTTGCTCCAAAGCCTCAAAACTCCTAATATCTGAAAACAAATTTTTCTAAGAGGCACAATATTTATCGATAAAATTGATGGTGGGTCGATCTCAGCGGGCTTTATCCAGCGACAGCAACTTGGTTTGGATCATTTTAGGCTATTATACTCCCATCCAAATGAGAGAAGAGCGTTAGGGAAGGGGCTCGGAAATGGAAGATGAGATCAATAGACATCTTGCAAAAATCCTTTTCATCAATTGATGGGACGGGCTCTCCGGCCCATCCCACAAGAAAAAATAACTCTTGTGGGATGGGCCGGAGAGCCCGTCCTAATTATTTTTGCAAGAGGTCTAATAGTGGTATAAAAGTAATGATGGCGATGGAGCTCGCCGAAACCGCCCTTCGTTATTAATAATCTTCATAACGTTTAAAAGGCTGATGGCTCCTACTGTTCCGACTTGTGGCGGAAGGGTAGGATGGTGCGGATGCCTCGATCGATCTTTCCCCTACAAGTCACCTTCATCCATTCAGCTTCAAGGTGGCGTGATGTTAGAAAGTATGATCTGGATTTTATTAATGGGCTTTTTTGTCGGGCAGATTGCTCGACGGCTGAAAGCTCCAGCACTCGTAGGTATGGTGCTGGTGGGCATTTTATTAGGCCCGCAACTGGGGAATGTCATTAGCCCAGAGGTTTTGGGCGCAGCGAATTCCCTTCGCACCATTGCCGTGATGGTGATTTTGATGAAAGCGGGGTTAGGACTCGATCGCGAAAAGCTATCCCAACAGGGAACCGTGGCGCTGCGATTAGGCTTTCTGCCTGCGGCTTGCGAGGCCATCGCCATTGCTGTCGCTGCGATGTGGCTACTTCAGTTTGATTTTTTGACGGGGCTACTGCTAGGCTGCATCATTGGCGCGGAATCTCCAGCAGTAATTGTTCCCGGAATGCTGCGGTTAAAAAGTTTAGGTTGGGGAGTAAAAAAAGGAATTCCCGATGCGATTCTGACGGGAAGTGCCTTGTCAGATGTATTGCTGTTGCTGGTGTTTAGCCTACTGCTAGCGTTTCTGTCCCAAGGGAAAGCTACAGCCATTACCTTACTGGGAGGAATTACCCTCAGCCCTCTGCAATTGCTGCCATTTCAAATCATCATCCAAATTACCTTGGGGGTGCTTTTGGGATGGGTAACTGCTCGAATTTTGGTGTCACTATTAGTCAAGCAAAACTGGACTCAAAGTGCGGTTCAGGACTCCCTAGTTGCTGCTGGCTTTGCCCTAGGGCTGGTAGTATCAGCCGAACATCTTCCGGTTTTCTCTGGCTATTTAGCTGTCATGGCGGCGGGGTTTTTCCTGATTGAGTTGGATGCGCCTTTAGCACGAAGATTGCGGGGTGGCTTTGACAGTTTGTGGACGATCGCCGAAATTATTTTGTTTGTGCTGCTGGGAGCGAGTATTCAACTTAATGTATTAGGCAATACCTTGCTGGTTGGTTTGTTGGTGTTGGCGATCGGGACTCTGATTGGGCGATCGCTCGGTTGGTATCTTTCCACTTTAGGTAGTAATTGGACTGGGAAAGAACGGCTGTTTTTGCTAGCAGGAAATTCCGCTAAGGCAACGGTACAGGCGGCGATAGGGGCGATTCCCCTAGCTCAGGGCATCGCTGGTGGCGAGACGATTTTGGCGATCGCAGCCCTCTCAATTTTAGTAACGGCTCCCTTGGGTGCTTGGGCAATTCCCACTTTTGCCCCCAAACTATTAGAAAAAGGCGAAGTTGACCCGACCAAAGTAGCTATTTCCGGTCGTCCAGTTTTTCTCGCAGCAGTAGACGCTTCCCCCCTAACAACAGATGTTTTAACTAAGACCGCAGACTTAGCTCGGCGCAGTGATGGGGATGTGATTGTTTTGTATGTAGATAATCTGGGATATAAAAGCACAAACTTACAATTACAACAACAAGCACAACGAATATTATCAGATATTCGCTATGAGTTCCTGAGTCTTTCTGGTACAGTTCCAGAGGAGATTATCCGCGTGGCGCAAGCTCGGCAAGTGACATATATTGCGATCGGAAAACGAGGGCATCAACCTTGGGAACAAGTGCTAGTAGGTTCAGTTTCTCAAGCCGTCTTAGAAACCAGTCCTATTCCTGTCATCTTGGTGGAATCTAGTTACAAGTAATACGAAATATGGGTTTTATATCCCAATACGGTTTACTTAAGACGATCCCCCCTAACCCCCCTTAAAAAAGGGGGGGACAAGAATGCCCTCAAAGTCCCCCTTCTTAAGGGGGATTTAGGGGGATCTCCGGGGCATAAATATGTTAAGTGAACCGTATTGTTTTATATCCCCTTGATACTCTTCTCCCCTCTCTGTGTCCTCTGCGCCCTCTGCGGTTCATAATCAAGGCGCTATTTAACGCAGATTTTGGCTCGATCGCAACGAGCCAAAATTTATCCAAAAGAATCATTTCTTATGAAACATCTCCATCAATTTGAGCAGTTCACAATCATTCCGCAACTCAGCAAGTGGTTCATTATTTCTTGTATCGTTGGTATGCTTTCCGGTCTTGGTTCCGCCGCTCTCCTCGCATCTTTAGAATGGGCAACCAATTGGCGAGAGTCTCATTTATGGGCGATCGCCTTACTACCCCTAGGTGGATTCTTCAGCGGTTGGATTTATCATAAATATGGCAAAAAAGTAGAAGCCGGAAATAATCTTTTACTCGAAGAGATTCATCATCCCCAAAGTATTATTCCCTTACGAATGGCTCCTATGGTGCTGTTAGGGACAGATTTAACCCATTTATTTGGAGGTTCAGCAGGTCGAGAAGGGACAGCCCTACAAATTGCGGCATCCCTTGCCGATCAGTTAACTAAAATATTCCACTTTAAACCCAGGGAGCGCCGAATTTTATTAATGGCGGGGATTAGTGGAGGATTTGCTTCGGTTTTTGGAACTCCATTAGCTGGAACTATCTTTGGTTTAGAGGTTTTAGCGATTGGTACGATTAAGCATAGCGCTCTTTTTCCCTGTTTAGTTGCAGCAGTTGTGGGCGATCGCATTACCTTAAATCTGGGGTTGCATCACACCGCATACCGCCACGCTCCGCTTGTACCAAGCATAACTCCACTGGGGCTAATTTCTGCAATTATAGCTGGCATAATTTTCGGCATTGTAGCGATGATTTTTGCGAAACTAACTCATCAAATTAGCCACTTCTTTAAAGCCCAGATATCCTACCCTCCTTTACGTCCGGCAATCGGCGGTGTTATTGTCGCATTGACTGTTTGGGCGATCGGCTCAACTAAGTATATCGGTCTTGGTATTCCTACCATTGTCGATGCCTTTTATACTAAGTTACCGCCTTGGGATTTTATGGCAAAAATAGGTTTAACGGCGTTGACATTAGGGGCTGGTTTTAAGGGCGGTGAAGTTACTCCTCTATTTTTTATTGGCGCAACATTAGGTAATGCTTTGTCATTAATCTTGGGATTACCAGCACCTTTATTGGCGGGAATGGGATTTGTGGCAGTTTTTGGCGGCGCTGCAAATACACCGATCGCTGCAACTTTAATGGGAATTGAACTTTTCGGACTAGAATCTGGGGTGTTTGTGGCGATCGCTTGTGTGATGAGCTACCTTTTTTCAGGTCATGCGGGCATCTATAGCTCACAGCGTCTTGGCGCTGGAAAATACCATTTTATGCCCACAAAAAAAGGGCAAAAGTGGGAAACTTCCGCCCAGGAAATCGCTCTAAAATCAGAATAAGATGTCAACAAAATTAATTAATTTCATGACTTACATTAATAGCAGAAACTATTGATTTTTGGCTTGTAGTCACGTGAGCGCGATCGATGATTTTTCTCTGTCAAGTTCATCGCCCCAATGAATTATTTGATTGTTATGCAGCAAGATACCACTACTTGAGATCTTTGCCGTCTAACTCCTCCGCAATGCCTTCCTGGCCGCCACGTTCAATCATATCTGCATGACACCTTAGTGCGGTTTAGTCTAGTGTCCGGTGAGTAAAGAAAGCGATCGCCAAAAAAAATTCTTGTTTAGGTAAAATGAAAGCGATCGCCTATTTCCTCCAAATAGTTTCTCCAAGTTAATTTATGCAGACCAAGCTTCGCGAAATTCAGCATAGAGGGTCAATCCACCATCAATATAGAGCGTTTGTCCCGTAATGTAAGCCGCTTCATCTGATGCGAGAAAGGCAACAGATGCTGCCATTTCCTCCGACGTGCCTGCCCGTCCCATTGGGATATGGCTTTCCACTACTGCCTTTTGTTCTGGATTGTCCGTCCAGCTTTCATTAATCGGTGTAATCGTCGCACCGGGCGCAATAGCATTGACACGGATGCCTCGGTTTGCGTATTCCAACGCTAGGGTTTTAGTCAGATTTCCCATGCCGCCTTTGCTGATGGAATAGCTGATATACATCGGGCGGGGAATGATTTCATGCACACTCGAAATATTGATAATCACCCCAGAGCGCTGCTGCTCTAACAGATGCTTAATGGTTTCCCGCGCACAGAGATATGCACCTCGCAAATTGACGGCAATTACGCGATCGAATTCATCGGTTGGCACTTCATGGGATGCGCTTTCTGTTTGAATCCCAGCATTATTAATCAGAATATCCAGACTACCAAATTTATCAATGACACTATTCACCATACGAAGGATGTCCTCTTCTTTGGAGACATCTCCCTGAACTAATAGCGTTTCAACCCCGCATTCCGATGCTTGTCTACAGGCTTTTTGCAGAGCTATTTCTTCAGTATCTTCTGCCTCTTCTAAGCTTTTGCGATAGTTAACGGCAATGTTGCAACCTTCTTGAGCGAGACGAATGGCGATCGCCTGCCCAATGCCTGAACTCGCTCCAGTAATTAGTGCGTTTTTTCCCTTTAAACCTTTCATAACTGCTCTCCCAGAGATTTAAAACAAAATATCTTAACCGAAACCTCAAGCCAACTAGCTTCAATATCAACCAGAAGGTTGTTCTGTCTTTTCCCCATGTCTTCTACCTAAAGAGACGAATTGTAGAGCCTGTAGGGGGAGTTTTTCTCAGAGACATTTCTCCCGGCCCAAAGAGCGGTAGTCCTGACGCAAGGACATCCGCAAAAAAGGCTTCCTGCTGATTGTATGGTGGGAGAAGTTAGCGATGGGAAAGGGGTTTGCACCGCTGCGTGAGCTTGAACAGTTGTAGAAAGAGAATCTGTCACCAAGCCGATCGCTTTTTCAGCATGAAAGACAGTCTTTGCAACAACCAGAGCGTATGACATCAGTAGCGAAAAACGGCGGCGATCGCCTTGTCTTGAGGAACATTTCCCGGCTCTACGGCGTAAACATTACCACCATTGGTCAGGGTATGCAATGCTGCTAAATCCAGCAAATCTTCGTCTCCTGTCTGATGTTGAGGGTGAATCTGAACCGAATTCGCATCTGGATCGAACACCCCCCAAACTTGCTCACCAACGGGAACAAACAACGCTTCAACGCGCTGGAAATAGGCAGCAGGCACAACCTGTTCGATCGTGCTAGCAGTTTTTTCGGTGGCTTGTAGTTCCTGGTAGCGGGCGATCGTTGCTTCTTTTGCTTGCTCAAAATAAGGCTGTACAATCTGCCACGCTTGGGTATGCAGTTCCTCCGCTTTCAACATTTCTGGATTGCCTGTGATGCCGTCGGGCAGTAGATGAGCGTAGGTGTTTGCCTGCTGATAAATTGGCAATAGATAATCAACTCCTGCCAAAATTAGCGGCGCTTTTTCGTTTTTTAAGAAGGATTCTAGCCCGTTGCTAACTTGGCGGAAGTAACGCAGCAGTCCATCTTTGTGGTCATCGTTACCGCCTCCCTGTCCATGAAATATGGCAGAACCATCGCCACCACTGCTGCCTTGTGAGCTGGCCGTATGAAACTGCAAGCTTTGTTCTGGATCGTCATACTGCAATGCTTCTGCAATGCTGGTAGGTACATCAGTCAACTCAACCTCGTTGACGTGATAACGAGTTCCCTGAAACAATCGAACTTGATTTTGGCTTAGTGCCAGAATATAAAACCGCCCATCTCCAGACAACAGTTGCAGCAATGGTTTGAGATGAAAGCGCTCGGTGACTACGGTTAATTCTGGGAATGCGATCGGCAAGCAGTAGTAGCGGAACTGCTTGGGAGATAGCAGAATTGCTAGTCCATCGCTTTGATGCTGCCAGAATTCATAGGTATCTAGCTCGTGAACCGGTTGCAGCAACTCTTTGGCATCCTGTTCACTCATTCCCATCGCCAGCAATTGTTCTTCGGCTTGCCGCACCCGATTCTTGAACCGAATTGGATTTTGTTGGGTTTCGGCTCCTAAACGCTCCATTGGCGTGTAGATCGAAATACAGGTTGAGTTTGATTCTGTGGCTAAAGTGGTTAATTCATCAATGGCTAATAAATTCATTGTGTACCTCTGTTAAATTTTTCTTTCAAACTTTTCTCAGCCGTAGGACAGGCTGAATGTCTTTTCTGGGACATCTGCTGTTTTCTGATTTGTCCTGAGAAATTTCGGAGATTGACTTCCCTGACGGTCATAGTTGACCTCAGAGATGTGGTCAAGATTAGTTGTTTAGCGAGCGCGCAACTTTCCGAGAGTAGTGTCTAGCAAGTTTTTCATTTTCTCGGCAGCACCGCTGATGGACTGCTCCAATATCTGGCCCTGATCGCTGACTGCGATCGGCTGATGGTTAGCGAGACGGACTTCGATCAAACAGCGTTTATCATTAGCACCAAACTTCTCGTTGCTGTTCTCATCGCTAAGGTGGACTTCCACCCGTGTAATATCCTGACTGAAGCGATCTAAGGTGTCGTTAATTATGGCTTCGACCTGTTGAGACAGCGCCTCGTTGCCTGCGATGTTGGTATCAGTGTTGAGCTGAATTTTCATGTGTCTATCCTCTTGTAATAGCTTTCTTATGGGAGTGGTGCGATTAGCGCCATTTTTCCTGCATACAGCATCCTGACGAGCTGTTTAATCAACCCTAGCTCGACAAATCGCTCCATTACGATCATCGAGGTTTCCGTGACCGAAGTAGCCTACTCAAAGGTAGATATTTACAAGCTTAAGGTGCTTAAGGTATAGCAAGCGATCGCACAATTAAAATCACCCTTTCTGCATAGGTTTGTCAAAATTTTTCTCTTCTAAATGTCTGCATTCCCATCAGGGTGCTTGCACCACCGCTTACCAATTACGAATTGCGAAGTGAATTACGAATTACGAATTACGAGTTTCCTTTTGTGATATTTTGGATGCTTCCAATAATTCTGCAAAATTCTTCAGTAGTAAATTGGGTCGAGGAACGAAACCCAACCTACAGAATAAAAATATATATGGCGATTCTCAAAAAAAGTGGGGTATGCAAGTGATAGGTTAGCAGTTATTGATTAACAATTACCTACCACTTACGAACGATACCTCATTTTAGTCAGAAGTGCTATAGCAATCCTTGCAGGAGTCGTAAATTTTTTACCCCACCCCAATTCTTCCCGAACTAGCGGGGAGGGAGTAAGAAATTCACAAATAATGCGAGGATTGCTATATCTACCTTATTGATTTGATTTATGTTTACTTTCTTATAAAATTTTAGATGCAATCAGACCGACAAGCACAATCAAACCTAATGCTCTACGAAAGTAATTAACGCCTTGAAATAATTCTTCCCAAGCCCAAGTAAACAAAGAGCCAAAGGCTACTAGCTCCAACCCTAAATTAATTTTACCTGTTGTAACAATGAGCGTTAATAAAGTAGCTACAATCCCGACACTCAGTGGTAGATTGGGCATCTGAGCTATAACAATTTTGCCTTCGCTGTCGCGGAATGTGCGATCGAACAATGTATTTTCCATGAGTTTCTCCTGTAAATGTAATAAAAGGTATGAATTGATTTCAATGACTTACACAAATATTTGTTGATACCGAAGCCGATCCATAATTATAGCATTCCACAGAAAAAAGAGTGATGACCCACCACATGAGCGTAGAATTTGTCTAGCAGTTTTTCTGACATCTCTCTGTTCATTCACTTTTTTATCTGCTAGGTAAACACCTAGTAAAGCTCGATTTATCATTCGATGAAAGTGTTTGTCCGGTAACTGACAAACAGCTTTGTCAGCATTTTTTAGGAAATAAAGGAAGCGTTCTGTTATTTCTTGTTCACTCTTGTAGTAAGTACAAAAATTTAAATCACCACCTATCCGGTCTTCTTCTTGGTCAATAAAATAGTCAAGTAGGATATGTAGTCCTTGAACCCAAGGAAAATAGCTATTTTTAACCTTTATAGCTAGTTCCTTAGAAAAATTTGGATTGCCTGCATAGGCGATCAGACAAAAAATTCCTAACGTCGATCCAGTACAAGCGGAAAATTCATACCACTTCATTTCAGGGATTTGGTTGCGATGTTCTTCAAACCATGCTTTTAACCGAGGAACTCGCTCCTGAACTTTGACGTGTTTATGAACTTGTAAATTACAATAATAATCAGCCAGCTCATGTAAGCAGGGAGCAATTACTTGATAGGATGGCAGTTTTTTCAAGACATTTTGACAAGTTTTTACGAGTTTAATGAGATAGCCGCCATCGTCTTGTTCTTGACGTAAGTGGTAGTAATTAATGCATTCAACATCAGGTGTCAAAGCATCTAAGCAAGCTTGATGGAGAGTACGGAAATCTTCTGGGTCTAGGGAAGTGCTGCGATCGCACAGGTTATCTAAATAATCACTAATTGTTTGATAAGCAACAATAAAGCGGATTGTTGGCTCAATTTGTTCTTTGGCAAGTAATCCATAGATAGAACCACCTTCACAGTGAAATGTTTTACTGTTTATACTTAGTAAAGCTTGTTTTCGCAATTCAGGATCGGGAATCTTTTCAGCTTCTTTATGCCAGTATTTTAAATACTTACGAACTCTGGGAATAACTTCGCGATAAATTCCCAGCATCAGCATCCCAGGATTAGAGGGAACTTGCATTGATGAAGTTTTTTGAATAGAATAGCTAACCTCTTTATTAGTATCATCACCGTTATTTTTTATGAGTGCGGTCATTATTTTTATTTAGTTTTTATGTTGTCCTTTGATATTAAAATTAAATAATTTAAATATCATCTCTCGCTTGGAATAGTTTAGAGTAAAAGGTTATCTATAATTGGACAGACATCATCGTTTCTCTAGTATCGCATCGAGATCGATCGACTTCATGCTCAAATCCAAGGTCAGCAATTCACAGGTCTAAACCTTTTCGTCAAGCAGGCTTGAACCTTGGCAGTGCAGTAATTTCTGTTTCCACAGCTTGAATTGATTGTGTAGCCGCTATTTCTGCTCGATCGCTCTCAGCATCCTGACTGACAAAAAATGTTGCCAGCGTTGCTGTCAAATAACCACATAGCGCGATCGCACAAAACGCCAGGAAAAAACAAAGCACCTGCCCTTATGCTGTTTCAGGAAATTCGCACTCAAACGCATTAATGCCAGCCGCTCCAATTATGGTGACGATCGCTATCAGTTTACAGAAGAATTCAGAATTCAGGAGCCAGAATGGATTCTGTGCGACAGGATGGAGAATCGAGGTTGAAAACTCCCAATTTTAATCGTGGAGCCGAAAAAATTCTTTTCGTGACAGTTACCCCTGACTTGGGGCATGGGGTGTTATGAATTCTGAATTCTGTCTTCTGGGGTCTTCTGGGTTTGAGGTGATAATAAAAACTAATTAGAAAAGCAAGCTAATAGTCGAGCTCGAAAATTGTCGAA
>ENA-ORBV01003004-ORBV01003004.1-microbial-mat-metagenome-genome-assembly--contig:-NODE-3004-length-34533-cov-8.055810_pt1 | contig 34533 bp, 43 predicted proteins | sample MGYA00237777_ERZ505514 | MGnify/ENA primary metagenome ERZ505514 (study PRJEB26160, sample SAMN06269048) | microbial mat metagenome | isolation source: Oligotrophic lake microbial mat | place... | reverse complement strand
GCGGGAAACAAAATTGTGCGCCTGGAATGCTTCTTGGGTATGGGAAAGCAGCTCTTGAACAACTCGCCCTCCTTGTCGCCTTCCATGAGTGTGCGGCTCTTTCCACTCACCAGGATTTTCTTCCATTGAGCTATGGAAGCCTCTGGAAACAAGGGAGGAAGATTGTCGGCTTGCCCTTCAAACTTCTCCTTGAATTTTTGAATTATCTTCATGAGCACATTCTTGAGAGTGTCATTGGAATACGGGACCTTTCTGGTCCGGCTGATGGGAGGGTCATTTGCCACACGTTGACAGAACTGGGTCATGAGAAGAATGGAGTTGTCTCCTCTCAAATCGCTGAGGGCTATGTTGTCAAACTTTCCCCAGTCAGCCATCTTGTCGTCAAACATGGGTTTGGCAGTGCTTCTCCAGAGAGCGTCAGCAGGTTCATTGTGAGCACGGGCATAGCTGTTGTTGTTGTTGACAGCAGCGGCAGCGGCAATGGGAGGCATTTTGGATTACAATTCTTGTTATTTGTTGTTGTAACCCCCATGGTGCCTGCAAGAGAGACGGCGAGAGAGTGCGCGAGAACCGTTGCGATTGCCGTTAAAGATCGGAGGTGAGATGCTACTCAGTTCTTCCCTGACCTTCATCATGGTTCCTTGGTGCTGCCTACAGGAACACACGTATGTACATTCTACCTACTATTACTACTAGAGATACTCATCCTGGAGGTCCCAGACGACGACGACCAATTACATTTGGTAGGCTATTTATATGGCATTTTGCTGCCTCGTCCAAGTCCATTCTTTCATGAAATGGCTTCTCAATTGGGGGGAAACGAATTGCAAGAAATTGCGGGCATCTTTTGCAATTCCGTGGGAGCTCTCGACCGCGTTCCTGTGGCGGGTTTGGAAGGGACAAAAGACTTGTATCAAGGTGGATTTTTTCATATTGGCGCCATTGAGGTGGGAAAAGGACATTTCGGCCGTTGTGATTTGGGATTGCGGTTGGTTCATGAGACTTTATTGTTTTTACAAGACGATTGGACGATGGCCGTCATGGTACCGCTCTTGCTGGATGTTCGCATTCAAAAATGGCCTCACGAACACAATCGGTTGCAACTGGATCCTCTCGGTGGAAATCATACCAAGGAACAACAAGAAGGATTGGACCTGGCCAATCAAAAATTGCGACACCATTTTGCACGCATGGGATTTCAACAAGCAGGCCGGAATTCGGATCATCATTTGGTATGGTACTTGACGCGCAAGGCCTATTATTTCCAAGATGAGGATTCTGGTGCTGCGAATGCCCCAAGCAACAATACAGACAACAGCACTAGTCGACGCATTATGGAGCGTTGGTTGTCTCGAGACGAGGGAAGGAACTTGGACGTCTTTGTGGCGCCAGAGAAGCATGTACCTACCGGTGTCGATGCCCGGTTACAAGAGGTCATCTTCAACGATGGAACGCTCGAGGATGTGCAAGAGATCATCGTAAACCAGGGTGCTTGTATTCACAATTCGCGTGCCTTGTTCTTGGCAGCTGCAGGGGTCAGCACTTGTCCGGGTTTGCTGGATAGACTGCTCAAGCTAGGCGGAGACTTGTCCACACGCGATGAAAATGGAAATAGTCCGTTACATGTTGCGGCCACTATGATTCAACCCAAGTCGATCGAGTATTTGCTCAACGCCGGTTGTTCCAGAGAGACCAAAAATGATAAGGAACACACACCCTTCGAAACCCTCCTGGACGCCATGGAACGCATGAATGATCTTACCGACACTTGGACGCAAAACATTCCCAGACCAAAAGAAACAAATGATCTAGTAGAATGCCTCCATCTATTGATGCCAAACAAACTCAAAGAAATCTTTGTCGACGGTTGGTTATCGCCGCGAATGATAGAGTTGTTGCGTCAATCTACACTGTCCATTCTAGCCGATGCCAAGCAAAAGTTGGAAGGTGACGCTGACCCACCATTGGAGGAATTCATTTCCAGAATACCTAAACACGAATTTATACCCCCGACCGAACTGCAACACTGTTTTCGAGATGGAATGCTACTGCCATTGCTTCACCGATGGATCTTTCTTCTGGAAAGCGTCGCCGACGTATTGGCATCCCATCAAATCCCAAACGTCGCGGCCCTGAACTCCAAAATGAGGGCATCCTTGGAACAAGTTGCACTGAATCATAAACAACCGGATTTATCCAAAACGGCAAAACCAGAGTACGTGTTGGATGCCATTATTACAACGGCACGGAATACGCACTTGGAACAATGGTTCGTTAACGATTCCACAGCAACAACATCAAACGATCCGGCCATGATGGGTGGTAGCTTGGAAGAGCATCCGGCGACGCCATTGGATGACGCCTTTGATATTGCACGACTCAAGCTATTGCAGCTCGATCCAAATGTTGACCCCCCACCACAGCTAGGACCCTTCGATCATGATGAAATATTCGATGAAGTATTGGATGACGAGGATGAGGACGAGTAATCCAGTGGCTCGTAGTTGCTTTTCCTCCGGAAGCTACAAAGCTGCGAGATAGCACATACAAGATGATGATTTGCACTCAAGCGCATATTGCTGTTCGTCCGGAAGCGACAAGGGGGGCGACAGACGAATCGAGGCATGGCTGACACAGTGGTATCTCTCTGGCCAGCCAGTGGCTTGTTCTGCCAGAGTGGGCCGACGACAAACACCACACAAGCAAGATCGCCGCCGAAAACAGTTAGTAGACCATGCAACTTTAAGGGCGTTCACCTTCTCCGAGTGTCTGACTCGGACAACAGGGCGTTGAATTTCCTTGCTAGCCAGGAGACCAGCATTTTAGAAAGGGGGCAACCAAAACGTATCGTCTCCACAATCAGCACTTCTAACTAGGTGTTTCTTTGTCTGATCCCGATAGCTAGATAATCAAAAAGCAATTAGATTCCCTCTCTTTCTTGCATTTTAGATCAAGGATAATTAATCATTGTCATAGATAGCAAACAATGGTGAAGTGTGCGTCGGAAGAGTTCTCCGATAGCCGCACACACTCTCAAAGGGCATCGTGGACCTCGCACTGATCCATCCTCTGTTTATTTTCTATGCCGGTGTGCCAGTGCAATACTGGTACTCGTACCGAGCTATCGCTCCCGTAGCTACAATGGTACCTGGGAGCGACAGCCAGAGCAGCGGCGTAGGCGTAGGCGAGAAACAGCAACAACACAAAAAACGCAGTCACTGTCTCCTGGTCTGTCTTTCGTAGCTTCTACAAGCACGCAACCTATTCTTTCTTTGGCTTTAGTCTCTCCTTTCGTTTAGAATCATGAGTGAAAACGAGAATAACCTCTTCCATGTAAGTTCCTTCTACTTTCGAAGCAGTCTTTATATGGAGACACTGTGTTCCGGGTCTGGATTGCGCGATACCCGCTTCTGCTTGTCCTCTCTTTCGCGATGCTAGCGGGTGGCCTATGCCGTGATGAGATCCAAGCAACAGTTTCTTTTTCGATTGCCCCAATCCCCTCGTGTCAGGATAATCAAGCTTCTTTTTCTATTGTTCCAATCCCGTCGTGTCGTGACACCCGGTCGCGTTGTCGTAACGATATGGATCCTTGTTGTGTTGGTGAGCAGTTCTCTCACGCTGCCTTTCTTTTTCAAATAAATTTTCCCCCAGCCCTCCAGCCTTGAAAATGAGGATCCCGATTTTCAGGCTTTGGTAAGTGAGGCCTTGGAGTATGCAGCTGTTGTGGATCCTAAGTTGCAGGCTTTGGCAACGGAGGCCTTCGAGTTGGCAAATGCGGCCAGGGAGGCCGCTGTTGCGGATTCCAAGTTGCAGCCTTTGGCAACGGAGGCCCTCGAGTTGGCAAAGGTGGCCCAGGAGGAGGTCGACAAGGTTCCGGCCAAGGGCACTACTCTAACACTCAGGTTGCAGCAGAGTATAATCAATTATCAAAAGAAAGAACGCAAGTATCAACAGAAAGAACTAGAGACTCAAAATTTAACACTCAAGGTTGAGAAAGCCACTGCGAACTTCATCTGGCACGATGAAATGATCGAAATGGAATTGGAAAGGCTCAGAGGGATTCGTTTGGTGTGCACAAATCAGAATTCGAATGACCGGCCTTAGTACTATTAGCTTGGCAAATGAGAGTAGCTATACGGCAGTCCAAAACTTGGCTTCGAACAAAGTGGCAATGACTTGCCATGATTGATTTCCCTACTACTATGGAAACAACGACAACTTTTACAAGCTCCAAACAAAGATCCATCCGAAAGAGCTTTTGGGATTGAATACTGTACCTTGTCAAAATTTCGGACCGCGCATGAAGTTCTGCAGACAGTCACCAAGCATTTTAGATTGCCCCTATTACCCCGAAACGCATTGCGTCTATTTCTCAATCTCGACGTGTACAAAATTATGGATTAGAGAAGATGGATGGTTATTATAGCACTGGTCGCCGCATCGTCAGCATGCTGGCGTGTGGGTCCCAAAAATAGTGACCTCCTTACCTTGAATTTGGAATTCCACTGGCGGCGGTCACAACTGCATGAGCTATTGTTGAGTTGCTTGTTGCACGGTCAGATGAGTAGTGCTCTAGCTCCGGCCTTCTACGTGCCCAATGATGAGAGTTGTCTCACTTTGAGAGGCCGTTTTTGAAAAACGGTGCGAGGCAAATCTACAGGGACATGTAGTCATTGAGTAACAAACTAGTTTGCATAATTATTACTAAATAAGCTACTAAATCGAGGGCAACCAAAACTCATTTTAGATCAAGGATACATCGCGTATGATTATTGTCATAGATAGCGAAAGCTTCCGAGCAGTATTGGCGTTGGGTTTCCAGCATAGTCCAGTGGGGCTATGCCATTGGCGTGATTTCGGGTTTGTTCAGCTGATAAGGTCCCAGATATTGAGTGGATTACGCGGAGAAGAACTCCATCAGCAGCATGCCGGTGTGTACGAGTATGGAAGCTTGAGTTTGATACCCATGGGCCTGGAACTTTGTTTTGTCGTTGTCGTAGGGGTCAGGGGTTGCACCATCATGCGGGACTTGATTTGTTTCGCCATGGTCAGGAAGATTGTTTCGACATTGGTGCTGGTCTTGGCAGACGTCTCCAAAAAGCCAATCCCCATGGAATCCGCCAACTCCTTCCCTTGTTCCGTTGGCACTACCCGACTTTCCGGCAGGTCCGCCTTGTTTCCCACCAATATAATGTCCACATCCTTTCTGGCATGTCGATTAATTTCCCGAAGCCACATTTTCACGTTGGAAAAGGATGTCTCGTCAGTAACATCGTACGCAACAATAATGCCATGGGCACCACGGTAATAAGAGGAAGTAATGGTACGGAAACGTTCTTGCCCCGCCGTGTCCCAGATTTGCAGTTTAACGATTTTGTCGTCCAAGTCGATGGTGCGAATTTTCTACATGACATGATGGAGAAGCGTGGCAAGAGAGAATCGAACAATGAGAAAAAGGAACAAAAACAGCACAGCGCTGTTCTGCTCTGCAAAGCCCTCGTGTGTGTGGACTTACAAAATCAACACCAATGGTGGAAATGAAGGAGTCGGTAAACGTATCATCGGCGAATCGTAGTAACAGACTCGACTTGCCGACACCGGAGTCTCCGATGAGAAGAATTTTGAACAAATAATCGCTGTGGGACAGTTGTTGCAAAAAAAAGATCAGTGTGGGAGGAGAACAAGACCATGGTTTTTGATTCATCTTGAAGAAGTTTACTTACTATTCTTGGTCCATGGTGTTTGTTGTTGTTACTGGTTGATGTTTGATATTTTTGTTTTTGTGACGGACACCATTGTACCAACTATTAATTGGCTCGTGCGGAAGAATCTGGTACATACGACTCAACGCTGCCACCAATTCAGTGATTGGAGAGGAAGCGAACCGAACGTTAACAGATGCACGACACAACCAATGAACGACTCAGGTGATCCCACCGCACCACACTGTGCGGCAAATGGATCATGACAAGGCAGCTGGCAAAAAGATGAAAGAAAATGTGAGCAAGCCACTGTTGAAAAAGCTTGCGCAGTGCAACAGCAGTTTGCACACACATGTTTGGAAACATAATTCTGACAAATGACACAGCTGGGCCAATGGAAGCACTCAACAGCGCTTGGGCTCTTGAAAGGAAGGACCACAAGCGACAGCTTCATTGTTGTTGGACGACTCGGAAAAAGAATGCCATCATTCGGAAAAAGAATGCCAACAAACGATGCAGATGGGCCAACCGAAGCGCTTGGGCAGCGCTTGGGCTCTTGAAAGGAAGGACCATCAGCAAGGGCTTGTTTTTGGGCAATTGGGAAAAAGAATGCCAACACTCAGAAAACCAATTCCAACAAACGATGCAGCATGGCCAACCGAAGCACTTGGGCAGCACTCCGGCTCTTGAAAGGAAGCACCATCAGTGAGAGCTTCTTTTGGGGCGATTCGGAAAAAGAATGCCAACATTCGGAAAACCAATTCCAACAAATGATGCAGCTGGGTCGGCGGAAGCACTTGGGCAGCACTTTGGCTCTTGCAAGGAAGCGCCATCATTGAGAGATTGTTTTGAGGCGATTCGGAAAAAGAATGCCAGCATTCAGAAAACCAATTCCAACAAACGATGCAGATGGGTCAACGGAAGCACTTGGGCAGCACTTGGGCTCTCGAAAGGGAGCACCATCAGTGAGGGCTTGTTTTGAGGCAATCCGGAAAAAGAATGCCAACAGTCGGAAAACCAATTCTTGCAAACGACTCAGCTGGGTCGACGGAAGCACTTGGGCAGCACTTGGGCTCTTGAAAAGGGAGCACCATCAGTGGCAGCTTGTTTTGGGGCGATTCAGAAAAAGAATGCCAGCAATGGGAAAACCAATTCTGACAAGCGATGCAGATGGGTCAACGGAAGCGCTTGGGCAGCACTCGGGCTCTTGAAAGGGAGCGCCACCAGTGACAGCTTGTTTTGGGGCGATTCGGAAAAAGAATGCCAACATTCGGAAAACCAATTCCAACAAACGATGCAGATGGGTCAACGGAAGCACTTGGGCAGCACTCGGGCTCTTGAAAGGGAGCGCCATCAGTGACAGCCTGTTTTGGGGCGATTTGGAAAAAGAATGCCGACATTCGGAAAACCAATTCCAACAAACGATGCAGCTGGGTCGACGGAAGCACTTGGGCAGCATTGGGCGCTTGCAAAAAAGAAGCGCCATCAGTGAGAGCTTGTTCTGAGGCAATTCGGAAAAAGAATGCCAGCATTCGGAAAACCAATTCTGACAAACGATGCAAGTGGGTCAACGGAAGCACTTGGGCAGCACTTGGGCTCTTGAAAGGGAGCACCATTAGTTAGGGCTTGTTTTGGGGCAATCCGGAAGAAGAATGCCAACATTCGGAAAACCAATTCCAACAAACGATGCAGCTGGGTCAACCGAAGCACTTGGGCAGCACTTGGGCTCTTGAAAGGGAGGACAATCAGCAACAGCTTGTTTTGGGGCGATTTGGAAAAACAATGCCAACATTCGGAAAACCAATTCTGACAAACGATGCAGATGGGTCAACTGAAGCACTTGGGCAGCACTCGGGCTCTTGAAAGGGAGCACCATCAGTGACTGCTTGTTTTGGGGTGATTCGAAAAAAAGAATGCCAACATTCGGAAAACCAATTCCAACAAACGATGCAGCTGGGTCAACGGAAGCACTTGGGCAGCACTTGGGCTCTTGAAAGGAAGCACCATCAGTGAGGGCTTGTTTTGGGGCAATTCGGAAAAAGAATGCCAACATTCGGAAAACCAATTCTGACAAACGATGCAGATGGGTCAACGGAAGCACTTGGGCAGCACTTGGGCTCTTGAAAGGGAGCACCATCAGTGACAGCTTGTTTTGGGGCGATTCGGAAAAAGAATGCCAGCATTCGGAAAACCAATTCCAACAAACGGTGCAGATGGGTCGACGGAAGCACTTGGGCAGCACTTGGGTGCTTGCAAGGAAGCGCCATCAGTGAGAGCTTGTCATGGGGCGATTCGGAAAAAGAGTGCCAGCATTGGGAAAACCAAATTCTGACAAACGATGCAGCTGGGTCAACCGAAGCACTTGGGCAGCACTTGGGCTCTTGCGAGGGAGCACAATCAGTGAGAGCTTGTTTTGGGGCAATCCGGAAAAAGAATGCCAACATTCGGAAAACCAATTCCAACAAACGATGCAGCTGGGTCAGCCAAAGCACTTGGGTAGCACTTGGGCTCTTGAAAGGAAGAACAATCAGCAACAGCTTGTTTTGGGGCGATTCAGAAAAAGAATGCCAGCATTCGGAAAACCAATTCTGACAAACGATGCAGATCGTTCAATGGAAGCAATGAGGCAGCACTTGGGCTCTTGAAAGGGAGCACCATCAGTCAGAGCTTGTTTTGGGGCAATTCGGAAAAAGAATGCCAACATTCGGAAAACCAATTCCAACAAACAATGCAGCTGGGTCAACCGAAGCACTTGGGCAGCGCTTGGGCTCTTGAAAGGAAGAACAATCAGCAACAGCTTGTTTTGGGGCGATTCAGAAAAAGAATGCCAGCATTTGGAAAACCAATTCTGACAAACGATGCAGATGGGTCAACGGAAGCACTGAGGCAGCACTTGGGCTCTTGAAAGGGAGCACCATTAGTCAGAGCTTGTTTTGGGGCGATTCGGAAAAAGAATGCCAACATTCGGAAAACCAATTCCAACAAACAATGCAGCATGACCAACCGAAGCACTTGGGCAGCACTTGGGCTCTTGAAAGGGAGCACCATCAGTGAGGGCTTGTTTTGGGGCGACTGGGAAAAAGAATGCCAACATTTGGAAAACCAATTCCAAGAAACAATGCAGATGGGTCAACGGAAGCACTTGGGCGGCATTCGGGCTCTTGAAAGGGAGCACCATCAGTGAGGGCTTGTTTTGGGGCGATTCGGAAAAAGAATGCCAACATTCGGAAAACCAATTCTGACAAATGATGCAGCTGGGTCAACGGAAGCACTTGGGCAGCACTCGGCCTCTTGCAAGGGAGCGCCACCAGTGACAGCTTGTTTTGGGGCAATTCGGAAAAAGAATGACAGCATTCGGAAAACCAATTCTGACAAACAATGCAGATGGGTCAACGGAAGCATTTGGGCAGCACTCAGGCTCTTGAAAGGGAGCGCCATCAGTGAGGGCTTGTTTTCGGGCGATCCGGAAAAAGAATGCCAACATTCGGAAAACCAATTCCAACAAACGATGCAGATGGGTCAACGGAAGCACTTGAGCAGCACTTGGGCTCTTGAAAGGGAGCACCATCAGTGACAGCTTGTTTTGGGGCGATTCGGAAAAAGAATGCCAACATTCGGAAAACCAATTCCAACAAACGAAACAAATGGGTCAAAGGAAGCACTTGGGCAGCACTCGGGCTCTTGAAAGGGAGCACCATCAGTGAGGGCTTGTTTTGGGGCGATTCGGAAAAAGAATGCCAGCATTCGGAAAACCAATTCTGACAAACAACGCAGATGGGTCAACGGAAGCACTTGGGCAGCACTCGGGCTCTTGAAAGGGAGCGCCACCAGTGACAGCTTGTTTTGGGGCGATTCAGAAAAAGAATGCCAACATTCGGAAAACCAATTCCAACAAACGATGCAGATGGGTCAACGGAAGCACTTGGGCAGCACTCGGGCTCTTGAAAGGGAGCGCCATCAGTGACAGCCTGTTTTGGGGCGATTTGGAAAAAGAATGCCGACATTCGGAAAACCAATTCCAACAAACGATGCAGCTGGGTCGACGGAAGCACTTGGGCAGCATTGGGCGCTTGCAAAAAAGAAGCGCCATCAGTGAGAGCTTGTTCTGAGGCAATTCGGAAAAAGAATGCCAGCATTCGGAAAACCAATTCTGACAAACGATGCAAGTGGGTCAACGGAAGCACTTGGGCAGCACTTGGGCTCTTGAAAGGGAGCACCATTAGTTAGGGCTTGTTTTGGGGCAATCCGGAAGAAGAATGCCAACATTCGGAAAACCAATTCCAACAAACGATGCAGCTGGGTCAACCGAAGCACTTGGGCAGCACTTGGGCTCTTGAAAGGGAGGACAATCAGCAACAGCTTGTTTTGGGGCGATTTGGAAAAACAATGCCAACATTCGGAAAACCAATTCTGACAAACGATGCAGATGGGTCAACTGAAGCACTTGGGCAGCACTCGGGCTCTTGAAAGGGAGCACCATCAGTGACTGCTTGTTTTGGGGTGATTCGAAAAAAAGAATGCCAACATTCGGAAAACCAATTCCAACAAACGATGCAGCTGGGTCAACGGAAGCACTTGGGCAGCACTTGGGCTCTTGAAAGGAAGCACCATCAGTGAGGGCTTGTTTTGGGGCAATTCGGAAAAAGAATGCCAACATTCGGAAAACCAATTCTGACAAACGATGCAGATGGGTCAACGGAAGCACTTGGGCAGCACTTGGGCTCTTGAAAGGGAGCACCATCAGTGACAGCTTGTTTTGGGGCGATTCGGAAAAAGAATGCCAGCATTCGGAAAACCAATTCTGACAAGCGATGCAGATGGGTCAACGGAAGCACTTGGGCAGCACTTGGACTCTTGAAAGGGAGCACCATCAGTGAGGGCTTGTTTTGGGGCGATTCGGAAAAAGAACGCCAACATTTGGAAAACCAATTCCAACAAATGACACAGCTGGGCCAACGGAAGCACCTGTGCAGCACTTGGGCTCTTGAAAGGATGGACCATCAGTGAGGGCTCATTTTTGGGCGATTGGGAAAAAGAATTCCAACAAACCAATGATGCACTGCATGTGTGGTTTGTTTGAAGCCCTAACCCTTTCGTTGTTGACTCACCTCATGAAATGTCGAAGGACGGACCACCACAATCCAATGCCAAGTTGCCAACATCGCGCGGCAGGGAAGCAAGGACGGACCATGATGGTCAGCATCTCAGTGAGATGAATGACCTTTCACTTAGCAGCAAGATTTAACCACGTCCGATGTCTCCATTGCATTAATTGGAGCCAAATAGTAAGGTCATCTTGTGCATCTAAAATGCTTGTGACCGTGAACCACATCTTCACGCCACCGGTGCTTTTTGATACAGTGCGCGCGGGGTCTAACAAAGCCAGTCATTAAATGTTACACTGGTAAATAAGACAGCATCCGTAAGACTCAAGAAAGAAGGAAGAACCCGAAGAAACCAGGATCAAGTGAGAGCGGCTGTGTCCATTCTTCTTCCTTGAGAACTCTACTTACTTAGCCAACAAGCTAACTAATAGCTACCTAAGTGCTTAGCTAGCTAGCAAAGCGACATTGCATTGAGTTATTAGTTACGGCCAAACCAAGCAACCAACTGGACTGGCTAGCTACAGGTCTACCCTTGTGTAGTTGTTATACTTCTTGTTTCCATACCCACGATTTCTATTACAAAGCTTTACTACCACTACTATTAGTAGTAGCTTGCCTGAATAGCTTTCCTCACATTAGCGCAACTACCTAATTTGGGAAAGAAGAAAGAAGGGTTAGGATTATAATACACAACAACAGCCAAGATCTTGATTGTCTACTCTACTACTGAGTAGATAGAAGCCCTTGACCACACTCCACCACAACAGAGGCAAGCTTCTACACACTACGCAACACCAATACGCATCGAGTCATGAGGTCGTCTTCTCATGCATCGTCCTCCTCACGGAGTCAATCACAACCAGCAACCGCACGACTTCCAAAATGGTTGCTCCTACTAGGTGTGGGTCTCCTGTTCGGCTTGTGCTTTTGCTCGTCTGCAGTGGACGCCCAAGGTCTTCCTCCACAGCAGCAGCAGCAGCAGCAACAAAATGTGATTCAAGTGGCCGCCTTTGATTGCAGCCAACAAATGGATGAATTTACCGTGACCCTTCTCGTAGAAGTCACGCATCGAAGTGACCAAGACATCTTGGCGCCACGAGAAGACGAAGACGCAGACTCTTGGAATACTAGCAATACAACCAGTCAAGTTCCTTCGTCGTCACCATCGGCTACGACTACGACTACGACTGCTAGTACACCACCTCCTTCGACGCAACTCTTGTACGAACAAATTCAAATTTGGAAACACGCCTTGGAAACCACCTACAATGCCCTCAGTTTTTACACCTGCGATGCTCCTCATTTTCGAACCATGGTGGGAGTGCGAGTCCAAGAAGTGACGTCGGGACTTGTGGAAGAAGACATGACTACGACTGCGAATGAAAAAGACAACAGTCGTCTTCATCGTCGTCGAGGCCGAAAGTTGTTGGAATTTACCGTGACCATGCAATGTCGCAATGGACAGCACGACCAAGAAGAAGATGGGTGGCAGTCCATCTTTGGAGTCTTGGACAACAACAACAAGGTCAACAACAAGGACGAAGACATGATCATTTCTCCCGACACAATGGCAGTCTTGCCGCCAGCCTGGAACCCACCGGGTTGGAAAGATTTCGATACGGCGGCCGATCTCAGTGTCCGAACGACGCACGACGATGCCCAGTGTTATTGCGCCATGGCCGCCTTGTCTTCCACCCAACAGGCGGCACCCTCGCGGCCCCAATTCGTGCAGGCCTTGAATGCCACGCTCCAGCATTTGCACACGCAGGGTGTCTTGGAAGAATTTGGGGAGATCACCAGTATTACCCAAGTCAAGTCTTTGGAAGACGAGGAGGACGCAGTCGAAGTCGACGTCAAGGAGGAATACGAAGAAGACGTCCATCCTTACTGTCCTGAAGATGTCGTGTCAGTGGAAGCCCAAGTCATGGTGCAATTCCAACAACCCATCTATCATCCTTCTTTGTTGGCTCTTGCCGATGTTGTTGGCAATGAGACACTCAATGGCACCCTGGGGTTCTTGTGGAACGAAACGGCCAATGCTACGGATTGGAACGCAACCATTGACAACTCTACCCTCCTCAACAACAACAGCAATAACAATATGACGATTCAAGACGTTGCCACTCTCTTTCAAGTCGTTTACAATCAATGGAGTTTTCATTTGTGCGATGCTCCCATGTTTCGAAGGATTGTGGGGATCAACATGACGGACATTAAAATGACAGACGACAAGGCCACACGCTTTGTCTTGAACATTCAAGCCGAATGTCATGGATGTGCGACCGAAGAAATTGAAAACAAGCAATGGTTGTTCTATGATGAACGTGGAGATGAAGACGAAGACGAAGAAATGGGAGACAATACTACTTCCACTACCACGCCCATGGAGGAAGAAATGAACGCCACCGCCACCACCAAGTCGGGATCAGGACCGATGTCGTCGGTAAAGTTCGTGTCTCCCCAAGACTTGCAAAACGTCTTTTGGTTGCCCGAAATTCCCGTCTTGACCTGTGATTGTCCCTACTATAGCACCAAAAGTGCCATGAATAGCAGCGACAGCGCGGGAGGACGGGCCCCCACCGTCAAGGAAGTGCTGTTGGCCCTCAATACAAGATTGTATCAAGAATATCCCGACAGTACGGCGCATTTAATGGCCATGACCGATGGGGCTTCTGGTACCAGTGAAGAAGCCCATCGTGCGACAGCATTGTTGAACAATGCGACCCTTCAAGAGGCACCCGTGTTGACGGGAAGAGCCTTTTTGGACAATGGGACCTTGTTGGAGGATGGGGATGATGACCATCGAGGGAGCAATGAGACATCGTCCTTCTCCTTGGAGGACGAGGACACGACTATATCGTGGTCCCATCCACCCGCCACCGTCATTTGGACCACGCAAGTCGAAGATTATGTCTGCAACATTGACGAAGAAACCAAAATGGTATTCACGTCCGTGATTGTGGACTTTACAGGAGATCCCCAAGACATGAGCCCAAACGAAATTCGTATGCTGGAACGTACCTTCCGAGATGTGTACAATCAAATGAGTTTTGATGAATGCGATGCCAAGTTTCGACAAATTGGGGACATTCATTTGTTTATCATGCCCAAGCAAATCCACGTGCCTACGGCATCGCCAACCACGGAAGCGCCCTTGTCCATGAACAGTACCAACACGACGATCGGTAATTTCACCGACAGTACTTTCAACGGGACCCTCATCAACGGGACGCTTGTCAACGGGACTCTCAGCAACGCGACAGGATCCGAACGATTTCTCCTGGAAGATGACGACGATGACTTGCTCCTGAAGGATGGTATCGACGAGGACGACGATCTCCTGAAGAAGGATGCTATCAACGGCACGATTGGGGGGAATAACACCAACGCCACGATCCCCGGGTTGGACGATATTGTTCCAGCTCCGGAAACCGATTCGACATCTGTCTTTCGTGTGGGCGTAGAATGTCGTCGATGTCCCGCGGACGATGAAGAAACATTTGGTCTCTTTGATTCGTTTGAACGGCGACGATTACGACGCATGAAGAGTCTTCAAGATTATACGTCGGGTCAAGACAAGCTGGGAGTGGATCCAACCGAAGATGCAGCAGCCAAGAAGACGGAAGAAGAAGACAATACCAAGAAGGGAACGTGTTATTGCCCATCTGGTGTCATGCCCAGCGATGGACCGGTCATGTCCCAGGCCATGTTCCAAGAGGCACTTCAAATGTCTGTCAAAAAGTTGACAGGCGACGGAGTGCTTCTAGGTATCCAAAGTATCAACAGTGTGAACGAAGACCGAAACTTTTGCTTTAATTCCTTGGAAGAAACCGAAACACACGTGGTTTTGGATTTTCAAGTACACACTGATTATCGGAACATCACCTTGTACACGGATGACGAAGTTCATTCGGCTTTTCGAGAGGCGGCAAACTCATTACGAGACTCGGACTGTGCGCCTTTGGTCAAGGATGCTAAAAAGGTCAACATGGTGCCGCTGGTTCGAATGTCTTCCGAGGAAGCGTCAGCATTTTCGTCTTACCAAAATGTGCAGTCGCGGAGTGAAGTGGACAACACCGCTGTTCGAATCGAGCTGCAAGTGGATGTCTTGGAATCCTCCGAGACCTTTAATGAATTCTTGACTCCCAAATCCCAGGAGGTGCAAGATGTCATGTGGACTATCTTGTACAGGGATTTTGGCGACGAAAGCAAGGGTTCGAGCGCTACAACAACATCCTTTGGATCCGGATCCGCAACCGACAGTGCCACGTCGTCCGGGGAGGTATCCTTCTCACTTGGAAACGCAGGTGCAGGCGGAAGTGCTGCTTCGGTTCCAACAGAAACAACTCCGGAACCTACCAATGAACCTACGCCTCAACCAACCCCTGATCCAACGCTAGCTACACCAGAGCCGACTCGAGAACCCACACCGAATCCCACACTTGATCCAACGCCTGGTCCTACTACTCGAGAGCCTACACCTGCACCGACACCAGATCCAACGCTTCAGCCGACGTCGCGTAAGCCATCCAAAGCTCCGACGCGGACGCCAACCCCACAGCCCACGCCGGAACCAACTTTGGCACCTTCGTCGTCTCCATCAAGGCTTCCGTCAGACGAACCGAGTGCTCTTCCGTCAGACGGGCCTAGTGCTCTTCCGGTGTCATTGCCAACAACGGCATTGCCAACAACAGCATCGCCTGTTGGCCCGACAGGGGCTTCTTCGTCTAGCCCAGTAAGTGTCCAAACGCCAACAACAGCATCACCAACAACAGCTAGCCCAGTAACTCCAAGCACTTCCTCTCCTATTGCTGCCCCAACTTTGCAACCAACGGCCGCACCAACGCCGAAGCCCACAGCGGGCCCTTCGAATCGGCCGAGCGCGGCTCCTGTCACTGCAGCCCCCAATGCAGGTATACCGACCGAGACTCAAACATCCGGCCCGACAACGCCTGCCCCGTCCACATCTGCCCCTTCATCTGGTCCATCAATCAGCCCAACAACAACTGGGCCAACTGTTGCTAGTGGACACCCCAGTGCAGCCCCCACAACTGCAGCTCCCACCACTGGTGGTCCTACCTCAATGCCGTCAGGGTCTCCCACAGAGTCTCCCAGCTCAAGTCCAACCGAATCCCCCACGGAGAGTCCATCAAACGTACCTTCGACAGCACCTACTGCAAGCCCGTCTGCTTCACCAACAAGTACCCCATCAGGAAAACCCACTGGTGTCCCAACGACCTCACCCAGCACTGAACCTACTGCAAGCCCGTCCGTCTCGCCAACAAAAGCACCTACCCGAAGCCCAACTGATTCGCCTTCCCACACACCCTCAACTTCTCCTACAGGGAGCCCAACAGACGCACCAAGTACCACGCCAACTAGCAGTCCAACAACCCCTGGACCAACTGTAACTAGCGGACACCCCAGTGCTACTCCAACAACGAAATGTCCTTCCACAAGTCCAACTGAAGTCCCCACAAACAGGCCCAGCTCAAGTCCAACTGATTCACCCACATCAAGCCCTACAGCAAGGCCATCAACATCACCCACAAGTGCACCCAGCAGGCAGCCAACTACTTCTCCATCAGGATCTCCTACAGGCAGTCCTACAGCCTCACCATCTAGCAGGCCTACAAATTCACCAACTGCCCTTCCATCAGCAAGCCCTTCAGATGTCCCCACGGCCTCCCCTAGTGCACCCCCTACTGACTGTCCCAGTGTCTCCCCATCTGACCACCCGTCCACCTTGAACCCAACGGTGATGAGTGGGCATCCCAGTGACTCGCCTACAACAGGTACCCCTTCACGGGTCCCTTCGTTAGCTCCCTCAGGCAAACCAACATCTGCAACAACAGGTACTCCTAGTAGATCACCTTCAGATGAACCATCACGGCAACCGAGCGATTCCCCATCAGGATCTACATCTCCGTCTCGTAGTCCTACCGGCTCCCCATCAGGATCTGCAGCTCCATCTCTAAGTCCTACCCTGTCCCCATCAGGATCTGCAGCTCCGTCTCTCAGTCCCAGTGACTCCCCATCCCATGCTCCGTCTCTCAGTCCCAGTCTCTTCCCATCAGGATCTGCATCTCCGTCTCTCAGTCCCAGTCTCTCACCATCACGATCTCCGACTTTGGGCCCAACCGACCACCCTTCCACCTTGAACCCAACGGTTATGAGTGGACATCCCAGTGACTTGCCGACAACGGGTACCCCTTCGGGTGTCCCTTCATTAGCTCCCTCTGCTGTTCCCACCACAAGTACACCATCGTCTGACCCGTCGCTTGTCCCTTCGTCAGCCCCCTCAGGCAAACCAACCTCAACCCCAACAAAGAAACCGACATCTGCACCAACGAAGAAACCTACTGCTGCTCCCACCACGAGTACACCTTCTTCTGAGCCGTCGCTTGTCCCTTCATTAGCTCCCTCCGGCAAACCAACATCTACCCCAACAAAGAAACCTACATCTGCACCAACAAAGAAGCCTACTGCTGCTCCCACCACAAATTCACCTTCTTCTGAGCCGTCGCTAGTCCCTTCGTTAGCTCCCTCGTCCAGTCCAACGCCGATCCCAACAAAGAAGCCAACACCTGCGAAGAAGCCAACAAGCGAACCCACTTCTGCCCCATCGCTTGTCCCTTCGTCAGCACCCTCAGCCAAACCAACGTCTACCCCTACAAAGAAACCAACAGCGGCTCCCACTAAAAAGCCAACAGCGGCTCCCACTAACAAGCCAACAGCGGCTCCCACAACGCAAGACTGGGTCAGTGGTTACAACTTAAAGCGCATAAATGGAGCAATGGTCACGACCAAGGTTGCAGAAGATGGTAAAGCTGTATTGAATTTGGGGTCATTACCGAGTGACATGACTCTCTGTGCTCAAATCAACGACTACTCAGGTGTTGACTATGTAGAGTTCTGGACTAATTTCGGTAATCCAACCAGAATAGAGCATCGTCATGACTACTGCTTGGGACATAATTTCTTCATTGATGGCACCCAGTATTATTGGTATGCGCCAGAGCTCTATCAGGCCACAACCTCTTTGATTGTTCGAACACGTGTATATTACACGGATACCTCCAAGCCATATACGGAATATCAGATTGAATTCGAAATCATCGACGATCGTCCTACGAACACGCCAACAAGAAAGCCGACCTTGAAGCCAACCGCGTCACCTACTAAGAAACCAACTGCGTCACCTACCAAGAAACCAACCGCGGCACCAACAGCAGTACCTACTGGGAAACCAACGGCGACACCCACGGAGCTTTTTCAAGCCCTATCATCTCCAGCCACACAAAAACATATCTCAGCGTTCAAGCTGAGAGATGCCGCCGATCAAAGCTTGATTGCTACCTATACCGATGCAAACAAGGTCACAATAAATTTGGCAGCGTTGCCCAGTGTTTATATACTGTGTGCTGAAATCATGGATCCGACAAGCATTGATTCTGTAGTTTGGTCCGTGGATGGTACTCAACGCGCGACTGATACTTCTGCCGAGTATTGTACGCCAGGCAGTAATACCCTGCCTATGGCCGGGATGGAAAGTACGACTTCCTCACGGTTCGTCAACGCAGTGGCGAAGTACAACAACGGTCTGAGTGACTTCTCATACACCGTGGAATTTGAAATTATCAATGTTGCTCCCACCAGCCAGCCAACCCAAGCTCCCACTAGGAAGCCAACCGAAAGTCCGACAGGACTTTTCGCTGGCTTGCACGTCTAAAGTCAATGAAAACAAGGTGAACCACTTCTCGTGGATGAACTAGACAATAATAATTACATATTTACATATTGCTGATTACATTATTGTTGGCTGCCATAAATGCTTCTCTACTAGCTAGTAGCTAGAATGTACCTAAATACTTTGTAGTAGATAAGCATTGAATGCACTACTAGCTAGCTAGCTAGCCACTACTGGCAGTTTCTTGGCAACTACATGACGACATCGGTTGTAATCAAATAGTTTGGAGCCCCTTCGCGTCTTTTGTAGCTTGGATCACAGATAGACCGGCAGAAGTAGAAAAAGATCGCACAGCGCCTCAGATCCAATGTGCAAGCGTGGGGATGTGTTTTACATCATCAGCACCTCACTTTTTCCGATTTTTGCATGCCTTCTGGAATCACATCGAACAGAACTGTCGCGAACTTAGTTATCAATGCAGAAGACTAGTGGTTTATTTGCTTTTGATTAGCTAGTAGCTCCCTCATTTCTTTTCCAATTATCCAAGTCGGAAAGGCGAACTCTATCGCTGTGTCGCCCACTCGGCAGCGTTCCGCTGGTACTCTAGAAAGGTAACATGATGCCGAATCCATTACAGCAAACCTACTAAGAAGAGCAGTCCATGAGAACCGTGTGACCATCGAAAACAATGGGTTGTCAATGCGAAGCGCTGGGAGGTTTGGAGCTTCCCTCATCGGAACAACAAAACGATCGGGTTCTCCATTTAAAAAAAATTATCGAAAATTACATTCGCGAAACCTCTAGAACCTAGAAAACACGCTGTTGTTGCCTGACAACATGATGATCACCATTCTCCCTTTTCTTTTCTCGGCATCCTTGCAGCTTGTCGAGGGCAGGTATCTGAAAAAGAGCAACTACGGAACCTATGCTACGAGTGGTGCTGCCGTCGACTACAGTTATAGCGGAGGTGAGGACGACGATGACGATGATAGTGGATCCAGTGGTCTTGTGGCGGGTCTCATAGTCTCCTTCGTTGTTTTGGCATTTTGCCTTTGTAATGCATGGCGACGAGCCGGTGGTGAGTGCAGCTGCCATCCGAGCAGGTCCTGTCGCTGCTGCTGTGATGTAGGCGCCGCAGCTCGCAGCAAGCGCCATCATCGTGACATTGTGAATTTGTTGCTCATGGAGGAAGCAATGCAGCGTGGGCATGATTATCATCGTCATCACCATCACCATCACCATCGAGAACATCATAGCACGACTTCCGCCCACAACAAAGCTCAGTCTGCTCAGCAGTCCTCGCATGATAGTGGGTTGGAAGACTCCAAGAAACAGAAGCATGAAACCGCGACACCGCCACAAAAGGAAGACAATAATCAGGATGAAGTAGTAGATGCCACCGAAACCACTTGTTGCCAGGACACGGAACGAACATCTGACGAAGAATATCCGATCCGACCAGCTGGCATTCCAACGACGAACGATGAACCAGACATTGCCGTTCCCGGGGACAACGAGGATTGCAGGGATAACGTCAAGAACGAGGAAAAGGAAAAAGACGATGAAACACCTTACAATGTGTAGTAAGTTGATGTCAGAGAATCCCACGTAAAATGTCACTCTTGCTTTTTCGTTCTACATGTCCGTAGTTGTGATCTATCTGAGGTGAAGAAAAATGTATATCGCAATGGTAGCTCAGGTACACCTTGCAATTATTAGCTGTAATACGAAACCAAGTTTTCGTCTTTCGTCTACTAGCTAACTCTGCTGGGAAATTTATCCGAGCGACGTTGCTAATCGATCCAGTCGAACCCTATTTGCCTAATTCGTATTTCAACGTACGCCATGAAGAGTGTACTGGGACTTTTTTGTTTTTACTTCTATTACAGACTGCTAGCCATTTGAAAGACTCTGTGTAAACTATGGCGGTACCAAAATATTGCTCCCCTGCCACCACCTCCTTAAAAACTGCGCTTGGTGACAAGCTTCGAATATGGAATCGTGTTCTTGTCGCCCTATCGTGGTCGCTAAAAGTGAATCAATGTCATGTTTCACTAGTATTTCGTTTCCAACTGGGTCATACAACAGTTGGCCGGCAATGTCCAAAAGATTGGCCTGGACCATGGGATGGTCATTCTTATGAATGCTGGTGCTCGATTCTTGTAGAGCAGTCATGAAAGCGCTTACACAAGCGTCGCTTTCAGCAATGCCTCGTCGCCCCGATGGAAAATTGACCAACTCGCGAAAGACCATGCTGGAACCAGCGCGAATCGGTAGCTCTTGGTCCAGACATAATCGGTCCGAGAGAACCGACAAGAGCTCTGAATGGGTTGCCAGTAATCGACTTGTCGTTTCCGAAGTGCCCAAGGCTGCCAACAATGACATTCCTTCATTTCCATCATGGCTCAAACAAGAACGAATGACCTCCATAAAGAGGGCACCACCTTCAGCTTGTCGCAAACTCCGGATGCAAGTGGAATCTGACATGGCAAGACTTAGCTCCTTTTCCTCGCCATCGTGACCGTCAGCTTGCGTTTTTTGGCAAATATAGAAGGTGAAGTCACCATTGTTGCAATCCATTTTCAGTAAATCCACCAAGTCAAAGGATGGGGATGGAAACCGTCGCGATATGGAGACCACCAGTGCATTGTCGGCAAGCTGCTCGTCCAATACCGTACCAATCGACCCCACTAGTGCGGCATCCCAAGTGGGCGAATTGGCAAAGACGACCGACGCACCGGCAAAATGTGGGTACTGCAGCATGTCGCCACAAGTAAATTCCAATGGCGTGCTGGTACTGGTACTACCACCCGATTTGTCTTGTGAATTGTCGTAATCGGATTTCCATAGCAACGCCGTGTCATGACGATCTGTTTCATATTCAATCCCATGACAAGCACGCCACTTCCCCGTCATGGCCGCTGCCGTCGTGGCGATGCCATTGCCCGATCCAATGTCCACAAAATCTCCGCCAAAGACGTCGGCACCATTATTGTAATGCCCCAATAAGACGTCTGTCAAATCTCGAATGGTATCAGGTGGCGTTTCGCCGTAGGTGGCATTGGCTTGTGTCAAGCCTGGTTTGTGGTTGTTATCAGGAGAAGATTCGTGGCGTTGCTGCTTTTTGGGCGCGGCCAGCATTTCAAAGGACTGCAAGGGTGATGTGGGTTGCATGCTGGAGGTTGGGGGCACCCTGGGAACTGTCGTATTGTTGGCAGAGCTACGTATTGTCTTTGTTAGCTGAGTGAGCAGAGATGAAATTTCGCTCTTAGACGTCTTGGAAGAGACAATGGATTTCGCCAGATGGATGACCGCCGAGTGGGACGAAGCCATGATGATTTATTTCTTTTTGGATAACAAGGAGATGGAGCAGGTAGTTGACGTGCGACAGTGCAAATGTTCTGTCAGCAGCACTCACGTTTCTCTAGTTACCTGGTAGCTACAGTTAAGCGGTAGCGAAGGCTAAACTAAGAAGATCTTGAAGTCACAAGGGCGTAATCAGTTGTGCAGTTGTTGTGTTGGTTGTGTTGAGATCATAACATTCAAACAGCGATGCTGGATTTGTGGTGGAAGCAAACAGGCATACGGGCCGTGTACAGACAGCTTTGTTCACAATCCCGGCGCTGAGAATGTCATCAGCGCTAAAACAAAAGACGTGGTTGTTGCGACCATATCCCGATTAGGGTTTGAGCTTTTATCTAGTACAAGTAGTTTTGCATGACAGAACCAAAATAATTAGTCAGCTCAACAGCGTTCAGGATAACTTTACAAGCAGTAGTACTGTAGCTGCTGCTTCTAATAGGTAGGCTATTAGCTGAAGTAAAATGCGAAATGGAAGAGCGAGCTGCGCATTTGCTAGGATAATTTTTAATGCAAACAAAGATGAGGTGCACATTGTTTTAGCCACCTATGCTGCAGGAATTGGGAAGCAAATAAGATCACTTTCGAGCACAGCTGATGACGCTGCCACCGCCGTTTCACCCTTTGAACCATCTACAAACCGGGCGCCAGTACTCAGGCCACTCAAGTTATTGTGGTCCAGGCACACGTTTGTGGATAACATAAATGGCCCAAGAACAAATCCACCCGTGTCAGCAACCTTCCAAGACAACTGCAAGGGTGGTGGGGTCAATGCGTCGTTGTTGTTTAAATGTTCCACATTGCAGCTTCCGCCATTGCAAGTAGGAGTCACATGGACACTTCCAGAGGTTCCATCACCAGAAGAATCTCCTGATGGTTTTCCATAAATTGCCACAAGATGGTAGCCAGCATTATTCTTAAGCAAAACAAAGGTTGCCTTATCCGCGTTGCTGTTTTCCACTTCTATTGGCGTATTGGCCTTCTTGATACTTCCAGTGGTCGTATACCAATCGCTCACAGGCGTTATGGTTGTCGAAGTGACAGGATTATTAATCACATAATTGCTCGATCCAATGGTAATGGTTACGGGCCCTGCTGTTGGTACCGGTGTAGGACTAGGGGTAGGGCTAGACGTAGGCACGGGTGTAGGCACAGCAGTGGGGGGCTGCGTTGGCGCAGAAGTCGGTACTGCAGTGGGAGGCTGTGTAGGAGCAGCAGTGGGCACAGCAGTGGGAGGCTGTGTTGGAGCAGCAGTGGGCACAGCAGTGGGCACAGCAGTGGGCACAGCAGTGGGCACAGCAGTGGGAGGCTGTGTTGGAGCAGCAGTGGGCACAGCAGTTGGGCTAGATGTAGGTGCTGCTGTGGGAGCTGCAGTAGGTGCAGATGTTGGCGATGATGTTGGAGCAGAGGTAGGCACCGGTGTGGGGGTAGCAGTAGGACTGGCAGTTGGAATGGAAGTGGGGCCATTAGTTGGACTAGCAGTAGGCCCAGCCGTAGGCGCCCTAGTGGGACTAGCAGTTGGAAATTCAGTGGGGGGCGGCGATGGTGCCTTTGTTGTGGGAGTCATGGATGGTACTCCCGGTGGCACAGTGGGCACAGACGTCGGTGACGCTGTAGGGCCCGCTGTGGGGCCTACAGTAGGTGCTGATGTTGGAACACGAGTGGGGCCCAGTGTTGGAGATGATGTGGGACTGGTGTTAGGTGGCACTGATGGTGCAACTGTGGACACAGACGTTGGAATTTCTGTGAGTACAGCTGAAGGAGATTGTGATGGCATCATAGAGGGCACTGACGATGGCAGCAAAGACGGCACGGATGATGGATCCATTGATGGCTCTGACGATGGATCCACAGACGGCTCTGACGATGGATCCACAGACGGCTCTGACGATGGATCCATAGATGGCACTGCCGATGGATTCATCGATGGCATTAATGATGGACAAGCAGTTGGGGATAGTGTTGGCGCACCTGTCGGTGACTTCGTGGTAGAAGCGGGGAGAGGCGCACTGCCTGTTGGAACGGCTGAGGGGTCTATGGACGGAACATAAGAGGGAGGAACAGATGACGGCAAGAAACTTGGACTGATGCTTGTGGAGGGCATAGGAGAGAAAGCAGGGGGCAGAGAAGGACCAGATGATGGCTTCAAACTTGGCTCCAAGGAAGGCAGCATGCTTGGACAAGCGGCACTAGTGGTGGGCAGTGGAGAGGAACTCGGGACACTGGAGGGATTGGACGATGGCTTCAAACTTGGCTCCAAGGAAGGCATAGAGGAAGGTAGCATGCTTGGACCAATGCTGCTGGTGGGCACCGGAGAGGAACTTGGGACCTGTGAGGGACTGGACGATGGATCAACACTTGGCTCCAAGGAAGGCATGGCGGAAGGCGACATGCTTGGACCAACGCTAATAGTGGGCGCCGGCGATTGAGTTGGGAACCTGCTTGGGCCCATACTTGTGGTGGGCATGGATGAGAGAGTAGGGGCAACAGAGGGCTGGGAGGATAAGGAGGGCGTGGCACTGGGTTGGCTTGAAGTTGTTGGAGAAGCCGTGGTAGGGCTGGCAGTTGGAGAGCCAGGAGCCACTGTGGGTCCAGCGGTTGGTCCTACTGTGGGTGGTCTTGTGGGTCCTGCAGTAACTGGTGCTTTGGAAGTTGGACTAGCACTTGGAGCACCAGGAGCAACAGTTGGCCCAGCTGTGGTTGGAGAAGCTGTGGTGGGGCTGAAACTTGGAGATCCAGGAGCTACTGTGGGTCCAGGGGTTGGACTTGTAGTTATGGGTGCTTTGGTAGTTGGACTAGCAGTAACAGGTGCTTTGGAAGTTGGACTAGGACTTGGAGAACCAGCAGCAACTGTAGGCCCAGCTGTGGTAGGAGAAGCTGTAGTGGGGATGGCACTTGGAGTACCAGGAGCCATAGTGGGTCCAGGAGTTGGACTTGCTGTGACAGGTGCTGCTGTGGGTGCAGCAGTAGTTGGACTAGCAGTACCAGGTGCTTTGGTAGTTGGACTAGGACTTGGAGAACCAGCAGCAACAGTAGGCCCAGCTGTGGTAGGAGAAGCTGTAGTGGGGATGGCACTTGGAGTACCAGGAGCCACTGTGGGTCCAGGGGATGGACTTGCTGTGACTGGTGCTGCAGTAAGAGATTTGGTAGGAATAGCAGTGGGACTAACCGTGGGTTTTTGGCTTGGTTGGCTCGTAGGCGAACGCGAAGGCGAGGCAGTGGGCTTTGCTGTTGCGGGGCTTCCAGTTGGTGTCAAGGTAGATGGCGCCGCAGTGGTGGGGGCGACAGTAGGGTTTCCAGGTGTCACGGATGGGGAAGAAGAAGGCAACTTCGAAGGAGCAGAACTTGGGTTTCTGGACGGAGAATTACTTGCTGTCTTGCTCGGAAACGTCGAGGGAGCAGAGCTGGGGTTTCTCGACGGAGAACGACTTGGGGATGCAGTGGTTGGACTTGCCGTAGGTATTTTCGTGGGAACACTTGTCGGACGAGCAGAGGGAGAACCAGGCTGTACCGTCGGTTGCGGGGTTGGTTGAGAGGAAGGGCGAGGCGTCGGGGCCAAGGTAGGAAACCGTGTCGGTCGGTCCGTGGGAGGCAGTGTTGGGTTTGGTGTAGGGTTTGGTGTTGGGAAATTAGTTGGACGGAGGGTTGGGTTTGGTGTTGGAGGCGTAGGGACGGGGGCATTTGTGGGACGACTCGTCGGGGGTAGTGTTGGAGCTCTAGGAGCGGTGGGGGCACCCGTTGTTGGGCTTCCCGTCACTGTCGTTTGTCCGGTCGCTGTTGTTCCAGTAGGTGCCCGAGTTGTTGGTGCCGCAGTTGGCGCTGCAGTGTCGAGAGCGGAGAACACAGGAGCTAGCCCAGACGAAGCTACGGTCGGGCTCATAGCAAAAGAGACCCCAGTTGGTCTTGCGGTAGTTGGTCTTGCAGTAGTTGGTCTTGATGTGGTTGGAACACCACTTGTTGGCGAAGCGGAAGGACTTCCAGGCTGCACCGTTGGTCTACTAGCAGCAGTTGGAGAGCCTGTTGCTGGTCCTGGTGTAGTTCCATCAAAACGTGTTGGCGAAGCGGATGGGCTTCCCGGTGTTACTGTTGGCCCAGCAGTCGTTGGCGCAGATGATATAACTGGACCTTGTGTGGTCGGTACTGCACTTGTTGGTGAAGCGGAAGGTTTTCCTGGCGTCACCGTGGGTCCAGCAGTCGTTGGTGTTGTTGGACTTGGTGGGGCTACAGTTGGCAGAGCAACTGTTGGCACTGGCGGAGCACTTGTGGGCAAAGCGGAAGGAGCACCTGGCGTGACAGTCGGTATAGCACCTGTTGGACTGGCACTGGGAGACCCCGGAGTCACGGTGGGGGCAGTCGCGGTCGGACCAACCGAAAAATCGCCCAGAGGAACCCCAGAGGGTGCGTCCGTGCTATCCGACACCACAGGTGCTGCAGATGTGGTTGGAGATGGGCTGGCACTCGAGGATGTACTAGTAGTAGGTGCAGCACTGCTGGGCGACAAATTCACTCCCAAGGCCTCATCTTTGGTATATTCCACAGCTGCGGTTTCGGCAATAATGAGCTGAGGATTAATGGGATTCAAGACGGCTCCATAAAAGAGTCGGACGTCTGCTCCCCCGTTGCCAATCCCATTAGTGGATGACAAAAACGGAAAGGTTTCTAGCAATTCGAACAAAAAGGCTTCCACAAACTCCTTATAGAAAGGATTGGTGTCCAAGGAATCGGGCCCCAGTCGTCGTTCATCTTGTTGTGGTTGTCCTTGTGGCCGCATCTCTTCGGTCCTTCGTCTTCGCATACCACCACGCCGGTACTTGGGATTTTGAAAGGCCCTCAAGCCGGAGGCTGTCGCTGGACTGACCCCATCTTCTTCTTCTGCTTCTGGAAGTGTGGAGGCACGCTTAGTAATGGCACTGCTGCTGCTAATGGCAATGGTGGGACCTGTCGTCGCAGTCGGTACCGCAAAGACGGGATTGTCGTCGGGACAACCCAGACAGGTAACATCAATTTTCCATTGCGTATAGGTATACGAGGTTCGAGGTCCGACTTGCACATCGTTGATCTCGGAAATGTTCGCGGCTTTGACGATCCGTTGATAGTCGCCCGCGCACATGCCCGACAGGCCATTGTAGACGCCGACAAAGAGGGCCTGGAGCGTCTCTTGTTCTTCCGTCACAAAGCCGGCCGGCAATCCTTCCAAGACAAAGGAAATGACCCCTTGCTTCGTGTCGACGATGCTGGTCGGAACACCACCACAATAATATTGTTCCAACACAAAATTGGACGTGGGGGCACTGGTCGGTGCACCATCGTCGTCGTCAAAGGGAATGAAGAAGGAAGTATTATTGGCTTCGTTCTCCTTCTCGTCGTCGGTATTGTTATTATGGAACCAATCATCGTCCCACGTTGTTACATTCGTGGCATTGGTCCAGTTGCTGGAAGGAATCATCGTCGGATTGCCAGGAAAGGGCACAAAGGGATCGGATTTGGTCGTCATGACGGTACTTGTCGTCACGACGGCAATCGTCCCAGACACGGCCAAGGCGACTCCCATTTGCGTCGCCATGGACGAAGCGGCCAGGGTGGCCAACATTCCTGCTCCTACGGTTGCCGCAGTGGCCGATGCCACGGCGGCTCCCGTCCCCGTCGCTACCGATGTGGTGGCCGCTTGGGCACTGCCCAAGGCCATTTGTTGGGCCACGGCTTGCGTGACATGTCCAGTCGTCGTCGCGGCCGCATGGGAGTGTCCTCCTACCGTCGAAGCGTGCATGGCCGCCGTCGCCGCATCATCCGCCGTCCCCGTGACCAATTCTTCCACGACGGCCTCTTGCAAGTCACTCTCTTCTTCTTGTCGCCGCCGCGATATGCATTCCCACAATTTGGACATGCCCTTGATGAACAAGACAATGCCCAAGACGGAACAAAGGGTAAACCAGAGGGACCGTCGGACTTGTTGTTCTCGCAGTTCGGCCATTTCTCCGAGGGACAAGGATTCGGCGGCTTCACTGACACTGGCCTTTTCGAGTTCCACACTTTCCATGGAGGCATCATCATCATCATCATCATCATCATCATCATTGTCATCATCACAACTACTATTAATGGGAGACAACTTCTTGTCATTCTTGTCATTGTCATTGGAAGAATGATGATGATGATCCATGGTATGAGTGGATTGGAGTTCCACGTCTTGCAACAAGAGCAACGAAGCCGACGACGACGACAAGGACGACTTGTTGTGATCCCGGGCCGTCGCAAAGGAAGCTTCCAAATCGATGGGTTCTTCTTCTTGTTCCTCTTCCGCCTTGTCCAGTCGTTGTTGACTCATGTTGCCACTACTTCCATTCATCATACTCGCACTAGTAGTGGAAGCCAAACTTCCATTCATGGTCAAGTCGGACATGTGATGGTCCTCGCCACTTCCACTATCATTTGCCTCGCCATTCGAGGAAGAGCCCAGAAAAATGGCTCCCAAGTACGACAGCGACGCCGAAGCTCCCAGCAAGTGAAAGGATTGCTCATTCTGTTGTTGATGGTTGCTGTTGGAGTTGCTACTCGTAGCATTGTGAACAGAACTGCTGCTGCCAGTCGTGTTGTGGTGGTGATTGCCATTCGTTGGTTGTTCCTTGTCATCTCCTTCAAAGACAAAGACGGGTGAATCACCATTCGCGTTCTCGTTTCTTTCTGGTCGTAAAGACCGTTTGCTTTTGGCACTGCTGGTACTCCCAAGACTTCGAGCACTCATGCCAGGCCGAAATGTAGGTGGAGGCTGTTGCTCTTGTTGTTGTTGCTGTTCTTCGTCGTCGTCCTCTAGCTCATGATGATGAAGGGGAGGATGATGGCTCGTAACACTACTACTACTACCATTGCCAACAACACCAGTAAGACCTATAGAAGACGTATTGCTACGATGCAGCGTGGCCGTGTCGAGTTCTTCCTCTTTAGCAGCTGCGGCAGCTTCTACTTGCTGTTGGAGCGGTACCGGAGGAGGCGACGGCACTCGTTGGGGTAGTTGCGGGTGCGTGTCGTCCGTGTTGCCATTGCCGTGATTGGTAGTGGAGCCATCTCGTTCCATTACTTGGACTTCGCTAGAAAAAAAGACGCGTTGCGAGGCCGACAAGCGACGATGAGACGAAGCCTTCTTCATGTTGATTGATTGGAGTCGTGTTGATGGATGTCGCGGTAGAGAGCGATGGTTGTTTTAGCAAGACGTAGACATCCTCATTGTCTCTATCTGTCTATAGCTTTTTAACTAGCTACTAGCTGACTGGTTTCTTTTTTTGTTGGTTTGGTGGTGGTTGGAAGGTAGTTCACTAGTTAGATAGCACTAGTTCTTAATGATTGTGTTGTCTTGTTAGTTGAGCTAGAGAGAGCTGCCGGTTAGTCTGTGTTTATGGTGTGCACTTGTCATTCTACTAGCTACGTAGCTACGTAGCTAGCACCGCAGCAGCACCGCAACGTGACATTCCACTTGCTTCCTTCATTACTGTTTTGTCTTGTGTTTTTGGCTGTTATTTGGCGGTCTTGTCTGTTGTATGTTGACTTGGTTGCAATTGCAGTGTAGAGCATGTACTAGCTAGGAGTAGCTAGTATGCAGCATGCAAGCTTGGTGCATTGTAAATTGCATGTGTGCTGGTTTCAGACGGGTTCCAATTGTGGTGTACTGTAATGTATATACTGTTGACACTCTATCGACGACCTAGTGGAAACGTGAAGTGCCAAATTAAATAGCTAGTAAAGTAGTGCTACTTAAACGGCACTCACTTAGTCATCAACACTCCGCTGGTACATACCCCGTTACGTGGCAGGGAACCAATAAAAATGGCCTAAGTACTACATAAAGTCTATTGGTGTACCGTTTCGTTCGTATTAACCAGCAAAGGTGAGAGATTAAATCCACCTAAATAGCAACTATGCTTCAGTGACACTCTCCTAAATATGCCCCGTGACCAATGAAGGTTAGGCTATAGTCATCGGTTTTGTTATATCTTTACTCAACCTTTCGCCATTATCGTAAGTACGAATATATTTGAACTAATATGGTCTGTATGGAACAGATGCTCGCGGTTAAATGTCATATGACTTTAATCCTGTTATCAGTAGATAGCGGGGAATCACTCAAGAGGCGACAGAGACACAGGGTGTGCAGTGGTGTCGCGTTATCTAAGAAGTCTCATTTGTAGCACTTGTGAATGCAATTCGAATCCATTCGATGCGATTCGATTCAGTGGCCGAACATTCATCTCGTTCCGTTTATTGGTTGATTCAGTCCCAAAATAAAAAGCAATCGTGTTTTTTCCAGCAACCATAAGGACAGGGAGGAACAAAACGTTCACACCACCAGCCACCATGCAGCAAGATGAGCAAACTGGGTTGCTGAGGCAACGTTGGTTGAAACATGAAAATGAATCTTTCAGCAACAGCATTGACACAGGAGCCAAAACACATCAAGATGCACCTTCCATCACAATGGTGTCACTGAAAAGCTAAAATTCAGTCAGCTGTCAACACCTCCCCTTCGTCGTTTCTTGTTTTTGCACTGCAGAAAACTTCAGCACCCAGTCAGTCGTGCTTTGAACCCCAGAGCATGCAATGCCAAAGCACTGCACTGTGCTGGCAGGTTGCAATCAAATGTTCACACAACACCAAACCAATCTCATGGAAGTCAAAAACAGCAAACAAAAACAAATTGATCTCAATGAGATTCATGCAAAACTCAGCATTCTTCAGTCTGGGAGCAAAGTCTCAACATGAATTGAGGACTTCAAAATGATCGCACAAACACATGTGGTGATGCAACGCAGAATCCCTTTGATGCTTGTTCTGCTTCTTCAAAATGGTGTCACAGGGTTGCTCTGTTTGCTTGCCACTCGGACACAACACCCACAAGTTGCAGAATGAACAAACATTTTGATGCACTCTTGTTTCTGAAAGAAGCACCAAAGAAATGCCTTGTGACAGAACACATTGAGAAGGCAACAAATTCAGCTAAAAAGGGTGGAATTGACATTTTGGTTTTCATCACAGTCACATGAGTGGAAAAATTGGGTGGATGATCAGCCTCTTGAACAGTTGCTGCAAAGCAACTAAGTGCTTTTCAGTTTGAGTTCTCCGCAAAGAGACAATGAAGTCATTGCAGATCATCACATTCAGTTGTGGAAATGTCATCTTGACATAAACAACTGAAAGACCAACAGAGGATCAGCCATGCACGTGAAACTTGGAGTGAATGCGTTGCATCTGAAAGCAACTTCAGGGTGCTGCCAGGAGGCACAATTGTGAAGTCTCCCCGGTGTTTTGTCGCAATGGCTGGCAATGCATTGAACCATTTTGGATGAACAAAATGTCTGCCAAAGGCCCCTCATGTTTCTTGCTTTGTTTGCACTTTTGATCTGGAAGTGCATGTGCAGAATTCTTTGTGAAATCTTTTGTTTCTGGAGGAATTTCCCCCAAAGGCAGTTTTTTCTCAACAATTTTGACCATGCATGTGAAGGTGACTCATCACAGCACTTTTTGAGGTGAAAAGTTGCCGACCTTTTTTTCGTTTCTCAAGCTCTTTTGCGTTGGAACCTCCAAGACATCTTGTTCCAATTCTGTCTGCTTGATGCAGAAGTGGAAACCTGGCTTTGGAATTTTTGCTTGAATGATGCAATTCAGTGAACAGCTCAGTTTTTCAGTTGCAAACTTCTCCCCAAAAAGCTAAAAAAAAAACAGAAGATGTGACAGTTGTTGCATGAGCCAATCATTTTGTGACGACTCTCAACATGGTGCTCGTGGTTTTTGTCAGCAAAGAAATCTCTTCATTTGCTGACCGCTCAATGTCAAAGTGTCATTTGCAAATCTCTTTGGCCCTTTTTAGCCTGCACAGTGCTCACTGAATTCTTGATCAGCAGCATTCAGTTGCAAAGCTCAAGACTGCACGGCACATGTTGTTTGCGTCCACTTTAGCTGTTGTCTTTGACCCCTTCTTCCACAAGAAAGATGAAAAGTGTCAGAAAATTTTTCTTCATGTCTTGCACCACTGTGACTTCATTCTTTTTGCTTCACACAATGTCATCATTGCGTCTTCTTCCATGGTTGGCTTTTGGGTGCCGCTTGAACGCTTCTTGGAGGGTCTTCAAGCATTTTTGGGATGAAGGGAGCCCCCATTGTCTCATTGAAGAAAAAAAACAGCACCAGCACATTCCAGCTGCTCGCATGCAGAAAGTTGTGGACACCGACTCAATGCATCATGATCACAGGTGCTTCTGTTGTCCATGTGAATGGGACAGGCATGCAATTTCAACTGCATTTGAAGGCAGATGCAAACCAAAAACAAAAAAAACACTTTCTTTTTCAATCAGTCATGTGAGCAAGGATCAAAGGAGGAAAACAAATGTTGATTGAGTTGACCTGCCACAGCAGAAGACGGTCAGAACACAAGGGCAACTTTTTGCATGCCAACAGGGCAGTCAATGCCCCTTGATGAGGTCCTTGTCTGTCGGTTCATGCTGCATTGTCCACAAACGTCAACTTCGCATGTGCAAGTGCACTTGCAACGATGGATTCAAGGTGTCTTCAGTCTCCCAGTTCCTTTGAAAGCATCACAAAATCAATTGGACATGCAAGGGCACACTGGCCTTGCTTGTGGCTGTGGGAAAACAGACAATGACATTGTCGATGAAGTGTTGAAGCTTGTCCATCAGTTTTGCAAAATGATGCATGTGTGTCATCATTGCCTTTTGTTTGGTCACTGTGGGTGTTGCAGTGTGAAAGACTGATGAGTGCGGTTGCCGATGGAGACAGCTGTTGCCTTTTGCAGCAGTTGCTGAATGGCAGACGCAACCACTGTGCAACTGGATGCTCTGTCATTGCAGACAATCCATTTTCAAGCTGAGTTTGCCTTTGCGACTGCGACAGCAGGATTGGAGGTGAGACACAGGCACCGGTGTTTCCGTTTGACGTCGCAACTTTTGATGCTTCAGTTAGTGGAAAGTCTGGCTGGCATGGTGAGCTGCTTTGGTGTTAGACAGCGAAACGGATTTTGAAAAGTTTAAGTCAGAGCAGAGTTCAGAGTGCATTTTGAAACTCTTCCCTAAACTTAGGGCAGAGTTTGAAACTCCACTCCATTCAATGGCCCTTTTGACACAATGAGCAAAGACTCTGCGCGCTGCTGCTGACAGTCCTCGCACCCTAACGAGACACCTTGAGGCCTGCCACTGCTAAAGTGCCTACTAGCAACTAGCAGAAGAAGTTCTAACGAATTGTCAATCCTTTTAGGCAGAAAATTCCCTTCAATGTGCTCTGCTGTCGTTGCAGAGAAGTTTCTCTGCTTTCGGCGCGGCTTCGGCTGGGACAGAGACGGCGACGTCTTCCTGACTTCGCCTCGATTGGGCAGCTTTTCGATGCGGCGCTTTGCGCCAACGCGCTTTGGGGAAATGCATCGGCAAGAGACGCTCCATTCCTCAACAGAGCGAACAGACGAGTCGCCATTGGATTGTGATTTGTGGAAAGAATTTGGTCGGGTGGCTGTCAGCGACCCATTGAGCATTGTTGGCAGCTCTTTCGGCAGCACTCTGCGAGAAGGAGCACACTCCAGCGACTTCCTTGACTCGATCGTCTGCTCGGTGCATCGGTCATCGCATTTGGCAGAGGGGAGATGTCGCCCGGCATGCGCTGTCCTCGCCGTGGCTCCCATCTCTAAATGCTGCACCCATCCTGTGTGCGGCTGATGGCAGACTTTTTGAGCACGAGATGCTGTTGACATTGCAGAAGCTCATCTTGTCCTTCCTGTGTCGCTGGATGTGAAATGCTGGGTCCTTGTTTGACCAACATCGGCCGCTGGGATCGAGGAAGCTTCGTCAGGCGTTCATGTCTAGGACGTGCAGCTGTTGATTTGATGCTCCTAGCTGCAACAGTGTTAGCAGCAGCACAGGCGTTGTCATCGTGGTCGTGGCCATCGGTGTCGTTTTCATCCTCTTTGAATTGCAATGGCCTCCGCTAGCTGCCAGCAGCGCCTGCTGCTGGTTGCCCCATGGCGTTGCCCAACCGCGCTCTCTCTGCATTGTGGTTTGGAAGCTGCTGTGTCAGTGGTAGAAGAGTGCACAGAATTTCTGCATTTCGGAGGTGAATGCTTGTGATGATTGTTTTTGGAGAGGGATTGTTTTTGCAGAAGGAAACGACGGAGAAGTTCCGTCATTCTAGACAATCACAAGAATCCACTAGCGAAATTCTTTCATTGCCAGCAGCTGCATGGCCAGTTCCAAGCCATTCGCAACATTTTGATTTTCGTTTTCGACTTGGACTTTTGGTGCAGCTCGATCGCAGGACAACTTTTGAATGATTGTTCACATCGCAGCTGAGGAGCAAACATTTCTATGAGGTGCACACTGTTCCCGTGCTGAGAGGCAGGAACGCTGTGCGGGCACCCAAAAGAAAGCAGATTCCGAAGGGTAAAAATGACAATGATCATCAACCGGCGAACAGCAAAATTTGAGTCCAATGTGTCCTGTCATCTGCGACACCAGTGCTGCGACTGCCTGTGAACAGCAGAATTTTTGAATCAATTTAGGTTGACACCAGTGCTGCGACTGCCTGCAAAAACAGCAGAATTTTTGAATTAATTTGCGTTCGTGTGATTGTCTAGCTAAATTGATCTGAACAAAATCGTGGCAAACAAGAGGGAACTCCAAATCAGAAG
>ENA-ORBV01003003-ORBV01003003.1-microbial-mat-metagenome-genome-assembly--contig:-NODE-3003-length-34535-cov-15.583696_pt1 | contig 34535 bp, 36 predicted proteins | sample MGYA00237777_ERZ505514 | MGnify/ENA primary metagenome ERZ505514 (study PRJEB26160, sample SAMN06269048) | microbial mat metagenome | isolation source: Oligotrophic lake microbial mat | place... | reverse complement strand
GGGAAATAGGAGATAGGAAATAGGAGAAAGGAAATAGGAGATAGGAAATAGGAGCTAGGAAATAGGAAATAGGAGCTAGGAAATAGGAAATAGGAGCTAGGAAATAGGAAATAGGAGCTAGGAAATAGGAGCTAGGAAGCAGGAGGTAGGAGCTAGGAAGCAGGAAATAGGAGCTAGGAAATAGGAGCTAGGAGCTAGGAGGTAGGAGGTAGGAGCTAGGAGCTAGGAAGCAGGAAGTAGGAGCTAGGAAGCAGGAGGTAGGAGGTAGGAGCTAGGAGCTAGGAAGCAGGAGGTAGGAGGCAGGAAGCAGGAAATAGGAGCTAGGAAATAGGAGCTAGGAGCTAGGAAGCAGGAAGTAGGAAATAGGAGGTAGGAAGTAGGGATTTGTGCAGATTAATTGGCAAAGGTTTAAGTGACCAAATATCATGAAAACGTGAATGGTGTGCGCAAGAGTGTGCGCAATAAAATTTTCTTGATTGTGGAAATTATTTCATCTTGGACTTTCACTTGAAACAGGCACCCCCATTTAGGTCGTAGCTCAGCGGAGATCCCGCCAATTGCGCGGCAATTGCGGAGGGAGGGCAAAAGGGTCAAAAGGGGGAATGGGTAATGTGTAATGGTTAATGGTTAATGATTAAACATTTCAACAAAAAACCTATTAACGGCTGAAATATCTTTTGAGTCTGTCTGCTGCCTCCATGAGTGTATTTTCTTTCTTTGCAAAACAAAAGCGAATGATCTTTTCATCACTGCCGTTTTTATAAAAAGGACTTAGGGGAATCGTCGCTACGCCTCCTTCGATAGTGAGTAGCTCGGCAAAAGCGCGATCATCGAGTGATGAAACCTGGCTGTAATCCGCGAGGATAAAATAGCTTCCATAGCAAGGAAGAAATTTCAATGGCAATCCACTCATGAGTTTCAAAAACAGATCCCGCTTGTCTTGGTAGAATCCTGACAAAGCAGCAAAATCAGCATGATGCGTGATGTAATACGCCACTCCTTGCTGTATCGGCCTGTTGACCGAAAAGACATTGAACTGGTGAATCTTCCTGAGTTCACGCGTCAATTCGGATGGGGCGATGACATAGCCGGTTTTCCATCCAGTGACGTGAAGACTTTTTCCAAAAGAGAACACCACAAAGGATCGCTTATACAATTCAGGAAATCGTAAAATAGACTGGTGTTGATGGCCATCAAAAATGATGTGCTCATATACTTCGTCACTGATCAGATACACCCCATGCTTTACCACGATTTCTTCGAGGCGACTCAGATCAGCATGCTCCAAAACAACCCCGCATGGATTGTGAGGTGTATTGATCATGATGAGCTTGGTGCGCGAGGTGATCAGTGATTCTACTTCATCCCAATTCACTTTATATAGCGGTGGCTGGAGTTGAACAGTTTTTACTACACCTCCAAAAGAAACTACTGATGGAATATAACTATCATAGCTAGGCTCCAGCACAATCACCTCATCACCCTGGCTGATCATAGCACCGATGATAGAATACAAAGCTTGTGTACCGCCTGCAGTAACAGTGATCTCCATTTCGGGATCAGGCATCCAGCCGTAATCACTGTTAAGTTTTTGTGCGATAGCGACATTGAGATCAGGAAGGCCCGGCATCGGTGCATATTGATTATGCCCCTTAGCCATTGCTTCTGATACCGCAAGGATTAAGGAGGGATCGGCCTCAAAATCCGGAAATCCCTGCGAAAGGTTGATCGCATGATGTTCAGCCGCCAGACGCGACATGATGGTAAAGATCGTCGTGCCTACATCCGGAAGTTTACTCTGCAGGCTCATTACGTCCTGTATTGATACCTTTCAAAGATTTTGCTGATGCCATCAGCCATCTTCCGGTCCTTTTCGGTAATGATGTCACCTTCATCATGCGTCGTGAGCGTGATCACTACACGATTCCAGATATTTCTCCAATCCGGGTGATGATTTTTTCGCTCGGCAAGGATGGCTACTTCCGTCATGAAAGCCCATGCTTGTGAAAAATCTTCGAAGACAAATTCTCCGATGAGTTTATTGTTTTCTTCTGTCCAGTTCATAACTTTAGAGTTCCCATTTCCATTGATCCAATTCAGTAATTGTCGCAGTCAGTAAATCAATCGATGAAGTGATATCTTTCACATTTGCCATCTCTATACTCTGATGCACATGTCGCAGTGGAATAGATATCGCCCCTGCAATTGATCCTTTATTTCCCTGGCGCTGAATAGCACCTGTATCTGTACCACCGGCAGGTAATATTTCCAGTTGATACGGGATGGCATGTTTAGTTGCTGTGGATTTCATAAACGAAGTCATGCGGGTATCGCAGATGATCGAACCATCCAGGATTTTAACCGCAGTACCTTTACCAAGGCGAGTCACCATTTCATAAGGTAATGCTCCGGGGGTATCAAAAGCAATCGTCACGTCGAGGCCGATTCCAAAATCAGGATCGATGTGCCCTGCAGCGTTAAACGCACCGCGCAAACCTACTTCCTCCTGTACGGTAAAGGCCGCATAGAAATCGTACGGCAGCGATTTACCCTTGAGTGCTTTCAATACTTCGATGAGTATGTATACGGAGACTCTGTTGTCCAGCGATTTGCCGTTGATACACTCTCCCATCATGATAAGGTCGCGCTCGCGGGTGATCGGATCCCCGATGTCTACAAGCTCCTTCACCTGTGCGACAGGCCGGCCTGTATCAATAAAATAGTCCCTTAGCTGTGGGTTCTTATTCTTCTCTTCAGGTGTCATCAGGTGCACCGGCTTACTACCCATCACACCCATAATGTCTTCACGCCCATGTACAATCACCCGTTGTGCAGACAAGGTCTTTGGGTCAAATCCACCAAGCGGGTGAAAACGAATAAACCCCTCATCATCAATATGCGTCACCATAAAACTAATCTCGTCCATGTGTGCTGCCACCATGACCTTTTTGGGCTCGCGGCCTTTGCGGACGCCGATCAGCGACCCCATGGTATCAATGTACATTTCATCTACCAGGCCTTCGATCTCCCCCTTAATGAGGTTACGAATCTGGGTTTCAAAGCCGGGGGCTCCGGGGGTTTCTGATATTTTCTTAAGTAAAGGAAAGTCAATCATGGTGTAAAGATAAGCGAGAAGAAGGGAACAGGAGGCAGGAAGCAGGAGGCAGGAGACAAAAGGCAGGAGACAGGTAGCAGGTCGAAGCGTAGCGAAGATCCCGCCAAATGCTCAGCACTTGCGGCGGGAGGGCAGGGGCAGTATTTAAAGAAATTTAAAAAAAGAGCCCAAATGAGTAGCATACTGCCCTGCTTAAGACACTATATACTGAAAGAAAATTCGAGCCTCACATGTATTGCATGACTATAAAACGATCTTCATGGCCTTTGAAAAATTAGAAGACATTATAGGGTGGCAAAAAGCGCAAATATTCGCTTGCGAACTTTATCAAGTAATTCGAAATTCAAAGGATTACACCTTCAGGAATCAGATCCTTGGTGCTTCAATTTCAATCTCTACTAATATCGCCGAAGGATATGACCGCCAGTTCAATAAAGAGTTTGTGAGATTTCTGTAATACGACTTAGGATCCTGCAGTGAAACAAAATCAATGATCTACCTATCATTAAAACTTGGATACTGTGATCAAGCAATACAAGAATCCCTTCTCGAAAAAGCTAATGAAATATCAAGGATCATTCACGGGTTGATAAACTCAATGAAGAAAAACAACTCCAAATAATTCTGATGGTTTAACACAATTCCTCCCCGCTTTCCCGCTACATGATAATTATCATGGCGGCATCTTCGCTACCCTTCGACCTGCCCCTACCTCGTGCTCCCCATTAACTTCCTGATGACAGGAGAGAGCGCCAATAGCACAACGCCTGCTATCAATGCATAAATCGCCAATTGCTTATATCCGGAAGTGAAAGAAATTAATTTTTCCATCGCGGAGGCATCGTTGCCAGGTACACTCATGCCATGGCCTAATAGGCCCGCAACATACTGTCCATATCCACTGGCCAAAAACCACATACCCATCATTAAACCTTGCATACGGCCGGGAGACAACTTTGTCATCAGGGAAAGTCCAATCGGTGAGACACAAAGCTCAGCGAGCGTAACCACAAAGTAGGCTATCGTAAAAATCTCCAACGAAGTCATCCCTTCCGGATTGGCAAATCCAATCGTAGAATAAAAGACATAAAACCCAAGTCCAAGAAGTAAAAAACCCAGACCAAATTTTAATGCAGAATTTGGTTCGACTTTTCGCTTACTCAACCAAACCCAAAGTAATCCAATCAACGGAGCAAAAATGATTACAAAAAGTGAGTTTGAAGAATTGTTAACGATATTGGGATCAATGGGAATACCTGCCAGATCATGTTTAATATTGTTCAAAGCAAAGAGGCTTAACGAACCACCACTTTGTTCGAAGAAAGCCCAAAAAACAATTGAAAACAAAATAAAAATCAGTGCTGCAATAAGCTTTTTATTTTCCTCCCACGTATGATGTGTCATCTCATAAAAAACGTACAACAGGGTGAAAGGCCCTGCTATCAGCATAAACATATCCGTGTAATCTGAATTTTTAATTAAAATCAAAATCAAAGGAATGATCGCTAACGAACCTAAATAGGTGGCAAGTTCAAACCTGAATTTCTTTTGCTTTGACATCGTGGGGCTGAGCGGTGATAAACCAATGGGCCCAAAAGACTTCTGTGTAAAAAATAAAGTCACGATACTAATGATCATCACGATACCAACCAAGGCGAAGGCAAGTCCCCAGGAATAATATTTTCCAACCCATATCATCAGTATACCTCCCAGGAGCGCGCCAAGATTGATACCCGCATAAAACAAACTAAAGCCGGCATCTCTTCTGGCATCGCCTTCTTTATACAAGTATCCTACCATCGAGGAAATATTGGGCTTGAAAAAACCTGTACCGATAATGGTAAAACAAGTACCTATATAAAACATATCCACGGGTGCAAAAGCAATCGAAAATCCGCCAACGGCCATCAATGTTCCTCCCCAAAAAAGTGATTTTCGAAAACCAAGGATCTTATCGGCAAAGAAACCGCCAACGAAAGTGAATATATAGATGAAGGCCTGTATAGCACCATACTGAAGATTGACAGCCCCATCTTCCATCAATAGTTTTTCAACCATAAAGACAGCAAGCATACCGCGCATGCCATAGAAGCAAAAGCGTTCCCACATCTCAATGGAAAACAAATACCAGAGCTGAATAGGATACTTACCCGTAAAATTCTGGATGCTTTCCAGCGTTAATTCCTGCTGCGGTTTATTTTGACTCATACGACTTGGTTGGTTAACTGACGGAGATTGATTTCTGTTGGTTAAGGTAGTTCATTCCGGGAATTCGGAAGACATTTTCAATACTTGCTGATCTTACATGTCAGGTTTAAATATAATCGAGATGACTGAAGCGGGAACCTAGTCGTGCAGACTTGTACCTACTGCATCTAATCATTTAAAAAATAAGGTAAAAAGTGGTCCCCACTTTTTACCTTATTTGCGTTTAGCCTATTCAGCCCTTAAGCCTCTTAAGCCAAAACCAGTGCCTTCAGGCTCTGTGTTATTTTACCTCTCCCATCAACCGCTTCATCCAGGGCACCAGCAGGAACATCACCAGGGATGCTGCAAGGCTAAAGATGAATATGGCGAGAAATATATTTTTCAGCGGAAAGGATTCGAACATCCCACCTACGCGACCGCCGATGAAGTTACCGGTAGCTGCTCCAAGGAACCAAATACCCATCATCTGACCTACGATACGGGCAGGTGCCAATTTGGTCATCGCACTCAATCCAACCGGAGAGAGGAATAATTCACCAATCGTATGAATAAAATAGAGCATCAGCAGCCAGTGGATACCAACCCTATTGCCGGTTTTCTCAATGAGAATGGCTGCCGGAACGAGTATCAGGAACCCAACACCCACAAGCAATAAGCCGATAGCAAATTTCATTGGCGTAGAAGGCTCCATCTTCATCTTATTGAGCTTGAGCCATAGCCATGCAAATACCCCGGAAAGGACGATTATAAATAAGGCATTGATGCTCTGCCACCAGGTAGATGGAAACTCCATGCCAAGGAATACATTATGCGTATTCCTGTCAGCAAAAAGGGTCAATGTTGATCCGGCTTGTTCGAAAGCAGACCAGAATAAAGCAGCAGCGAGATAAAAGATAATAATCGCCACGATCCTTTTCTTTTCGGCTGCATCGAAACCACCTTTGGTAAATAAAAATCCAAAATAGATCACCGGTATCACCAGCAGCAGGATACCTACCAGGTCAGATACACTGACTACAGTTAAAGGCATGATGCCTGTAAAATGAACAGCTAGCAACACAACAATGGCAACCAGTAGGCCAAGCATGCCGGTACGAAGTGCTTTTTGTTGTTTTTCATGTTCTCCAGGAATACCGCTTCTGACCAACTTGCCGGCATCGCCGAGGTGTTTAGCTCCGATTTTATATTGAATCAAACCAAGTACCATTCCAATGGCAACAACCAGGAAGCCTGTTCGCCAGTTGACAGCCTGTCCAAAATAGCCTGCGATCAATGGCGCCAGGAAGGCACCCAGATTGATCCCCATATAGAAAATAGAAAATGCAGAATCGCGGCGGATATCTCCCTGGCCATACAATGATCCTACCATTGTACTGACGTTTGGCTTGAGTAGGCCTGTTCCGATGGCGATCAAACCAAGTCCGCCATAGAAACTGGGCAAACCAAAAGGGGCAGCAAGCATAAGGTTTCCGAGGGCGATAATACATCCACCATAGAAGACGGCATTGCGGGCACCGATAAATTTATCAGCGATCCAGCCTCCGGGGAGGTTGGTCATATAGACTACGGCGGTGTATAAACCATACAAAGCTCCTGCTTCCATCACCGTCAGGCCAAGGCCTGGATTTTCGCCGACTACGGCTGCAGTCATGTATAAAATCAACATTGCTCTTCCTCCGTAATAGGAGAACCTTTCCCACATTTCGGTAAAAAAGAGGGTAGCCAAACCCGGGGGATGCCCAAAGAAACTCTTCATATAATGCTATTTAAGGAGTGATTTATTCTGCCTTGAACCTTCAAAGCGGGGCAAAATAATGAAAAGTTTCAGTTTTCCCTTGTGTGTGGAGAACTCGAAAGAGCAATTACCGAAAAGGCCATTTTATTGGAAAACGTATACCTAAAAATCAGGTTAAGTAAGGTTACCCAGCGACCTTTAACGGATACTTCAGGCCTTTATATCCGGTAAGCACTGCCTTAACCTTCCCTACGGATACAGGACTTTCAATCATCAGGGGGATGCGATTACCGTCAGCAGACATATAGATGTCCATGCGGGTATCCTCATCGAAGAAATGGCCGGAAACCACTTGTGGACGTATAAGGTGTGTTTTCATTTTGCCCATGCCGCGGATTTTCTGCTCCACATTTTTTTGTTTTACCTCTACCTGGAGTGGGAATTCTTCTTCCACAAAGACCTTTACACCGAATTGTTCACCGGGATTATATTGGTTGAAATCCACATTCCGCAAATTGTAGACAATGGAGATCATATCATGCATACATCCTGAAAGGTCGGCTGTGTAATATTTGGTCGGCTTGTCCGGCCAGCCTTTGGAGGCATGGACTTTATTGTTTTTCTGATCAAAGGTGAACTTATCCCACCATACATATTTGCCTTCCTGGATATCCCTTGAAAAAGAAAGGGGTAATAATGTCTTTTTATCAATGACACTTTCATAGCGGTCTTTGACTTTATAAAACCATTCAAAGGCGCTGATAGTCTTGCCATCAATCGAGATAAAATATCTGTCACCCATATCCTTCACCTTGAAGGTAGCCTCACCGGCCGGAATCCAGATAAAATTCAACTGGTAGTATAAAGTATAGGTGATTTCCTCTCCCCCCTGCCAGGTGAAGTTTTCTGTCTCGCAATAATTGTAATTGACGGTATCTGCATACTCCTTATTCACAGGTCCGGTAGCACCGAGCCATAAGAATGAGACCAGTATCAGGGCTTTACGCATCATATTCACCTAACGAAATTACGGTCAAAATGTATACAAATCAAGTGTTAATTGAATTATTTAAGTAGATTATTTAGTGTCGCAGGAGCAAACAGTTCGGCTTCGCTCTATGCGATGCTCCTGCACCGGCTCCACGATCTAAAATGCGGAAAATCGGTAACCTGAATGGGGTTTTTGGGTCAGTCAAAGAATTCTCCCGATCTTCGCCCCGGGGACCAAACCCATTACGCCACTTTCCAACCATGGAAATTCTCATTATTCTTATTCTTATCCTGATCAACGGAATCTTCTCCATGTCTGAAATCGCCCTGGTTTCTGCCAGGAAAAACAGGCTCAACTCCTCAGCCCAGCAGGGAAACCGGGGTGCCAAGACCGCCCTTGAACTCCAGGCCGCACCCAGCAAACTCCTTTCGACTGTCCAGATTGGCATCACCTTGATCGGCTTGCTGACCGGTATCTATAGCGGGGAAAAAATAACCCGGGACATGGAGGCTTTTATCCTTCAATTCCCCATATTAGCCAAATATTCCTCCACCCTCTCCGTGGTGGTCGTACTGATCATCATTACTTTTTTCTCTCTGGTCCTGGGCGAACTCGTTCCAAAGCGGATCGGGCTGACCTACCCGGAAGCCATCGCGAAAACCATGGCTATGCCCATGAAAATCATCGCCATGATCACAGCGCCATTTATCTGGTTGCTGACTGTGACTACGGACCTGATTCTAAAGATATTCAGGGTTCAGCGATCCAGTGAAAGTAAGGTGACCGAAGAAGAGATCAAAGCTATCGTCCGTGAAGGCATGGAGGACGGTGAGATCCAGGAGATCGAACAGGATATCGTCAACAGGGTGTTCAGTGTCGGGGACAGAAGCGTGAGCTCACTTATGACCGCACGGAAGAAGATGACCACGCTTGATATCACTGATTCAAAAGATGAAGTGAAAAGACTGGTGTCTGAAGATCTGCACAACTTTTATCCTATCTATGATAGTGACGAACAAGATATCATCGGGATCGTCAGCCTGAAGAAATTATTTGCCGAGATTGAAAAAGAAGAGTTTAATCTTAAAAGCATTGTTGTCGAACCTTCCTATATCGCTGAAGGTGCATCTGCTTACAAAGCTCTGGAACAATTCAAACAAACCAATATTCATTATGCGCTGGTGATTGATGAATATGGTTCCACGCAGGGAATACTGACCATGAGTGATATCCTCGAGGCCTTGGTAGGTGATATTTCTGAATTCTATGGTGAAGAATATTTATTCCAGCAACGTGATGATCATTCATGGCTGATTGACGGGCACTATCCGCTGCCTGATTTTCTCACCCGCTTTGGCATGGAAGACTACATCAAGGATTATGAAGTCAATACAGTAGGTGGATTGATCATGCATGAACTGGGCCGCATCCCGAAACAATCTGAAAAGATCAGGTGGGTCAATTTTGAATTTGAAATCATGGATATGGATGGACCTACGATTGATAAAATCTTGATTGTGCGGAAATAAGATGGTAGCTTATTCTCGAACAATCTGTGTAATGGGAAATGTAAAAAGAATAATGGTTAATGGTAAAGGGTAGAGGATTTGATTTTATAAAAAACTAAACATTAAACACTAAACATTAAACATTACACACTACACATTACACATTACACATTACACATTAAACATCACACATTTTCCTGGTAATAAATGTATGACTGCAAAAAAAACATCTTCTATTTCTAAATCAACTAGAATCCTAGGTATTGATCCCGGCACCAACATCCTGGGCTTTGCGGTCATTGAAGTGGAGAAAGATAAAATCGACGTACTGGAGATTGGGGTCCTGCATTTGAAAGATAAGGGGGAGCATACGGACAAACTAAAGGAAATCTTTTTGGAGATACAGGAGATCATCGAAAGATATCTGCCACAGGAACTGGCCATCGAAGCTCCATTCTTTGGAAAGAATGTCCAGTCGATGCTGAAACTGGGAAGAGCGCAGGGAGTAGCGATGGCTGCGGGTATGACGATGGGACTCACCATCACAGAGTACTCGCCTAAAAAAGTCAAACAATCCGTGACAGGTAATGGCAATGCAGCGAAAGAACAAGTTGCAGATATGCTATGCCGCATGTTGAATATTGAGCCCGGGAAATTTGCCCTTGATGCTACAGATGCGTTGTCGGTTGCCGTGTGTCATCATTACCAGTCAGGCAGACCTGTGTCTTCGAAGAAGGGAGGGTGGAAATCTTTTCTGAAGGAGAATCCGGAACGGGTTAAATAATCTTCCCGTCCCTGAGCTTGTCGAAAGGTATTGACCGGCTCAGGGGGCCGATTATATTTTGAAATGTTTTACCAACTTTCCAATGCCAGCTTATTTCTTCGGCTTTGTTTCAGTAGGGTTAACTTCATCATTCTCGTCATCTTCATCTTCATCTTTAATATCCTTGACGAGATTATCTACTTCCTTCGTTGCCTTTTTCAGATTATCAAGGTTTCTTTCGCGTTTCTGGGCGGTATCCTTTGAGCCTTTGCCGCTCGGTGGAGCAGAGCCATCGCCTTTGTACCCTTCTTCGCTGAAGACAAAGCCTTTGTTGTCAGCATCGACATAGATCGTATCGCCTTCTGAAAACTGGCCGGATAGCACCTGGACAGCCAGTTCGTTGACGAGCTCTGTTTCGATCACTCTTTTTAGCGGACGTGCGCCGAACTGAGGATCATAGCCAAGATCAGCGAGGAGGTTAAGTGCCTTATCACTGATCTCCAGATTCAGCTCGCGGTTGGCGAGGTTCTTTTTGATTTTCTTCAGCAATAACAAGGATATCTTTTTGATCTCTTCTTTTGAGAGCGGAAGAAACATGATTTTATCATCGATACGGTTGAGGAACTCCGGTCTGAGTGTTTCCTTCAGTAGGTTGAATACTTCCTCTTTGGTGGTAGCGATGATATCCTGACGCTGACCTTCACCTAAAGCTTCGAGATCTTCGAAATTCTCAAGGATGACATCAGATCCCATATTGGAAGTCATGATGACGATTGTGTTTTTAAAGTTTGCTATGCGGCCTTTATTGTCTGTCAATCGTCCATCATCAAGGACCTGGAGCAGGACGTTAAAGGTATCCGGGTGTGCTTTTTCGATCTCATCCAACAAGACTATAGAATAGGGTCTGCGGCGCACAGCTTCTGTCAATTGCCCACCTTCATCATAGCCAACATATCCTGGAGGTGCACCAACCAGTCGCGACACGGCATGTTTCTCCTGATATTCGCTCATGTCAATACGTGTGATGGCGGCTTCGTCATCAAACAGGACTTCAGCAAGCGCTTTTGCCAATTCAGTTTTTCCAACACCTGTCGGGCCAAGGAAAATAAATGAACCGATTGGCTTGTTGGGATCCTGCAGGCCAGCGCGGCTTCTTCTTACTGCATTACTTACAGACCTTACTGCTTCGGCCTGACCTATAAGCCGCTTACCAATTTCTTCTTCGAGGTGAAGCATCTTTTCTTTCTCACTCTGCATCATCTTCTGCAGTGGAATACCTGTCCAACGTGAGACGACTTCAGCTATATCATCCGCCGTCACTTCTTCGTTGGTGAAGCGGCTGTCGGTAGGTATTGCATGAAGTTTAGTTTCGGCTTCGGTTAGTTTTACTTTTTCTTCCACAAGCTCGCCGTACCTGATTTTGGCTACCTTTTCAAAATCTGATTCACGCTCAGCGACGGTGGCTTCGTGTTCCAGATCATCGATTTTCTTTTTGATATTTTGTATTGAATCGACGAGCTCTTTTTCATTCTTCCAGGTAGCTTTGAGGGTATCTAGTTTTTCCTGGGTATTGGCGATGGTCTCAGTGATAACTTTCAGTTTCTTTTCATCCTTCTCCCGTTTGACGGCTTCACGTTCGATCTCCAGTTGGCGAAGTTTGCGGTCAGCTTGATCGATCTCTTCAGGAAGGCTGTCAAGTTCGAGTCTGAGCTTAGCGGCTGCTTCATCAATCAGGTCGATTGCTTTATCTGGCAAGTGACGGTCTGCGATATATCGGTGTGATAATTCAGCTGCAGCCACCAGCGCTTCATCGAGGATGTCTATTTTGTGGTACACCTCATATTTATCCTGGATACCGCGAAGAATAGAAATCGTATCTTCTACGGAAGGCTCATCGATAAATACTGTCTGGAATCTTCGGACGAGGGCCTTATCGGCTTCAAAATATTTTTGATACTCATCCGCAGTGGTAGCCCCTATGGTGCGCAGTTCGCCTCGTGCCAACGCCGGCTTAAGGATATTAGCTGCATCCATGGCACCGCCACCGCCACCTGCTCCGACGAGCGTGTGGATCTCATCAATAAAGAGAATGATCTCTCCATTGGAACTCTTGACTTCTTCGATGACAGCCTTGATCCTTTCTTCAAACTCGCCTTTGAATTTTGCACCGGCGATGAGGGCAGCAATATCGAGTACATAGATTTGCTTGGTCAGCAGATTTTCAGGCACGTCTTTTTTCACGATCCTCCAGGCGATACCTTCGACGATGGCTGTCTTTCCGACCCCGGCATCTCCGATGAGGATGGGGTTGTTTTTTTTGCGTCGTGAGAGGATATGGAGGATACGCCTGATTTCTTCATCACGACCGATGATTGGATCCAGCTTTCCATCCAGGGCTCGCTGATTCAGATGTATCCCAAATTTTTTGAGTGCGTTGTATTGATTCTCCGTATTCTGGTCGCTTACCTTTCTGCCTCCTCTCAGTTCTTTGATGGCGGCTTTCAGGCCTTCGAGTGTTGCACCCTGGTCTTTCAAAATCTGGGCACCTTTGCTGTTGCCTTTCATGATGCCGAGCAGCATGATTTCCGTAGAGATAAACTCATCTCCAAATTCAGGCAGAAACTTTTTGGCTTCACTGAGGGCTTTATTACTGTGATCAGTGAGGTACTGCTTGTCCGATCCGGAAACTTTTGGATAGCCTTGGATGGATTCATCCAGGGCTTTTACAAGTTGAGGCAAACTCACGCCGACTTTCTGAAAAAGGAACTTAGCGCTGTCTTCGCTCGACTCGAGGATCCCTTTGATCATGTGGGACGTGTCGACTGTTTGCTGTTGAAGGCTCGCGGCTAATCGCTGTCCTGCCAGGATCGCTTCCTGAGCGTTGATGGTAAAGTTATCGTATGTCATGGTTTCTTTATCTAGGTTATAATAGTGATGTTCAGCTTATGGGAAAAGATTAAAAATATCCTTACGATGATGTATTCTGGCAAATTCAGCCACTCCATGAGCTATAAAAAGTCCAATTCGATAATCTCCGATTTTAATTCGGTAAGCACTTTTGTGACCGGAAAATTTTTTGATATTGGGAATGTCTGAAAGCTGTTTTGCTTCCTCAACAATACGAATGGCTTTCAAAGCAGCATTTTTGACATGATCTATTTCCAACTTATCAAGGTCCTTGTTGAATTTGCCCAAAAACTCCACTTTCATAAAGCTTTCAATTTCTTCATGATGGTCTTGCGACTCACCTTTTTAGTTCGGTCAGCCTTTTTCATCAGAGCCGACATGGCCTGATCTTCTATTTCCTCGATTTCCATTTGGGAGGATTGTATGCCGAGTTTCTTTAAAAGGTCAGAAAGGAACTTCATTTCCGACTGATTCTTAGCTTTTACTACGAGCGCTTTCATTGCCTTCTATTTACCTCAAAATTACTAAAAAATGGACACCTGCCTTAGATAACAGCTACTTGAAATACCCACTAAACGAATGAATACTGATTCCTCTTTGAACACTGTCCTATCGGATTCATTTTTGCCCTTCAACTTTGTAAAATGGGCTCATTTTGCAACTGTTGTTGGTTACTCTGCGGTTGTCTTTGAAACTGTACAAACATGGAGATGGCTTTTTGAGTTCTCATTTAACTATATAAATCTATTATCCATATTACCCAACGATCTGATGTGGCTCGCAATCTGGATTTGTTGGCAGATTTTCAAAGGGATCCAAAGATTTATGCGGCTTAGAAAAATTAATATTTATGCTTTGGCACACCATATTTCACCCTCTTTTTGATGATCAGACACTGGCATTCGCCTCTTTTGCCAAATTAAATTTCATATAATATGATTATATATAAATATAAAGTATATATCTTGCTGCATTACAAAACGGATTTTTTCCAGTGCCCTTCATGGATGGGTATTGGAAGCATTGATCATATGGCCGAAAAGTCGGACAGGCTGATCACCTTATGAGAACCAATATTATCTTTGTCCCCTAACCCATGGCTGTTCAAACAAAACGACACTATAAAGCAAATGGTAAGCTCCTCCTTACCGGTGAATACCTCGTCCTCAACGGGGCAGTGTCACTTGCACTACCCTGTAAATTGGGGCAGTCAATGAATGTCAGCGAGCGTCCCGGTAGCGAAATCACCTGGAAATCCTATGATCGCAAAGGGAATCTATGGTTTTCTGGCAGTTTTGATCTGATGGCTTTTGATCCGATCGATAGCACAGACAAAGACATTGCCAACAGCATCCAGCAATTATTAAGAGGCGCCTGCCGCCAGAATTCTGAGTTTCTGAGTCAGTGGCGCAGATATACCGTTGAGACTTACCTTGAATTTGACCGAGAATGGGGACTGGGCAGTAGTTCCACCCTTGTATGGTGTGTAGCTCAGTGGGCAGAGGTCAATCCGTATATTTTGCTTTTCGACACATTTGGTGGTTCCGGCTATGATATCGCTTGTGCGGATGCTGATGGTCCGGTATTATACCAGTTGCTCGAACACGAACTGCATATCGATGGCGCAGATTTTGACCCGACCTTCAAGAAACAACTTTTCCTGATCTATCTCGGTCGCAAGCAAAACAGCAGGGAAGCCCTGAAAAAATATCATCAATCTAAGGCCGGTCTCAATGGCTCTGTCGATAAAGTGTCTCGATTGACAGAAAGCATCAATGCTGCTTCAACCTTAAAAGAATTTGAATCTCTCGTGCGCCAGCATGAGAATCTGGTCGCTGACATCCTTGGTCTGCCGACTGTCCAAAGCAAAGAATTTCCTGACTACTGGGGTTGCGTCAAATCACTGGGTGCCTGGGGCGGAGATTTTGTGCTTGCTACTACCGATCGTCCTGAAGAAGAAACACGTGCTTATTTCCAGTCAAAGGGGATGGATGTGATTTTTAGGTATGATGAGTTGATATTGAGTTAACAGTTTCTTGTCTACTGTCAACAGTCAACAGTCAGCAGTCAGCAGTCAGCAGTTTACAGTCAGCAGTTTACAGTCTACAGTCTACAGTCTACAGTCAGCTGTCAACAGCCAGCAGCCAGCAGCCAGCAGTCAGCAGTTTACAGTCAGCAGGGTGTATACCCAATTATCTGAATCACGGATTTGCCGGATATTCTTTGCGCCTTTGCGTGATTTCTTTTGTCTGAATCACGGATTAAGCGGATTTCACTGATTTCACGGATTATTCATTTTTAATAAAAGAATCTACTAATCCCTTATGACTGAATTATGGATTACCCGGATTACTAGATGGCACCGACTAGATTGTCAAGACTATAGGATCACCCGTTTAAACTTGAGACTTTTACCACCAAAGTTGATTAACAAACCAACTTCAAGTTTGTAGGCCTTCAGTTAGTTTAGTATCTGGGCAAGATGGTCGTCGTCCAGTTCTTTCACATCTTTTAATTCGACCAGGATTTTTTCTTTTACCACAAAATCGGCTCTCCTCGTTCCAATGGGCTCTTCGAGTTCTTTATAAAATATTTCCTGCTCTATCTCCCGATGAAACTGAAGGTCTGCAATCCTCATCTTACATGCAAGTGCTCGCTGATAAATTACTTCTTGAAATCCATTGCCCAAAAAATTTATGAACCTCAAATACTCCGCCAATAATTTTTTCGGTAAGGTCCATGTATTTTAACGTTTTCATTTTCAACCTGGTTTAGTGAAAAAGAAAAATACTCCTTCTAGGTGAAAAATCAAACAGTTATCTAAAATTTAATCCGTGGCATCAGTGATGCAGACCTTAAAATCCGTGATGCAGACAAAAAAACCGTACCCGAGGATACGAAAGATGTAATTTTAGGCGAGTGGCAAAGAGAAAAATTAATTTTATAGCACAAACAAATCTAGTGTAATGACCCTACTACCAAAATTCACGCTTACGATATGCCTAATCCTAGTACAAACTATTTACACCTACTCCCAAATCATACCTGCTTCCAGAATTACGAATTGGGATAACCCGGGAAGTATGCCTGTTTTTAGTATAGAAAAGACTGTTATCCTGACATCGTTTGGAGCTGATTCAACAGGAATGGTTCCCTCAGATAACGCTCTTGAGCAAGCTATCAACGAGCTCAACGGTCCAGGCGAAATAGTTGTACCGAGAGGCACCTATTTATTCGAGCAACCTATTGAGCTCCCTGATTCCATTTTGATCAGCGGAGAAACAGACTCGCTATCCTCGAGTCCTTTAGTCCTTTTCAACCTTTTCCCGGGAGAAAATAATCATGGAATCAGCATCCGCGGTAATGAAACCAATACAATTGATACCATAACGTACCCTTTGATGCAAGGCCAGCAAAAGTTATTTGTGCATCAACCACAGCTATTTAAAGCAGGGGATTTTATAAGATTGGTCCCATTTGATGATAGCTTGTTGGTGAATGATTCCTGGGCTTACCATTCCACAGGGCAACTATTTGAAATATTGGAAATCATCGGAGATAGTTTGTCTCTCAACAAACCTCTGCGAAGATCCTATGGCGGAAGTCGTCACCCGGAAATACATAAGCTTATCCCAAGACAGCAAGTACATATCAAATGCATAAAAATCGAGCGCCTGGATCAGACGGCCGCCCAGACTTCCACGATCTATGTAAATCATGCAGTGGATTGTAGCATATCCGGCATCGAAAGTCATTATGGCAATTACGCGCACGTCCATATTGTAAACTCAACACGTATATCCGTTGAAAAAAGTTTTTTTACGAATGCCCATGATTATGGTTCGGGTGGAAAAGGATACGGCATCATGCTGGAATCCACTTCGGGAGATTGCTTTATCCATGCTAACAACTTTGAACACCTTAGACATTCGATGATCTTACAATCAGGTGCCAACGGAAATATTCTGGCATACAACTATTCCATTGATCCGTATTGGACAGGAACGGCTCTGCCTTCCAATTCAGCCGGTGATCTTGTCCTACACGGCAATTATGTATATATGAATTTATTGGAAGGCAATATCGTTCAGAACATTGTAATTGACAACAGCCATGATATCAATGGGCCTCACAATACATTCTTCAGAAACAGAGCTGAACTGTATGGCATCTTTATGAACAATGCCCCAGCGTCCGACGAACAAAACTTTATTGGCAACCAGGTCACAAATACCTCATCGCTATTCCTGGGTTTGTATCTATTACAAGGCACCAACCATTTCGAATATGGCAATATGATAAAAGGCACGGTGAGCCCCGCCGGCACCATAGAACCTGAAAAAGAATCTATGTTTGATTATAACTTTAATTCATTTTACCAATTCATTTCATCTGTACCTCCGATTAGAAATAATAACTGGCAAAGTCAGACGCCTTTGACAGAGGCGGCCTACCGATTTCAGGTGTCCGGTAAAAAGGTCATTTGTGATGACATACACTATTTACCAACATCAATAGAAGCATCCGGTGAAATGAACTATCAAGCATTTGATGTTTATCCAAATCCATTTAATCATGAAATTACAATTCACCAAACATCAGGCCTAGCATCCTATTTTGTAAAGATTCACGACATATCTGGTCGGCTCATCTTGTCTAGTATTCTTACCGGTGAGTATACCAATGTACAAATGCCTGATTTGAATCCGGGGATGTATCTGTTAAATATAGAAGGAAAGGAAAACATAGTATATAAAATGATGAAGTATTAATCTTGCGACAAGACTGTTTTAGGTCCATTGGGTACTTGACCCATTCATCAAAACTTAAAACCTTTTTACGGCCGTTTTTTAAACAACGATACTCCTTACAGGCATTTGGTTGCTATCTTCAAAATCGATCATCGCATTAAAGATTTTGAAAGCATCATACCTGCGTATGTCATGATTATGTATCGGTCTCGAAATTAAAATGCCCTTTGATACAAGGCGCTTCCAGGTGGTGCCTGCCAATAAGGGTTGTGATGGTGTGTACCATCGCTCCCCTTTTCGAAAAGCAATATTGGCTATCGAAGTATCTGTGATCCAGCCATTGCGGGTGATCAGGATATCATCTGCATCTCCACGCTGAGCATACAAATCTTCGAGTACCTTCCTGTCCGCATATTTATATCTGTAGTCATACCCTGAAGGTGCTGCAATGAGTTGAAGGGAGTTGATCACGCGGGGTATGTAAGAAAAAAATTCAACAGCCAGGTTATGGAGGTCATATTCTATTCTGCAACGAAGATTTCCGGTTGCTGGAAAATTACAGGATAGTACTATTTCAAAGAGGGGAAAGGGCTCGTGTTGTGAATACTCTTTTGGATAAAAATGTTTAAGCGTCGCATCAACTCTTCGTTGGTGCCAGGGCAGGTGCAACGGCTGGCCGTCATGGATACAGATGGTTTCGAGAAAGCGGTGCAATTAGCTTAGTAATTTATAGAAAGTGATTTGGTAAAAATACAGAACTTTTATAAGTCATCTGTCAGCAGTCAACTGTCATCTGATCTGATTGCCGTAATTTGCCATAGATTCCATCAACTCATCAACTCATCAACTCATCAACTCATCAACTCATCAACTCATCAACACATCAACACATCAACTCATCAACTCATCACCCCCTTTCAGAGGGCATGGGATCAGACAGGCGTATACACCTTATCCATCAACTCCTGGTACTCCTGCTCTGCAACACTTCTGTAGGTAATTCCTCCTCCACTTCTGTAGTAAAATCCATCAGCCCGCTCTTCAATCATCCGGATCATCACGGCGCTATCGAGATTCTTTCCATCAAACACACCAAATACACCGGTGTAATATCCACGTGGCTCAGGTTCGATTGTTGTGATCAACTCAACGGTTTTTTTCTTAGGCGCACCGGTGACAGAGCCGGCAGGCAACAATGCATGCATGATACTACCGGGCTTATCGACATATTCATCTTCCAATATTCCACTGATAGCAGAACTGCATTGTAACAAAGATTTTATTGGGGTTGTAATTTTACTGATGTACCTATATTGATCCACCGTCACCTTTCGGGATACAATACTCAGATCATTCCGAAGCAAATCCACAACAGTAGCATGTTCTTCCTGCTCTTTAATATCCGCAAGTAATACTGCTTCAGCATCCGATAGTGCCGCATCGATGGTGCCTTTCATCGGAAATGTGCGAATGATTCCATCCTCGATTGAAACAAATTGCTCAGGCGAAAACACCACAAATTTTCCTGGCAAATAAAGTTTGTATGGTGCGCTGACTACTTCAAATATTTCTTTCAAAGAGGGTAATCCAATCATTTGTGTCGAATAACACAAATTAAGCAAGTACGTATCACCTGCTTTGATGGCTTTCATTACCTGATTGAATCCATGACGGTATACTTCCAGCGAAACAGGAATTTTTGAAAAATTAATTTCTCTTGTGCTTGGTGATGTTTCTGATTTGGTGTTGTTGATTTGAAATTGAATTCCAGCCTCATGCGTTTGCTCAATTTCTTTTAATGGAATCACATATGGATCTACCAATTCAAAATCAAGAACAAACAAAAAGGGGATTCCTTCAGCAGCCAATTGATCCATCTGTTGTGCCCATGCAGGAATCGTCATCGGAGTGCGGTTTTTTCTATTCCTTGACTTTGCGACAGGTGACCTTCAGGCTATTGATTCCTTGTACAGTATCCGTACGCATATAAGGTTCGACTGTCCAGGTGTAGGATCCTATTTCCGGAAAAGTAAACCGTTGTTGTAAAGGAATATCCACCTTGCAACAATTCTCCCCCATATCACCTGCCCACGAACCATCTTGGTTGATTAACTCAAGAGAGGTAACAGACGACACCTCTTTTCCGGATGGATATTTTGTCAGCGTCCTGATATATAGGTTCTGATACTTGTACGTTTCTTCATGGTTGATTTGAATATCCATCTGATAAACCGTAGCGGTATCCTTGGCTTCCATGACAAAGGATTTTTTATCTCCGGTGACCCATTGCTGATCCTCCCATTTCCACTTTTCGGATAGGAGCACACCCCTGTCACAAGCACTGAGTGTGAGTAGAAAAATAACGCCTATGGATACGATACGGATCAAGCAAAATAGTCTTTCATCCGCTCGAAAAATCCTTTCTCGGTCTTACTAGGTTGTGGTTTGAAATTAGGGGACGCATTGAGTTTCTCGAGTATTTTCTTTTCTTCATCCGAGATTTTCCTTGGTGTCCAGATATTGACATAGATCAATTCATCGCCTTTACCGTAAGCTTGCACAGAAGGCAATCCTTTACCATTGAGTCTGAATATTTTTCCGCTCTGCGTGCCTGGTGGAATCTTGATTTTTACCGGACCCGATAAGGTCGGTACATCAACCGAACATCCTATAGCGGCATCTGGGAAGCTTAGATATAATTCAAAGATCAGATTGTTACCGTCACGCTTGAGTTCTGCATGTGGTTTGACTTCGATGCTAATCAGCAGGTCACCTGCAGGACCTCCTTTGATACCTGCATTGCCACGACCACGCATAGTGAGTTGCATGCCGTCTTCAACTCCTCCCGGGATGTCGATGTCGATCATCTCTTCTTCTATCGTGCGGCCTTCGCCTCGGCATTTAGTACATGGTTCTACAACAATAGATCCTGAACCATGGCACGTTGGACATTGCGTTGTGGTCTGCATCTGCCCGAGGAAAGTACTTCTTATTTGTCTGACCATACCTGATCCTCCACAGGTCTGACAGGTTTTGACAGCACCATCTTTTGCGCCACTTCCTTTACAGGTAGTACAGGTCTTACGTTTTTTAACCTTGATCGTTTTTTTAACACCTGCTTCTACCTCTTCAAGGGTGAGGCTGAGTTTGATACGGAGATTGCTTCCTTTTTGGCCTTGTGCACGTTGACCCCCACCTCGGTTTCCAAAGAAAGATTCAAAAGGGCTGTCTCCGAACACATCGCCAAACTGGCTGAAGATATCGTCCATGTTCATCCCTTCAGCTCCACCGTATCCTTGCTGACCTGAAACGCCAGCATGACCGAAGCGATCATACTTTGCGCGTTTATCGGCATCGCTAAGGACTTCATAAGCTTCAGCGGCTTCTTTAAATTTTTCTTCTGCCGCTTTGTTGTCAGGATTTTTATCAGGGTGAAACTGCATCGCTATCTTCCGATAGGATTTTTTTATGGCCGTTTCATCTGCATCCTTAGGGACTTCCAGTATTTCGTAATAATCGCGTTTGCTCATTGGTATATTTTAGTTACCCACTACGACTTTAGCATGGCGAATGATCTTGTCGTTTAACGTATAACCCTTTTCGAGGGTATCGATGACTTTTCCTTTCCTATTTTCATCCGGAACCGGGATTTCCGTGATGGCTTCGTGCAATTCGACATCGAAAGTTTCACCGGTGGAATTGATTGTTTTCAACCCCATATTCTGCATGATATTATTCAGTCTGTTGTATACGAGGGTTACGCCATCACTAAACACTTCGGCATTTGCGGGATTGTCTGCGCTTTTTTTAGCCCGGTCAAAATCATCAAGTACCGGCAGCAGGCTGACGATGACCTCTTTTGAAGCGGAGTTTAAAAGGTCAAGACGCTCGCGCATCGTCCTTTTTTTATAATTGTCAAACTCGGCAAGTAGTCTCAGGTGTTTGTCTTTGAGTTCCTGGACAGCGGCCTGGAGTTCGGCTAATTTCTCATCCTTTTCGCTGTCGACTGGCTCATTAGCTTGGTTGGCATTGACTGCTTCTGCCTTGTCAAAATCGAATAACTTCTCGTCATCCATATTGACTCCCTCATTTTCAGGGGTGCCGTTGACATGGTCTTTATGTTGCTTTTTCATAATTACTGTATATAATCAGGCCTTGTGGCCGGGGACATTTAATGAATAGAATCGGGGTGCAAAAGTACTGCCATACCGCACATTTGTGCCAAAGTGGCAGCAAAATCAGTATTTAGCTGTAAATGAGGCAGTATGGGGTTGGAGGAACGGCGGAAAAGGCAGAAAAGGTGGAACGGAGGAAAAGGCGGAACGGCGGAAACGGCGGAACGGCGGAAAAGGCTGAACGTACGCACCCGTGCTGCATTTTGCCCCGCCCCTGTTTTGCCCCTACAGGGCAAGGATAGATTTTTCCCTTTCGTATGTTACCGATATATAGCCCCTACGGGGCAATGAGAAAATTGGTAAAGGTTGCTGAGCGGACCTGTGCTGAGGGAGTCGAAGTAGGGGAGAATTTCCTTCCGGAAATTCGATGGGGCAAATCACACCTTCCGCCTTTCTTCCAGCAACTTAGCAATTTGGTCGAAAGAAGGATCTACTGCCATCATTATCCCATCCGGGTTGATCAGAAATTTAGTCGGTATCTGTTTGACGCTATAAGCCTTAACTGCGGGGGAGTCAAAAGAACCTGCCTCCATGATATGGTAGGGCCAAATGAGGCCGTCAGACTGGATGGCATTTTGCCAATTTGCAGCATTGCGCTCCAGGGCAACGCTCACGATTTCAAATCCGGAGGCGTCCTTAAAGGATTGATTATTGAACCTGCCATAAAGGCTCACCAGTTTTGGATGGGATTGTCTGCAGGGACCGCACCAGCTTCCCCAGAAGTCGAGGAGGATATATTTGCCTTTGAGATCAGACAGGTTGAATGAGGTGCCATCGGGCAATTGGCCGGTGATTTCGATGGCCTTTTCTCCGGTGATATTTTTGGGTTTGAGGTATAGTTTTTTACCTATCTGGAAACCGACCAGTACTAAAATGGCTAATCCTACAGTCAATAGCATATTCTTCATGTGTGTGCTTAACAAGAAAGGGGGTAAAATAGTTAAAACTGAAGGCTGAGGGTGTTTAGGCCTGCAAAGCCACGCTGCCCCCTCCCCTGTTTTCCCCTCTACGCATCCTCTCGCATGGAAATCCTGGGGCGACCTTACGCGCGATACTCATACTTCGACTCCGCTCAGTACAAGCACACTTCACGAATCACTATAGCCACGCTGCCCCCTCCCCTGTTTTCCCCTCTACGCATCCTCTCGCATGGAAATCCTGGGGCGACCTTGCGCGCGATACTCATACTTCGACTCCGCTCAGTACAAGCAATCTTCACAACTCACATTCATGCCTTTCCTAAATCATATCTTTGCTATAAGCCCATAAGCCTATCAACATATCAACCCATCAACTTATCAACCCATCAACTCATGTCCATGCTTACCATCGACCCCAAAGACACTCCGCAAAAAGATCTTCATCAGTTTATTCTGGGGACGGTGGCTCCGAGGCCCATTGCTTTTGTAAGTACCATCGATGAAAATGGTGTTCCAAATCTGGCGCCTTATAGTTTCTTTAATGCCTTCAGTTCGAATCCGCCGATTGTGGTGTTTTCTAGCAATCGGCGGGGGAGTGATAATACCACAAAGGATACGCTTCATAATGTCAAGGCTGGTGGTGAATGTGTCATCAATGCGGTCAATTATGCTATCGTGCGACAGATGGCAGTGGCGTCTGTTGATTTTCCGAGTGAGGTGAGTGAATTTGAAAAAACCGGATTGACACCGATTCCGTCTGACCTTGTCAAACCATTTCGTGTTGCAGAATCACCGGCGCATATGGAATGTAAGGTGAAAGAAATCATTACACTGGGCGAAGGAGGTGGCGCGGGCCATCTCATCATCTGTGAGGTAGTGCGTATGCATGTAGCGCAGGAGGTGCTGACCGATCGCAATCGTATTGATCCGCACAAAATAGATCTGATGGGCCGAATGGGCAGAGCCTATTATGTACGATGCAGTGGCGCAGCTATACATACGATTGTGCAGGACTTTAATCCGGTTACGATCGGATATGATCAGTTGCCTGACCATATCAAAAACAGTCCGGTGCTGACTGGAAATGATCTCGGCAAACTGGCAGGACAAGTGACCCTCCCCACTTCGGAGGAGATGGAAGAAGTCCGTCAACAGGAAGATGTAAAGCAAGCACTGACACAGCAGCATCCACAGGAGGCATTGCATTATCTCGCCAAGACCTATCTGGATAAGGAAGAGGTGAGGAAGGGGTTTGGCATTCTGCTTTCTAGTGAATGATTACTTTTCAGGTAGCGCTAACTTTTTCAACTATTCAGCAGTGCGTCCACCTTTTTTTGGATTGGGCTTTCTTTTCACCATTTCTTTGCGGACTCAATCGCTCCGTCTCAAGTGATGATATAAAAGTCGAATCCCTCACTACGGTATCGAATACGGTATTGCGTCAGACAAACTTTCAATGTATCCCGGGTTGCGCACAATTGAATGGAAGGGAGGTTCATTGTTTTTGGTTTACTTATTTGCATCTGAAGACAAAATTCCCTTAATTTTCTGTTATCAAATCCCACCAGGATGAAAACTGAAAAAAAGGAGCCCTTGAGGGCGGAACGTCTTCACCATCGGGAAGCCGATCAAATAGCATTACGCTTTGATTCCGACCCTTTCATACAGGATCATATAAAGAAATTGCCGGGTGTTGCATGGTCACAGACGCACAGGTGTTATTACGTGCCTCATACTCCGGCTCAGGTCAAATCTTTGCTGGATCATTGCCGCGGGAAAGTCTGGGTAGACATGACGCGGCTGGGATACCCTCCAAAAGAAATCGTTGAGAAGAAAAAGCCACATCAGCCACCTGAGCTGACATCGGGAATATCCGGCCAGCAGTTGAAAGAGATGGAGCGGTACATGGAGTCGAGGCGTTATGCGCCTGCGTCGATCAAAAGCTATACGGGTATGCTGAGGCGTTTCATCCTTGATACCGGTCTGACTGATTTTCAATTGTTGAAAGAAGAGGATATCCGGCAATATAATATCAGGTTGGTGCACGATCAGAAAGTTTCGTTATCGCATCAAAACCAATGGATCAATGCGGTCAAGGTCATGTTACATGTTATACGCTCCCCCATCGCCCTGGAAGAGATAGAGCGGCCGATCAGGCGTCAAAAACTGCCCATGATACTGTCGAGGAATGAAGTGGCTGCTTTAATCTCCAGTACAAAGAATTTGAAACACAGATTCCTGCTTAGTTTTTTATATGGGACAGGTCTGCGTATCGGTGAGCTTATCAACCTTAAGATAAACGATATTGATGGGGATCGTAAAATGGTATTTGTACGAGAGGGCAAGGGGCTCAAAGACCGGATGGTTCCGATAGGGGATGGTCTGTTAAGTCTGGCGAGGGAATATTATAAAGCCTTTCAGCCGAAGGTGTATCTATTTGAAGGTCAGGATGGGGGGAAATACACTGCCAGGAGTGCACAGCAGGTCATGCAGCAGGCTTTGGAGCGGGCCGGGATCAAGAAGAAAGCTACGCTCCATACATTGCGGCATAGCTTTGCCACGCATACGATGGAATCTGGTACGGATATTCGATATATTCAGGCTATCTTAGGGCATAGTAGTCCGAAGACGACGATGATCTACACCCATGTCAGCGAGTCGGCCCTGGGTCGGATCAGGAGTCCAATTGAGGATATACTGGACGGAACAATACCCGCTACAAAGCTTCGCAATACATCCCAGGGAGGAGATATTCGGAAGTAACGTAGCGGGTATAAACAAGTTATCGCCGAGCCAGATCAAAGATTCTTTTTACTGGCCTTTAAAAGAAAAACTAAACCAAACTTGCCTAAGTGGCTTACTCACTAGACATGAGAACGCATAAACTAAACTCTTGCACTAAACATGAAAGCCTGTGTGGCATTAAAAACCTAACTAAGGCCAGTAAAAAACATGACTTGGTGATATGCGATGATTCAGCACTTATCAATGATGTTCTGTATCTGGCCCTGCGATAACAGGGGCTTTCTGACAGCAGGGTTATTGCATTTGAAAATGAAAACGTAAATTTGGAAGAAAGGTACCTGGGCACAGATGGCTAGATATGAAGCCTGCCATCAGAAAGCCCCGACCGTTATCAGCAAGGCTAAACAGACGACACATTGCAGAACAAGAAACAAATAACGACAGTAACAAGACAGCACATTGCAGACGAAATGCAAATTGCAAAACTTTGGTATCACGGTCGACAAAGTGAACCTGACTTTTTAGCACGCATTTTCGACCTTCAAAGTTTGCCATCAAGAGATAGTAGGTATTCAAACGCATACGATGACATTTACCAACATATGGTAAATAATAACGACTGGGACGTAAACTGGATTTATTCTGACCCAAGAATAAATATGCTCCATTGTGACGATACTCTTTACTTGAAATTTTTGGCGGACACTTTACATCCACTTGTAAGAACAAATCCAGACGAATTATCACAACTTTTAGGAATTTACAATAAGCATTTAAGTGCTGACGGATTTGAAGTTGCACAGACTGACGAAATTTCTGGAAAACCTGTTTTCGCAGGTAGACAAAAAATTATTGGGCAAGGACATTTGACAGCCAAGAAAGCGGAAATTAAAAAATACTTAAATACTTCTTATGTAAACAGCAAAATCACGACAATGAATGATGCTGTTTACAAGGACACTGATATTGCAATTGGGACAGCAAAGGAGTTACTTGAAACAACTTGCAAATCTATTTTAAAACAACGTGGACAGACAATAAATCCAAAGTGGACACTTCCGCAACTACTAAAAGAGACTACTGCAATTTTAGACTTTAAGCCAAAAGAAGCCGAAGACCCTGAAAAAGCAGAAAAGTCAATCCGACAAATGCTTGGCGGTATAACATCAATTGTTCACGGTGCAGCAGAGCTAAGAAACGGTTATGGAACTGGACACGGAAAAGATGCAAATTTTAAAGGACTTGAAACAAAATATGCGAAACTATTTGTTGGAGTTATTTCAGAAATTGCAATTCTTTATTTGGCGACAAACGGAGAAACAGCAGAACTTGTAGAAGTATGAAAGCAAACGGAGGACAAAGCCCAGCTGGTAATCGAGTAGGCGGCCCCGCCAGTAGAAACTAACGGGGTGCGCCTCTCACACCACTGTACGTACGGGTCTCGTATACAGCGGTTCATTAAGTTAGGGAGCAATTTTTAAGTAGTGGTCCAGCAATGAAACATACCCTCGCCGTTTGAATCGATCAAGAGTGAGCGTAGTGCCAAGGATAGGGCTTTGAGCAATTGCCCAACCACCTTTCCTTGATCGGCTCCAAGCATAAGCATGGTCATGGTCAACCCCCAAACGTATAAGGTTTTTCCTTTTCCGTTCGGGTTTCTTCCAGTCATGCCAGATACAATACCTCAATCGATTACGAACCCAGCCGTCTACATCCCGCAGTTTGCCATGCATGCTTGCCAGTCGAAAATAATTCACCCAGCCTCTTTGTATCTCCTTCAGTTTGTGAATGCGCACATCGAAACTATGTGGACTTGTTTTTCTCGTGGCCGATTTCAAGCGTTGTTTGAGACTTAGCCAACTCTTCTCGCTTACCACCAGTTGGTACTGTCCTTTGTCCCCCTTGATATACGTGGGCACAAACTTGTAGCCCAGTAATTCAAAATGCACTGGTTTGCGTATTCCGCTTTTCTCCCGGTTAATGGGCAACTTCAACTTGTTCTTTAGAAACAAGAAAATGTTATTACCCATTTTCCGGGCTGCTGATTTGGTTTTAGTATAAATGCTAAAATCATCCGCATACCGTACATAATTCTGTCCCAGCTTTTCCAATTCCTTATCCAACTCATGCAACATGATGTTGGAAAGTAACGGACTCAGCGGACTTCCTTGAGGTACGCCTTTTCTGCGTCTGATGAGTTTCCCGTTCACTCGGATCGGAACTCTCAACCATTTGCGGATAAGGCGTAATGTAAATGGACACTTCACTTTGCGGTACAATAGCTGCAACAGAATACAATGATCCACTTCATCGAAAAAGCTTTTCAAATCAATATCCACGATGTGTCTATGACCTGCATTGATGTACTGTTGTGCTTGCTGCACAGCTTGATGGGCGTTTCGATTAGGCCGAAATCCATAGCTGTGTTCTTTAAACTCAGCTTCAAACAAAGGCATGATCACTTGATGCACCGCTTGCTGTAACAAGCGATCCGTGACGGTCGGAATCCCTAGTAGTCGGGTCTTTCCATTGCTCTTGGGTATTTCAACCCCTAAGATAGGTTGTGGCAGATACCGTCCGTTGCATACTGATGTCGCTATCTGTCGTTGGTTTACCTCCCAATGAGCAGATAGCTTCAAGACTGACATACCATCCACTCCTGCCGAACCTTTGTTTGACACTACTTGATGGCATGCTTTCAGCATGTTCGTTTTACTAAGTACCTTTTCAATCATCTTAGTCAATACTTGTGATACTCTGTTCCGCTTATCGTAAGGCTGGTAAGTACGAAACCTAAACCTCCTCACAGCATTTGGAACAACTTAATGTTCAGCCCTTCCCCAATTCTGAGACCTCCGCCTTTATCCATTCGGTGACGGCTCGTTTGCCTCGGGTACTACGGCTTTTGCTGACTTCTCCTTCGCTTATCAAAAGCAATGGAGATCTCCCCAGGTAATTGCATATTCCTTCCTCCGATCGCTGCGGCATCTACCTCCTGAGGTTTATTGGTCATGGGCTTCACAATGATGTGCTTGCTTACCCACCTCAAGAGGCCTCCTATGCCGTTCCTGTACGTCAGTACCAGATTTTGCAGTCTCGCTTTCTTCAGACCAGCCCTCACGGACAGCGCCCTTGCGACTTGCTAACTGGCTTCACCAATTCGCCAGTGAGTGACTTTCACACTCTGGAATTTAATGCGTAACTTTTCACGCATGATGCACATACTGGGCACACACAGCACCTACAAGAAATTGGCGGTTCAGTGCTCCGCAGACACTTTTGAGGTTAATCAAACATTGGTTCTCCGCATCAACATTTGTGGTGAAAATCGCCAACTTCTTGTAGCTGCAAACCGTTATCGGTCATGCTATGGCGACAGTGCATCAATCAAACTGACAGCTTTGAACCAACTTTATTTTGGAGTTATACGGACAACGGCAGACATCGCTTTGAAAGGCAGCTACACAAAAAAAAATTAAAAAAGCCACCCCTCTAAAATTTTTAACCCACCGCACAGCAAGCACATTTTTATTTTTTCCATCCCTAAAAAAGCCAACGCTCCAAAAAATAAAAAAGAGCTTGCTCCCCACCGCACCGACAACTACCAATCATCCCTATACTTGTAATACTTGTGAATCTTGTAAATGAGTTTACCAATCAGGTAAAGAATGAGGAGAGTGAGGCAGAACAGAAACCATCTTATAATTATATAAATCTTGATAATTGTCCAAACAAGTTTAAAGGTGTTTACCATATTATTTGGTAGTAGTGTGCGCAACATGTTGTTTGTTATCTTAAATGGTCAAGTAGATATTTCAGTTCTTTTGCATCCTCAGTTTTTAAACCGGACACAGTGATAAGTTCACCTCCCCTGCTTTCAATATCAATTCTTGAAAACATTATCCACTCATTGCGGTGAATCAATTGTACCGCTGCAATGTCATGGAAGGTCATACTCCTGTTTGTGAAGCCAAAGAAGTTCATGCTTCTTTTTTGATACGACACAATTTTTCGGTCAGTATCAATTGTGATTTTGTCACGAAAGGGAAAGTTCCCTTTTGTAATTATTGGAATGGCTATGTAGGTTTTTCTCATCTTGCTCTACCAAAATTTTGAGTTACTAAAAGATATTTCAATTTCACCCTGTGACACATTTTAGGATAAAGCAATAAGCCGAACCCTACATAATTGTAATCAGGACAAATCAGGTTGGCACGGTGTCCGGGTGAATTGTACCAACCTTTTATAATATTTCTGCAAAGATTTTTTGCAGGGAGAAGTGGTCGTGGTTTCAGAGCATCCAGTAGTTGCCTAAGCGGGCTTAATACTCTCATGCCATTAACAGCCGGATAGTCGGCAAGGTTTTCACCAACCATATCGTACAAACCAATAAGACGGCAGTATTCAATCCTGTCAGAAAGAGATTCCACTTTTTTGCAATACGGATTATCATGGAGAAAAAATTTGTGTGTGTACATTTCGTTGGTGTGTATCTGACCCATCCGGTCTAAGTAATTGGAATAACTAACCGGCTGCAATCCAAATCCGGCTCTCACCTCATTTGTGATGTTGAACATTTCAATTTTTATTTGGTGCATGTAGTCCATAGAATTATTTTTTAAGATTCATGTTTACTGTTTCTCAAATCACCGTTTCCACCGCAATCAGGACAGGGTTCATATTTAGGCGGACATTCCGCCTCTATCTTTTGAAAGATAGAATTGAAGGTTACAGTTCTGCCTTCGGTAGCTGCAAAAGTTCTTTGGAACAACGAATCAACTTCAGTTCCATAAGTTGGATGAATTTTTAATTGAAGGAGATTACGTTCCCAATGTTTACCAAACCAGTTTGAGAACTCATATCCTTCCACATCATTATGAAGTATTGCCATCATCAACATTCCAACATAGGCATCCAAAACCTGACTGTGAAAAATGGTATTGCAACCGGAACTAATCACAATTTCAGTTTCACTTTCTTGTTGTACTTCATAGCGTGGCGATACAGCACAACGAAAGCACGCAGGAGTAACACCGGGAATTGTAAAAACAATTTCCGCAGCTTGTGATTTCTCATAAAAGCCAGCCCATATTGCAGGTTTACCATAACGCAGAGCCAACTTATTTCCGAATGATTGTGCAGCGAAAGAATCAGTAAGGAACAGAAACAAATCTCCTTTGCCGAAGATTTCATCTAACTCTACATTAGCCATCTCTAAAAAATTCTTTGTGATTCCTGTGTACTGCAATCCCTCATTCACATTTTTCAAATGTTCACCGAGAGCATCTACTTTTCTTTTGCCGAGTTGGTGCATCTCATATCCCTGCCTTGTTAAGTTTACATCATCCACCGTATCAAAATCCAGTACGGTAAGTTTACCCACCGCAGAACGGGCTAATGCTTCATACAGACAATAAGCACCACCAGCACCCACACCAATGATGTGTGTGCTTTGGAGCAGTTCAACATTAACTGCTCCACTGATACGGCTATAGTTTTCAATTTTTTTCATGACCATATTTTGTTTAAGTGGTTAGTAAAAAGGTAAAGGACTTTGAACAAAAACCAACTCATCCCCAAAGCCATTATCAACTGCCATACAATCCAAATCATTCTTACAACAGCATCAAACTTTGTTTGCCTTTTGGTTACGTTTACATAAAGGAGTTTTGGACTGTCAGTAGATTTTATTTCAACTGGACTTGCATTGGTTTTGAAATAATCATCAGGCAGCACTTCCACATCTGCATTGATAGTTTCCCTTGATTTGTCGGGCATGATGTGGGCATTTAGTTTAAAGCCACCATCAGGCACAGTAAAAACTATTGGTGTGATGTAATGCTTGCGAGGCATACTCTCAAACATGCTGTGGAAGTATTCAACATCAGGTGAACTCAAACGACCATAACCGTGTGGATGGCTATGAATAAATCCGATGCATGAAAGCCCTTCGTCATTCCACAACCTTTTAATTTCAGGGTTTAAGAACTCTAAGTTAAAAGTGTATGTGGAACGGGTTGTTTGAGCATGTTTATCAAAAACAAATTTCCTTACTATCATATCTTCTTCTTTACCGAACAGCAACCCACCAGATTCAGCAGGACGGCTGCCAATGGTGCTGATAATTTCATTGTAGGCACTTTCCAAAATTTGCATTTTGGGGCGACCATTTAATTCTGTAATTTTTTTCATTGCTTTAATTATTTATTGTTTGATTAATATTTTTCACATTTATGTTTTATCCGAATAACCAGTCTAATAATCCACCACCTCTATTGCTGCCATTTCCGCTACTGTTGCCGCTTGCATTTTGAGAAACCTGCTTGTCTATTGTTGTTCCTGTTTTGATGTACTCATGTGTAAGTTCAGCCCATTGAGTTGAAATATTTTTTGCACCATCCAAAGTGGTTGGTTCATGTCCTGATGAAATGCAGATTTTTTGTCCGCTTCTTGAAGAAGGTAAGCGGTGTGTAATGTGTGCATCCGTGCCTCTGAAACGGTAAGACGGTTGTTCCAAAATGTCAATTTCAAATTTGCCACCTATATCTACATAGTTGAATTTGTACATGGCACTACCATCTTTGGTTTTGTAGGTAGCAGGTGAGTAGCTGGCTTGTAATGTTCCTTCTTTTAATTGTTCAGGAAAAACAGAAGGGCTGTTAGCCCCTCTGTTTACTTCTGAATGCAAAGTTCCCGGCTTTATTTCTTCGCCACCATGCAGCGTTCCCGGTTTTATTTCCTCTCCCCCGTGCAAAGTGCCGGGTTTGATTTCTTCGCCACCGTGAAGCGTTCCGGGTTTAATTTCCTCACCACCGTGAAGTGTTCCGGGTTTGATTTCCTCACCACCGTGTAACGTACCGGGCTTTATTTCTTCCCCTCCGTTTTGTTGATGAGACATGTTGCTCAATTTTGTGTTCCGAGCTGAACATTTGATGATTGTATTCTTTTTCATCTTATTGTTTGTAGCCGCAATTTTTATCCTTACAGTCGCAGCCGTTACCTGCAAGGAGATTAGATTTTTGTTTTGTTGTTTGCATCTGGTCTTTGTTAAGTAATACGTTTATGTGATTTTCATTTTTCAGATGAAGTCCGACATTTTGTTTTCCTGTTTGGCTATTGTTCATCTTCAAATCTGTTTACTTAGTCATACTCCAAACAGCAGTTAATATTTGCGACACATCAGGACAAAACAAAAAGGGCTGTCGTGATTTTCACGACAGCCCTTTCTCTAAAACTCATTTCTACCTTATATGAATGCGGCTTCATTATGCCTTTGCAAAAAAGTGGAGTTGATACTTCTTACAATTTCCTTCAAATCCCAATCAAATTCAAATGCAGTTAAAGGTTCGCCAACTTTGTAAACAATTTTATCAGCAAACCTTTCTGCCGAATATTTTTCAGTATCCCGAAAATATGATTCAAGAATTTCAGCAGCCTTCATTTCTTCAACATTACCTACATGCTTACCATCTTTTAGTTTAAAAGTGAACTTCCCTTTATTCAATATTTCAAATCCCTGCAAGTAAACCTCTGGGTTATCATCAGGCGTTCCTACATAAACTATTTTAGCACCTGACTGCACACACCTTACAGCACAAGGAATTTTAGGTTTTTCTACTTCGCCATCCAACCAATAACCTCTTTTATTGCATGGCTCAAGTTTGACATACAATATTCCATCTTTCAACAGGTGCATGTTTTCATCTTTAATCACGTGCTTAAACAAAGCAAACTCACAATGTAAATCCCAAGTCTTGTCATCACCATTATGTGTAAAATCAACTCCACCTTTGAAACAGGCAGCCACTCTATTTCCTTTCCTATCAACTGCAACTGCACTTAGTAATGGTTTTCTTCTTCTATATTCATTTTCTATAAAGGTAGAATTATTCTCTTTCAATTCTTCAATTTTACTGTCAAGTTTTGCCTTTGACAATTTCATTTCCGCTATTGCTACTTCCATCCATCTTCTCCGTTCAGCATTTTTTAAAAAATTAAATCTCTCTTTATAATATCTTGTAGAATTCTCCAAATGATGAAACTCCTTTCTTGTTTCATCTTCAATGGTTTTTTTCACAGGTTTAAAAACCTGATGTGTGAGGGAAGGTTGAAAATAATTCCTTTTATATTTTCTGTTTGCTAACTTGTAAAATGTTTCAGCTTCTTTTGCTGCAAAAATTGTAAACCGTTTATTGTCAATATAAATAAATGAGGTCTTGCTTTTTTCCTTTTTTAATTCATGCTCAGTTAAAGCAGGCAAATTTTCAACTACTTCTTCAGGAGTTATTTCATCTGCATCATAAAACACTTCTTCACTTTCTTCTTCTACTTCTTCCTCCTCCTTTTCCTCTTCCTCCTTGGAGACATCAGAAAATAGAGAAACTTCTTCTGAAATGGAACAAGTTAATTTGGATATAAAAGCCTTAAGTCGTTTATTACAGCGATCAACACCTATCTTCTTAGTTGATTGTCTCTGGACCATCTTCCCACCATCTCAGAACCCCGTTCTTCACGAAAAATTTCTGAACCTGAAACCAGCCACTCGACCAACCAAAGAGGAACATCTCTCTCAGCATCCTTTTTGTGGAAAAGCTGAAACCAAAGCACAACTGCTGCTGCGTCTAGACTACCTAAAAGCGATTAAAGATGTTGGGAGTGATCAGCAGAAAATGAAGGAGATAGATAAAGAATGGAAAGAAAGGAACATATCTCGAAGT
>ENA-ORBV01003002-ORBV01003002.1-microbial-mat-metagenome-genome-assembly--contig:-NODE-3002-length-34545-cov-14.590200_pt1 | contig 34545 bp, 26 predicted proteins | sample MGYA00237777_ERZ505514 | MGnify/ENA primary metagenome ERZ505514 (study PRJEB26160, sample SAMN06269048) | microbial mat metagenome | isolation source: Oligotrophic lake microbial mat | place... | reverse complement strand
ACTTTGCGTTGGGTTTTTCAATGTTTTATGGCGGTTCATTTGGTTTCTTCTCATGGCCTTAAACATATTTCCAATTTGTCTCCCCCTCGTCTTCATATCCTAAATTTCTTCCCTCTCTCCTGCCAACGCTACTATCTTCTCCCTGCACCTGTTTCTTAATTATTTTTTACCTTCCATTACGAGCGGAATGCGGGTTTTAACACTTCTAGTCTGGGTATATATGTACATTCGTCGGTTCGGTTTGATCGAAAGCCAAAAGATTCGCCCCCAAGATCTTGCTATTTCAGGTAAGCTGGCGCAGATTTCACCACCAGAGGTATCGAATCCATCTGACAACTTCAAGAATCTGTTCGAGATTCCAGTCCTTTTCTATCTGCTCATACTTTACCTTTTCATCACAAATCAGGTGGATGCGGTATATGTAAATGCTGCGTGACTCTTTGTTGGGTTTCGCGTACTGCACAGTATCGTCCACTGTACGTTCAATTTTGTCCTGCTTCGATTCTCCCTCTACCTGTTCTCCACCCTCACGGTATGGTTTATCGCAATCCGTGCAGCTCTTAAACACTTTGGCATAGGTGCGATATGAGATAAAAGGAGCTAAACATCTCTAGCTAATCGGAACTATCCTGAGCGATTTCATCTTCAGATGGAGGGAACTGGGTGCGTGGGAGAGCGGCAACAATAGCATCTAGGACTTTAGTGACTGGGATCAATTTTAAGCCATAGTCCTGTAATACCTGTGTATTCGGGATGATAGCGCGTTTGAAACCAAGCTTGGCTGCTTCTTTGAGTCGTAAATCTAATTGCGAAACTGGGCGCACCTGACCACCTAAGCCAACTTCGCCAATCAAAACTGTGCGCGGATCGACGATTCGATCGCGGAAACTCGCTGCCACGGCGATCGCTATGCCCAAATCCACCGCAGGTTCGCCAACATTTAGTCCTCCCGCCGAAGCGACGTAAGCATCCAATTTCGATAAGGGAATGCCAATTCTCTTTTCTAATACAGCCAAGATTTGTAAAAACCGATTTGATTCAATCCCTGTCGTGGTGCGGCGCGGTGAACTATAACTGGTGGGACTGACTAGGGCTTGCAATTCCACCACAAGCGGTCGTGTCCCTTCGCAAGCCACGATCGTTGCGGTTCCAGGCGCAGGTTCATCCCGATTACCGAGAAATAATTCTGATGGGTTTTTGACTTCGACTAAGCCACGTTCTGCCATCTCAAATACGCCAATTTCTTGCGTTGCGCCGAAACGGTTTTTTACCGAACGCAATAATCGATGGGTGGCAAATCGATCGCCTTCAAAATACAGTACGGTATCGACTAAATGCTCTAGGACTTTTGGTCCCGCGATCGAACCATCTTTTGTCACATGTCCAACGATAAACAGAGTGATATTCTCTCTTTTTGCCACCCGCATCAAAGCTGAAGTGCATTCTCTTACCTGAGACACTGAGCCAGGCGCAGCAGTCAGATTCGCAAAATAGAGTGCCTGAATACTATCGATTACTGCCACAGGTGGACGAAGGGAGAGCAGTTCTTGCATGATTGTCTCTAAATCAGTTTCGGGCATGAGATAGAGATTGGTGGAATTGGCATCGGTTAATCCCAACCGTTGCGATCGAAGTTTCACTTGTTGAGCAGACTCTTCGGCGCAAACATATAGAGTCGGATGTCGGCTCATCAACTGCTGCGCCACTCCTAGCAATAGCGTACTTTTACCAATCCCAGGTTCGCCCCCAATTAGCACCAACGATCCAGGCACAATGCCGCCACCCAAGACTCGATCGAGTTCGTCATAACCAGAAGTAAGTCGAGTTTGATGATCGTCACCAATCTGTGCCAAAGTCAAAGCGGTACGGGCTTGAGCTGGATCTGACGATTTTTTGCGAGTCGGAATGCGGGTGAGCGAATTTGTGGTCGCAGGATCGGGGGCGATCGATACTTCTTGTAAGGAACCCCAAGCACTGCAATCAGGGCAACGCCCAAACATCTGCGAAAACTCTGCGGCACACTGATTACAAACATAACGAGACTTTGCTTTCGCCATCTTAAAAATCCATATAAGTCTCTATAACTTGCCGCAAATAATTATTTGAAACTCAGGTTAATATACTATTCGATCCTTTAGGTATAGCTTGAAATTAGCTGTGATGCAAATGCTAAAAACCTGAGATCAAATCGTGAATTTTAAATTCCTTTCTTGTTCGATCGAGTGAAAATTTTTTTCTTGCCATCTAAATCTAAACGAAGACTCAAAGAATTGCCGTCAGAGGCAGGCATCTATTACATGACCGCCTTTTGGGTAGTGTTCTATGTTGGTAAGTCGAAAAATATCCGCTCTCGCTGGCGAAAGCATCATAAGTATAACCAATTTGAGATATTGGGCATCTTTGGCAGAGTTCATTATAAAATTATGCCTGAGTCACAACTCCACAGGTATGAAAAAAACGAAATTACTAGACTTAATCCACCTTGGAATTACTCAAAAACATTAGGCTTTTGGGGTCTAATTGCTCTGTTTATGAGTATTTGGGGGCGTGTAATTTATTACATCATCATTACTGCTCTAATCATCAGTTTTGGAGTCTATTTAATTTGGTTCTTCTAAATCCACTAAATTCAGATCAATTAATTAATGAGTCATCATTCACTTAAAATTCGATTTCAAGCCGCGCTCACTGGAGCAATATTAGGGATGTCATTTCAGGAAATTGAGATCCTGCCAATCGCAATTACAGCTCTGATTAATGGCAATACCAAAGAGCAAGATGGATTTGCCTATGCGATTGCAATTGGTTTATATCACCATCAACATCCCGATCGATTAAATAACTATCTATCCGATCTAGAGTCCCTAATTTTGGCACTTGTAATCGCCTATGCTTGCCTTGATTCACTTAATCCCAAAAATCTGATCAGTCAGATTTGTGCATACCTCGAACAGCTCGATACAGAAACTAAACCGACGATCGAACAACTGAGATTAGCTCAAACCCTAGTCGAGCAAGGGCAAAGTCTGACAATTGCGCGTTCACGCTTAGATGGGGAGAATATCGCATTTGGCTTGTATTGCTTTTTAAGTACGCCCGATCAATGGGAACTGGCAACATTGAGATCGGGTAAAATGCGGGTGGCAGTGGGTTCGATCGCGGCTGCTTATCAAGGTCGGATGCCATTAGGAAATCATCAATCGATCGACATCGGCACGAAAATTGGCGATCGACTACTAGCCGCTTGGTCAGGAGCTTACGATCTCGATCGAATCGAATCTGATTTTTATCCTGCGATCACTGCCCCAGATTTACTCAAACGGCGGCTTTAATTACTGTAATGTCTGATTCAATCTCTGATTTAACGATCGACCTGTACAGGCGTTAAGTTATAGTTTTAAACTGGATAACTGCCGCAATGTAGTCGTACCGCCACCGCAAAAGGTCATTAAGATGCTTTCTATCAAACAAATTCGCTCCGCACTTGTCAATCGAGATCGAACTGCTGGGGAAATCACCCAAGAATATTTAGATCGAATCGCCTCAGTCGAACCCCAATTGCGGAGTTTTATCGCGGTCACACCAGAATTTGCACTGGCACAGGCAGCTCAGATCGATGCCAAGATTGCCGCAGGCGAAGCTTTACCACCTCTAGCAGGCGTGCCGATTGGGATTAAGGACAATATGTGTGTCAGAGGCATTCCCACCACCTGCGCCTCCAAAATGCTGGAACATTGGATTCCGCCTTACGAATCGACCGTCACCCAAAAAATTGCCGATGCAGGTGCGGTGATGGTCGGCAAGACCAATCTCGACGAATTTGCGATGGGCAGTTCTACCGAAAACTCGGCATTTCAACTCACCGCAAACCCTTGGGATTTGAGTCGTGTGCCAGGTGGATCATCGGGTGGCTCGGCAGCGGCAGTGGCGGGGGGTGAGTGTGTCGTCTCCACTGGTTCCGATACAGGTGGATCGATTCGCTTACCCGCTTCGTTTTGCGGCGTGGTGGGAATGAAGCCCACCTATGGTTTAGTCTCGCGGTTCGGCTTGGTGGCTTTTGCCTCGTCGCTCGACCAGATTGGACCATTTGGGCGCACGGTCGAAGATACAGCGATTTTGTTGAGTTCGATCGCAGGTTACGATCCCAAAGATTCCACTAGCTTGAATGTGCCGATTCCCGACTATGCCAAGCTGCTCACCCCCGATTTGACCCAATCGCTGGCAGGGAAAAAAGTGGGCGTGATTATGGAAACCTTTGGCGAAGGCTTAGATGCTGAAGTGGAAGCAAAAGTTAAAGCCGCGATCGACCACTTAGCCGCAATGGGAGCCGAAATTCAAGAGATCTCCTGCCCTCGTTTCCGCTATGGTTTGCCCACCTATTACATCATTGCGCCATCGGAAGCTTCTGCCAACCTCGCCCGTTACGACGGCGTGAAATATGGACTGAGAGAGGAAGCCGCTAATCTCATGGGTATGTACACCCAAACCCGCGAGTCAGGATTTGGGGCTGAAGTGAAGCGACGCATCATGATCGGGACTTATGTGCTGTCAGCAGGATATTACGATGCCTATTACATCAAAGCCCAGAAAGCCAGAACCTTGATCAAACAGGATTTCGATCGAGCCTTTGCTGAGGTTGATGTTCTAGTCTGCCCGACCGCGCCAACTACGGCATTTAAAGCGGGGGATAAAACCGCAGATCCGCTCAGTATGTATCTCACAGACTTGATGACGATCCCTGTAAACTTGGCAGGACTGCCTGGCATCAGTATTCCTTGCGGTCTTGACTCTACGGGGATGCCGATTGGGTTGCAAATCATTAGTAACGTGTTGCGCGAAGATCTGCTCTTACAGGTTGCCTATGCTTACGAGCAGTCCACAGAGTGGCATAAGTTGGAAGCCAAAGGATTGCTAGTCAAATAACCTCGATCTTCTCATCTAAACCAAAAATAAAAACTGTGACAGAATAAAGCAAACGTACCAAGTCAGGAAGCCATGGTTACTGTATCTTCAGAATACCGCCGACACCTACCAACTGCGGAAGATCTACCCGATTCCGATGAGACTCCTGTGGATAACGAACTCCAAAATCATATCCCGAATATTCTGCTGAATTTACTGGCTGAGATCTGGGCAGAGCGTACCGATTGGTTCTGGGGCGTAGATATGGGTATCTATTACGAACCCAACATTGAAGAGCCTGCAAAATCTAAATTTATTGTTCCAGATGGCTTCCTGGCTTTAGGCGTACCCAGACATACTGGCGAAGGTGGGCGCTTGAGCTATATTTTATGGCAGGAAAAAGAACTACCGATTTTAGCTTTGGAAGTAGTTTCTAAAAAATATAACGGCGAATACGATCTCAAGTTAAAAAAATATCAAGATTTAGGCATCCTTTACTATGTTGTCTACAACTCCACCACTAGCAAGAAAATCTATAAAAACCATCAGTCTTTGGAAGTCTATAAATCGATCGATGGGAAGTATGAACTTATGCCATCAGTTGCTCTCTTACAAGAAGGAGGACAAATGGTTTGGATGCCAGAGATTAGTTTGGGTATCGGTTGTGAACGTGGTGTGCGTGAGAGTTGGCATCGAGAGTGGGTCTATTGGTACGATCGCGATGGCATCAGATATCCTACAGCTCAAGAACGGGCTTCAAGGGCGGAGTCGATCGCGGAACAAGAACGATTCGCTAAACAAAATGCCGAGACGATCGCCGAACGAGAGAGGTTAATCGCGGCTCAAGCTGAACTAGCAAGACAAGAGGCAGAGGCGTTATTACAAAAATACCGCGATCGATTCGGTGAAATCTCTGAATATAAGGGGTGATATCTCTATACATCATTGCTAGCTATTCGATCGATAGGGACATTGTATGCTGGTTGAACATATAAATATTGTGGCAATTAAACAGTGAGCGAACTTCTATCCGACAATTGGGCAACTCAAATCGAAGCATTAAAAGAACGCTTCGATCGAGAGTATAACCACGAGCCATTCGATCTACCTGAAGAAGCAGAGTCGATGCCGTTATTTCGAGAATGGGTAAGCCATAGCCTCAGTGCCAAAATCGCCTCGCCATTTTGGGAATTGGCAGGATTTCGTAAAGATCACCGCTGTTTGGATATCGGTTGCGGCGTGAGTTTTTTGATTTATCCTTGGCGCGATTGGTCGGCTTTTTTCTATGGTCAGGAAATTAGCTCCGTCGCCCGCGATGCCCTAAATTCTCGCGGTTCGCAGCTCAATTCCAAACTATATAAGGGCGTAAAGCTGGGAGCAGCACATGACCTCAAGTATGACGATGGTATATTCGATCGATCGATCGCTACAGGATTTAGTTGCTATTTCCCGCTAGATTATTGGCGGCTGGTGCTGCTAGAGGCTAAACGTGTACTCAAACCTGATGGTGTATTTATTTTTGATGTGATCGACCCCGCATCTGAAATCGCCGAAAATTGGGCAATTTTAGAGATGTATTTGGGTGTTGAAGTTTTTCTAACGCCGTTACAAGAGTTTAATGACCTGATCGAGGAAGTGGGCGGCAAAATCCTCTCAACTCGACCAGGAGAATTGTTTCAACTCTATAAAGTTAGCTTCAGTTAACTTCATAAATAAATATGTGTTTTTAACAAGGGGCTTGCGCCCCTTGTTTTGTGTTAATTAACTTCCACCGATGCGGGCGACATCACGGGCGTTGGCTTCAAAGGCGGCATTGAGAGCATCATCACCACTTAGTCCATCGGAGATCGCCTGTTCGATCGCTTGCAATACCCGTTTGTAATCTTTGGGCATCACCTTAACGAATTTTGGCACGATCGACTGCCACTGGGCGAGAACTTGCGCTCCCTTTTTACTCTGCGTGTAGTCAACATGCTGCTGGATCATCTGATAGAGGTCTTTAATCTCTTCAGGATCTTCGAGCGTTTCCAGTCCCACCATCGAGGCGTTGCAGTGGGTGGCAAAGTCACCTTTTTCGTCGAGGATGTAGGCAACTCCACCGCTCATCCCTGCGGCAAAGTTGCGTCCTGTTTCACCCAGAACCACGACCTTCCCGCCTGTCATGTATTCGCAACCGTGGTCGCCAATCCCTTCTACAACTACATTCACGCCAGAGTTTCTCACGCCAAACCGTTCGCCTGCAATACCGCTAATGTAGACTTCACCTTTGGTCGCACCATAGAGTGCGACGTTCCCCGCGATCACATTTTCTGAAGCGACGAAAGTGGAGGCTTTGGATGGATAGAGCACGATCTTGCCGCCGCTTAAACCTTTGCCGAGATAGTCATTGGTATCGCCTTCGAGTTCTAAGGTTACGCCTGCGGGTACAAATGCACCGAAGCTCTGACCCGCACTGCCTTGGAAATGCAGATGCACAGTATCTTCGGGTAAACCTTCCCAGTGGCGTTTGGTGATTTCGTTGCCGAGGATTGTGCCGACTGCGCGGTTGATATTTCTGATTGGTAATGTGGCTTTAATTGGTTTACCTGTGTCGATCGAATCCCGACACAAATCCACCAACACGGTCATATCCATCGATTTATCCAATCCGTGATCTTGAGCGATTTGGCAATAGCGACCGATATCTTCACCGACTTCAGGCTGGTAGAGCATCTTCGAGAAATCCAGTCCTTTGGCTTTCCAGTGTTCAACTGCTTGTTTGGCTTCTAGGATATCGGTACGACCAACCATCTCGTCGAGTGTGCGGAAACCGAGTTGTGCCATCAGTTCGCGCACTTCCATCGCGATGAATGTCATGAAATTTACCGTGTGTGCTGGATCGCCTGTGAAGTTGGCGCGGAGTTGTGGATCTTGGGTGGCAACGCCAACAGGACAGGTGTTGAGATGGCAAACCCGCATCATGATGCAACCTAAAGTCACCAATGGCGCGGTGGCAAAACCGAACTCTTCGGCTCCAAGTAGAGCGGCGATCACGACATCCCGCCCTGTTTTCATTTGTCCATCGGCTTCCACGACAATGCGGCTGCGGAGATTGTTTAACACTAGGGTCTGATGGGTTTCGGCAAGACCGAGTTCCCACGGTAACCCTGCGTGTTTGATTGAGGTCTGGGGTGATGCACCTGTGCCGCCGTCGTAGCCTGAAATCAGCACAACATCGGCATGGGCTTTGGAGACACCTGCGGCGATCGTGCCAACGCCAACTTCAGAAACGAGCTTGACGCTGATTCTTGCCTCGCGATTGGCATTTTTCAAGTCGTGGATCAATTCTGCGAGGTCTTCGATCGAATAGATGTCGTGGTGCGGTGGTGGCGAAATTAGTCCCACTCCTGGGGTGGAGTGGCGCACTTTGGCAATCCAAGGATAGACTTTTTTGCCTGGTAACTGCCCGCCTTCGCCTGGTTTTGCGCCCTGTGCCATTTTGATCTGGATTTCTCGCGCTTGAGATAGGTACAGACTGGTCACGCCAAACCGCCCAGAGGCAACCTGTTTGATCGCGCTATTTTTGGAATCGCCTTGTTCGTTTGTCCAAGTGTATCGATCGGGATCTTCGCCGCCTTCGCCTGTGTTGGATTTGCCACCGATCCGATTCATCGCGATCGCCAGAGCTTCGTGTGCTTCTTTGGAGATCGAACCGTAGCTCATCGCCCCTGTTTTGAATCGTTTCAAGATCGCTTCGAGTGGCTCAACTTGTTCGATCGAAATAGACTGACGCGATTTGAATGCTAGGAGTCCGCGCAGAGTATAGTGCTGCTGATTTTGCTCGTTGACTAGGCTGGAGTATTGCTGAAATAGGCTGTAGTTTCGATCGCGCACGGCTTGTTGTAAGGCATGGATGGTTTGAGGGCTGAATAGATGCGCCTCGCCATCTTTGCGCCACTGATATTCACCGCCGACATCGAGTGTTGTACCGTTGGCAGGTCGATCGGGGAAGGCATGAGTATGACGGGCGATCGCTTCTTTGGCGATCGATTCGAGATCCACACCTTCAATTCGTGATGCTGTCCTAGTAAAGTATTTGTCGATCACGGCACTATTCAATCCCACTGCCTCGAAAATCTGTGCGCCGCGATAGCTCTGAATCGTCGTGATCCCAATCTTCGATGCCACCTTCGTCACACCTTTAGTTGCGGCTTTGATGTAATTTTTACACGCAGTCTTGCGATCGACCCCGACGAGTAGACCTTGACCGATCATGCTGTCGATTGTCTCAAATGCCACGTAAGGATCGATCGCGCCACAGCCGTAGCCGATCAACAGGGCGAAATGATGCACTTCTCTGGGTTCGCCCGATTCTAAAACTAGTCCGACCCGCGTGCGGTTACCAGTTCGGATCAAGTGGTGGTGCAAACTCGACACAGCCAGCAATGCGGGGATGGGAGCATGGTCTCGATCGACACCTCGATCGCTCAGGATCAAGATATTCACGCCAGCTTCGATCGACCGATCTGCTTGTTCCCAGATCTTGGCGATTGCCTGTTCCATCCCTTGTTCGCCATCTTTAACCGCAAACAAAATTGGTAGGACGATCGATTTAAACCCATCCTCATTAATATGCTTCAGCTTGGCGAGTTCGGCATTGCTCAAAATCGGCGTTTTCAGTTCGATTAGATGACAGCTTTCTGGTTCTGGTTTCAGCAAGTTACGCTCGGAACCAATTGTGGTCTCGGCGGAAGTGATAATCTCTTCGCGGATCGAGTCGATCGGGGGATTCGTCACCTGTGCAAATAATTGTTGGAAATAGTCGTAAAGCAATTTAGGTCGATCGGAAAGCACTGCCAGAGGAGTATCCGCTCCCATCGCGCCGACTGCCTCAACCCCATCCTTTGCCATCGGCGTGAGTAGCAATCGCAAATCCTCAAACGAGTAACCAAATGCCATTTGTTGTTGCAGCAGAGATGTCGCGTCGTAATCAACCTCTAATTCAGGTGCATCTTGAATCCGAGCCAGTTCGACCATGTGCTTGTCGATCCACTCACGATAGGGCTGCTCTGTGGCGATTTGGTTTTTGATTTCCTCATCCGTAACGATTCGACCTTTCTCCATATCCACCAAAAACATCCGTCCAGGTTGGAGGCGACCTTTGGATGCCACACGCTCAGGTTCAATCTCAAGCACACCCGCTTCAGAGGCAAAGATCACTAAGTCATCTTTGGTGACATAGTAACGCGATGGACGTAAACCGTTTCGATCGAGTACTGCACCGATCATTGTGCCATCCGTAAATGCGATCGAAGCTGGGCCATCCCAAGGTTCCATTAAGCAAGAGTGATATTCGTAAAATGCTTTCTTGGCATCGCTCATCGACTCATGCGCTGTCCATGGTTCGGGAATCATCATCATCACGGCATGGGGAAGCGATCGACCCGCCAATACCAACAATTCCAAAGCATTATCAAAAATCGTCGAATCACTGCCATCAATATTAATCACAGGCTTGATCTTCGCCATGTCATCGCCAAACAGATCGGATTGGAACAACGACTGTCTTGCTAACATCCAATTGGTATTGCCGCGCAGGGTATTGATCTCGCCATTGTGAGCGATGTAACGATAGGGGTGAGATCGCTCCCAACTGGGGAAAGTATTCGTACTAAAACGCGAATGTACTAGGGCTAAAGCACTCTCTAGGTCAGGATCGTGAAGATCGGGATAGTATTGACCCACCTGCGCCGTCATCAACATCCCTTTGTACACAATCGTGCGACATGAGAAGCTAGATGGATACCAGTAAGGATCGACCTTTGCCACCCGAATTGCCGTGTGAGCCAGTTTACGGATCACATAAAGTTTGCGCTCAAACGCCAAGTCATCCGCCAATCCTGCTGAGCGTTGGATAAATACCTGCTGCATGAACGGTTCGCTCGATCGAGCCGTATTGCCCAAGGATGAATGATCGGTCGGCACATTCCGCCAACCGATTACTTTTTGACCTTCTGCTACTACAATCTCTTCAAATCGTCGTCGTCCCTGCTCACGCTCTGTCGGATCGGGCGAGGCGTAAACCATGCCAACGCCATACTGCCCAACTTCGGGAAGCGTAATCCCCTCTGCCGCTGTGACTTTTTGCAAAAACTTATGTGGCAGTTGAATTAATATCCCTGCGCCGTCTCCCGTATTTGTCTCGCTACCACACGCGCCACGGTGTTCCAAATTTTCGAGAATCGTCAACCCCTGCTCGACGATCGAATGTGACTTTTCCCCCAATTTATGCACAATGAACCCGACTCCACACGCATCATGCTCGAACTGAGGATCGTATAAACCCTGTTTGGCTGGAAGTTCGTTGACGTTCTTGTTTGGAGACATTTTTGATGGCATAGTTGAGAAAGGTATCTAAAAGTACAAATAGTTAAAAGGGAAAAGCTCTGAGAGCTAACATTCTAGCGTCTAATGACTAGAACTTGTAGCTCAAAATCTTAAGGAAATTACCAGATCTTATCTTTAAACTTTCGATCGAATGATCTAGAGCAAGTTAGAGTTTTTGATCTTGACCCTTTGATATAGTTCTTCCATCGTTTCAATAAAAGAATTCTCCTTATGCCAAAATGCGGGATAGTCACCCTGTTTCTTGACTATAATTGCTGACACGCTTGTAGATGAAGGCATAGGCATCGACGAAGGCAACCTCTTACTCCCCAACCAAAACTCTCTTAGCTCAGGAATTGTGTTTCTGGATAAGGTTTTAGGCTCGGTATGCAAAGACGACGACTTCTTTAACTCTAATTCCGACTCATCCAATCCATCAGACAAAATCCTGCCTAGAGGAGATTTCGCTAGTTCGCGCTGTAATGCTTCTTTAGATAAGCCTCGCAACTGAAATAGCAAAAATGGATCTTGATCTAATTCTTGAGCAAGTCGGTAACATAATCCCGCGACATGCTTGCAAGGATTGGAGTAGTCGGGGCAAGAGCATTCTGTGATCAGGTCTTTCCGCTTAGTTGGGAGCAGTTTTGTCCTTTTAAAGCAATCTTCAATATTCTCAGGCACTTCATTCAGTAAAAGTTTAGCGACGACGCTAGCTTTAGAAGATAGCCGCGCAATAATCTCCGTCCACTCTTCCGCCGAAATTGGAGTCAGCATAATCTCGGTGAGATATTTTGGCTCTTTATAAACTCCAAAATAAGGATTCTTATTACCTCGAATTGTTGCGGCAACTCCACTTTCGGTAATCGCAAAAACCAAGATTCTACTATCACTAGCATAAGCCCGACCGCGTTTCAGTCTACTGTCATCAGTAAACGACTCCAAAGCGGTAATAAATTTCTGTCCCCACCAAGACCGACTCTGTTTTACCATTTGCTCTTTCTCCTATTCGTAATTTATTTGGTAATTTATTTGGAATCTAATCCAGATTCTGTTCGCATATTTCAAAAACGTGATGTAGCTCTCCCAAAATTTTGTCAATGTCCGCGATCGCTCTGGTCAAAGTCTCATAAACATTACCTTGAGGCGTGAGTTTGTAAAATTTCCATCCTTCGCCGTTGGTAACAATTCCCAAGATATCAATATTCTTACCGATTTGGTGATTTTGATATTGACAAGCTTGCATCTCAACTAAGCATTGGGCTAGCCCTTTCTCAAAGTCATCCTTTTTAGCTTCAATAATACAAAGTAAAGGAGCTTCTAGATAGGCTTTGCGTTCTGCGATCAGATAATCGACATTGCCATTCGCGATATTACTTTCTAGGGCGGCACCTTTCCAGATTTTTAAACGCTCAAACCCCGAAATTGCCTCTTCGCAGATTGCGTCAACCAGTAATTTTTTGCCCTCCTCATAGCCTTGCAGATCGAAGTATTTAGTTAAATTTGCCAATCTTTGCTGGAAATATGCGCTAGGTGAGATCGATCGATCTGGAATACTCCAAGGAATTAATTCTGTGATCTGAAGCTGTTTGAAGGCTTCGATCGGGGTGAATTTAGAGAAACTTTTCCTAGGAGTTTTTTCGGATTTCTCTTTGATTGAGGCTTTAAGCGGCATTTTGTTAGGCATAGATCTAATCTCCTTAATCTAAAATCGCACTTTTATTTAGAGTGATTAATTTCTTAAAGGCATTGTTGTCCAGTTCTGTGAGCCAAGACTCATCAGAGCCAACGATCGAACCCGCCAGTTTTTTCTTGTCTTCGATCATCTCATCAATCCGTTCTTCTAAAGATCCGATTGCAATGAACTTATGCACAAACACATTTTTTTGCTGTCCAATCCGAAATGCCCGATCTGTGGCTTGGTCTTCCACGGCGGGATTCCACCATCGATCGAAGTGAAACACATGATTGGCTTTGGTTAAGGTGATGCCCACACCACCCGCTTTGAGCGACAGGATAAACACCGAAGCCTCGGTTTCAGGGTCTTGAAATTCCGCGATCGCTTGTTCCCTTTTCGGTCGAGGTGTGCCGCCGTGAATGTAGTATGTGTTGTAATGTTGGGTGCGTTTGAAGTATTTTTCCAGTGCTTCGCCAATTTCGGTAAACTGCGTGAATATCAGCAAACTCTCGCCTTCTGACATCACTTCTTCAATCATCTCAATCAGACGACTGAGTTTATGCGATCGCTCTGGCGTAAACTCACTGCCATCTTGGAGAAACTGCATGGGATGATTGCAAATCTGCTTAAGTTTGGTTAAAGTGGCGAGGATTAAGCCTTTGCGTTTCATCCCTTCTAGCTCTTGAATCTTCTCTTCGACATCTTTAACTACGGCTTGATATAAAGATGCTTGCTCTTTGGTTAAATTGCAGTAAACTTTCTGCTCGGTCTTGTCGGGTAAGTCTTTGATGATCGTTTGATCGGTTTTAACTCGTCTGAGAATAAACGGCTCTACCAGCTTTTTCAATACGCCCACTTGGATCTGGTCATTATCTTTTTGGATTGGGATTTCAAATGATTTACGAAACTGCGCTTCTTTGCCAAGATAGCCAGGATTAAGGAAATTAAAGATCGACCATAAATCGAGTAAGCGGTTTTCTACAGGTGTTCCCGTCAGGGCAAGCCGATGCTGAGCCTCTAATTTGAGAATTGCTTTAGTTTGCGCCGCTTTGGGGTTTTTGATGTTTTGCGCCTCATCTAAAACAATCCGATGCCATCTGATACTGCTCAATAATTTCTCATCTTTACGCGCAAGTGTAAAAGAAGTGATGACCAAATCGTGATCGAGACAGGCTTGGTTGAAATCCACCTCTGTTGCGATTCGACCTAAACCATGGTGGATGATCGATTTCAAGTGGGGCGCAAACTTTTGGATTTCTCTTTCCCAATTACCCAGCACAGAAGTTGGTGCAATTAAGAGCGTGGGGCTAGATTTTGGGCTGGATTTGGGACTAGATTTCGAGCTAGCCTTCTCATTCACTAATCTCGCGATAATTTGAATTGTTTTGCCCAATCCCATATCATCAGCTAGACAACCGTTTAATCCTAATCCTTCAAGGTATTGCAGCCACGCCACACCACGTTTTTGATATTCTCGCAGTTCTCCTTTTAGGAGCTTCGGGTTCTCAACTGGGACAAATCGACTCTTGTCATTTAACTTCTCCAGCATTTCAGTCAGAGCATCATCTCGATCGACATCTAAATCCTCAGAAGCAGACTGTTTCATGAAATCGATCAAGCTCATTTGCGATCGAGTTTCACCTTGCTTTTGCCAGAACACTAACATCTCCTGCATTTTGTCTCGATCGAGTTCGATCCACTCGCCCCGAAACTTCACCAAAGGCGCTTTGGCCTCGACTAATGCTTGCCATTCCTTCTCAGATATCTTCTCACCTGCGATCGACAGTTCATATTGGTACTCGACAAGTTGATTTAAACCGAAATAGCTCTTGCTTTTTTCGGATTTACCAGATTTAGAAGCCGAGGCTTTGAGTCGAAGATTGGCTCTACGTCGTCCCGCAGGAGTCCACCAACTCGGTACAATCACCTTATATCCAGCATCTTCTAAGATCCAAGCTGATTCTTTGAGAAATTCAAACGCCGCATCTAAATCTAAACTAATAGAAGTCGGTTGCTCAGTTTCCATCCCTTCCCAAACCTTACTGTAGATCCGAGCGGCATAACCGAGGAGTAACAAAAGATTTTGCTCTAAGTCTTTACCAAACTGCTTTTGCAAAGTTTTCTTTTTCGCCGTGGTCATTCGCCAATAGTCAACCAAGTTTAACTTCAGCGATGGATCTTGTTTCGGCGCGATTTGGAACTGAATTGACCAAGACTCCTCGATTTTAATTGGAGCTTGGAGTTGAAAGCAAAGATAAAAAGGAGCATCAGTTTGGGTGAGACTAATTTTTTGTTGCCAAGCTTGCCATTGATAGAATAGTTCAATGTGATGATTCTGGAGATCTGGTTGATTGGAGACACGATCGGAAAAACAATATTCCAGAATCGATTCTGATATTTGCTGATCGAACTTTGCCGTGGAAGGAGTATGAGCGATTAAATCCGCCAGAACACACTCAGAAAAATGTCGTAATAGCGTCTCTCGATCGAAAAAACTTAAGTCATCACTCGGTTGCGAAAAGCCTGACACGCAGGCGAGAGGCATATATTCAATATATTGCTGAATATCTGATTCATAACTTTCGGAGAGAATATCCCAAGCCCCATAGATCTCGTAATTAGTAACGTTTTTGGGTTTCCTTCCTCTCTTCACCCCAGTACTCACACTAGGCTCAAATACCTCGTGATAGCGCAAGGCAGGAATATATTGCTCTTTGAGAATAATCTGTTTAAAAGATTGAGTATAGTGATGCCAAAACAGCAGATCTGCACCTAGCTGAATGTCAGCGAGATTGTGGATCGCGATAAAATGGATGTCATTCAGGAGTTTGATGACATTAATCGCTCTTCTGTGCGTGCTATAGCTACTAGCTGAAACGAGTCCATTTGCCTCATAGCAATCAACTTGCCAATTTTGCAATTCATAATTTTCAGGAACATCTGTCTCTAAATAGCGTAAAACTTCCAGTGATGGTAAAGGTTTTTGATTAGCGGTAGGAAGCAGGAAATACTTACTGCTAAATACTCCTGCTTTAGCCCCAAAATTACTGGCAAGAAATTCCTCTAATTCCTTCTGGCGCAAACTGTACGGGTGGAATAATTCCGAACTTTTGCTTTTCCGTTTCGGCGCATTATTTTCAACCGTTTCGATCCAAATGCAAAAATCCCCTTTTTGGGTAAAGCCACTTTTTTGCTCGGGAATCCAAGTTCCATGCAGTATTTTCATGCGACACCCCAAAATCGTTAGTTATTTTTACCAAACAAGGTTTATGCTTGAGTTAATATTTAAATATCTCATACTTTTAAAAGATATAAGAATGAATTTCCGTTTCATGCTGACGATATTCAAATTGTAGAGACGTTTTTTCATACACTCCAAAGAAATTTCCTAGAGATTTTTCACCCTCATCCGATCGCGGCTAGATGTTATCGCAAACTGATTTTGAATTAACTTTGAATTAATTCCAATCTCCACCAGCTCTATGGATGATTCGATCGATCGGATACAGCAAATTTTTACGATGCCAATTTTTAATATTGGTAGTAATCAGTTTTCTTTAAAATCGATCGCTTCGATTGCTTTTCTGTTTGTTATTACCTTTGTTCTTGCTCGTTTAGTTAGTCAAATTATCAAGCGATCGATACTAGCAACATTAAGGCTCGATCGAGGTTTACAAGAAGCCATAACTTCGATTGTTAATTATTTGCTGCTAACTTTGGGCGTAATTATTGTTTTACAAACAGCAGGAATTAACCTCAGTTCAATCACAGTTGTTGCTGGTGTTTTGGGCATTGGTTTGGGTTTTGGTTTACAAAATCTCGCCAGCAATTTTATCAGTGGCTTAGTAATTTTATTTGAGCAGAAAATACGGGTCGGGGATTATGTCGAAATTAACGGATTGTTAGGCACTGTAGAGAAAATATCAATTCGATCGACGATTATTCGCACTAATGATGATGTATTTGTGATTGTGCCAAATCTGAGATTTATCGAAAACGATACAATTAATTGGAGTTATGGTGGGCATCGATGCCGAATCTTTGTCCCTGTAGGCGTGGCTTATGGCACCGATCCACTTTTACTAACTGAAGCCCTATTAGCCGCCGCTCGATCGGAATCACGTGTATTATCAAATCCTCCACCTGAAGTTTGGTTTGATAGTTTTGGTGAAAGTTCTTTAAAGTTTAAATTATTAGTCTGGGTCGATAAACCTCATAATAGCGATCCAATTAAAAGCGGATTAAATTTCTTAATCGAATATGAATTAAGGCATAGGGGTATAGAAATACCATTCCCACAATTAGATTTAAGACTGCGTAATATGGAGTCAATTAATAATTTGCTGCACAGACAAAATGTTGCAGAGATTAGTCATGAATCTGACACCAATGGTAGTAGACAGGATCGTAAAAAACCTCAGCCGAAACCATTTGCCGATCGAACATTACCTAACCTATTAAGACGAGTAACTTATTTCGAGAAATGTACAGACAATGAGCTTTTAGCTTTAATTACTAATGGTTACAGAAAAACATTTGCACCCGACATTATTGTTTGCCAAGAAGATGAACCTAGCGATTGTTTTTATATTATTTTATCGGGCAGTGTGGAAGTGATTTCACGTCGAGTTGAGAAATCGATCGCGACATTACATGAAGGTGATTTTTTTGGTGAAGTGTCTTTGCTGACAGGCACACCTCGGACTGCAACAGTTCAGACGCTAACTGAAACAATTTTATTTGTGGTCGATCGACTCCAACTGCAAAGACTACTGTTTAATCATAAAAATCTAGCTGAACAAATTGCCATTCAACTATCAGAACGCCAGCAAATTTTAATTAGCATGGGGCTACTGAATGAAGAGGATCTGAAAAAGAGTGGTGAGACGGCTCTGATGTGGGTGCGACGAAGGCTGAATTTAATTTTCGGCGTACCATTGGGAAAAGGCTAGCTCTGAAATTTTAGGAATTTACCGAGGGAAGCTGTAATCGCGGGCGGCCAACGACGAGTATTTTCGACCCAATCGAGATCGCGGTAACGTGAGTCTAAACCAATAGCCGAAACCCAGTTGCTCTCAGCTTCGCCAGTTTTTTTCTGTTCCCATAGCACCGCAGTAAGGGCAGCTCTGACATCAGCAAAGTTGGGATATTTACGCAAGATATTTTTCATTTCTCGGACTGACTTCTCAGTTTCACCGACCTGATACAGGGCTAGGGCATAGTTGGCACGGGCAAAAGTAAAGTCTCGCCCAAGATTAGCAGCAGTTTTGAAGTCTTCGATCGACTCTTGCCATAGTCCTAAACCTGCTTTAGCATTACCACGATTGTTGTAGGCGGCGGCATCTTGGCTATCCAGTTCTAAAACTCGATCGTAGTCTTCGATCGCCTCTTGCCAACGCTTCATCCCTTCTAAAGCTGTACCACGATTGAGATAAGGATCTGGGGCGGATGGAGCCAACTCAACTGATTTGTCATAATCGGTCAAAGCCTCTGCCAGCTTATTTTGACTAACTTTGGCATTACCACGATTGCTCCAAGCGGCGGCATTATCAGGAAACTGGTTGATGATCTCTGTCCAATATGTTTCGGCAATGGCAAAATCTCCTGCACTGGTCGCCGCAAATGCCTTGGTTGCCAGACCATCTAGCTGTTCGGTTGGAGTCCGATTTAATATTTCAGCACTAGCCGATAAAAGATTCCCAGTCAAAACAAACAGAACGAGCAAAAACGATATAAACCAACGCATCATAAAATGTTTAAGAAATATTAAGTACAGTCTAATACAGGGCTAGGTTATCTACTCCAGGTGAAAGAAAAAGTTGAGCCTTTACCAACTTCGGATTTAAGTTGAATCTTGCCGCCTTCGGTTTCGACTATCTTTTTGACGATCGTTAGTCCAATTCCCGTACTTTGTTTGTCCTGACCTTCTAAAGTCTGGAAAATATCAAAAATTCGCGTTTGCTGTTTAGGATCGATGCCTCTGCCATCATCGCTAATCACAAATTCATAAAACTCTGGGTATTCCTGTACCGAAATTTCCACCTTTCCATCGCGGCGATCGTGGTGCTTAATTGCATTGCCAATCAGGTTTGCGAGAACTTGGTTTAACATCACTCGCTTAGTCCGAAAAGTGGGCATATCGGAGGAAATCTCGACCGTAAAGCTGGGAGGAGGAGCTAGGGAATCTATGATATCTGCTAGTAATTCTGCTACAGAAACCATGTCTAAAGGGATATCTTCTCTGCCAATACGAGCATAGTTGAGCAGTCCATTAATTAATTCTTCCATGCGATTAACCCTCGATCGCATCAGTTGAAGTTGCTGCTGATTTTCGGGCGGAATTATGTCAAGGAGGTCATCTTCTAGCCATGCGGTAAGGTTGGCGATCGCTCGTAGGGGAGCTTTGAGATCGTGAGAAACAATGTAGGAAAACTGGTCTAGCTCTTGATTTCGTTCTTGAATCTTTTGGAGTAGGTTAGCGTATTGCTGTTCTAGTTGCTTTTGCTCTTCGATGTCGGTGCCTGTGCCGAACCATTTAATCACTTTGCCGCGATCATCCTTTAGAGGAATAGCTTGATGTAAGTACCATCGATAAACGCCATCATCATGCTGCCTGATTCTGCCTTCAGCTTGTAAGGGAATACCCATTTGTTGGCATACTTTCCAGCAATCGCCCAGAACCTCAACATCATCGGGATGGATAAAGGGTTTTAAACCATAGTTTTTTGCTTCTTCTGGAGTGCTTAAACCTGTGAAAGTTAACCATCTTTGATTAACGTCCAGTACTAAACCCTCGTGATCTGCGGTCCAGACTAATTGAGGAATTAGTTCGACCAAATGTCGGTAGCGTTCTTCGCTCTGCTGGAGGGCGACTAGAGTATGTTTGAGATCGCTGATATCCCTAACTACACCACGCATCCGCACTGGCTCACCTCTGTCGTTATATTCAGTGCGGGATTTAGTCCAGATCCAGCGAATTTCTCCTTTTGCCCGACGAATACGACATTCCATATTCCATGAGGTTTGTGTCTCGATCGACTGCTGAAATTCTCGATCGACCCGCGCCCGATCTTCAGAGATCACATGGGATAGAAACATCTCATAAGTCCACGCTGGCAAAAGTCGATCGTAACCAAAAATTCGATCGTATTCGATCGAACGCCAAGCATTGTTAGTTATAAGATCTAGTTCCCATACACCCACATCCCCTGCTCCTAGGGAAATCTCTAGACGTTCTTGAAATAGTCTTATTCTTTCTTCAGAAAGATGGCGATCTGTAATATCTGTAAATAGAACGCCAAATCTAAATTCTAGGGGTGCGTCAATTGGAAAGGCATTAACCTCATACCATCGATTCAGAGCAATAGCTTGATGCTCAAATTGCACTGACTTACCAGTCAGTACCACCTTGCCATAGGTCTCAACCCAAAAATCTTCTAGATCGGGAACAACTTCTAGTATTGTTTTGCCAATTACTTGCTTTAGTCCTGTCATCGGTTCAAATAGGCTGTTGACCTCCAGAAAGCGATAATCTACTGGCCGCCCCTCAGGATCGAACAACATTTCGGCGATCGAAAGTCCCTGATCGATCGATTCAAGCAGGGTGTCATAGCGTTGCTGAATTTTTTCTGGGGATGGATTGTGGCGATCGGGTGAAGTTTTGACTCGATCGATCTCGGTGACTAAGATCTGCACCGCCGCTTTTAATTCTGATGACCAAGTTTCAGCCGCGCCCAAAGGTGTCTGCGACCAGTCGTGAGAGCTTACGAATGACTCAATTTCTCCTGCAAATAGATCTTCCATTTTTTGCGAGGTATTCATACTAAGTAAGGGTTAGCCACGGATTAGATCATAGCAGAAAGTTCTAACCAGAGGAGCTTAGTGGAGGCTTTGCTATGATAGAGCCGACTAATGTAACTTTCGATCGAACAAATTACCAAGCAAAGGCAATGTCAAAGGAAAATCATGGTGTACCCTGGCACATTTGGACATTTGTGATGCTGCTAAGTGCATTCGTCACTGCGGCAACTCCAGTGTTTCTAGAGCGAATTTTGAACAAGCAAATCCAAATTCCATTTCTGTCTGCTGATGTTTCGACTAAAGATCGATCGATCGATCGGGAAATCTCTCCTAGCCCATCGCCTATCGCCAATTTCACTAGTTCTCCAACACCCGATCCATCACCCAGTCCTACTCCTGACAGCACTAACTCGAATAAATCAATTGAGGACTCTGTGAGAGCGGGTGAAACAAAGAGCTACAAGTACAAAGCGAACCAAGCTCAAGTGATCATCCTGAACCTAAAAGAAGGGGCTGATAGCATTAGTATGGCAGTCTTCGATCCTGATGGAAAACCTGCTTATGGTGAACCTAATGGCAACACTCTCAAAATTAGAACTACTCGATCTGGTGAATATGAAATTGTTGCGACCAATGCTAAAGAGTCGATATCGCAGTTTAAAATTGATGTTGAGATCGAATAACACGGAGCAATCAAAAAGCCATGACAAACACAAGATGGGACGATGACAGACTAGATGCTTTAGCCAATGTCGTGGCAGGAAATACTGCTAGCATCACTCAGCTAACTGGCAGAATTGATAACCTCACTGGGTCGATCGATCGATTGGTTGAGGCCCTCTATGTCGAGTTTCCCAGAGTCAGGGCTGACGTGAATGCGATCCGCGATGAGTTAGCATCTGCCAATGAGACCGCCAAAATTCAGGCTGAAAGTGTTAGGGAATTAATCAGACTTTTGAATCAAAAACAAGCGTGAACAGCTAGCTATGGGATTGAGGGCGTGGGCTTATCGGCAGGGCTAGCTTGAGGTATGGGAATGGCTTCAGGAGAAGGGTTAGCTTCAGGCGTAGCTGTTGGTTGAGATGAAGGATCTGGAGTTGGATTTGAGTCTGGAGTTGGCGCAGGATCGATCGCTACTGGGGCATCAATTAGCTCTTGAGGATGACTAGGTGGTATTTTATCGATCGAAATAATATCTTCAATCACGGCTTTGACAATGGGAGCTGCCACGGTCGAACCAAACGCATCATCACCTACTGGTTCATCAATTACGGCTAAAACTACATAACGCGGTTCCACTGAAGGAAAGATGCCAACAAAACTCGTAATCTTGGCACTAGAATAACCACCAGAAGGAGATGCTTTCTGAGCAGTGCCAGTCTTACCTGCCAGACGATAGCCAGGAATCCGAGCAGGCATACCTGTACCGATATCTACCACCGATGTCATCATTTCCAACACCTTCTTTGTCGTGCTGGGCGAAAATATCTGGCGAGAGGGATTGAGTTTGGGCAATAGATAATCTTCGCCTTCTTCATTTACTAAGGCTTTAACGACGTGAGGTGTAATCATCTTACCGCCACCAGCTAGTACGCTATGCAGTTGGAGCATTTGGATCGGTGTGAGTGATATGCCCTGACCAAAAGCGGCAGTGGCAGGTTCGATCTCAGATGAGAGAAATTGCTCTTGAGATTTCAGCGAACTGGTAGCTTCCGCAGGTAGGTCGATCCCAGAAATATCACCAAATCCCAATCTTTCTAGCCAACCGTAGTACACCGATGGCTTCATCTGCTGGATGATATGGATCATGCCAATATTACTCGATCGTTGCAGAATTTGACTGATGCTAAGCGGCCCAACATATCCTTTAGTTTCATAGTCAAAGTTAGCAACCGGCCAGCCGCCAACGATCAGCGAGCCTTGATCTTCAAATACGGTATCGGGTTGGATTGCCCCAGTTTCGAGCGCGATTGCCACATTCAAGGGTTTGAAAGTCGAACCAGGCTCATACAAATCAGAGACAGCACGATTTCTGAATAATGCAGCGTCGGCTTTGTAGTAGCGATTAGGATCGTAGGTTGGCTCGGTCACTAGGGTTCTGAGTCCACCATCTTTGACATCCATTACCAAAACAGTCCCAGCTTTTGCTCCGAACTTTTTAATTGCTTCTCGCAAAGCTTGGCGAGCCACTTGTTGCAGTCGAATATCGATCGTCAGTTGGAGACTAGTTCGATCGGTGCGGATCATGCCAGCGGGTAAGCCACTGGGAATTAGCCTGCCAATGCCATCTTGGGAGACTTTAGAGAACTGCTCTTCCCTTGCCAACAGTTTTTCTTGGCTTCGTTCTACACCTGCTTGTCCACGATGATCCACATCAACATAACCTAGTACTTCTGCCACTAAGTCTTGCTGGGGATACATGCGGTGTCGGTGCTGTTCCAAGTCGAGTCCATCGATACGGAGATTGTAAATTCGATCGGATACTTCCTCAGTCATCCAATATTCCACTTGGACTGAAGGTGTTTTTTGGCTGAGTAACTGCGATATAGTCGAAACTGGTCTACCCAAAATCGGCGCAAGTTTGAGCGCAATCTCTTCAGGTGTTTTTTTGTAAAGATGAGGGCGCGCAAATAGCGTATATACGGGTTTATCGATTGCCAGTACCTTACCATTGCGATCTTTGATCGTTCGACGTGGGATGAATGGTCGCAAGGTGAACATTTGCTGACGCTTTGCCCTGCCCTGCAAGCCATCCGCCGTCCATGCTTGCAAATAAACTAACCTGATCGTGAGGGTAATTGCTGCCATTGTCAAAATTATCCATACCCAAATTAGCCTTTTGGTGAGGCGTTGAGTAGCTAAGCTGGGTTGCGGCGGAGTAACTGCCATGGTTGTTCACGATCGATCGCTGTTGGCTTATAGATTTAAGCATAACTGGCGGAAATGATCACCTCGTTGCTCGAAGTTGGCATATTGGTCGAAACTTGCACAAGCAGGCGAAAACAATACTGTCTTTGCCTCAGCGGTTTGAGCTAACAATAAAGCTCGTGGTACAGCGATCGATAAGTCTTCGACAATTTCGTAGTTGGTGTAGTTCACTCGATCGAATAACTGGGCAAATTCTGGCGCGGCTTCACCGATTAAAAGTGTGACGATCGATTTTTGTTTAATTAGAGCTAACCATTCATCCGCATTTCCCTGTTTTGCCTGTCCACCTGCAATCAACACTACAGGTTCAATTGCTGACCTCAAGCCCACCACAGCAGCGTCATAGTTCGTAGCTTTACTATCATTCACAAAGCTTGTGCCTTGATAATCGCAGATATGTTCGAGTCGATGTGGAACCCCGCTAAACTCCGTCACAGCTTGCTCGATCGACTTGGAGTCAATGCCTGCTAACTTGGCAGCGGCTACTGCCATCAGTAAGTTTTGCCGATTGTGGTCGCCTAATAATCTAAATTGATCGATCGAAAGCACTGGTTTACCATCAAACATCACGATGTTTCGATCGATGTAGGCTCCATGCTCTACTGCGGCGGGAAGTTTACCAGAGATCGATGTCCAGATTGCATCAGGAAATAATCTGGCCCCATTTTTTGCCAAATAGAGGTCATCACCATTCAGAATCTTTTGGTGTGATTGCTTCAGCAAATCAGCTTTGATCCCACAATATGCCTCAATTGTGTAATGACGACTGAGATGATCGGGTGTAAAGGTTGTCCAGATGCCGATACGGGGTTGGATATGGGGCGATGATTCAATCTGATAGCTACTGAGTTCGGCAATTACCCAGTCAGGTGGTGGGAATGATAGAGCCAGTTCGCACGGTGGCACGCCAATATTGCCACAAGCAGGAGCATAGAAACCCGCAGTTTGCCAAATTGCCGCCGCCAAAGCCGTAGTAGTGGTTTTGCCGTTAGTGCCAGTAATCCCCAGCCAAGGTCGATCGCTCAAATACCGCCAAGCAAGTTCGACTTCGCCGATTGTTTCGATCCGCATTTCTCTGGCTCTGAGTAAGGCGGGATGATCCCAAGGAATCCCAGGACTAACGACTAACAAATGTACATGCTGCCCTTCAAGCTCAAATTGGCTGTAGTGGAGTTTTTGCCCTAATTTAACCCTGATGCCCTCTGCTTCAAGTTGCTTTTGTTTTTCGATCAGATTATGGCTGGAACCTTCATCAGTGGCTGTAACTTGCCATCCTTTAGCTTTAAGCAGTCTTGCTGCTGCCAACCCAGATTGTCCCAGTCCTAAAACTTGAGCATTAGGCATTCTGTCTGTTTATTTTGTTGAGTGTGATTACAGTTTTTAAGTTTATTAGATTAAGCCAACATTTTTGGTCAAACCAGTCCGACTAGTTTCCAACTAACATTTAAATTTAATCTATGAAAATTTATGGATTGGATTTTACCAGCGCACCTAGCAAACGCAAGCCCATAACTTGTGCTGAGGGTAAAATTGAGCTTGAAGTCAAGGACAAGATTTTGGTTTGGCAAAATTTTTACCAATATCCTAATTTCGCGGAATTTGAGGCGTTTTTATGCCAATCTGGTCAGTGGATTGCTGGGATGGATTTTCCGATCTCCCAGCCTCGTAAACTGATCGAAAACCTGCAATGGGGTAATACTTGGGCAGATTATGTCGATCGAGTTGCCAGCATGACCAAACAGGAATTTGTCGATACCTTAACGGAGTATAGTCGTCAGCGTCCACTCGGCGATCGAGAACATAAACGGGCAGTAGACAAACTTTGTGGCGCGATCAGTCCGATGAAGCTTTACGGCATCCCTGTCGGTAAAATGTTTTTTGAGGGCGCACCCAGACTACTCAAAGCAGGAGTCAGCATTCCACCATGCTATCAGGGCGATCGAGATCGAGTTGTACTCGAAGTTTACCCCGCCCTCGTGGCACGGCAATGGATCGGACGACAAAGCTACAAAAGCGATCTGAAGCAAAACCAATCCGTCGCAAATCAAACAGCCCGCCAAACGATCGTCAACGGCATTAGATCGGAGCAACAACAGCAAATCTATGGGTTTAAGGTGATTTTGCCCGATTGTGATGCTGAAACACTGGTACGTGACCCCACAGGCGATAAACTAGATGCCTTACTCGCGCTAATTCAAGCAGCATGGGGATCGACTCAGCCAAATTACGGCATTCCCGCCAACTGCGATCGACTAGAAGGCTGGATTGTCGATCGATCACTACAGGAAACTTATGACTGAAGCTCAAGACCGAATTATTGTGGCGGCGGATGTACCGAGTGGGACTGAGGCATTAGCACTGTTCGATCGACTACCTGAAGTGAGATTTTGGAAAGTCGGACTAGAACTATTTATCAGCGATGGTGCGAGGATTTTGGCGGAATTGAAGCAACGTCAGAAAAAAATATTCCTCGACCTCAAACTGCACGATATTCCTAACACAGTGGCAGCAGCCTGTCGAGTCGCGGCTAAATATGAAGTAGATTTCTTGACAGTTCATGCTGTGGGTGGACGAGCGATGTTAAAAGCCGCTCAAGCCGAAGTTGAAGGCAGTTCAACCCAACTATTAGCCGTAACTTTGTTGACCAGCATTTCGGCACGGGAGTTAGCTTTCGACCTCAAAGTCCCGATCGAACTGCCTGAGTATGTTTTAAATATGGCATTAATGGCGCAAGAAGCTGGCTTGAAAGGCATAGTCTGTTCGCCACACGAAGCCCAAAACCTTCGATCGCACCTCGATCCCGATTTCTGTCTAGTCACACCTGGAGTTCGTACTGCGGGAGATCCTAAAGGCGATCAAAGTCGGGTGATGACACCTAAACAATCGATCGAAGCGGGATCAAATTATCTCGTGATCGGTCGCCCAATCACCCAAGCTCAAGATCCAAACGCTGCTTGGAATCAGATTTGCGGTCAGATTTCTGCTTGAATTGCTTGACACTAGCAGAAATTTGTATGATATTGCTGAACTCCGTGTCAGAAAAGACCTAGAAATTATACATCTTTTTGGGCTTATTGTCGGCAAAGTTTTTGACGAAATCAAATACAAGTGCTATGGTACTGCCAAAATTGCAATACAACACCTTCACACAGAGACATGGCAAATATAAATGGTTTTTCTAGTGCTGACTCCCTTGACGGAACTAGTACTAATGACAATATCCGTGGTCTAGACGGCAATGACAATATCCGTGGTCTAGATGGTAATGACATCGTTAACGGCAATCGTGACAATGACCTCGTTAATGGCAACGCAGGTAGCGATACTGTCTATGGCGGTCAAGGCAATGACACCACCTACGGCGGTCAGGGCGATGACATCGTATTTGGCAATGACGGTAACGACTTAGTCAACGGCAACGCTGGTAATGACACAGTTTATGGCGGCAAAGATGACGACACAGTTAGAGGCGGTCAAGACAACGATTTAGTTTTTGGCGATCTCGGTAATGACACACTCTATGGCGACTTTGGAAACGATACGCTCACAGGTGGAAGTGGTTCCGATCTATTCGTGCTCAAAAGTGGCACAGGTTCTGACACCATTACAGATTTTGTGGATGGTACAGATCTAATCGCGCTCGATGGTCTAACCTCCTCTGAATTAACCATTAGTAGCAATGGTGGCAGTACTAATATTTTCAAGGGTAGCGAACTTTTAGGCGTAATTACGGGTGTAGCTGCTGGCAATATTACTGCTGCTGATTTTGTCCCGATCAACACTCCAGCACCGATTCCTGGAGCGGGAACTTTAACCTTTAGTGGTTCTAACTTTAACGTTAATGAGAATGGCACTCCAGTTACTCAAGTTACAGTCACTCGTTCTAGTGGTAGTACTGGTGCGGTAACAGCGACGATTACTCTCACTGATGGCACAGCTTTTGGCGGCGCACCTGCTCTGATCTCACCCGAAGATTACGACAATACTTCGATCGTCGTTAACTTTGCTACAGGCGAAACATCCAAGCTCGTGACAATTCCAATTCTGGATGACACGCTTGCAGAGTCGAATGAAACCGTTAATCTCAGTTTGGGCAGTCCTACAGGTGGTGCTTCGATCGGGGCACAGAGCACAGCCACACTCACAATCATTGATAATGACTCCAACCCAACCGTCACAATTCAGGCATCCGACCCCAATGCCTCCGAATCTCAAAACGATCCTGGCACGTTTACAATTTCCCGTACAGGCTCAACCACAAATGCCCTGACAGTAGCATACTCAGTCACTGGTTCGGCAACTAGTGGCACAGACTACAATGCTCTCAATGGAAGCTCTAACATTGGTGGCGTGATCTCAGGTAGTATTACCATTCCTGCTGGGAATACATCGGTTAACCTCACCGTCACCCCGATTACAGATACGCCTACGCCAGATGGTTCTGGGGTTGGAGCTGATGAGGCGGTAGTCGTAGGGATCGCAACCAATGTTGCCTATAACGTCGGATCTTCTGGTTCTGCCACGGTAACGATTGGTGATATCGATGGTACCTCTGGCAATGATGTTCTGACTGGAGCTGATGGAAACGATACACTCATAGGTGGTTCTGGAAACGATACCCTCACAGGTGGACCTAGCGGTAGCGATACTTTTGTGTATAACGCTTCCAGTGAAGGTGTTGATGTGATTAAGGACTTCGTTGCTGGTGCAGATTTCCTCAGAATCTCGGCGGCGGGTTTTGGTGGTGGATTAGTGGCTGGTTCTGCCTTACTCGGAACCCAGTTTCTATCTGGATCTGGTTCTACGGCTGCTGATACTGCCGATCGAAGATTCATTTACGACACCTCAAATGGTACTTTGAGATTTGATGCTGATGGAACTGGTGGCACAGCATCGCAAATTCTGGCAATTCTTACAGGTGCGCCTAGCATCACCACTAGCAACTTCACGATTTTTTAAGCTTTGCTGCGTTTTTGACGTTAATTAATTGTGTTTTACTGGGCTAGTTGAATCTAATTTTAACTAGCCTTTTACATTTCTAATTTCCAGTCTAATTTTCAGCAAGAATCTGGGGTTTGATAGTTCGATCGTATAATTAGGACTACATGGTTCGAGCAAAGTAGTTTATGAGTTGTCGGTGTATTTATAGATGTAGTTATAGATAGTTCATAGTGTTGCGATGTGGAAAATGGATGGTTGTAGAAATGCGATCGAAGAGCCAGTAATTGAGGAAGCGAAAGCTCAAATCAAAAAACTGGGTGCGGCACTTCAGCAGAAAGTCGATCTGAGTGAAGTTGTTGCCTTCGCCCTAAATCGCTTACCCACGATGTATGCTACGACTCAACGTGGCTGGATGCAGCAACGTAAGCGGGCGCGTGATGAATTTAGTGTCCAAATTACTACAGCAGTTCGACAAGCCATGATGGGTGTGCGGCGCGATCCCCTGCGCGAATCTGTCCCCCTACCAGAATCAGAATTAGAAAGTCAGGCTAGGTCTCTAGCTCGGCTCCAAAAAGTTCTGCACAAAGAAGATCTAAAGTGGAAAGACGTGCCTGCTTCAGTGCATGAAGCGATTACTAATATTCGGCTCCGAGGCGCAGTGGGCTTTAGTCATTTGAGCTTGACTAGGCGGAATGTTCAAGATATCAAGTCTTATTTAAAGCGCACAAAATCTCTCGATGGCAGCTTTGCGAGTAAGCAACCGACATTGGGTCTATCTGAGCAGACAATGCGAGCCTCGTTGGAAGCAAAAGAATTTGAATCATATATGACTGGGGCAGTTTGTAGCTATCGCAATACGCTAGAAAACTTGGTGATGTCGGTCGCGCAACGGCAAGTCCAACGGTTAAATCCTGATGTATCTCAAAATATTAAACTGGAAGACGTGATGGCATACGCGCTGAACCGTTTACCACCGATGTATGCCACTAGTAACGAAGGGCTAAAGCAGCAAAGGCAAAGGGCTAAATCTGAACTAGCCCATGAAATTATGGTGAGAGTGAGGGAAGCGATTTTAGCTGTGGGTAAAGTGCCCGTGCGATTATTGCCGCCACTGCCGTTTAGTAAATTTAACGCCGAACAGGATGTGGCATTGACTGAATTAGCCCATATTTTGCAACGTACTGATATTACTTGGCGGAATGTGGCTGATGTGATCGAAGAAGTCTTGAAGCAGACTGAAGACGGTGATTCTAGCTGGTTTAAGCTCAGTCAAGCTGCGAATAAGTAGAGCGGAATTACGAGGAGATATGTTCACAGGATTAGTGCAGGCATTAGGACAAATTCAAACTTGCGATCGAGATCGGGTTTCGATCGATTGTCCAGCGATCGCGAAAAATCTGGCAATTGGCGATAGTGTTGCCGTGAATGGGGTTTGTTTGACTGTAGTAGAAATACTTTCATACGGATTTATAGCTGATATGTCGCCCGAAACTCTGAACCGCTCTAATTTAGGACAAAGGAATGATTGCCCCGCTAATCTCGAACCAGCTTTGGCTGTGGGCGATAAGTTGGGAGGTCACTTTGTTTCGGGTCACATTGATGGCGTGGGAACCTTGGTCGATCGAATCAAGCAAGGAGATGCTTGGGAACTGAGCTTTACCGCACCAGAACAGGTCGGGCGGTACATTGTCGAGAAAGGCAGCATCGCGATTAATGGAGTCAGTCTGACGATCTCCAAATGTAATGCCTCTGGTACTGGGTTTAGCACTGCCGTAATTTCCCATACTTATCACAACACAAATCTCAGCCACATCAAGTTAGGTAGCTACGTCAATCTAGAGGCAGATCTGCTCGGTAAATATGTCGAAAAATTCTTACGCCAAGGTTTAGTCAGCCCAGAGCACTCACCAACAAGATTGCCCGATCGAGAAGTCACGCCTGATTTTTTGGCAGAACATGGCTGGGGAAGTTGAGTCTGATGCTCGTAATCGTTATGAATCTGAGGCACAAATTCCTTGGCATTTAATCCCATTCGTAGCTGTGCGCTGGCAATGAGTACATAGAATTTCCTCAGAGTCTGTTGCTTGGTCAATCTTTGGATCGGTACTTGCTCTTAACTTGTCTGATTCGGTCTGGGGTTTTACATTCATAACAATGAATCTCTGACAAAAGCGGACAAATGTTACAACAATTTTAGCTGTGATTTAAAATTAACGAAATTGAGTTTGTCAGCAGTGGTCAGCATCTTTAAAACAATCCCGTCCCAGATCGCACCCCAAGAAAAGCGAATTGCTCTACATGGGTTAACTTGGCAAGCCTATCAACAAATTCTTGATGCCTTGCCCCAAAGTCGGGCGGCTCGACTTACCTATGATTGCGGAACCTTAGAAATTACTATGCCTCTAGAAAATCACGAATTTGCCAGTGAGATGATTGGCTTATTTATTCGGATTTTAGTAGGGGAAATGGATTTGAAGCTTAAGTCTATGCGTTCAACTACGCTCGATCGAGAAGATCTCAATCGTGGCGCTGAGCCAGATAATGCTTATTACATTCAAAATCAGCCTATGGTATCAGGGCGTAATGTGAATCTAAGTGTCGATCCTGCGCCTGACTTAGTTGTAGAAGTCGATATTACCCACACAGATATTGATAAGAATCGACTCTATGCCGCGATCGGTGTGCCTGAACTTTGGCGATATAACGGACTGGAATGGCGGATTTATCAACTCCAAGGGGATACCTATACAGAATTCGATCGAAGTCCAACTTTTACTTGTGTTGAAAAAGTGGATTTATATCATTTTTTAGAACAAGCAAGCCAAGATGAAATTGAAGCAGAGAGAATATTTCGAGCACTGATTGAAACCAGATTAGCTAATTAGCTTTACGAGTGAAGTCTCTAAGTAGCGGCTAAAAATCCGAAGGGAGTAATTATTGGATCGATCGATAATATAGTTGCACTCTGATTATTTCTTCTTTCTAAGTGACCAGATTTTAGTACACTTAGAGATCTTCGCTAATTTTGTTTGACTGCCAAATTCTGGTAATTGGTTGAACTAAACGCCCAATTAAACGCCCACAGTCCCACGCCGATCCTGAACTCTGGCAAGCTAGCGCAAGGTAAAATAACCTACTCACATTATCTATCGATTCTCCTGGAGAAACCATTTATGGCTCGCATGTATTACGACACCGACGCAAACCTTGACTTCTTGGCAGGAAAGCAAATCGCCATAATTGGCTATGGCTCCCAAGGACACGCTCATGCCCTTAACCTCAAAGATAGCGGTTTGGACGTAGTGATCGGTTTGTACGAAGGTAGTCCTTCTTGGGCAAAAGCCGAAGCTGAAGGGCTGACTGTCAAAAAGACGGCTGATGCCGCTAAAATCGCGGATTTCATCATGATCTTGCTACCCGATGAAGTCCAACGCACCATTTTCACTAGCGACATTGCCCCAAATCTCAAAGATGGTGATGTGCTGGCGTTTGCTCACGGCTTTAACATCCACTTTGCTCAAGTCGTGCCACCGAAAAACGTTGATGTCGTGATGATCGCGCCCAAAGGGCCTGGTCACTTGGTACGTCGCGTCTATCAGCAAGGTCAAGGCGTACCGTCGCTGTTTGCCGTTTATCAAGATGCCTCTGGTCAAGCCCGCGATCGAGCGATGGCTTATGCTAAAGGGATCGGTGGGACTCGTGCTGGTATCTTGGAAACCACATTTAACGAAGAAACTGAAACCGATCTATTCGGCGAACAAGTCGTACTTTGCGGTGGCTTGAGCGAGTTGATTAAAGCTGGGTTTGAAACCTTGGTCGAAGCAGGCTATCAGCCAGAGCTTGCCTACTTTGAGTGTATGCATGAAGTGAAGCTGATTGTCGATCTCGTGGTCGAAGGTGGTTTGGCGAATATGCGTCACAGTATCTCGAATACGGCTGAGTACGGCGACTATACCCGTGGGCCTCGGATCATTACCGATGAAACCCGCAAGGAAATGCGGAAGATCTTAGCTGAGATTCAATCTGGACAATTTGCACGGGAATTTGTGCTAGAAAACCAAGCTGGTAAGCCTGGATTTACGGCAATGCGTCGTCGGGAAGCCAATCACCCGATCGAAGTGGTGGGTAAAGAGTTACGGGCGATGTTTAGCTGGATGAAGAAGGTCTAGATAAATCTTGGAAACTATAAATCGCTCCGATGGGCGCAGTTGGGATCAATTGCGTCCGATCGGCTTTCAGCGCGGCTTTACCGATTTCCCATCTGGCTCGGTACTGGCGAAGTTTGGTAATACGCAGCTGATCTGCACGGTGACGATCGAACGTGGAGTACCGAGGTTTTTGCAAGATAGCGGTCAGGGTTGGCTCACAGCCGAATATCGGTTTTTGCCTGGAGCGACAAAGCCACGTCAACCGCGTGAGTTGATGAAACTATCGGGGCGGACTCAAGAAATCCAGCGACTGATCGGGCGCAGTTTACGCGCAGCAGTCGATCTCGAAGCAATTGCCAATTTCACGATCAATATCGATGTTGATGTGTTACAAGCCGATGCTGGGACGCGCACAGGTGGGATTACAGGCAGCTTTGTGGCATTACAGTGTGCTGTGGATAAGCTGATCGCGGAAGGTGTATTGACCAAATCGCCAATTAAAAGTTCGATCGCTGCGGTTTCGGTCGGCATCGTTAACGGTCAGCCGCTCCTAGATCTGAACTATGTTGAGGATTCTACCGCCAGTGTCGATCTCAATGTCGTGATGAATCAGGATCTACAGTTAATCGAGATACAGGGCACTGCCGAAGCAAATTCTTATAGCCGTAAGGAACTCGATCGAATGCTCGATCTAGCCGAAACAGGTATTAAGCAACTGCTTCAAGCCCAAATTGCGATCTAGGTGAATCGCTTGCTTTGTCACAGGGACAAAATGTTAAAATCCGATTTAACACCCACATATGCGCTCAAAACCGATGAGAAGCATATTTCACTGAATTGGAGAATTTAGCTTGAAATCAATTTTAATTAGCCTCGGCGTTATGTTTGCAGCCGTGCTGGTGCTGGTGATCGCCCAATTTATGGGTGGTGCTAGTGCCGCGATTGCATCTGATCGCGCATCTGCGACTCCAACTGTAGCCGCCTCTATCCCAAACACCACAACTAATACTATGTCAGATGCTTTGACTGCTTCTAATCCTAGTGGCGAAACCGTCACTACACCCTCTGGGCTTAAATACAAGGAAATCAAGGTCGGCACTGGTGCTTTACCTACGGCTGGACAAACCGTGTTTGTGCATTATGTCGGCACATTGGAAAACGGCACAAAATTTGATAGCTCACGAGATCGAAACAGTCCTTTTTCGTTCAAGCTTGGCGTTGGGCAAGTGATCAAGGGCTGGGATGAAGGATTATCGACGATGAAAGTCGGTGGCAGAAGACAATTAACCATTCCTGCTGAGTTGGGCTACGGCTCACGCGGTGCGGGTGCAGTGATTCCGCCAAATTCTGTTTTGATCTTTGATGTTGAACTATTGAGTGTTTCTTAGGAACCGATCTAACCTGACTGAATATCTCTAGTCTCTTGAAGGCTAGGGATATTTTTTATAATTGAAAATCTCACTGATCTCTAAAGTTGCTCTTCGGCAAGAAAGCGGTTTGCTTCATGCACTAATTCAATCGCTTCTTCCAGATTGATTCTAGCTTCATCCAGAGTTTCGGCTTGAGTGTTAGCACCAGGCAACTCTTCCACAAAACCTATACACCCTTCAGGTACTTTTTTAAAGACTTTAGTTAATTGAACAAATTCCGTGACGCATTCCCCGTCCTCGCGAAGCAGGGCGGGGTTAGGAGCGGTCAGGGTTTATCAGAACTAGGACTATCTTGACTCTGGATATACTGCTTCAATATTTCGAGAGGTGCGCCACCTGCGGAGATAGCGCAATA
>ENA-ORBV01003000-ORBV01003000.1-microbial-mat-metagenome-genome-assembly--contig:-NODE-3000-length-34569-cov-13.909544_pt1 | contig 34569 bp, 37 predicted proteins | sample MGYA00237777_ERZ505514 | MGnify/ENA primary metagenome ERZ505514 (study PRJEB26160, sample SAMN06269048) | microbial mat metagenome | isolation source: Oligotrophic lake microbial mat | place... | reverse complement strand
CCAAAATCTCAAATCTAAAATCCTCAAGCCCCCGCATTTATCCGTGGGGTCGCCTCTAAAATCTAAAATCTAAAATCGATTGACTCTTTCCCTCATCTTATATGGACATATTAAGGCATCAAATATCAAGTGTGTTCCTGTTTCTATTAAAATAACTAATCTAGCTTTGGGGAATGCAGCTCTTGTACCTGGACGGCTACCTGGTCTGCCAAAAACTCTGGCATTTTCATCACTATCTGGGAGGTCTAAACAGGTTCCATCTATTGCTACAACTCTCAATCCATTCAGAAAAGCTCCTACTGTTTCAGTCGTAGCCATTGGTCGTACCAACTGATGAAACAACTGTCTCATTACAAGAGGCCCTAATCTTTTTCGGGCTTTAGTAATAGCTGCCTTACACGGAGTTTTCCAATATTTACCAGTTTTCAACCAGACTTCATTAAGGCCATCAATGAGATTTTTTAGTACATCGCGCATTGAGTCTTTTGACCATAAGCTCATTGCTATGATTAGACATACTACCATTTGTGATGGTAGTCCACGAAGCCGTTTCTCCTTAGCTTTTGTTTTCAGGATAGCCGCTTCTATTTCTGTTGATGGAATCGCTATCTCTATGGCTTTAAATATCTCGCTACTTTTGAGCTTGGGAGATTCTAATAATAATTTTTTGTACGGCACTATACTTGATTTACTTTTTTGTACATCATACCTAGTTTACCACTTGTTCGGTCTTAAGTAAACCGTATTGAGTTATAACCTACATTTGGCGATCGCCAATAGTTTACAAACCGGATATCGGCACAAACTCGTAACCGTAACTGGTGCGATTTCCGGGTTTAACAGTTACTAACTGAACTGCTCGATTACGATCGCCCGAAGGTAAAAACCGAATCGGGCCGGATGCTCCTTTTGCGGAAAAATCTGACGCCGATAAAGCTTGTTGAATGCCTGTACGAGTCGGATTGCGCCCTAAACCGACAATTAAGGCGATCGCCGCGTCGTAGGCTAAAGCTGTGCGCCAACTTACTTCAGCATTCCAAAGTTGTTTGGATGTTTGGGGAAAGTTTGACTGTGGATCTGCGAGAATGTGCCAAGGAACAGCCAGCACCATATCTGTTGCTCCTGCGCCACCGATTTGCAGTGTTTTAGCAGTATAAGCACCGTCTCCTGCTAGTAACGGCAGCCGTTTGGCGTTGACTTGCACTACTTGTAAAGCTTGGTCGATCGTGGCTGAATTGGATGCTAACATAATCACTTCGGCTCCTTGGGCGATCGCACTTTTAACGCTATCGGCCGCATTAAAATTGCCATTAGCAAAGTCAAATTCGCCTACTATTTGTCCTCCATCTCCGTAAATAGCCGTAGTAAATTCATCTTTTAAAGATTTGCTGTAACTGCTGGCAGAATTGAAAAATACAGCAGCTTTTTGCTTTTGCAATTTTGTCAGCATATAGCGGGAAAGAGCATTAGCCGCAAACCGATCGCTCGGCACTGTCCGAAATATATTGCTGCCAACTCCTGAGATCTGCACAGACGTACTTGTCGGAGAAATTGCTACTAATTGTTTTTGCTGGTAAATCTTGCTGGCTGCTAGCGTTGTATCTGAACCAAAATGCCCGATAACTCCTAAGATTTCCGAGTTATTTGCTAAAGCACTGGCAATTTGTGCGGCAATTTCTGGGTTGTTGTCATCGTTAGCGATTAGCACTTTTAATGGAGTACCGCTAATGCCGCCGCTTTGGTTGATTTCATTTTGAGCTTGAGCTACCCCCCGCATAATTTCTAGAGCAGCATTGATATCGCCGCCAATGGGAACTGCAGCAGCAATTGTGTAGGATTTTTGATTGCCGATGCGGGCGTTGTTGAGGTAAATTAGTGCTTCTGGATCGTTGCGATTGGTTTTTAGCGAAGCTTGTAAGTCGGAAATAGCTGCGTTATAGTTGCCAGATGCGATCGCCTGTACTGCTGCTTGTTTGGTTGTTGTTGCTTGCTCTGGAATTAACAGTTTTTGTCCGGTACTCAGACGCTGCTCAATTGCCTGATCTGACTGCTCGGCATTCCCCGTCGGAGACTTGGGAAAGGTCTGATTTGGGGGTGATGAACCTCCGAGATTGATGCCGCCTCGGCTTGTCAGCCACCAAATACCTGCACCGGCTAGCCCGATCGTAATTAGGAGCGATAATACCAGAACAGCGGTTTCATTTTTTTGGGACATGGCTGCACAGTGTTATATTTTAGGTTTGAAATTCAACCGCTCAGGAGGCAGGAGGCAGGAGGCAGGAGGCAGGAGGCAGAAAAACGAATGTAATTATATTTTGACATTTTTTTAATCATCTTAGATAGTCAGGGAGGCACGGATATTGAGTAACTCGGTTTGATGGATGAAAATATATAGGTTGCAGCCAGTCAAAACAATCAACAATTAAAGGTTATCGGGCGTTTTCCGCGCGATCGCCAACGGTTAGGATTTTTTAACCCCAATCGATCGGAGAATACCAAAAACCAGGCTGGGGGTTTTCTGCGGTATCCACTGTCACGTTCAAAAAGTATGAGTAGCTAAACACTTTTGAACGCTGCATATCACAATTATACATTAACTAGCTTTTTTTAATTATATTTTTATTTTTGGTCGAAATGCCGACCGTGGGGGAGTTGTAAACCATCTAAAATCGGCGTGAAAGATTAAAGTTTTTTGAAGTTTAGCAAAAATCCTGCAATCTTTTGTAATATAAGCAGGAAAGTTGAAAAATATCTAAAGAGAAACTAATTAGATAAAAGAGTCGCTAAGGTAGTAAAAATGACGGTTAGTCAGAGAAAAAAAGTGTTAAGCTAGGCTAAGCTCAGTCAAAGCAAAACCTCGATATTTAATTAAGTTCGATCGATAACAAAGGCTAAGGTAAAGTTAATGGCAAACTCAGTTTTAAATCAGCCAAAAGCAGCAGCAGGAGTGCAGTGGCAGCCAAAAGATATTATCCGCGGCCTAGTGTGGAAAATTGCGATCGCAACCTGGCTGTTAATGGCTGTAGGCAGCGCCACGCGCGTGATGAATGCGGGGCTCGCTTGCCCCGATTGGCCACTGTGCTACGGTCAATTGATACCCACAGCACAGATGAATTTGCAGGTGTTTCTGGAGTGGTTTCACCGTTTGGACGCAGCAGCAATTGGCTTAAGCGCGATCGCCCTTTTGGGACTTTCTGTATTCTACCGCAGCCGCCTACCGAAATGGTTGCCGATTGCCAGCGCTGGGGCAGTGTTTTTAATAGTTTTTCAAGGCGTATTGGGCGGCTTGACAGTAACACAACTGCTGCGATTTGACATCGTTACCGCTCACTTGGGAACTGCTTTACTGTTTTTTGGCGCCCTGCTAGCGATCGGTTTTATGCTGACTCCCTACGAAGCTACGGGCAATACAAACAAATTAGCATGGGTAAGTTCGATCGCGGCACTTTTAGTTTACCTGCAAAGCCTGCTAGGAGCGTTAGTCGGCTCCAGATGGGCGCTGCATCAATGTTTGGGCTCGTCAGAATTGTGCTCGGTAATGAACAGCCACATTGCCGGCATCGTACCCGCTACCGCAGCAACTTTAGCAGTAGCAGTCATGGCTTGGCGACAACCAGCACTTAATTCAAGCTTGCGAAAATTAGGAAATTTAGCCAGTGTTTGTCTGATTGCTCAATTAGTTTTGGGATTAGCAACTTTCCGGCTGCACCTTCAGGTAGAACCGCTGACAGTCGCCCACCAAGCAGTCGGCGCAGCATTGCTGGGAACTCTGCTAGCTTTTAGTGTTTTGTCGTGGCGCGATCGGGTTTTATCAGCTTGAAAATAAACCGCAGCCAGTAAGAACCAGTTGATTTATCGCTGGGTGAGGGCGGGTTTACCTATCCTTTTAGTGATAGCAAATATCTGGTAAAACCCGCCTCTACAAACTAATGACTGATGACTAATTCGCAAATAATTACTAACAGCTTACAACTAATGCAAGAAATCCTTACCAACGATAGCCCCCGCCTCCACGAAAACTTTTCGCAAGTCGCGAAAAGTTACTACCAACTAACAAAACCCAGAATTATTTTACTGCTGCTAATCACCACATCAGCAGGAATGTGGATGGCCGCAAAAGGAGAAGTAGATCCGCTATTGCTGGTGTCAACTATTACGGGAGGCGCTTTAGCTTCGGCTGCTGCGAATACAATCAATTGTGTCTACGACAGCGACATCGACTATATCATGGAGCGCACTCGGTGGCGGCCGATTCCTTCTGGGCGAGTCAAGAAGCGGGATGCTTTGATATTTGCGATCGTCCTAGCTACAATATCCTTTACATTGCTGACAGTTGTCGCCAACTTATTAGCAGCATTGCTAGCGATGTCCGGCATCGTTTTCTACGTCCTAATTTACACGCACTGGCTGAAGCGCCACAGCGTGCAAAACATCGTCATCGGCGGTGCAGCAGGGGCGATTCCCCCGCTAGTTGGCTGGGCCGCCGTTACGGGAGATTTGAGTTGGGGTGCGTGGATGCTGTTTGGGATTATCTTCCTGTGGACACCGCCACATTTTTGGGCATTAGCAATGATGATTCGCGACGAATACGAGGGAGTAGGCGTACCGATGTTGCCAGTAATTGAAGGCGACGAAGAGACAGCCCGCCAAATTTGGATTTACACCTTATTGATGCTTCCTGCAACTTTGCTGCTAGTCTATCCGCTGAATTTAGCGGGCCCGGTGTATGCGGGTACTGCGATTTTCCTCGGTGCTATCTTTGCCCAAAAAGCTTGGTTGCTGTTGCAGACTCCAGAAGATAAGAACGTTGCGCGATCGCTCTTCAAATACTCTATTCTGTACCTGATGCTATTGTGCGCCGGAATAGTCGTTGACAGTTTGCCTGTGACTCATAATTTTACTACTGCTGTTGTACAAAATGTGCAAACTTTGATTAGTGCGGTGGTGATGTAGTCTTCTGTTAGAGCCCCGACTTCTTAAAGAAGTCGGGGCTCTGGCTATTTAGCTATTTTTCAAGTATTTACTCAAAAACTCTAACTGGTTCACCATTTCCTCTGCTGTCTTATTAGCAGTTAGTTCCATAATGACTCTAACTTGCTCGCCCACGGAATAGTCTTGTGAGATCAGTGCAATGCCAGCATGAGATTCCTCTCTGCCAAGGAACTCAGTATGTAACTGACAGAAATCTCCAATATTGTGACTGTACAAAACTCTGTTTTGGCTGGCAGCTAGCCGAAGTTGTTCTTCGTCGATTAATCCTTCTGTTTGAGTTTCGTTGACGGTGGTTACATCGACTTGACGTGCCCGTAATGCCCGTAGTAGGGACTGATCCTGGGAGTCTTCATCTAGGTAAAGCCTAATCTCACTCATGCTTCTTTACCAAAGTTGCTATACAAAGCTTCAAGACGCTTGGCTTCTGCTGCTTGATTAATCAAATCAGTTTCAATTTCTGCGGTGTTGGCATGATAGTAAGTTAATGCAGCGTAGACTTCGGCGAGGGTGAGATGTCCGATGCGATCGCAAATCTCTTCAGCATTCAATCCTCGCTTGTACCAGGTTACAATCCGGCGAACGGTAACGCCTTTACCGAGGATGTGGGGACATCCACCATGCAGTCCGGGAGTGCGTGTAATGAGCGTACCAATGTCAATAGATACTGCTGTGGTCATAAACTATGGAAGTTTGAATGGACTGATCTCTATTACAGCATAGCGATCGCAGAATTATATCGTGGCGTGAGTTTGGGGTGATAAATGAAGTAAGCTAGAGACAAAGGTTTTAAACAATTTTAACCAATGCCAGCATCCGTTGCTTATCTGTTTGACAGAATCACAGTGAACCCAAGACAATGTGGCGGTCGTCCCTGCATCCGGGGAATGCGGATTAGAGTCATGGATATCCTAGAATTGCTAGCTGCGGGTTTGAGTTTTGAGCAAATTATCGAAGAATTGCCAGACTTGGAACTTGAGGATATTAAAGCTGCGCTTCTGTATGCAGTCCGCAAACTCGACCATCCCGTTTTAGCCGCATGACAATTGGGTTGAATGCTCATCTATCACCAGTAATTGCTGTGTGGATTACTGCTAGTTTTGGTGAAATAGATCAGCGATCGAGCGATCGGCGGTTTTCTATTCTATTGGGTATTGTACCGCAACTGCGATACAATTATAAGTTATCTCGCTGTGCCTAATATTATGGCAGGCCAGAACCAGAATTAGATAAAATTGAAAACTATGATGCCCCCTGGACTTTCAACGTACCTATTGGAAATGGAACAGAATTTACGAGCAGAAGACAGCGGCAAATGGTTTTACCGCTATACGAAAAGTGCTCACCACTTATTAGCAGCTATATGTTTCCGCGAGAATTCTCAATCAATATGGGAAGAAACAAAAACGATACTGCTGCCACCTATCGGCTTCTATTACTCGATTTTCCATCTTTCAATGGCACTGCTATTTTTGGATTACCAGACAGACACGAATGAATTGAAGCGCATCAAACACGCAACCTTGAAAAATCTCATAAATCAAAGGTTAATACAAAAGTGATTATTGTCTAATACTTACTTGGATGAGTTCCAGCGCCTACAAGACATTAGGGAATATGCGAACTATAATTTCGGATCTAAAGTCCCAAAGTACGAATATCTGCAAATAGCAGACGCTTTTTATGCGGCCACAGGCGAATGCTTCGACAAGGTGATAGACTTGGTACATCCTATCCAAAGAAAGATCGATACGTTCTATTCTGTCCATATGAGCATCCAAGCCGCAATCGGTGATGGGTTCGGTGACGATCTTATGCGAATGTATTTGCCGAAAGCCGCAGAAGAAAAAGTTATCGAATATTTATTACTGAAGAATCTGACGACCTAAATCTACAACAGCGAGATAATATCCACCTGCATGCCGACCGGATAAAGTGGATCGGTTGAGTCCGAAAGCCTGCTAGTGGCGGGTGAGGCGGAACGTTAGACCGCTAAATCTGAGTTGGGTAGCAGTAAAACCGAGAATAGGTTTCCAAGTTATGGATACAATAGTATGAAAAGATAACAGAAATCGGGAGAGTTTCCCATGCCCAATCCATTTTCGGGAATGAATCCCTACCTCGAACAACCAGAGTATTGGTCTGATTTCCACAATCAATTGGTGGCGGCAATTGCTCGATCGCTCGTCCCCAGACTCGTTCCAAAATATCGCGTGGTAACGGATAAATGGGTGTATAAAATCGCAGGTTCGACAGCAATTGCAATTGGTAGACCAGATGTCAGCGTGCAGCAGAACCGAAGAAATGCGCCAGCGAATACAGATTCTTTTGAAGGATCTATTGCTGTTTGCCCGCTGCCCGAACCCGTTAAAGTAACAGTTCCAGTGCTCCAAGAAATTCAGCAATCCTATATCGAAGTAAAAGATGCTGCAACTCAAGAAGTGGTGACGGCGATAGAAGTGCTTTCCCCTGCGAATAAGTTGGGAGATGGCCGTAAAAAATATACAGCAAAGCGACAGAAAATTTTAGAGAGCCTCACTAATTTGGTGGAAATAGATTTGTTGCGCGAAGGTATTCCCTTGCCTGTAGAAACTGGAAACGTTCAGAGTCACTATCGCATCTTGATTAGTCGATCCAAAATTCGTCCGATCTCCGATTTGTATCCCTTTAACTTAGGCGATCGCATTCCGGCATTCTTGTTGCCTTTGCGATCGGAAGATTCAGAACCGATATTGGACTTGCAATCGCTGGTTGACGAACTGTACGAGCAATTGGGATACGATTATTTCATCGATTACGATCGCAATCCACCATCCCCTTGGTTAAAATCAGAGATGACGGACGTTTTGTCAATCGATCGGCGATCGCTCTCTTAGTTCTTCGTCGATCGCAATTTCACTCCAGACGAACTCGATCGAATCCGTCTATGATAATAAGTAGTTAAAATCCCAAAAAATGTATGCCAGTTGTAGCAGTTAAAACTTATATAGAGTATCGGAATGATGCCTATTGGGTTGAAGGAACTCGGATTTCTATTGACTCGATCGCCTATGCTTTCCAACAAGGACTATCACCCGAAAGTATTGTTCAGTCTTTCCCACTATTGACACTGGAACAGGTTTATGGGGCGATCGCCTTTTATCTAGCCAACCGCGCTGAAATCGACGCTTACTTAGCCGCCGAAGAAGCTGCATTTGATGCCATGCCTCAACCTCTACAAACCAGCGATCCAGCTTTGTACAACAAACTGACGGCAGCTAAGGCTGCAAGACAGCAGGTACGATCGTGAATGTGTGCTACCAAGCTGATGCTGACTTGAATCAGGCGATCGTCACAGGATTACTGCGACGAGAATCTACAATCGACTTTCAAACTGCTTTTGCTGCTGGGTTAGAAGGCGTTAAAGATTTAGATGTGCTGGCAATTGCAGCACAGCAAAGACGTGTTCTTGTCAGCCACGATCGCAAAACAATGCCATCCGAATTTGCTGAGTTCATTACTACCAATCAGAGTGCTGGTGTCATTATTGTTTCCCGAAAAATACCGATGGAAGTTGTAATCGAAGAACTACTCTTGATTTGGGCAGTATCTGGTGCAGAGGAATGGGTCGATCGTATTGCTAAGTTACCCCTTTGATGCACAATAAAATGGAGATCGAAACCGTTAAGCTAGAAACAGACAACAGAGAGTCAACCTACGCAAAAGGTTAATATCAATGATTGCGATCGCCCAAAAAACCCTTTCCTTCGAGGAATTTCTCAACTGGGATGACGACTCCGGTAGGTCATTTGAGCTAGTCAATGGAATTGCCATGCCCTTGAGTGAACCCACAGCCAAACAGGAGGATGTCGTCGATGGATTATGTCGTCTCTTGGTAGATCATTGCCAATCCTTGAACCTTCCCTACGTTCCTCGACAAAGTAAACAAGTCAGATTGAACGCTGCCCCGGGCGAAAGTGAATCGAGTCGTAAAGCCGACATTGTGGTGTTTGCCAAGGAAGAATGGGTCAGAATGCGTCAAAGTTCTGCCTCTGCTGCTGCCTATATTCCACCTCCCTTGGCGATCGAAGTTGTCAGTACGAATTGGCGGGATGATTACCGGATCAAATTGAATGAGTATGAAACTTTAGGAATCCTGGAGTATTGGATCGTTGATTATGCAGGGTTGGGAGGCGTTCAGTATATTGGTTCTCCAAAACAGTCTACGGTGACAATCAACCGCTTAATCGATGGTGAATATCAGGCACTGCGATATCAAGGAGAAGCCATTATTGTTTCTCCAACGTTTCCTCAGTTGGTATTAACGATCGCTCAAATCATTGCGATGACACAAGTTTAGTGTTTGCAAATTATTAGAGTTGCAATCGTTAGTTGACGAACTGTACGAGCAATTGGGATACAATTATTTGATCGATTACGATAGCAATCCACCATCCCCTTGGTTAAAGTCAGAGATAACGGAGGTTTTGTCAATTGATGGGCGATCGCTATTATTTTAAGTTGACTGAGATTATAAGAAACCGGGTTTTTGACCAAATCTGCAGGCGGCAACGAAATATCTTCCTCAAAAACCCGGTTTCTCGACCCCCAAATTAATTCGACTGAATTTGCGAATTCAAAACCTTAGAAATGCGATCGCGCGTTTCCTCCAAATGAGCCCGCGTATAAGCATCCGCATTCCGATCCAAATTCCCAATACTCTTGCTCAAACCCTCCCGCAACTGTCGCAACTCGTACCAAGCCAAACTCCGCTAAATCGCTGTTTACCGTTGTGGATGCGACCATTTTTGACGGTTCGGGAAGAGGCACAGGTTGGACAGGCAGGGATGAGCAGACGAGAAGGAAATAAACTTTACTCCTATATCATTACATCTTGAACACTACCAAATTTTTCAATGTTTCAATTTCTGGCTGTCAGTGGGAAAGTGGCGATTTCTGTTGCAGATTCTGGCAGAGGGGGCGCAGACAAAGATAAGCTAGCGGCCCTAACAGCGGAACTAGAGAGACTGCCCAAAAAATGCGATCGTCCGAGAGTCAACGGCGTGCCATGTCGTCTCCCAAAAGTGAGGTAAATATTACAGCCATTAAGCAACAATCCCAAGTTATTAAATGCACAAAAGGAATTGATTGCCACTGCTTGACAAAATCTCCCCAATCTCCATTTAACCAAGCCCAAGCTAACAGCCAGATAGTAGTTAGTAACAGTAAAATTCCTGTCCAGCGAGAGTCTGATATTTTGAGCAAAAAATCTTTGTGGCCAGTAAATTCTGGCTGGGGCTGGCGGATGAGTAAGTAGGGAATTAAGCCGATGATCCCGGCGCCGTTGGAAGCGATGAAAGCAGGCAAGCGCGGATATATTTTGGGTTTTCTCATCAATGAATAAGAGGCAAGCATAGACCATAGGCCACACTCCCATGAGAGCGAATATGGTGGCAAGGTAGGGGTTAATTCCTTCTAGCTGCAACTTGAGCATTTTTTCCATAACTGTTAGCGTTCCGGGCTGATCGAGAGGAGCTAGCAGTAAGGTGTAGGCAATAAATGTTGCCCATAGCAACCCCAGAAACATTTTTGTTTTCATCAGATATAACGAGTAGTTGAACCCGACTCAACTAAATTATGGTAAAGTAGCAGCCGAGTTAGCGCCGTCTATCTTAGGTGATAAGCAGTTCGATTGGAACAGCCGCTGCAAACCCAGTTTTAGTCCGGGGATGAAAGGATATACAGCAGGCGATCATTACTTTAGGCAGACGCAGGAGCCGCGCCAGGGGAGATACATTTTAAAGAATCTGTTGTTTTCATTACAAAACCCTTTATAAAAGGAGTTTCAGCGGTGAACTTAATATCTGTAGAGTAACTCAAAGCGCTGGCACAAAAATCTGCTGGGTTGTGCGTCTCTATTTATATGCCAGTCGCTCAAGGAACAGAAATTCAACAAAATCCGATTGATTCGGTTCAAAAATTTAATCAGAGAGGCTGAAGACAAAATAGTAGAGTACGGATTTGATAAGAAAGAAGCTGGGGAATTGCTAGATCCAGATTAATTTACCACGTTTAAACCAATGGAATCTACTTCAATGACAAATTCCGACAAACAAAACCAAACTAACACCAGCGATACTGAACGCTGGGCATCTTTAATTGGTGGCGGCGCGCTGGTGCTTTTTGGTTTGTCACAGCGTTCTTTGAGAGGTGCTTTGCTGGCGGTTGCGGGCGGCGGTTTAGCGGCGCGCGGTCTGGGGGTTGTCGAGGGTTTGCAGTCGGCTACCGATCCGAATCAAAGCATTAAAGTTGAAAAGACGGTGACGATCGACAAACCGGCTGATGAATTGTACCGTTTCTGGCGCGATTTTGAAAATTTGCCTCGGTTTATGAAGCATCTCAAACACGTTACGGTGATCGATGAAAAACGTTCTCACTGGATTGCCAGCGCGCCGATGGGCAATAGTGTGGAATGGGATGCAGAGATTGTCCGCGAAGAAGAAAATCGGTTAATTGCTTGGGCGTCTGTGGAAGGAGCGGATGTTGACAATTCGGGTTTTGTGCGCTTTCAACTGGCACCTGCGGGACGCGGTACTGAGATAAAAGTTGTCATCGAATACAACCCTCCGGGCGGTGCAATTGCTGCGGTTGCTGCTAAACTATTTGGCGAAGCTCCCGAACAGCAAATTGCCAATGATTTACGCCGCTTTAAGCAGTTGATGGAAGCTGGGGAAATAGCGACTACGGAAGGTCAATCTTCGGGCCGCAAGTAATAAGTTAGATGGTGTCCCCCGATCTAAGCATCTTTGTTTTTTACCTGATTAGCTGATGTCATCTCAAGTGGTTTTCGGAAATGCGGGCGCTGAAGGTGCAAGTCGGGGCGGTTGGTTTGCGGGTCACTTTATGACGCCGGGCGATGACGCGCGATCGACTTCTGTTTTAGAGGTAAAATGGGCCACTCATCCCCCCGGAGATTGTAGGACTCAGTGGGCGGTAAATGCGGCAGCCACCACGCTTTCTATCCTGGTAAAAGGGCGGTTTCGCCTGCAATTTCCAGAACAAGAAATATTGCTTTCTCGCGAAGGAGATTATGCTCTCTGGCTGCCGGGAGTGCCTCATTATTGGTCGGCAGAGGAGGATTCGGTGATCGTGACTGTGCGCTGGCCTTCCCTGTCGGGAGATAGTTCTGGAATTAAGAATTAACTTTAATTTCGGGAACCAAAACGCGGCCGCTATAACCCGCGCGCTGGTAGCGATCGATCGCCTCGGATGCGATAACACCCGCTTTCCCACTCTCCACCAGCGCTACGCAAGCACCGCCAAAACCTCCGCCTGTCAGCCTTGCGCCGAAGACTCCGGGAATTGACTGCAAGATTGCCGCCAGCGTGTCTACTGCCGGCACCGAAACTTCGTAGTCATCGCGCTGACTGGCATGGGAAGCATTCATTAACTCGCCAAAACGTTTTGCTGGCAAAGATTTTACTGCTTCGAGTACGCGGTTGTTTTCAGTAACCACGTGCCGCGCTCGCCTTTTGAGAGGTTCCGGCAATACTTCCACTGCTTGGGGATCGATGATATCCCTGAGAGCTTTAACACCCAATATCCGGGCGGATTCCTCGCACTCAGCGCGTCGCTGGTTGTAGCCGCTTCCGGCTGCTAGGTTGTGGCTTTCACCGCTGTCAATGACTAAAATTTCTGTGCCTGTGGGAAAAGGTACCGGGCGGTATTCGAGGCTGCGGGTGTCGATAAATAACATGGTGTTGGTGTCTGCTAAAATCGACGCCATTTGATCCATGATTCCGCAGTTAACGCCGGCATATCGAATTTCGGCTAGCTGTCCGATTTGAGCCAGCCGCACGTCGTCTAGGGGCAGGTTGAGCAGCGCGCGGATTCCTCTGAGGGTGGCTATTTCTAAAGCGGCGCTGCTGGACAAACCGGCTCCGATCGGCACATCCGAGGTAATGTAGAGATTTATTGGCGGTATTTTGTATCCTTCTTTTTCTAAAATTCTGATGCAGCCGCAGATATAACTGACAAATTTTTGCGGTATGGTATCGTCGTCTGAATAATTTATGAGTTCGTCATATTCTGCTGAATAAAAATGGTGTCGATCGTCGCTGCTGAAGCCGATTTGTACCGTTGTGCGCTGGGGAATCGCAGTTGGAAGTACAAATCCATCGTTGTAGTCTGTGTGTTCGCCTAGCAGGTTTACTCTGCCGGGGGCGCTGGCTGTGGTTTTGGGTAATGTACCAAATACTCGTTGGAATTTCATTTTTGGGGAAGTGGTAATTGGTTGTTGGTTATTGGTTATTGGTTATTTGTTATTGGTTATTTGGAAAAACAGCTACCCCTGTCTCCGTGACTTATGTGTTGTGCTGTTGGTAATGGGGAAGAAATAAATTTATTTTTTATCGTTTGTCCTTATTATAGTGCCCAAGTTTTTTGGTTAATTCAACCCCTGTTAACAAAAATAAACATCACCGTAGGTTGGGAAAAGATATGGAGCTGTGATAGAATGACAGGCTAAGATTTCTCCAAAAATTTAAAAAATGCGATCGACCAGACCCCGAAAACAGTTTGCTCAACATTGGCTCAAAAGCGAGAAAGCCTTAGATAAGATTGTGAAAGCGGCTTCTTTGGATGGCGATCGTGTCCTGGAAATTGGGCCGGGCACGGGGATTTTGACTCGACGCTTGCTGCCTGCGGCTGAGTCTGTTGTTGCTGTGGAGATCGATCGAGATTTGTGTCTCAAGCTAGCCAAACAACTCGGCAAAACCGACAATTTTTTACTGCTGCAAGGTGACATCCTGGAAATGGACTTAGAGGCTGAACTAACAGCCTTTCCCAAATTCCAAAATCCGAATAAAGTTGTTGCTAACATTCCCTATAATATCACCGGCCCGATCCTGCAAAAACTGCTGGGAACGATATCTGTTCCTGCCGCTAAACCCTTCGATGCGATCGTGCTCTTAGTGCAGAAAGAAGTGGCCCAAAGGCTTTACGCTAAACCTGGTTCGACAGCTTTTGGCGCTTTGTCGGTGCGGGTGCAGTATTTAGCAGAATGCGAGTTAATTTGCGATGTGCCCTCTAAAGACTTTTTTCCGCCACCAAAAGTCGATTCTGCCGTGGTGCGGCTGCTTCCCAGACAGATAGAAACTGCGGCGGTTAATCCGCGCTATTTGGAGAATTTAGTTAAGTTGGGATTTGGTAGCAAGCGCAAGATGCTGCGAAATAATTTAAAAGGAGCTGTGGATTTAGATAAACTCGTTCAATTGCTAGAAGAGTTACAGATAAATCCTCAATCTCGCGCTGAAGATTTAAGCGTGGCGCAATGGGTAAATTTGAGCAATAATATTATGTCCGATGTTTGAAATTAAGGATTTTGTTAGATACCAGACTTCTTTAAGAAGTCTGGTATCTGGGTATTCTGTTTTTGTTTAGGTGGGCTTACTTATCCGATGTCTAATGCCGCGTAACCGGGAATTCTTTCGGAATTTTAATTATAAATTCCGCACCTTTCCCCGGTGCAGAAATACACTACAATTCACCTTTATATATTACTGTGATAATATCATAGCTGATTGATAAACCCCTTCCAATCCTTGGTTTGTCTACGGGTTTAGTGGTAAAAAATGGATTAAATAACTGCTTCATCACCGATTCGGTTATTTCTGGCCCGTTGTTGCTAATTCGGATTTCTACCAGTTCATTGTCTAAAACTTGGGTAAAAATTTTGATAGTGGGTGGAGCATCTTGATTGGCTACAAGCGACGGCCTGCATCTGTCCTATTCTAAAGCATCAATCGCATTAGCAATGATATCTATAAATACTTGCTTTAGCTGTTGGGGGTGGCACTCGATCTTCTGCAAATTGCCATATTCTTTGATAATTTTAATGCTGCAAAAACCTGGCTTAGACTTCATTTGTTTTTGCAAAAGCATCAGTGTACTGTCAATTCCTTGGTGAATGTCGGCTAATTTAAATCCTGGTTTGTCAAAGAAAGAAAAAGTCCGCAGTGACTTGACAATATCAAGGAGGTCACCTGCTTGGTCTTTCATGGAAATTAATATTTGTGGCAGGTCTTCTCTGATAAAATCTAACTCTAGATAATCAATTTTTTCTTGAACAGTCCGTAGGGGATTGGGATACTGCTCTTGATAGATATCGAGAATTTCTAGCAAACTATGGGCATACTCGCTAATGACAGTAAGATTGCCGTAAACAAAGCAAATCGGATTCTTGATTTCATGAGCCACTCTCAGGGCTAATTCCCTTGAATCTGACATTGTTTCGCTCTGATTAAGCTTGGATTTATCCTGCTTCAATTCAGATAAGGCTTGATCGAGTTCTTGAGTTTTAAGTTTTAACTTTGCCGTGCGTTCCTCAACTATAATTTGTAGCTCGTTTTTAGCTTGTTTCAATGCTGTTTCTGCTAATTGGCGCTCGACAATTTCAGCTTCTAGGAGTCGATTTGCGGATTCTAACTGTGCAGGACTGGGAAGTGCTAGGGCTTGAGGCATTAAGTCTACCAAAAGTATAGCTGTAGCAAATGAAATCATGGCCGTAATTGCTTTTATTGTTCCTGAAACCCAATAGGTAGGATGCCAAAGCGTCCAGACTTCAAATATGTGAGTGATCCCGCACGCGACAATAAAGCCTCCGAACATCGCAAAGATCCAATCAAAGGGCAAATCTTCGCGTTTGGAAATAAAATAAACCAATGTAATCGAGATGGAAAAATACGCCAGTGCAATGATCGAATCTGAGGCAAGGTGAAGCCAGACTAACGGGGTATGCCAGAGGTAGCAGTGGTCGTGAGGAATAAATGGCCCGGAAGTAAAAAAACTTTTCCACATTTCCTGCATAATATTTCCTTTGAGTTGTGAGAAAATGGACTCTGACTGGTGTCAATTAATTTCAACCAGGGGTTTCTTTCACCTGCGGCTTAATCACCTATGCGTTCATATTCTCTGCTAGCTTCAGCAAAAATCAATCTGTATTTGGAAATCATAGGCGATCGCCCCGACGGATATCACGAACTGGCGATGGTACTTCAAAGCATAGATTTAGCCGATCGAATTGACTTGCGGGCGATCGGTACCGACACGATTCGCGTGCGCTGCGATCACCCACAAGTCCCTCCTGATAAGAATAACCTGGCTTACCGGGCGGCGGATTTGTTGGCGAAGCAATTCCCCGATGCTTTGGCGAAATACGGCGGAGTCGAGATTGCCATTCACAAGCAGATTCCGGTGGCGGCGGGGCTCGCAGGCGGTTCTGCCAATGCGGCCGCAGTTTTAGTCGGGATGGATTTGCTGTGGCAATTGGGACTTACTCAGTCGGAGTTGCAAGAGTTGGGGGGAACCTTGGGTTCGGATGTGCCTTTTTGCATTGCTGGAGGTACGGCTTTGGCAACCGGTCGCGGGGATAAACTGTCGCCGCTGCCTGATTTGGGGGGCTTTTCTGTGGTGTTGGCGAAGTACCGCAATCTCAGTATTTCTACTGCATGGGCGTATCAAACTTATCGGCAGCAGTTCAGTAGTTCCTATTGTGCAGCGGAAGATTTGGAGTGCCGCCGGGAACGGCTACATTCGGGCCCGATGGTGGGGGCGATCGCCCAAAAAGATCGATCGAAAATTGGTCAATTGCTGCACAACGATTTAGAAAAAGTTGCTTTGCCCGTTTACCCGCAGGTGTTGCAGTTGCGGGAGGCTTTTGAGTCGGCGGGGGTTTTGGGCACGATGATGTCGGGTTCCGGGCCGACGGTGTTTGCGCTGGCGGAGTCTCCTGAGCAGGCTCAGCAAGTTTTGGAACGGGTTAAAAGTGCGATCGCTTCTCCCGATTTGGATTTTTGGGTAGCACAGTTTAGCAATACTGGGATTCGGATTTTTTCGGAGGAAAATGATCTAAAAGCGCCGATTCCGAGGGTGTAACTCGAAGATGGTGCGATCGCGATCGCCCGTTAAACCTGTCTAACAGGCGAGGGTCAAGATGAATCTAACTTTTCGCAGAGTGTATGGAGATCGAAGAACTGATAAAATGTCATTCAACAGAGATTTTAGTTTTGGTGAATTAACCAAAAATCTAAAATCTAAAATCTAAAATCTAAAATCGCAATGACTGATTTAACTAATCCAAATTCTACTTCTAAACCTCTGAGTTCGGCTGGAGATGCAACCTCTGCATCTTCCACGTCGCCGACGGTTTTGCGGTGTCTGACTGGTTCGCTGATGGCGGGCGGGTTTGCAGCGGCTTTGTACGCGCTAACTTTGTCAATCGCCCAAACTTTTGCTAATAAACCGATTCATTCTGACAATGTTACTGCAATTAATATTGCGGCGGCTGTGCGAACTTTAGTAATGGGAATTGTGGCTTTGGGTGCGGGTGTTTTTGCTTTTGCATCTTTGGGTTTGATGCTGCTGGCTGTGCAACTTTTGATTCAAAAGTTGGTGAAAAAACCCACAGGTTGAAGTCTACAGGCTTAAACCATCTGGCTGCAAAAACTCTCCTTCGCGCAGGCGGACTGAATAGTAAGATAGAAGCAATGGAATTATTTACGATCGGACACTCCAATCTGAGTATTGAAGCGTTTATTTTGCTGCTGCAACAACACGGAATTACGGCGGTTGCGGACGTGCGATCGCATCCGTTTAGCCGCTATTTACCTCATTTTAATAAATCGGAAATTACAGCTTCTCTGTCACGGGCCGGTATTCAATATGTTTTTTTAGGCAAAGAGTTGGGCGCCAGACCCGAAGATTTAAGCTGTTACGATACTAGCGGTAAAGCGTTATACGATCGCATAGCAGCAACTCCTCTATTTTCCCAAGGAATTCAGCGCTTACTCAAAGGCGCAGCCAATTATAAAATCAGTTTAATGTGTGCGGAAAAAGACCCGATTACTTGTCATCGGACTATTTTAGTCTGCCACAAACTCAGAGAGTTTAATTTACAAATTAATCACATTCTGTCAGATGGCAATTTAGAATCGCACCAGCATTTAGAAGAAAGACTTTTGAGCAAGTTTAACAAAGGAAAAAAAAATTATGAGCCAATTCAGCTAAGCTTGTTTGAATTAGAGCCTCAAGTTAAACAGGAAATAGTTGATTTAACAGCCGCTTATGATCGTCACGGATTGGAAATCGCTTATGTCACAAAAGAAAGCAATTAATTCATTAATTAATTAATTTATAAAATATGTGGCTAGTGGCGGATTTTGCTAAGCGAAAATATTGACATTCCTGCACGCCAAACCTAATTTTGTAGGATGCCCATTGCGCCCCTTACTGCTATAAGTAGCGCCTCAAACCTTTTGAGCGTAAGTTCTGAGCAACTCTGGACATCCCATACATTTAGAAATTACGGTACAGCCTTCCGTACCCACCCTAATTTTTAGAAATTTTGTTCTAGTTTTAACGTTGTTCGTGCTATAATTCTGCGGGACTATAGCAGAAAGGGGTGCTTTTTGATGAAAGCAGAATTTTATTTTGACTGTCACAAATATATTTGTAGTTTAGTTCAAGTTGATTTTGTCAAAGAATTAAAAATAAAAAATCATCAAGGTTTTGTTTTGGCTGTTAAGCAAGGTGAAAAGATTGGACTTTTGGGAAAAAGTCGCCATAATGCTAAACAAGTTGATGTATCTAAGCCGCATTTTTATAATGTGGTTAAAGCGGCAATGAGCGCTTTGGAATTAGAAACTAGAAATGAGGTGATATTAGAGAGGAATCGCACGATTGCTGATGGTGAAGAAATGATTCAGCAGCAAAACCGAGAAATTCGTCTTTTGAATGAACAGCTTAGAATTCAAGGGAGTCAGATTGAGCAGTTGTCAAGGGAAAATCAGCAGTTAGTAATGCAGTTAGTAGAGAAGGAAATCAGAGAAACAGAAATTAGTCAAGAAATTGAGGAAGATTTAGTGGTGACGGGAATTGAGGATGGGATTGGAGAAGCTGAGATTAGTCAAGAAATCGATGAATTGCCGATTCAAGATTCTGGGTTAGGAGTGCAGTTAATTGAAAATCAGCAGGATTTAGAGGAGATTGAGAAAGAGGAAGCAATCAGCGGCGGCGATGTTGATCTTGTTGATTTAGAAATCTTAGAAGCAGTAGAAGAATATCCTGCAAAAGTGGAATTTCAAGGAGGCGAAACTGAGATTCAGCGAGTGCCAAAAAGAGCTTCACAGAGAAGGATGAGAAAGAAATAATGAGATTTTTTATTTAGATCGCGGCAAGGTGCGGTGTGCATCGCCCTACAAGAGGAAAATAATCTTTTATGCGTCGCGATGTTGTAAAATTTCTCTAATTCTTGTCCGAAATAGACGCACGGCTGATCTTTGTCCGATCGCCCTGCTTTGTTCCATAAATTCGGGTATTTCTGCGATCGGCAAAAATGGAAAAGCTAAACTTTGAGCAACTCGTTCGTATTGTCCCTCTACAAGTTGATATACTTCTAAGGTTGGCCGGCGGTATCTCCAAAGTTCGGGAACGCCAAGAGAAGCATAAATTGTGAATTTATTTAGAGAAGAATTGCTGTAGTCAGACTCTACTGCTAAGTCGGGCGCAGGATCGGTTTGCAAGTCAATGATTTTGCTTCTGACTAAAGCTTCATTCTGAATATAAAAACAGGTATCGGGTTCGATTGCGCGTTGCAACTCCTCCCTTTCAAGCAAGAGCGCGCCAAGTTCCATTGCCTCAATTTCTAGTTCGTCTGCTATGGCTGTCACGAAGTAGGACAACATGATTTTAGGCTGTTCGTGTTCTTGGTACGGCATTCGGATTTCTAACACTCCATTATCATAAGCAATTCTCCAAGCGCGATCGTCTCCAACATCAGCCAGCAACGCCTGAAAAGTTGGCCAGCTAACGCCTTTTAAAACAACCTTAGATTCGCGGATAATTTGCTCTGGGGCGGGAGCGGGCGGAGTTACTGTTTGCGCGTTCATCTTGCGATTCCTTTCGATTAGTTGGCTCGCCAAACTACAATGTGAAAAATATTATAACATTATTTCCTGGATAGATTCTCGGCTATCAGGTACTCCGGCACCCAAAACCTATCTACAGACATGAGAATAGCTACAGGGATACAAATATCAACATCCTCTCCCATCTCTTCCGTTGGTAGCAAACCAAATAATTCGTGAAATTCATTGACATCGGCTAAAATGTTATCAATATCCTCTACAAGTTCGTCGGGGTAAATGCAGTGGATTCCTCTTTCATCTTCATAATATGCCTCTTCTTCAGGTAAGAATTGCGATGGTTTGAGTTCGGCAATCAAATAGTCCAGTTTTTCAAACTCTGATTCCAAAATTATTGCCCCTACATCTTCGCCGGCTTGCTGTAAGATAATTCGATCGCCCTTTTGCATCACTCCTTTAATTATCTCGATCGCATTTGCGGAAAATTCCTCAACAGTTAAGCGAAAAAACCCCTCGCAGCCGATCGTTTTGCACCCACAGCCTCGCCCACAGCAGAATTTTGACAATGATCCAGGGCGATCGGTAAAATCACAGGTACGATCGAACTATTGTCAGCAGCATTAAATCCTTCAGTCATCAGCCGTTCCCCAACAGTCACATAACTGTTGAGAATATTGCACAATAGATAAAATTGTAAATATATAGCACCTACGTTTTTTTTAACCGCTGATGAATAGCAGATTCCTCGATCGACTCCACCACCCCTCGCGCCCCGTCATCGTCTTCGACGGCGCAATGGGAACCAACCTGCAAGTCCAAAACCTCACCGCAGAAGACTTTGGCGGCAAAGAATACGAAGGCTGCAACGAATATCTCGTCCACACCAAACCGGAAGCAGTCGCCATCGTGCACCGGGGATTCCTCGAAGCAGGCGCTGATGTCATAGAAACAGACACCTTTGGCGCGGCTTCCATCGTACTCGCCGAATACGATTTAGCAGACAAAGCATATTATCTCAACAAAACCGCGGCAGAACTCGCCAAGGGAATCGCGGCCGAATTTGACACGCCAGAAAAACCGAGATTTGTTGCAGGATCGATCGGGCCCGGCACCAAATTGCCAACATTAGGACACATCGATTTTGACACACTCACCGCCGCTTTTGCCGAACAAGCAGAAGGACTTTATGACGGCGGCGTTGACTTATTTATTGTCGAAACTTGTCAAGATGTGCTGCAAATTAAATCAGCATTAAATGCCATTGAAGAAGTATTTAAGAAAAAAGGTGCGCGAATTCCGTTAATGGTATCAGTCACAATGGAAGCCACCGGCACAATGTTAGTCGGTTCCGACATCAGCGCCGCCCTAGCCATTTTGCAGCCCTACCCGATCGACATTTTAGGCCTCAACTGCGCCACCGGGCCCGATCGCATGGCCGAACACGTCAAATACCTTTCCGAACATTCACCCTTCGTGGTTTCCTGCATTCCCAACGCTGGTTTACCCGAAAACATTGGCGGCCACGCGCACTACAAACTCACGCCAATCGAATTAAAAATGGCCTTGATGCGCTTTGTCGAAGACTTAGGCGTACAAGTCATCGGCGGCTGCTGCGGCACCCGCTACGATCACATCCGCGAACTATCAGAAATCGGCGCAACTCTGACACCAAAAATTCGCGAAATTACTTGGGAACCATCCGCATCCTCAATTTATAGTGCCCAACCCTATGAACAAGAAAACTCATTCTTAATTGTCGGCGAAAAACTCAACGCCAGCGGTTCCAAAAAATGCCGCGATTTGCTGAATGCCGAAGACTGGGACGGTTTAGTAGCAATGGCTAGGGAACAAGTGCGAGAAGGCGCGCACATTCTTGATGTCAACGTTGATTATGTCGGGCGCGACGGCGTGCGCGATATGAAAGAGTTAGTTTCCCGCGTTGTGACTAATGCAACTCTGCCTTTAATGTTGGATTCCACTGAGTGGGAAAAGATGGAAGCAGGCTTAAAAGTTGCGGGCGGCAAATGTTTGCTGAATTCCACTAACTACGAAGATGGAGAACCGCGTTTTTATCAAGTTTTAGAGTTGGCGAAAAAATATGGCGCGGGCATAGTTATCGGTACAATTGACGAAGATGGGATGGCCAGAACTGCTGACCAAAAATTTGCGATCGCCCAGCGTGCATATAACGCCGCCGTCGCCTACGGAATTCCCGCCGAGGAAATCTTTTTTGACACCCTAGCTTTGCCAATTTCTACCGGGATTGAAGAAGACCGAAAAAACGGCAAAGCTACCATCGAATCGATCCGCCGCATTCGCCAAGAATTGCCCGGATGTCACGTAATTTTGGGAGTTTCTAATATTTCCTTTGGCTTGAATCCGGCGGCGCGGCAAGTTTTGAATTCCATGTTTTTGCACGAAGCGATGCAGGCGGGGATGGATTCGGCAATTATCAGCGCTAATAAGATTTTGCCGATCGCCAAAATCGACCCCAAACACCAAGAAATCTGCCGTAAGCTGATCTACGACGAACGGGAGTTTGACGGCGATATTTGCGTTTATGACCCCTTGGGCGAGCTGACAACGGTGTTTGCGGGCAAAACTACCAAGCGCGATCGGACAGAAGACGCAAACCTCCCCGTAGAACAACGCCTCAAGCAGCACATCATCGACGGCGAACGCATTGGACTTGACATCCAACTTGCCAAAGCATTAGAAACCTATCCGCCGCTGCAAATTATCAATACCTTCTTGCTAGACGGTATGAAAGTAGTGGGAGAATTGTTCGGTTCGGGACAAATGCAACTGCCATTTGTATTGCAGTCAGCAGAAACAATGAAAGCGGCAGTTGCCTATTTAGAACCGTACATGGAAAAGTCCGAATCCGGGGACAATGCCAAAGGAACATTCATCATCGCTACTGTCAAAGGCGACGTTCACGACATCGGCAAAAACTTAGTTGATATTATCCTATCAAACAACGGCTACCGAGTGATTAACTTGGGAATTAAACAGCCGGTTGACAACATTATCGAAGCCTACGAAAAGCACAAAGCCGATTGTATTGCCATGAGTGGATTGCTGGTAAAATCCACCGCATTTATGAAGGAAAATCTGGAAGTATTCAACCAGAGAGGAATTACCGTTCCGGTGATTTTGGGCGGTGCAGCTTTGACTCCCAAGTTTGTCCATGAAGACTGCCAAAATACTTACAAAGGTAAAGTTGTTTACGGCAAAGATGCGTTTTCTGACTTGCACTTTATGGAGAAACTCATGCCAGCCAAATCGTCTGGTAACTGGGAAGATTTGCAAGGATTCTTGGATGAAGTAGGGCAAGAAAATAAGGCAGTGAAAGCAGCTAAAATTTCCGAAAAAACTGCTGTAGAAGATGCCGAAAAACCAGACATTCCGGTGGTGATTGATACCAGGCGTTCCGAAGCAGTTGCTGCAGATATCGATCGCCCGACTCCTCCTTTCTGGGGAACAAAACTATTCTCGCCCGAAGAAATACCCTTTGAAGAGATTTTCTGGCACTTAGATTTGCAAGCATTAGTGGCGGGACAGTGGCAGTTCCGCAAGCCAAAAGACCAATCGCGGGAAGAATACGATGCTTTCTTAGCGGAGAAAGTTTATCCGATATTGGCAGAATGGAAACACAAAATCATCACTGAAAAGTTACTGCATCCGCAAGCAATTTACGGATATTTTCCCTGTCAAGCTGAAGGCAATTCCCTGCATTTGTATCACCCGGAAATTATGAGTAACGGGCAAGATTTATCGACACCCGCAGCAACATTCACATTTCCCCGGCAAAAATCGGCGCGCCGGATGTGCATTGCCGATTTCTTTGCGCCGAAAGAATCGGGTAAAATCGATGTATTTCCGATGCAAGTAGCGACAGTGGGAGAAGTTGCTACAGAGTACGCGCAAAAGCTATTTGCTAACAATCAATATACTGACTATCTCTACTTTCATGGATTAGCGGTACAGACAGCGGAAGCAGTAGCAGAATGGACTCACGCGCGGATTCGCCGGGAATTGGGATTTGGTAGCGAGGAACCGGACAACATTCGGGATATGCTAGCGCAGAGATATCGCGGTTCGCGGTACAGTTTCGGCTATCCTGCTTGTCCGAATATGGCGGATCAGTACAAGCAACTGGAATTGCTAAAGTGCGATCGTATAAACTTGCACATGGATGAAAGCGAACAGCTTTATCCAGAACAATCTACTACGGCAATTATCACCTATCACCCAGCGGCTAAATACTTCACCGCTTAATTTGTAGGGTGCGTGCAGAGTACCATTAGTGTCAACTTCTATTCGTTCCCAGGCTCTGCCTGGTAACGCAGATCCGGAGGCTCTGCCTCCTCTGAAAAACCGAGAGGCAGAGCCTCAAGAAATGCGTTCCCAGGTTCTACCTGGGAACGAGAAAAATGCCTGATGTCCAATGCCCAATACCCTGTTTGGCCAATGCCCTGTTTGGCCAATGCCCAAACTCCATCTTACGAGTAATTCCGGGGAGTGCGCGCGCCGGCAGATGCTCCTACCATCGAAGCAACTAAACCCAATAGCGAGCCGAACAAAAACGACCAACCAGCTTTCGCAGCATTACCAGCAATATTGCGAGTATCCTGAGCAGATACGTTAGGTGCTCGGTTCGGCAAATCGACCCCGCCCTGCTGCGCTTGATTAATTGCTTCTCCCGCATTCGCAGCTATGACGCCAAAAGTACCGGCCACGCCATTTGCTAACAGCCAAGAACCAATTGTTAAGGTAGTTGCCCACAAAATTGCTCCGTTCAAAAGCGCTGTGTTGCGATTCATCGGGCCGCAAGCGCGAGCAGTTACCCAACCGCCAACGGCTAAGCTAATTAACAAACTGATAATTGACCAAATTCCGACGCCGGCACCCACGTCCCCTGAAATAGTGCGCGGAGCTCCTGAATTAGCGATGTTGCTCAACCCGATCGCAGCGCCCAATGCACTTAATACCAGTTGTGTGCCGATCGCAATTACCAAACCAGAAAAAATCGGGCCCCAACGTACTCGATCATGGTATTCCATCACTGAATTTACCACCACGGGTTCGGTACCAACGTTATCTACAGGTCTATTTACGTATGACATAGGTTTTTTTTTCCTCTGAGAGTTGCTTTAATTTTTAACAATCTTTCACCTAAGCATTGATTGTGGCTGAGATTGATAAAAACTATATCTGCCTGGGGAAATAACCAGTCTCTATGTCTGAAGAAAGAAACGAAAAAGTCATCAGCCCTCAGCCAGTCGCTATTAGCTAATGACTGATGACTGATCACTGATGACTCAGGACTATTTTATCCAGTTAGAAAAGTTCCCGGATGTATACAGGAAATGCGGACGTATACAGAAAATACAGCTTAACGCAATCTTACAGCCGTTCCAACGGCAGTAATCAGCAGCAAAGCCCCGCTCGAGTCTACATTAATCGTGCCGGTGTCAACTTCCACCCCGATTACGGCATTGGCGCCGAGGCGCTGGGCCCGTTTTTCCAGTTCCGCGAGGGCATCTCGCTGTCCTTTGAGAAACACTTCCTCGTAACTGCCGGTGCGCCCGCCGATGATGTCGCGAATGCCCGCGAAGAAATCTCGCAGGGCGTTGGTGCCGTAGACAACCTCAGCAGTTACTATTCCCAGGTAAGATTGAATTTCTGCTCCTTGGATGATATCAGTTGTTGTTACAATCATCAGTTGGCCTCAATCGCGAAAATTTTGAGTGGGTCTTGTTCTGTAGATTTACTACATCTCGCCGCTCAAAGATTCCTGGTAAACCATAAGTTGTCAGCTTGGCAAGCTGACAGCAACTCGCTCTTTCATTCCACACACTCTTGGAAACAAATGGCCGTGCACAAACAAAGTCTCTTGGTATTCAGTACGTTGCTAGTAGCAGGATTCGCTGTCGCAGCGCCGCAGATAGCGCTCTCAGCAGAAACATCGGTTCAAGTCAAGCCTCAAAATAATTCAAATTTAGATGCTCTGCTGCGACAAGGGCGCGAGTTGGTAGATTTAGGAGACTACAGTAAGGCGATCGACATTTATCAACAAGCAGCGCGTTTAGATGCCGAAAACCCGCGCATTTTTTCCGGTATTGGCTATTTAGAAGCGCGTCAGGGCAACTATCAGGCCTCAGTAGAATTTTACCAACAAGCGATCGATCTCGAACCCAAAAATGCTAACTTTCAATACGCCCTAGGATATGCTATGGCGAACCTGCAAAACTATCCCGCAGCAGCCTCCGCTTACCGTCGCGCCGCTCAGCTCGATCGCAAAAATGTCAACGCCCGCATCGGTCTGGGAGTGGTACTTTTTCAGCAACAAGATTACAGCGGTTCATTTAAAGCATATCAAGAGGCGATCGCCCTCGATCCGAAAAATTGGCAAGCTTATTCTTCAATGGGTTTAGTATTGATCCAGCAGGGAAATTTTGCCAGTGCTGTCACCGTGCTCGAACAAGCAGCAAAACTCGCTCCCAAACAAGCCAGCGTCCAGTTAAAATTAGGTAGTGCTTTGCTGCGGAACGGCAACACTTCCGAAGGGCTAGCAGCTTTTGAAGAAGCAGCCGAACTAGAGCCGCGGAATCCCGAAGTGCAAGTAGAAATCGCCGAACTTCTCAGATCTCAAAACGACTTAGACGGAGCCGTGGTAGCTTATAAGCGGGCTATTGACGTGCGCCCTAATTTAGTGGAAGCATACGTGGCGATCGGGGAAATTCAATTCCAAAAACAAGATTTTGCAGGAGCGATTATCACTTTTCGGCGAGCGATCCAGCTCGATCCAGACCGGGCAGAAGCTTATTACGATATGGGTAAAGCACTCAAAGCGCGCGATCGCACATCCGAAGCAATTCAAGCTTTCCAACAAGCCCTCGACACTTACCGCCAACAAGGGAACAATGATGGCGCACAAAAAGCCGAGGCGGCACTTAATGAACTGAAGTAATATTTCTCATTGTACTAATTGGGAATCGGCAATGGCGAATTAGTAACGGGGAATAGCTAATGGAGAATTGGTCATCAATTACATCCGTTTAAAAAATCCGTTGCCGAACTTCCCTCTCTCAATTAAATCCGTTAAAAAGATTTTTACCTAACAGCTTTATTGTGATATAATGCTGGGGCGAATTGGCAGTAACGATCGCTCGGTAAATTCAAGAGGAAATAAGGGCGATCGCACAGCACCCGGTAAAAACTCCATCTTTTGTAAGATGCTAATACTGCTTCATGAAGATGAATCTATTTCTATTGATAGAGCCGACCAACTTGTTAACATTTGTAAAATAAGCAAAATATCCTATCCCCAGAGCTTCATCTATGCAAACGTATGATGTGATTATCATAGGAGCCGGTCACAACGGACTGGTCTGTGCGTCTTATCTCCTCAAAGCGGGATATACCGTGCTGTTGTTAGAAAAACGTTCGGTTCCCGGCGGCGCGGCGACTACCGAAGCAGCGATTCCCGAATTACCCGATTTTAAATTCAATTTGTGCGCGATCGACCACGAATTTATCCATTTAGGGCCCGTCGTAGAAGAATTAGAACTGGAAAAATACGGCTTAGAATATCTTTACTGCGATCCAGTCGTTTTTTGTCCGCATCCAGACGGCAAATATTTCTTAGCACACACTTCAGTCGAAAAAACTTGTGCAGAAATTGCCCGCTACAACGAGCGCGACGCTAAAAAATATGCCGAATATACAGACTTTTGGCAGCGCGCTTTAGGTGCAATGATTCCGATGTTTAACGCGCCACCAAAATCTATTATAGATATTGCTGGCAACTACGATATTGCCAAACTCAAAGACTTATTTTCAGTCATCGGTTCCCCAGACAAAACGCTGGACTTTATTCGCACCATGCTCACTAGCGCTGAGGACATTCTCAACGAGTGGTTTGATGAGGAATTTCTGAAAGCACCTTTGGCAAGACTGGCCGCAGAGTTGGGCGCGCCTCCTTCGCAAAAAACCATTGCTGTAGGCGCAATTATGATGGCAATGCGCCACAATCCCGGCATGGCTAGGCCTCGCGGAGGAACTGGTGCATTGGTGCAAGCGCTGGTCAATTTAGTGACAACCTATGCGGGTGTTATACTTACCGACCAGCACGTCGAGAAAATATTAGTTGATAGCGGCCGTGCTGTCGGTGTTCGAGTTGCAGGCGGCACAGAATATCGAGCTACCAAAGGTGTCATTTCTAATATTGATGCGAAGCGCTTGTTTCTGCACTTAGTGGATGACAGCGATGTCGATGCTGCCGATCCAAACTTGCGGGAAAGATTGGAGCGCAAAATTGTTAACAACAACGAGACTATTCTCAAAATAGACTTAGCTCTCAATGAAGCGCCTAGATTCGATCGCTGGAATCATCGAGACGAGTATTTGATCGGTTCTGTGTTGATTGCCGACTCGGTGAAACACGTTGAAATTGCCCACAGCGAGCCTTCAATCGGCCGAATTCCCGATTCCGATCCGTCGATGTATGTGGTGTTTCCGACGGTACTAGACCCGTCGATGGCTCCCCCCGGACACCATACGGCTTGGATTGAGTTTTTTGCTCCTTACCAGATCGAAAATGCTGAAGGAACCGGCCAGCACGGTACGGGTTGGACGGATGAATTGAAGAACAAAGTTGCCGATCGCTGCATTGATAAATTAGCAGAATACGCGCCCAATATCAAGAATTCAATAATCGGCCGCCGCGTGGAAAGTCCAGCAGAATTGGGAGAGCGTTTGGGGGCTTTGAAGGGGAATTATTACCACGTTGATATGACGCTGGATCAGATGATATTTTTCCGTCCTTTACCGGAGTTGGCGAATTACAAAACGCCGATCGACGGTTTGTTCCTCACTGGTGCGGGTACGCACCCAGGCGGCTCGATTTCGGGGATGCCCGGACGCAATACGGCTCGCGTTTTCATGCACTCGCAGCAGCCGATCGCGCAAATTTTGAGCGATGCGGCTAGTTCTCTGAAATCGACGGCTAAGTCGGTATTTCGAGGGAATGAGAAGTAAGGTTTTTTGAACCGCAGATAAACGCAGACGAACGCAGATGAATCACATCTGCGTTTATTTATGAAATCTGCGGTTTTTGCTCTAGCCTTGATTTTGGCGATCGCCCAACTCCAATCTCTTCTTGTGCTATATTTTGTAGATAATTCAATAGGAGAACGCCTGTTATGACAAATAGTACCGTCAAACATAAAGTCCTAAAGGCGATCGAGGAAATGCCACAAGACGTTACTTTTTCAGACGTGATGGAGCGCCTTTACTTCCTCTACAAGATTGACATAGGCTTGAAGCAAGTCGAGGCTGGTGATACTATGTCCCACGAACAAGCTAAAAAGCAGATCAAGACATGGCACAAATAAGGTGGACTTCTCAGGCGCTAGCCGATCTTGAAGCGATCGGTGATTTTATTGCGCGAGATGCGCCCAATTTCGCTGAGGTATTTGTGGATCGGATATTTGGGGCAGTAGAGCGTTTAGAGGCTTTTCCGCGATCGGGGCGTCCAGTGCCGGAGTTCGGTGAAGAAAATCTTAGAGAGATCATCTTTGGCAGTTACCGCATTGTATATTTGTTAAACAGCGATGAGGTAAGCATTTTAACGGTTTTCCATTCAGCGAGGCAGCTAAGACCTTCTGACTTGCCCGATTCTAGCGAATAAAAGCGATCGCTACCTAATATTGCATTAGCCCCAAAAATTTAAGCCATCATGTCAATCGCTAATTCTCTGAAATCGACGGCTAAGTAGGTATTTTAGGGTAATTAGAAGCGAAGAGGGCGGGCAATACCCGTCCTGATTAATTGACTGCTTCTGGTACGCTTAGTTGGAAAATAGAGTAATTTTATTTATAATTAAAAGAAACCATGATTGAACACAGAGTTAAATATACTCTTGAAATGGATGGAAATTTCATTATTATTGAAAATGTGCCAGCCCGATTGTGTGTAGAAACAGGAGAGCGTTTTTTCTCACCAGAAACAGTAGAGCGACTACAGCAAATCATCTGGAAAGGAAAACAGCCTAGTCGCACGCTGGAAGTTCCTGTTTATGAGTTTGTATAGTTAGCGAATCAAAACGCGACATTACTAAGATGGAGAACATCTATAGGAAGAGAAACGCAGATATGATCTATCTGCGTTTATTTCTGTTAATGTATTCATTCTGGCAGTATTTCTTCAGCTTGATGCCGCATCAAAGGAAATCGCTGGGCGATCGCACTCAATACTTTATCTAACTCAGGGGCATCTTTGGCAAGATTTGGCTGCGGCTCCCGTTCCTTCAAATCTGTTAAAATATTAAGGACTATCATTACTAGAAGTTCATCAGCATTATCCAACAAACTTAATAGTAGACTCAAGTCTTCTTTCGCGCCCAACCAATACTTCGCCGCCAGCAATTCAGCTTTTACTGATAAAGGAAGCTCCAATTTTAGATACTTTTCCAGTTTGGGCAATAGCTGCGATGTGCCTAAAATCCCTATCGAGTTAGCAGCATAGCCTCTAACTGCTCGATCTTCATCTACATCAAGCAGTGAAAGCTCAAGAGTTTTTATTGCTTCAGGGTCTTCCAAATATCCAAGAGCTTCTGCTGCTGATGCGCGCACCAGTGCTGAAGGGTCATTTCTTAAGATATGCTCTATTGGTGCGATCGCAGGAGTATAACCCAGTTCGCCCAGCGCCTCAACTGTTTCAGACCTCACCAGTTCTTCTGGATCTTTTAGCAGAGGCATTAATGCAGGGCCCACTGTCTCTACTTCTTTTATTCCCAAATAACCTAACGCATATACAGCATTGGAACGAATACTTACCTCGGTTGAATTCAACAATTTGAGTATTTTTGGTACAGCTTCATACACTCGGGCATCAACTAAATCTATAATTGCTTCAGCTTGCCTAGATTGGTTGTCTGAATCACAATTATCTAGCAGGATTTCTACTGTTTGTTTATTCATAGTTGTATTATTGCTAGAGCGCTCGCGCTAATTTTTTAAAATGTCGCCGATCCGAGTTTACCTTTTCTTTCTGCCTCCACTATGTCGGCTGTGTTTGCACCCGCAAGCTTTTTGAGTCCGGTATATTCTCACCTGTTTGGCAGTATCTTCCTTTCGTTTAGCATCCTCTAGGATAATTTTCAACGCTTCGCATTTGTCCTCTGTTAAACTTTCTCTCATTAACTGATACATTTCTTGTAATATACCCGTATCAGCCACGTTACCTTCAGAAGTCATGTTTCTTTTGTGCCATAGTGTTTAAATCCTAATAATTTTAAGGTAAAATATCGATCGCCCTTCAAAACCTCTGCCAAATTAGGGCGATCGGCTAACTTGGATTTTAGCACAACAGGCAAGTGCCTAATCTTTCACAACTCACTCGGCTAACATTGGATGGTAAAAATCGCACGCCTTCAACCGCTGTCAAACCAAAGGCTTGTTTGACTTGAACAATACCGATCAATTCACTGTAAGACATGGTTGTTTCGGAGAGTTGCTTTGCTCCGATTCGCCGGCGGATACCCGCAATATCACCCATGACCTCTAACATTATCACAAATTCATCCTTTGTGCAGATGGAATTTATGCCTGAAAATAGAGAAACTTATATTAGCGTTACCCTATTTTGAGCGATGACAAACCGAGTGTTGATAGTCGGCGGCCGGGGACGAATTGGCAACAGCGTTGCTCAAGACCTTGTTACCTACACCGACGCAGAAGTTACTATTACCGGACGCGACCCCAATGGCTCTCTTCCACCAGAGTTGCCGCCGGATCGATCGCGCTATCTAGCGTTAGACTTAGCAAACAGTGCGGGCTTGACCCAAGCAATTGCAGCCTCTAACCTGGTCGTTCACTGTGCCGGGCCTTTTCACTACCGAGACGCCGGCGTATTGAAAACTTGCATAGAAGCAGGTGTTAATTATGCTGATGTCAGCGACAGCCGCAGTTTTACTCGCAGAGCTTTAGAATTGCGCGAAACAGCTAAAAATGCTGGAATTACTGCGATTATCAATACAGGGATTTTCCCTGGAATTTCTAACAGCATGGTGCGCCGGGATGTCGAGCAATTAGATGCAGCAGAACACATCCATTTGAGTTACGTTGTCGGCGGTTCTGGCGGTGCTGGAGTCACGGTGATGCGGACTACTTTCTTAGGTTTGCAAACTCCTTTTGAGGTTTTGATTGATGGCAAAATGCAGCAGATTAAACCCTATACCGATCGCGAAACGATAGAATTTCCCCCACCCTACGGCAAAACAGGCGTTTACTGGTTCGATATGCCGGAAGCAATTACTTTGCCCGAAACTTTCCCAGTAAAAACAGTTGTTACTAAATTCGGCACGTCTCCAGACCTTTACAATCACCTGACTTGGTTTGTTGCCAAATACTGGCCCGATAGCTGGCTGAAAAATCCTTCGGTGATTGAGTTTTTGTCCTATGTCAGCTACGGGATGACTGCTGTTAGCAATAATTTTAGCGGTGTGGGTGTAGCTGTGCGATCGCAAGTGACCGGTCTCAAAAACGGCAAACCGACTAAAGTTTGCTCGACAGCGGTACACTCAAATGCTGCCGCCGCTACTGGCATAGGGACTGGCAGCATCGCTCAATTGATGTTAGAAGGTAAACTGGAAAAACCGGGCGTTTGGTCGGTAGAACAAGCTCTTTCTACTGAGCTATTTGAACGAGCCATGCAGAACAGAAACCTAGACATAGAGCAGGTTGTTTTGTAGTTACTTAGGTTATTTATAGCAATTTAAAATGTTGGGTAATGGGATTTTTTCCCGAACTGCTAAGACGCGAAAGACGCGCCGAAAGAGAAGAGTCAGGGGCTTCGTAATTGATGGGAAAACCCCGAGATAGGGTTCCTCGCAGGAATTGCGATCGCCCCTCATAGGAGATGAGTTCCGCTTGTCTAACTAATCTATCTTTTGGTAGAAGTAATAGTAACAAGCAGGCGCTTAAGATATGGGAGGTCGCGGGAAACATCCCTTTTGGCTCGCTCTAGATGCGGTAGCTGCGACAAAGATTGCGCTTGAAACAAGGTTGTCAATGTGCGATCGCAGTGAAGGGGTGACAAACACCATAATTTTTGCGGAAAAATACCAGGAGAAGTTGATATGAAGCGGGTTTTAAAAGCTCTAGGACAAACATTGAGCCAAAGCATTTTGCTGGTCTGTACCCTGGCTTTCATTGGTCTGCTAAGTCTAGCGGTAGTACCCAGTCAAGCTGCTTACGCAGGTCAAGACAGGAGTCAGGCGCAGCCAGAAGCTAAAATTACTGACCCCGCAGAAAGTTTCGAGGATCTCAATCCCCAAGCAGCTTACGAAGAAATAGTCAAAACCTCTCAAAATCCTGCAAAGGTTGAGAAAGCTTACGACGAAAGCTTAAAGGAGTACAAGGGAGAACACCCGCAAGAAGGCATAGTTCAAAAAGCTGAAGATTTGATCGAAAAGGTCACGGGCAACTAATAAATCAAGAGATTTATATCTAACTAAAGTTGCTGGTAAATACACAGCTTCAGTGAGTACACAATTGAGCCGAGATCAGAACTCACTTGAACATAATGATCTAGGGTGCGCCTCGGCGCACCTTATCGCTTGAGAGTAGCGTGTAAAACTACTTTGTGAGTGGAGAAGGATTTTCTCATTTCCCTCGTTTTTAAGCTAGCAGCTTCATCCTTAAGGCAGATGAATAGATATGAATTTAAAAGGTAAATTTAATAAGAGTTACAGTTAGATAAAAGGAAAAAAATATCATGAGCGATGACAAAAAAACGGTACATGAACCAGATGCTAACCTCGACCCGCTGTCGGGGGAAACAGGGGCTCATCCAGTGGGAACGGGTATTGGTGCGGCGAGTGCGGGTGCTGCGGGTGCTGCGATCGGCGGTGCGATCGGCGGGCCTGTAGGAGCAGTTGTCGGCGCAGTTGTGGGTGCGTTTGGCGGCGGTTTGGCAGGCAAAGGTGTGGCCGAGGCGATCGACCCTACGGTAGAAGATGCTTACTGGCAAAGCAACTACAGTTCCCGTCCTTACGCGGATACGAGCGCAACTTACGACGACTATCAGCCTGCATACCGCACCGGTTATGAGGGCTACAGCCGCTATAACGGTACTGGTAAGAGCTTCAACGAGCTCGAAGACGATTTGCAGCGCGACTACGAAACAAATCGCGGTAAATCTAATGTGACTTGGGAAAAAGCGAAGCCCGCCACGCGCGACGCTTGGGATCGGGTGGAACGCGCTGTTCCTGGTGACATTGACAAAGACGGCCGCTAAGGGCTTACGCCAAGTATTTCTCAGTCTTGGACGCACACAAACTCAAGCGTTCCGGTTATTTTTAGCCGGGTACCGGAATGGAGAGAAGTGTTTGATCAAAAAAAACCCGGCTGCTGCGTCTTGGACTGTTGTTGATAGGTGGCACAGTTTTTAACGCGAGTTTAGCGAAGTTTTTGGGGATTTTCAGCCCCTCTCTACATCGGAGAGGGTATTTTTATGCTCCCTTGAAATCGCATTTTTCAGCACGATTTTTATTTTACAGGACTGTTCGCTGTGAGAACTCGCTAGAGACGTATCATTACTCACAAGTTAAGCTAAAAACACTATTGTCAATGAGTAATTTTACTCATTTTTTACCTGTTTACCCAATTAA
>ENA-ORBV01002999-ORBV01002999.1-microbial-mat-metagenome-genome-assembly--contig:-NODE-2999-length-34572-cov-4.694941_pt1 | contig 34572 bp, 33 predicted proteins | sample MGYA00237777_ERZ505514 | MGnify/ENA primary metagenome ERZ505514 (study PRJEB26160, sample SAMN06269048) | microbial mat metagenome | isolation source: Oligotrophic lake microbial mat | place... | reverse complement strand
ACTGCGCGCGCCCGGCGAGAAGCTCGCTCAACTCCGCAACCACCGGCGCCTTCACGCTGCCCACATCGGTCACCACCGTTCGCGGCGAAAGGAGCGGCGCGATCTGCGCAGCCAGCGCGCCCATGACACCAATCGGCACACACAGCACGACGAGATCCGCGCCTTCCAAAACGACCGCCAGCTCCGTGGACGCCACATCGACCAACGCGCGCGCCTTCATCTGCGCGACAGCTTCTTCACGACGCGCCCAAGCCGCCACGTGGAAGCCGCCGGCGCGGCGAGCCGCCAGCGCGATCGAGCCGCCGAGCAGGCCGGGACCGAGAATCGCGAGTCGAATCATGGGCGGGAAAAAAAGCCCGGCCCGCAGGCGCGGAGGCTTGCGGGCCGGGCTGAAATTTCAGCTATATTCGCGCGTTACGGAACGAGGAAGCTTTTCCCCGAATAAGGATCCTTCACCTCGGTGCCGGGCGGGAAGCCACGCACGTCGATGTAGCCCTTGTATTGATCGTACGGGCTGAGCACGAATCCGGGTTTGCCGGGGACCGGCTTGGCGTAAGGGATTTCGCCCACTTTCACCGGCTGATCTGGCACCGCGGGCGGTGGCTTGTTCTCGGTGGTCGGCGGCGTGTTCGACGTCGGAGGCGGCTGCTGCTCGGGCGGAACATCAGTCGGGGGCGCCGTATCTGTGGGAGGAGGCGGATGGAAACCCGACTTCTTGGTGGACTTCCGTGGAGGCTCGTCCACGCAGGCGGCGAGGAGCGCGGTCATCAGGGCGAAAGCTGCGGGAACGAAGAATCTCTTCATATGATGTGGTGGCTATAAACGAACGCGCGCGAGGGTGACAATGGAAATTTGGCTGGTTTTACCGACCGAGGAAACGCCTCAACTCGCCTTGAGGACGCGCAATTCGCTGCGCAGTTGCTCCTCGAGCGCAGCGACCATTTCCGCAGGGGCCTCCAGGGGCGCCATGATCCCGGCACCGGAGATCACTGTCAGGGTGGAAGTCGGTAGCGTCTTTTGCAGCCGCAACGCAGGTGACTCGGTGGCGGGCGAGGTCTCCTCGCCCCAGAGCAGTGCCACGGGCTGGGGCAGACTGCCAAGGCGCGCCTCAAGATCGAAATTCATGGTTCCGCCGAGCCAGGAAAGCGCGGCGTGCTCGGCCGAAGGCTGCTGAGCGCAGGTCGTGAAGACGTCGATCATTTCGTCGCTCACGAGTTCCTGTTGAAGGAAGGCGAACTTGCGGAGCCACGCCGCCATCGATGATCTGGTCGCGAGGTGATTGCGGTAAATGAATCGGGCGAGCAACGGCGAGCGATAGAGCAACCGCGACAAAAACGTCGGCGTATGCCGGCCCAATTCGCCGCCACCGGTCGGCATGTGGAGAATGAGTCGGGAGACGAGTTCGGGATGTTGCGCGGCGAGATGCACGGCGAATCCTGCCGAAAGTCCACTCCCGACGAGAATCGGCGACTGCTCCCAACTCAGGGCCCGCAGGAACTCCGCGAGCATGCGCACATAATCGGCCGCGGAAAACTTCCCCGCCGGTCGCGCCGATTCTCCGAAGCCGACGAGATCGAGCGCCAGGACGCGATAGCCGTTCGCAAAATGCGGATAGACCTTCGACCACTCGTAAGATGACGCGCCGAGGCCGACGTTATGCAGGAAGACGAGCGGTTGGCCGCTGCCGGATTCGTGATACACGACCTGCCCGAGACTGGTGTGCAGGACCTTCGTCGCGAAAACCGCCGGCGAAATCGTATCGGGCACGCGGCGCTTGGTGGGTGGGCGCAGCGCATATTTCAAAGCCACGACGATCGCGCCGAGGATGCCGGCGCCGACACCCACACGCCAGGCGTGTTTGGGTTTGAGTTGGAGCTTTTTGGAATCCACGGGCAATCGCTTTAGGGTTAGTCGTTAATACCCCAAACACGGTCGTGTCCTTCGACTATTTCTGCGGTCAGAATTTCAACCGCACCACACCACTCCCCTTTTCGATCTGTCCGATCACGCGGCCTTTGGTGAATTTCAGCGCCTTCTCGCGGTCGGCCGCGGACACGACCACGGTCATGCCGATGCCCATATTGAAGACCTGATACATTTCCGTCGGGTCCACTTTTCCGCCTTCGCGGATGTGCTGGTAAATCGCCGGCACTTTCCACGACTTCGTGTCGATCACAGCATCGGCCGTCTTGGGCAGAACGCGCGGGAGATTGTCGATCAAGCCGCCACCGGTGATGTGCGCGAGGCCCTTGACCATGCCGGCCGGGAGCTTCGCGAGCAGCGGTTGGTAGTTCTTGTGCACGCGCAGCAGCTCGTCACCGAGCGTCTTCGCGACGCCGGGAAGCTTGCTAGTGAGCGTGAGCCCCATTTGGTCAAAGAGGACTTTGCGCGCGAGCGAGTAGCCGTTGGTGTGCAGGCCGTTCGCGGCGAGGCCGATGATCACGTCGCCGACTTTGATCTTGGAACCGTCGAGCGCTTTCGCCCGATCGACGACACCGACGATCGTGCCCGCGAGGTCATACTCGCCCTTTTGATACATGCCCGGCATCTGCGCCGTCTCGCCACCGATGAGCGCGCAACCGGCTTCCTTGCAGGCTTTGGCGAAGCCCTTGATGAGTTGCTTGAAGACAGGCGGGTCGAGCCGCTCGCCGCCGATGTAATCGAGAAAGAAGAGCGGGCGCGCGCCGACGACGGCGATGTCGTTCACACAATGATTTACGAGGCACTGGCCGACGGTGTCGTGTTTGTTCGCGGCAAAGGCGAGCTTCAGCTTCGTGCCCACGCCATCGACGCTCGAGACGAGCACCGGGTCTTTCATGCCTTTGAAGTTCGCGCGGAAAAGCCCGCCGAATCCACCGATCTTGCCGAGCACTTCGGGACCGTGCGTGCCCTTCACGAGCGCGTGGATGCCGCTCTTTACCCGGTTTCCGAGATCAACGTCCACGCCGGCTGCGGCGTAAGCTTTCTTGCTGCCTTTCATAGGTCTGAGCGATTGGGGTCGAATAATTCCGGGTGGTCGTCGCCGGCGAGGAGGTCACCACGATTCGCGCGGCGTTCCATGATGAACTTGTCGAGCTTCGGATCTACCGGCACGGGGTATTTGCCATTGAAACAGGCGAGGCAAAACTGGTTCTCGTCCTGCCCCGTGGCGCGGACCATCCCAGGCACATCGAGGTAGCCGATGGAATCCGCCCCGAGGTAGTCGCGGATTTCATCCAGCGTGTGCTGGTTGGCGATGAGCTTTTCCGGATCGGGAAAATCGATGCCGTAGTGGCAGGCGTTTTTGTGCGGCGGACAGGAAATGCGCATGTGGACTTCCTTGGCGCCGGCCTCGCGGAGATTGACCACGCGCGCCCGCGCCGTGGTGCCACGCACGATGGAGTCATCGACGACGACCACGCGCTTATCATGCACCGCTTCCTTGATGAGGTTCAGCTTCACCCGCACGTTGAAGTCGCGGATGAGTTGCGTCGGCTGGAGGAAGGTGCGGCCGATGTAGTGATTGCGGACGAAGGCGTGGTTGTAGGGAATGTTCAGTTCCTCGGCGAAACCGAGCGCCGCGTAGTTGCCCGAGTCCGGCACCGGCACGACGAGATCGGCCGCGACCGGATGAAGGCGCGCCAGTTCCCGCCCCATCTCGGTGCGCACGCGTGCCACGTTGATGTCATTGATGAGCGAATCCGGGCGCGCGAAGTAGACGTACTCGAACATGCAGAACGCGCGGCGCTCCGTCTTGAACGGGAACTCCGAGCGGATGCCGTTTTCATCGATGATCACGACTTCGCCCGGCTCGATCTCGCGGACGAATTCCGCATGAATGAGATCGAACGCGCAGGTCTCGCTGGAGAGCACCCAAGCGCCTTCGAGCTTGCCGAGTGAAAGTGGCCGGAAGCCAAACGGATCGCGCACGCCGATGATCTGGTGCTCGCTCATCATGACGAGCGAAAACGCGCCCTGAATGCGGCGCAGGCCGGAGAGGACGCTGCTGCCGTTTTCACTCGGCTGAGCGAGCAGGTGCAGGATGATCTCGCTATCCACTGTCGTCTGGAAAATGGAACCGCGGCGTTCGAGTTCATCGCGCAGCACGGCGGCGTTCACGAGGTTGCCGTTGTGGCCGATCGCAATCTGCCCGCGGCCGGTGCTGAACATGAGCGGCTGCGCATTGAGCAGCGTGGAAGAACCGGTCGTCGAATAGCGCACGTGGCCGATGGCGCGCGTGCCTTTCAAGCGCTCCAAATCGGTGGCCGAAAAGACCTGCGAGACGAGGCCCATGGCGACGTGCCGCTGGAACGGCGTGTTGGGACCGGTGGCGGTGACGATGCCCGCGCTTTCCTGTCCACGATGCTGCAGTGCGAAGAGGCCGTAGTAGGTCAATACGGCGGCATTCGGATGTCCAAAAACGGCGAATACGCCGCACTCATGAGTGGGTTTGTGGTGCTTCACGCGGGTCGGGCGAGTGGCGAGACTAGCGGGCATGAAGAGCGGGTCAAGCGGTGTGCTCCAAAATCCCCAAACGATTCGTCGCGCGACCAAAATTTTGGCTGGAAGGACATCGTCATTTGAGTTCCGAAGCCCACACCGTGCCGGTGTATTTGCCCTGCGAATAGCTGACCTTCACGCGATCGCCGACTTTCGCTTTTTCCCACTCCGGCAGGTCCACGGGAACCCGGATAATCCGGACACCGTCTCGCATCCGCACTTTCAGGATCCATTGCTTTTGGACAAGTTCGCGCCCCTCCCCGCCAGCGGCGCTGGAGTATGTCGCGGGAATGTAATCTTTCTCGAACACCACGGCTTCGCCGCCCTTTTTCACGCAAGCCGCGAGACTCAGGGCCGCGACGAGCGCGACAAGCGTGGAGCGAAACACCGACACCGCGGCACGCACCTAGGCGTGCATCGCGTGGGCGATGCTGTCGTACCAAGCGGACTTCAGCTCGGAGAGCGGCCAGGCGAGGGTTTCGCCACCAACCGTGATCTTTAGCAAGTCGCCGCCGACAGCGCCGATTTTCTTCGCTACGATGCCGCGGAGTTCGAGGAGCATGAGCACGGTCGCAACATCCGTCGGTTTCACGCTGATGACGACGCGGCCCTGCGTTTCGTTGAAGAGCAATTGATCGAGGCGCAGACCGGTGTCGCCGAGTTCGATCACGGCACCGAGTGGCTGCGCGGGCGGGTTCGGATGCGTGAGGCTGCTCTCGGCGAGCGCGACGGCGAGGCCACCTTCGCTGAGATCGTGCGCGCTCTTGATGAGGCGCGACTTGATCAAGGCGCGCAGACCATCGTGCATCGCGCGCTCTTTCGCGAAATCGAGCGCGGGCACCGGGCCGACTTTCTGGCCGTGAACGACGGTGAGGAAATGCGAGGCGCCGAGTTCGTCGCCGAAGCCGCCGATGAGCAGGATGGCATCGCCGGGCGCCTTGAAATATGAGGTCGTGACGTGCTTCTCCTCCTCGATGAGACCGACCATGCCGACCGTCGGCGTCGGGTCGATCGCGCCCGCGGGGCTTTGGTTGTAAAGGCTCACGTTGCCGCCGGTGACTGGCGTATCGAAGGCGTTGCAGCCCTCGGCGAGACCTTCCACGCACTCCCGAAGCTGCCAGAAGTTTTCCGGGTTGTGCGGGTTGCCGAAGTTGAGGTTGTCGGTGACGGCGACCGGCGTGGCGCCGCTGCAGGCGAGGTTGCGCGCGGCCTCGGCGATGGCGATACGCGCGCCCTGGCGCGGATCGAGCGAGCAGTAGAGCGCGTTGCAATCGCTGGTCGCGGCGAGGATTTTGTTCGCCTCGCGGACGAGAAAGACCGCGGCGTCGGAGCCGGGGAGCGTCATCGTGCCGGCGCGGACGGTGTGATCGTACTGGCGATAGACCCAGTTTTTCGAAGCGATGCTCGGGTGCGAGAGGAGCGCGAGCAGCGCGGCGTGATTGTCGGTCGCGGGAAGTTTCGCGAGATCGAGTTGCGGAGGCGTCGGCTTGGCCTTGGCTTCGCGGGAGTAGAGCGGCGCTTCATCGGCGAGCTGGCGCGCGGGGATTTCGACAACGATTTTGCCGTGGTCGCGCACGCGCATCATGCCGTCGTCATTGACCACGCCGACTTCGGCGTAAGGCAGGTCCCACTTCTCGAAGATATCCACGACCGTCTGCTCGTGGCCTTTCTTCACGATGATGAGCATGCGCTCCTGCGACTCGCTGAGCATTGTCTCGTAAGGCGTCATGCCCGTCTCGCGCTGCGGGACTTTGGCAAGGTCGATCTCCACGCCGGTGCCGCCGCGGCTCGCGGTTTCGCAAGTCGAGCACGTGAGGCCCGCCGCGCCCATGTCCTGAATGCCGGCAACCGCATCGGTGGCGAGCAATTCGAGGCAGGCTTCGAGCAGGAGCTTTTCGCGGAAAGGATCGCCGACCTGCACGGCCGGGCGGTCTTCCTTGGATTCCTCGGTGAGGTCACGCGAGGCGAAAGCCGCGCCCGCGAGACCATCGCGACCGGTTTCCGCGCCGACGTAAAAGACCGGGTTGCCCACGCCCTTCGCCGCGCCGCGCGCGATTTGCTCGTGCTTGAGGATGCCGAGGTTGAAGACGTTGACCAGCGGGTTGCCGTTGTAGCTTTCGTCGAAATAGACCTCGCCGCCGATCGTGGGGATGCCGATGCAATTGCCGTAGTGCGAGATGCCCGCGACGACGCCCGCAAACAATCTTCGATTGGTCTTCACGCTCGCACCGTCACCGGTGATCGGGCCGAAGCGTAGCGAGTTCAGCGAGAAGACCGGACGCGCGCCCATCGTGAAGATGTCGCGGATGATGCCGCCGACGCCCGTGGCCGCGCCTTGGAACGGCTCCACCGCGCTCGGGTGATTGTGCGACTCCATCTTGAACGCGATGGCCCAGCCGTCGCCGATGTCGATGACGCCCGCGTTTTCCTCGCCGGCCTTGACGAGCACGCGCTCGCCGGTCGTGGGAAATTTCCGCAGCTCGTTTTTGGAGTTCTTATACGAGCAGTGCTCGCTCCACATGACGGAGAAGATGCCGAGTTCGGTGAAGTTCGGCTCGCGCTTGAGGATCGTTTTGATGCGCTCGTATTCGTCCGGCGTGAGGCCGTGCTTGGCGACGAGTTCGGGTGTGATGGCGGGTTCGGCGGACATTGGAAAAATCAGGCGGCCTTGAGAAAGCCGAGGGTCGTGAGGATGGACTCGAAGATGATGCGTCCGTCGTTGCTGCCGAGGCGTGGGTCGCAGGCGCGCTCGGGGTGGGGCATGAGGCCGAAGATGTTGCGCGCTTCGTTGCAGATGCCGGCGATGTTTTCGGCGGAGCCGTTGGGATTCGCGGCGTCGGTCGCGGCGCCGATGGCGTCGGTGTAGCGGAGGAGGACGCGGCCTTTGTGGTTCAGCTCGCGGAGCGTCGCCGGGTCGGCGGTGTAGCTGCCTTCGCCGTGAGCGATCGGGATGCGGAGCAGGCCGCCGGTCTGGCCGAGATTGAGAAAAGGGTTCGAGATGTCTTCCACCCGCACGTGCTGGTGCTGGCAGACGAAATGCAGCGAGCGATTGCGAATGAGAGCGCCGGGGAGCAGGCCGGCTTCGCAGAGAATCTGGAAGCCATTGCAGATGCCCATCGTCAGCTTGCCAGCCGCGGCGTGGTCCTTGATCGCCTTCATGATCGGCGAAAAGCGCGCGATGGCGCCACAGCGGAGATAATCGCCGTAGGAAAAACCGCCGGGCAAAATGACGAGATCGTAGCCCTCAAGCGACGTCTCTTTATGCCAGACGTAGTCGGTCGGGACGCCGAGTTCGGTGAGCGCGAGGACAGCGTCCTGGTCGCAGTTGGAGCCGGGGAAGCGGATGACGGCAGCTTTCATGAGTTCTTAAGGTCCTGCGCGATGGCGCGGAGGCGTTTTTCGTTTTTGTGATCGCTCACGACAAAGAAGGCGTGGATGACGCCCGGCAGCCAGCCGAGCAAGGTGAGCACGAGGCTGAGGAAGAAACTGCCGATCCGTCCGGTGAGCAGCACCGCGAGCGGTGGCAGGACGACGCAGAGGAAAAAAAGCATGGCGGCGGAAAGCCGGGCACTACTCGACGATGAGTTTGTAGTCCTCGATCACCGGATTGCTGAGCAGATCGCGGCAGAGTTCGTGGAGCTGCGCCTCGGTCTGCGTGCCGTCGAGTTCGAGCTCGATAAACTTGCCGACGCGCGCCGCTTTCACCGCGGAAACGCCGTGGTGATGGATCGCGTCCCGCACCGCGACTCCCTGCGGATCGAGCACACTTTGTTTCGGCATCACGATGACTTTGGCTTTCATAAGGGCGGGCACACTAGGGGACGTTGCCGGGCGCTGCCAACGGGATTTTTTCCTCATCTACCGCGCGCGAAATTGCCGGGTGACAAGCGCCGCGCGCTCTGCTTATCGTGCCACATGATTTGGAAATTTCGCCCGCTCGCGAGCTGCCTCGCGTTCGTTTGTTTATGCGCCTCCGCGGCGGGACAAAGCAAACCGCTGACTCCCGAGGAAATCGCCGGTGCGGCGCTCACGGACGACCTTTCCATCCCGATGCCGGGCGAGTTCATGGCGGCGCTGAACAAGCTGGGCAAGCTCGACTGGACGCGCAAGTTTCGCCCCCCCATCGCCACGAATTTCACCAGCCGCCCGCAGATGGCGCTGAACCTCGGCGGCCTGATCGCCGATGGCTACATCGCGATCGAAGCCGAGGACGCGGCGCAGGTGAAAAACATCGGCAAGGACGTGCTGACGCTCGCGAAAGTGCTCGGGGTGAGCAAGGACGTCGTCGAGCGCGCGGGCAGCATTACGACCTTTGCGGAAAACAGCCAGTGGGACCAACTCAAGGAAGAGCTCGAGGCGACGCAGAACGAAGTGAAGACAGCGATGGCCGAGGCCAAGGACACCGACCTCGTCGCGCTGATCACCGTCGGCGGCTGGCTGCGCGGGGTGGAAGCGATCAGCGGGCACGTCGCGGCCAACTACACGGAACTCGGCGCCAAGCTGCTGCGCCAGCCGGGCATCGTCTCCTTCCTCAACAAGAACCTCGAAGCGCTGCCGGAAAAAGTGCGCGACGACAACAGCGTGAAGCTGGCCCGCAAGAAAATGGCGGAGATCGAGAAGTTCATAGCCTTCCCGCTCGATAAAGCGCCGACGGCCGACGAAGTGAAGCAACTCCACAAGCTCGCCAGCGAAGCGGTGAACGAAATTTCCAAGAAACAGAAATGAAACGCCTCCTCTTTTCTCTCGCCTGCGCGGCCCTGGTCGCGGCTCCGCTGCACGCGGCCAATGATGCCGAAGTCGAAGCGCGGCGCGTCGCCCTCGACGTGGCTGGCGCTTTCACCAACGACGGCTTCAAGCTGCGCGACGGCAACTGGACTGGCGCGGTGGAAGTCGGCAAGCCGAAGTTCATCCAGGTGAACCTGTATGCGGGCAATCAATACTGGTTCACGCTCGGAGCGACGGCGACGGCGAAGAAGGTCGCGGTGACGATTTACGACGAAGCGGGCAAGCCGCTGGAGATCGACGTGTATCAGGAAGCGTCCGTGGCGGCGGCGGGTTTTTCCCCGCAAGCGAGCGGTGCCTATTACGTGAAGATCGAGGAGACGGAAGGAACCGCCGCCGCGTTCTGCCTCGTGTATAGCTACAAATAATCGATGTCTTCCGGATCTTCAGCGACCACGGAAAAAATCGGCGGCCCGCGCGTCACCCAGTTTTCCATCTTCCTCTCAAATCGCGCCGGCGCCTTGCTCGACGTGGTGCGCATCCTCAACGAGCGCAACATCCACGTCCTCGCGATCAGCGTGCAGGATTCCGCCGACACGGCGATCGTGCGCATCGTGGTCAGTGATCCCGAGAGCGTGCAGCAGATGTTCATCGAGCACGCCATCCCCTTCTCGATCTGCGACCTCGTGGTCGTCGAGTTGAAGGAAGGCGCGACCGAACTCGGCCGCCTGCTCGCCGCGCTCCTCGCCGCCGAGTGCAACATCTTCGGCAGCTACGCGCTCCTCACCCGCCCGCGCGGCCGGCCGGCGCTCGCGCTGCACGTCGAAGACAACGAGTGCGCCGTCTCGGTGCTGGAATCGAGTCAGTTCAAGATTCTCAGCCAGTCCGACATTTCGCGCTAAACGCCCGGCGCCCGGGGTGGAGCGGCGTTACTCGATCCCGACCGTCTTCAACTGCGCCACGAGCGCGTCGTGCTGGTCGTGGTGATAATGGTGCGCGTGGAAACCGAGCGAACGCGCGGTTTCGATATTCGGCAGCAGGTCGTCGATGAAGAAGGTCGTGGCGGGCTCGATGCCGAGTTGGCGCTGGGCGATCTCGTAAATCTCGCGGCCCGGTTTGGATGCCTTGGCCTCGTAGCTGTAAGTCCCGGCGGTGAACCGCCCGAAAAACTCGTAGCGGCGAAAGATGTAATCGCGGTGGATGTCGCTCGTATTGCTCAGCAGGTAGAGCGGGTAGCGACCCTGCAGACGCTCGACGAGCGCGACCATCGGGGCATTCGGCGTGAAGATCTCCTCCCACGCGGCGACGAAATCCTCTTCGGTGCCGTGGTAGCGCAGCACGTCGAAAACCCCGCGCAGAAACGCCGCGCGGTCGATCTGCCCGTCTTCGTAGCCGAGCTTAATGCGGTCGATCTGTGCGGTGGCTTCGATCGGGTCGTGGACTTCGCTCTGGGCGAGCGTCTTCTTCATCGCCACGGAGAAGTCGAACTTCAGGAGGACGTTGCCAATATCGAAAAGGAATGCGCGGATCATGCGGCGGCGGATGTCGGCAATTGCGCGCGCCGTGTCAAGCGGACGGGCGACCGAGGACGAAATCGGCGATTTGCAGAGCCGCATCGGGGCGGCTCAGGCGGGCGATCGATTTTTCCCACGCGCGCCATTCGGCGGCGTCATCGGCGAAAAGCTGTTCGATCTTTTCGGCCAAAGAATCGGGCGTCGGACACAAGGCGCCGCACTTGTTTTGGAAAAGCAGTTCCGCATTCCCCTCCTCCTGACCAGGCACGACCTGGGTCATGAGCATCGGCGTGCAGGCCGCGATCGATTCCTGCACGGTCGCGCCTCCGGCTTTGCCGATGAGGATGTGATGCGTCATAAGCAACTCGGGCATTTTGTCGGTCCACCCGTGGATTTCGACCACTCGATCCGCCCGCGCAGCGACCGCCTCGATTTTAGCGCGCAGTTCTTCATCGCGCCCGACGGTGACGGAGAGATGCAGCGGATGGATCTCCAGCAAGCGTGCGACGATTCCGGGCGCCTGATCCTTGCCGGCATTGATCATGTAAAGGACGCGCGGCGGCTGCGGCGCGGGGCGTGTGGGACGGTCGCGCGAAAAACGTGGTGGCACCGGAAAACCGAGCACTGAGACTTTTTCCTTCGGAACGCCGTGTCGAATCATCACCTCGGCGCTTTCTTCGTTCGGCACGAGGAAAGTATCGCTCGCGCAGCGATGCCAGATGGAATTAATCGTGATCGAGTCGGTCACGATGGTGTGAAAGGCGAAGGAACGCGGCTTGCCCGCATAGAGGCGCTCGATGAGATAGCCGTAGATCGGATAGACCGAGACGATCGCGTCCGGTCGCTTTTCGGCGATAAGTTCGGCTAGGCAACGCTTCATACGTCCGAGAAATGGCACCGACAGCGCCCCCGTGGGCACTTTATCGATCAGTGAGAAGATCGCAGCCCAGACGCCGGGCGCGCGATTGATCAACTCGATGTAGCCGCGCCGGGTTCGCTGGTAAAATTCACCCCCGGTCAGCGCGAAGAGGTCGAGCACCTCGGCATCAGCCCCGCGTTCGAGGAGAGCGGCGTGAAGGCCGCGGGCGGCGGCGTTGTGACCCTCGCCATAGCCGGCGGTAAGGAGCAGGACTTTCGGCATCGGCGGAGTGGAGTGGCAAGACGCCCGCATGGCAAGCGACAAACAGGTGACGGAGTCCCGCCGGCCCTCTGTGAAGGCGTCGCCAAGAAATCTTTATCCACAGCCTCGACAGGACCGGCAGGCGGCTCTAGCTTGCCGCACCGAGCGCCTTCCACCCCATGAAAAAATCCGCCTTCACTCTCATCGAACTCCTCGTCGTCATCGCCATCATCGCGATCCTCGCCGGCATCGCCTTACCGGTCTTCAACAAGGTGCTCGAACGCGGCCACGCTACGACTTGTGCCAGTAATCTGCGCCAGCTTGGAATCGGCACGGCCGCCTACTTGAGCGACAACGACGATCGCATCTTCGGCAAGGCCGCCGACGGCGACACCGGAGCCTCCACTTGGCCAAAAACGCTGCAATCCAAGTATGTGCCGAACTGGAAGGCGTTCCGCTCGGCGTTCGATAAAGTTTCGGCGACCCGCAGCGATGTCCTCGAGCCTGCGGACTCCGTGGTGGTCAGCTACGGGATCAATTCCAACATCCTGGAGCGTCAGGACGACTTTGACGGAAATGTAACGAAAATGGATGCGCCTTCCCAACTCGTCTACATGGCCGCCGCGATGACCGATGCCAAGGACATCGAATTCAAAGGGACCGCTTCCCAAGATGTAGCGCTTACCGTCCCGACCGCCGCCACCGACCGCAAGAGCTATCGCGGCACGCACAATAGTCGCTCGCAGATCAATGTCCTCTATATGGACACGCATGTGACGAGCGAAATGTATACCAATTACTCGAAGTCCAGCGGGACCGATGAGAACAAGGCAAGGTGGCAGCCGATTTGGAAGACGGCGACTCCCTAACTCAAAGCCCCTGCATCGAGAACAGGCTGGCTCGAAAGGCCTTCAAGAGCGCAGGGTAGTCAGCAGCACGGGCCACAAACTGGAAGCGAAGTTCGTCTTTCTCGCGAGGCATGAAGAGCAGGTTCATTCGGTATTGTTGACCGAAGAATGTATAGCCCATGGTCACTTCCACCATCGGGCGGCCGGAAATTTGGAGCGGGCAGATACCGGCCTCGAGCACCTCAATCTTGGAGGCCTCGCGAGGGAGAAGCTTGGCCACAACTTCCGTGTAGAGCTTCAGATTTTCCTCGGTGGCTGGAGGGGCAGGTTCACGCGTGGTCAATACCGAGATGCTCGCTTCGGCTTGAATTCTGTCCTTGGGAATGAGCGATAGCTTTTGCCCACCGCCACTCAGAGTCCAGTCCGACGGAGGTGAATAAGTCACGTTCCTGGCCCCATTGCGGAAGCTAACATTTGGAACCTGAATGCCCTCAACCTCATAGAACGTATCCTTGGGAGTGAGGTCTATTTGCGCCCCAGCGCTGCCAGCCAGCAGGAGGATCGCCGCTGCCGTTGCGATCGTTATTCTTTGAACCATCTTTCTTTGTTGTAGCTGACGATGATGAGACTTCCGGGAGGCGGGCTCGTGTAGAAAAGCGTGTCGAACGCCCACTGGCGCTTCGGCGGATTATAGACGTTGCTGCTGCCCCACTTCCCGACGTTATTTTTGCTGAGGAAAAGCTGCACCATGGAACCGTTGTAAGTGAAGGTGTTTCCCGAACCCCATGATTCCATGAAACGTGGAAAATTTTCCGCACCCCCGCTGTAACTATTTGCCCCCGAAGAGACGAGCCCCGTGGGAACAATGCCCGAGACGATCGCAGTATTGACGGTGGTCGGCGAAGCATCGCGGGCGCTGAGATCACTCGTAGATTGCGAGTCCAGCCAAGCGTTCGAGAGAATCATCACTGCATCTCCGAGGACGGCGCACGGCTGCTTGGTGTAACCACTGACCACCGGATCGCCGGTGCCATTGTTGGCGATATTCGAAGGGGTGTTGGTGCTCCCGGTGCGCCCGGTATTGTAGTCACCTTGGATATAGACCGGATTATCGCTCGCCACCGTCAATCCACCAGTTGGCATCTTGGCGCCATTCTTCAAGCGAACGCCACGCTTGACTGACGCTGTGCCGCTCGTGTCGGACATGTAGATGACACCCTTAAAGCCGATGCCAACGAGTTCCCCGGTACCACCCGAACCAGTGGGCGTGAGAGCCTTGTAAACCTTATCCATGTCCAAAGTGGCGAGCCTAACCGTTGCCGCTTCGCGATTGTCTTTAATGTTTTCGTTTTTCGTCACAGCCCCATTAAACACTTGGAAGAGTTTGAGGTTGTTGCCAGTGCTGGAGGAATTCACAGTGACGTCGCTCTTATTCTTGATTGTGACTACGTTGGCGTTGTCGATCAGGATTCGCACGTCGGCCTGATTATAATAGCGCGCGTCCGCCACCGGGTCTGCGGAGGCGGTGGAGGGACGCTCGAGAAGTTCGCGATAGCTGTCGTTGTTCGGGTTGGAGTCGGCGGTGTTAAAAATGCGGGTGGAGTCGAGACCAAACGGTTGCTTGGCTTGGTCACGAGCGGGCGGAAGATTCGAGGGCTGGCCAGGTGCCTGAGGAGTTGTGCCGTTATGCGACTGATCACCCGGGGCATAACCGACACTCCAGTCGTCCGCGTAGGTCACCTTGCTCCCAAAGGTCAGCGAGTTGTGCGCGGTATAAAGCCGTTCGTTGGTATGCACCCACCCTGTCACCGCGAACGGCGGGCCGGGATGAATCTCCAAGCGATCGGTGTAAAAGATTGCGTAGGTCCAGGGCGACTCGAGCCGCTTTTCAAAGACCCGACGCAGCTTGGTCGATACCGGTCGACCAGCGAAAGCCGGTAGCGTGATATCTGCCGAGGCCAGGTAAAAAAAGCTCGCGGATCCCAGGCTTTGGCCGCGACTCGGCGGCGGTGAAGTGGAGGCGCTGGCTAGTGCGCCCAACTGTGGATCGACCGCCTCAATCTTGTAGTTGGCGACCGTGAATGGTGTGCCAGTCGAGGGGTTTGCTCCGGTACTTGCGGTGAAGCCGTTGATCGCAGGTAAAAGCGCCTGCGCGGGGAGTGGGATATTGGCAAATTGATTCGTGCCGTACTGAATGTTGAAGGCATCCGTAGGGAGTTGGATATTGGTCTGCTGGCGGCAGATTTCCCGCCAGTGGGCAAAGGCGTAATCCATGACCCCATCACCGACCTCGACGGTCGATCTGAGGGTATTACTGCGCATCACATCGCGGCTGACGACCGCGGTGTAGTTGAGGGCGGCGATGACGCACGCCGAGAGTGTCCCTAGCACGGAGAGGACAAGCAACATGGTGGAACCGGTATTGTTTTTCATTGTTACGAACTCCTATTGGGTGATGCAGAGCCGCGCCCGATAGGGCACCATCGCGTTGAGAAACATGTTCGCCGCCTTGAATCCGCGGTTGGTCGAACGACTGTCAGCCGTCGAGAGATTGATGGCTGCGACGAAGCGATTGTATTGCGCACCCGCCGGGGTCACCGGGATGCTGAATGGCGCGGTGGAAGTGATGTCGTTAGCCAGCATACGCCCGGCCGTTGGCTGAGTTGGGCCGTAGTAGCGAAGTTCCCCATTGGTCACCACGTAGTGCATTCTGTCGGTGATGAAACACACCACGTTGACGTTGATGTTCGAGTTCGTCCCGGGGTCGTAGAGCACCGTCTTTACGGCCACCGGCAGGTTGCTCGCCAAGGTCAGAATGCGATCGGTGGAACCCGCGCCGACTCCGGTGATGTCGTATTCGATCTGGTGCGTCGGGATGCAGAGTCGCTGGCCTACCTTTGGCAAGTAGCCGTTCACCCGCACGTTGATCTGGTTCTGCCCAGCATTGGCCGAACTGGTCACTTTGAGCGGGCCCTTGGCGTAAAGCTGGAAGGAAATTCCGGCGGCTGGGCCGTTCCCCGCGACAGGACTTTTGTTGGCATCGACCAGTTGCGGGATCGAGACCGCGGAATGCAGATCCTGCTCCATCACCAACACCGCCACACGCGCCTGCTGATGAGCCATATTGATCGCCGTGTTTTTGGCGAAAAGCACCATCCCGGTATTTAGGATGTAGAAGATGATGCCCCCGGTCATGAGCACGATCGTCGTGCTGACCATGAGTTCGATGAGCGCGGCACCCCCTTCCCAAGCGGCTTTTTGGACGGTGTGTTTCATATATCGGATGCGCGCATCGTTCCCATCTTCACGCTATAGCTTCGACTTCTAAATCGATAGTTCACGGTCACGGTGATGCGGTAAATATTCAGATTATTACTAAGATAGGTTGTGCCCGTATCCGCGACCTCGGTGACCATCCATCCCCTCACTTGCAATCCAGTCTTCGGGTCCGTGTAGACCGCTACTGTCGGGTTGGTGGAACTACCTGTATTGGTCGTCCCGAGAGTCAACGAAGGCGGCACTTGGCTCTTCTGCGGATTGAAAGGCGAATCTGACAGGCAAAGATCGACTTGATTCTGCGCCACCGTGCTGGCGCCCGTCTGGAGACGGGAAAGCGCGGCGTTGTTGTTCATGTGCAGCATTCCTGAAACCGCCGCCGCCGCCGTAATGCCGAAAAGACCGAGACCGACCATGACTTCGGCTAGGGTGAATGCGGCTCGGCGAAAGCGGGTGGAAAGTTTCATCGGAAAGAAAGCGGGCAAGCGCTCATCTGATAAATACCATACCGTGTGCCCGCTCCTCGTTTGCCCCCTCCTCCCGCGCTTCTACTCTGGGAAATGTCGTTTAATCGCAGCCAACGGAAATACCATTCTCAGATTCGCTATCCCGAGTCTGCGAATTGAGAAAACAGTCAATCTACGAACCGTCTAGGTGCATTTACGCAAGCACTCAGGCGGCGCTGGTATTCGACCCGCGGGATTTCAATCGCGCCGAAAGTGGTGAGGTGCCCCGTCAGCCACTGCGTATCGAGCAGCGAAAACTTCCGCACTCGCAGCCGATCGACCAGTGCGTGCAGGGCGACCTTTGAGGCATCGGTCACCTCGTGAAACATCGATTCCCCGAAAAACGCCCCGCCAATCGCGACCCCGTAGAGCCCCCCGGCCAACTTCCCATCCAGCCACGCCTCCACAGAGTGCGCGTAGCCCTGCCGGTGCAGTTCGCCATAGCTGGCCCGGATTTCCTCATTGATCCACGTCTCCTTGCGTCGCCCGCAAGCCGCCATGACCCCCGGAAAATCCCCGTTCACCCGAATCTCGAACCGCGCCTTCTTCAGCGTCCGCTTTAATCCATGCGGCACATGGAAAGCCTCCAGCGGAATGATCGCCCGCGGGTCCGGCGAAAACCACGAGATCTCCCCATCCTCCATCGCCATCGGGAAAACCGCCTGTCGGTAAGCGTGGAGAAGGAGTTCAGCCGGGATCATCGTGCGCGCGGTCTTATGCCGCAGTCGGCGCCCGCGCGCAATCACCTCGCTTCTCCGCACTTTCATTTTCCCTTTTCTCCGCGTACCCGCTATCAACCCGCGCATGAAAGCCATTCTTGCCATGCTTTTCCTCGCCGTCGTCAGCAGCCTCTTCATCGGCTGCGAAAGCGACATGCCCCCTGAATCCAGCAGCGAAGGACACCTGCGCCGCGGCCTCAGCGGCCAAGGGAAACTCGTCCCCGTGGACCACGCGAACGATCCGATGATCCAGGAAACGTCCGGCCCGGCGACGAACAACTAACGCATGGCCGAGCCGTCCCCTTCCCGCATCGTCATCCTCGATTTCGGTTCGCAATACACGCAGGTCATCGCCCGCCGCATCCGCGAGTGCCAGGTCTTCTCGCAGATCCTCCCGCATAATACGCCCGCGAAAAAAATCGCCGCCCTCAAGCCCAACGGCATCATCCTCAGCGGCAGTCCAGCGAGCGTCTACACGAAGAAAGCGCCGCACCCTGATCTCGGCGTCTTTGAGCTCGGCCTGCCCATCCTTGGCATCTGCTATGGCGTGCAGCTCATGGCGCACCATCTCGGCGGCAAGGTCGAGCACAGCCCGCATCGTGAGTACGGCAGCGGTCTGCTCCACCTCTCCGGCGACTGCCCGCTCTTCCACGGTCTGCCCGACGTCCTCGACATCTGGAATAGCCATGGCGACCGCATCACCAAACTCCCGCGTGGTTTCCGCGCCATCGGCAAAACCGACAACTCCCCATACGCCGTCGTCGAGCAGCCGAAAAAACGCTTCTACGGCCTCCAGTTTCACCCCGAGGTCGTCCACACCCCGCGCGGCAAGGAGATCCTCAGCAACTTCGTCTTCCAAATCTGCGGCGCGAAAATGGATTGGACGATGGGCTCGTTCATCGACCAGACCTGCGCCGAAATCCGCCAGCAAGTCGGCGACGCTCACGTCATCCTCGGGCTGAGTGGCGGCGTCGATTCGAGCGTTGCGGCCGCGCTGCTCCACAAAGCCATCGGCGACCAGCTCACCTGCGTTTTCGTCAACAACGGCCTGCTCCGTTCCAATGAAGCCGAAACCGTGCAGCGCGTCTTCGGCGACAACTTCCACGTCAAACTCAAGTATGTGGACGCCAGCGCGCGCTTCCTGAAAAAGCTCAAAGGCGTCACCGAGCCCGAGCGCAAGCGGAAGATCATCGGCAACGAATTCATCCACGTCTTCGACGACGCCGTGATCAGTCTTTCACGCGGTAAGACATCGAAGTTCAAGTTCCTCGCCCAAGGCACGCTCTACCCCGACGTCATTGAAAGCGTCGCCATCGCCGGCAATCCCGCCGCGCTCATCAAGTCGCACCACAACGTCGGCGGCCTGCCGAAGAAGATGAAGCTCAAGCTCGTCGAACCGCTCCGCCAGCTCTTCAAGGACGAAGTCCGCGAAGTCGGCGCGCAACTCGGCCTGCCGAAAGAAATCGTCCAGCGCCAGCCCTTCCCCGGCCCCGGTCTTGCCGTGCGCATCCTCGGTGCAATCACGCCCGAGCAGACCCGCATCCTGCGCGAGGCCGACGCCATCGTCGTCGCCGAGATGAAAGCCAGCGATTGGTATTACCGCGTCTGGCAGAGTTTCGCCGTGCTGCTCCCGGTGAAGAGCGTCGGCGTGATGGGCGACGAGCGCACCTACGCGCAGACCATCGCCGTGCGGATCGTCGAGAGCCAGGACGGCATGACCGCCGACTGGGTCCGCCTGCCTTACGAGATTCTCGCGAAGATCAGCACCCGCATCATCAACGAGGTAAAGGGCGTCAACCGCGTCTGCTACGACATCAGCAGCAAGCCGCCCGCGACCATCGAGTGGGAGTAAAAGGTCACGCCTTAACGGCAGGCCTTGCGCAGCAGTTCCTCAAACGCCACCGCGGCGGGTGAAGCCGTATGCCCGCGTTTCGCGATCAGCGAGAGCTGGCGTTCGATCTTCGGCCGTCGCACCCGCAGCAGCGCGCACTCCGGACGGGCCCGCCTTGCCGCGAGTTCCGGGAGGAGCGCGACGCCCAAACCCGCAGCGACCAGCGCCCGCACCGTCTCGAGTTCGCCACTCTCGCAAGCCATCCGCGGTTCGAAACCCGCGTCCCGACAAGCGCCGAGCGCGCTCTGTCGGGCGCGACCTTTGAAAAAGACAAACGGCTCCGCGGCGAACACCTTGAGATCGATCTCGCGCCGCTGCGCCAGCGGATGCTCGGTCGGCACCAGTAGCAGGAAGCGCTCGGTCATCAGCGCCCGCTCTGCGAACGTCCCTTCTGTGGTCGGGCTTTGCACGATGCCCACTTCCACGCGCCCCGCCTCCACCCATTCCGCGACCGCTTCCGAAGTTCCCTCCGCGAGCACGAACTCGATCTGCGGGTAGCGTTTCCGAAAAGCCGCGATCGGTGCCGGGAGCAGGCCTGCGCTCACCGACGGAATCGCGCCAATCGCCAGACGCCCACCGCGCAATCCAACCAATTCCTGCACCGCCCGCCGCGCCGCCTCGGCCTGTTGGAGCAGCGTCTCCGCATGCCCGCGCAACGTCTCACCCGCTGCCGTGAGCACACTCTCGCGCCGGCCACGTTGGAAAAGAGCGGTCCCAAGTTCACTCTCCAGCTTGCGGATCTGCTCGCTCAAAGCCGCCTGCGCGAGATGCAGTTTCGCTGCCGCGCGGGTGAAGTTTTTCTGCCGGGCCGCTTCGAGAAAGTATTGGAGTTGGTAGAGTTCCATCGGAAATACCGTTCTTATTGATCGGAAAGCACTGTTTTACCAGCCGCTTTGAATTCGCTTTGATGGCGTGTCCATGAGCACTCCCGCCCCCTTCAAACCCCTCCGCCTCGCCACCGTCAAAACGCTCGAGGACTTCCACGCTCACTGCCGCTCGCTCGGGATCGAGCTGCCCGCCGAGGAACCCGGCTCAGGAGTCTCCCCGCTGGCCGCGCCCGCCGAGGTCACGATCAATGGCAAGCGGCCCGGCAACCGCATCGTCATTCACCCGATGGAAGGCTGGGACGGCACGACGGGCGGCGGGGTGACTGATGAAATGCGCCGGCGCTGGCGGCGCTTCGGCGAAAGCGGCGCGAAGATGATCTGCGGCGCGGAAGCCATGGCCGTGCGCCCCGATGGTCGCGCCAATCCGAACCAGCTCATCATTATCGAGGAAAACAAAGCCGGCCTTGCGGAACTCGTGGGCATCTTGAAAGCCGCACATGCCGAACACTACGGCATGACCGACGATCTCGTGATCGGCTTCCAGCTCACCCACTCCGGCCGCTTCTGCCGTCCGCACAGCAAGCAGTGGGAATCGCGGGTCGCTTTCCGCCATCCGATCCTCGACCGGAAGTTCAACGTCACCAGCGACGCGCAGGTCTTCACCGACGCGGACATTGAGGAACTCATCCGCTGCTACATCCGTGCGGCGCGCATCGCGTGGGAAGTCGGCGCGGACTTCGTGGACCTGAAACACTGCCACGGCTACCTGCTTCACGAGTTCCTCGGCGCGCACACCCGGCCCGGCAAATACGGCGGCAGCTTCGAGAACCGCACGCGCATCCTGCGCGAGCTGGTCGCCGGCATTCGCGCCGATGGCAACCCGATCGACTTCGGTGTGCGCTTGAGCGTCTTCGACAAAGTCCCGCATCGCCCCGATCCCGCGCTCTCCCAGCCGGGCAAACTCGGCCCCGGCATCCCGGAGGAATTTTCTGAGCACCTGCCCTACCGCTACGGCTTCGGGGTGAATCAGGACGACCCGACGCAGATCGATCTCACCGAGACCTTCGCCTTCGTCGCTCTCTGCGGGGAACTCGGCATCAAGGTGCTCAACACCAGCGCCGGCTCGCCTTACTACACACCACATCTCCAGCGGCCCGCGGCTTTTCCGCCGAGCGACGGCTACCAGCCCGCTTACGATCCGCTCATCGACGTCGAGCGGCAGTTGCAAGCCGTGCGGCAGATCAAAGCTCGCGCCCCACAGGGCCTCTACGTCATCGGTTCCGGCTACACCTACTTGCAGGAATATCTGCCGCACGTCGCGCAAGGAGTCGTGCGGCAGGGCTGGGCAGACGCCATCGGTCTCGGTCGTGCGGTGCTTTCCTATCCCGCGATGCTGACTGACGCGATTCAGGGCAAACCGCTGGAGAAGAAATTCATCTGCCGCACTTTCAGCGAATGCACCACGGCCCCGCGCAACGGCTTGATTAGCGGCTGCTATCCGCTGGACAAATTCTACACGCAGCGCCCAGAGTTTGCGCAGCTCAAGGAGAGCAAAAAGAACCTCGGCGCTCAACTTCTCACGTCCATGACCCAGCTCATCTCCAACCCGCACGACTTGACGCCGCAGACCGCCTGGCAGGAAACCAAGTGGGCCTGGACGGGTGAGGAAGAACTCGTCGATCACACGACCAAAGCCCGGCTCTGCGCCGCAGCGCTGCTGCCCTTCCGCGACGCGAAGCCAGACTGGGAGGGATTCGCGACGAGCATCCGCTGGATGCAGGCGGCGGCAGATCACTACGGCGTCGAACTGGTCTGCGTGCTCAACGCGGACACGGGCTACATCTTCGACCTCGACGACGCGATGTATGCGGAGGTGCTGCGGCGTTTTCGTGCGGAGTTTCCGCAGGCGAAGTTCATCGCGGGCATCACGGCGCGCGGACATGAGAACGACGGCGTGTGGCGCGTGGATCGGTATCGCCCGCTGCTCGACATCGTGCAGCAGCACGAGAACTGCGAGGTGATGATCATGACTTCGCGCTGGCTCAATGCGCTCGATCCCGAACGGCGGCGCGACGCTTACTACGAAATCGCCGAGCACCTGATCCACCCCGGCATCGTGCATGCGCTGGAGCCGGCGTTCGTCCCGTGGGCCACGCCGTATGAGCCGTGGCTGCTCTGGCAACTCGCGCAGCATCCGAAGTTTGTCGGCGGGAAAGTCTCCACGCTCGACGAGCCGCATTTCCTTTACTGGGCGGCGATGACAAAGGATCTCGGCCTCGATTTTGCCCCGCACAGCGGCGACGACTTCGGCATCGCCACGGCGATCAAGCTGGGCCTGCCGCTGCTCATCGGCGCGGCGGTGAGCGGGGCGCCGCTGATCTGCGCGGCCAAGGACATGTGGCTCAATGATGGTGTAGCGGGGAAGAAATTCCCGACCGGCACCGGGCGCTTCGACACGCGCGTCTATAAGCTCTTCGAGGCTTTCCAGTCGCTGGAAGATCAGGTCTTCCGCCTCGATGCGCGGATGAGCGCTTCGGCCTACAAACACAGCACCGCCCACGTGCTCCACGCGCTCGGCCTGCTCGCTTCACCCGAGGCTCATCCGGCGTGCCAAGACCTGCGCGGAGCGGATGAAGCAGCGCAGATGGAGGCCGCGCTACGTCGTCCGCGACGGGTCGCGCAGAAGCTGGGGATTCCGGGGATGTAGGCGCGGCGGGTTCCGGGGAGCACGCCCGTCTTGGGCGTTGGTTGCGGCGTCACGCCGCAACGGACTTCACTGCGACCACGACGCAGACAAGAGCTCCGCACCCGAAGACCGTACGGAAAAAGTTCACCACGGCGGGACGCTGTGGCCAGCACCCGAGACGGGTGCGCTCCCCCGAGCTCCGCGCCAGCTAGCCGCGCGCCTTGCGATACGTCGCCAGCGCGAGCAGCGGCCAGTTGTTGCGATACATGTCGTAGCGCAAATAGAAGACACGCGGGAAGCCCGTGCCCGTGACGTGCGGCTCCTCCCAGCTTCCGTCGGCGGATTGCGTCTCCAGCAGATACTCCGCACCGCGGCGGATCGCCTTGCGATCGAGCGCGGCGGGTTCGGTGAGATCGGCGGCCGCGATCAAGCCCATGAGCGCCCACGCGGTTTGCGAAGCGGTACTCGGGCCCTTCCCCTTGAGGTGCGGATCGTCGTAACTCGCGCACGTCTCCCCCCAGCCGCCGTCTTCATTCTGGCAGCTCTCCAGCCAATCCCGCGCGCGCACAATCCACGGCTGGCGCATGTCTTCACCGATACTGCGCAGCCCGCGCAACACCTGCCAGGTGCCGTAGATGTAGTTCACGCCCCAGCGGCCATACCACGAGCCGTCGTCTTCCTGCGTGGCGCGCAGGAAGCGCAGCGCGCGGCGCACGACCATGCTTTCGCGGTCGAAGCCGATGAAGCCGAGCAGTTCGAGCACGCGGCCGGTGAGATCACTGCACGTCGGATCGAGGATGGCGTTGTGATCGGCAAACGGCACGTCCTCCAGCCAGCCCTGCGTCACATCCCTGTCGAACGCCGCCCAGCCACCATCGCGGCACTGAAAGCTCAGCAGCCAGCGCAAGGCTCGGACGAAACGTGCGTCCGACGAAGGGTCCGATCCCGTCCGCGCCAAGGCAGCAAGCACCATCATCGTGTCGTCCGTGTCGGGATAAAACCGATTGGCAAACTCGAACGCCCAACCACTCGGTTCGACGCCGGGGTTTTTCACGCTCCAATCCCCGAGCGTCCGCACTTCCTTGTTCGCCAGCCATTCAGCTGCGCGGCGAATTGCAACGCTCTGCGGGTCGACGCCGCTCTCAAGCAAGGCGATGAGATTGATCGCCGTATCCCAGACCGGCGAGAGACACGGCTGGATGCGGAAGTCGTGCGGGTCATCGACGTAGAGCCCCTCGAAGTCCTGCTTCGCCTTCACACAGAGCGGATCGTTCGGCGAATAATGCAGCGTCTTCAGCGCGATGCGCGCATTCAGCATCGCGGGAAAAATCGCGCCGAGTCCATCGCTCCCCTCACCCATGCGTTCGATCATCCACGCCTCGGCGCGGACCAGCGCCGCGCGACGCCACGGCTTCCACGGGAGCTTGTGCAGTGCTTTCATCAGGCGATCGCAGATCAGGAAAAAATTTGGCCATGAGAGCCGCGGGCGCTGCCACCCGAGGCCGAGATCATCTTCCTCGGACCCGACGGGATAGAGTTCATGGAGTTGTTTCTCCGCAGGAAGCTGCCGCGTCGGCTTGTGGTGATTGAGGATCGCGAGCGGGATGAGCATCGCGCGGCTCCACGACGACAGCTCGTAGATATTGAAGAAGGACCAGCGCGGGAAAAAGACGATCTCCACCGGCACCGTCGGCAGATACTTCCACGGGAACTGCCCGAGCAACGCGAGGTAGAGCTTCGCGTAGGTGTTCATCTTCGGGATGCCGCCGAGTCGCAGGATGCAGGCGCGCGCTTCCTGCATCCACGGCTGCGTCGGCACGTGGCCGGCGAGCTTCAGAGCGAAGTAGGCTTTCACGCTCGCGCTCACCTCGCTCGGTCCACCCTCGTGGATATTCCACCCACCGTCGGGAAGCTGGCGGCGGCGGATGTGCGCCACGCATTTTTCCTGCAACACGAAGTCGAGTTCATCGGCCCAGTGCATGTAGAGCACCGCGTCCGAGCAGAGCGTGCTATCGACGAAAAGTTCGCCGCACCAGTAGCCCTCCGCATGCTGGAGCCGCAGCAGATTCTGCTGCGCGCGGCGAATCGCCATCTCGAGCCTTTCGCGAGCGGAGCCCGCCGGGGTGTCGGTGAAAATCACGCGCTCAATCTGCGGTGCCGTGGCGCCAATGTGCAAACCCGAATCTGCGGATCCGCCGCTCAGCGAACCGCTTCCGCCGACTTGGGTGCCGCCCCGGTCTGACCGGTGAGATGACCCTTCCCGGCGGTCACACCATCGAAGGCCTCGATCTCCGCGTTCGGCGTGCCAGCGGGTTTCGTCCCGAAGTTGAACTTGATCGTCTTCCACATGTCGCCGGGCCGCGCGCCGATGCCGAGTGCCGCCGTCGGCTCGTAGCCGCAGTTCATCATGCAGTTCTCGCAGCGCGGATCGCGCGCCACGCCATCGATGACGCCGATCTTGTTCCAGTCCGTCTTTTCCAGAAGCTCGCGATAGCTGCCGTAGTGGCCATCGGTCATGAGGTAGCACGGACCTTTCCAGCCGCGCACATTGCGTGTGGGGATGGCCCACGCGGAGCACGTGAGGTCGCGTTTGCCGGCGAGGAATTCGAGATACACCGGCGTGCCGAAGATCGGGAATTTCCGGCCCCACTCCTCGATGCGCGAAAACTTCTCCACAGTCATCTTACGCGTGAGGAAGAAATTCTCCGGAGCGATGCCGAGGCGCTTCACCATGTCCACTTTGGCCGCATCGTATTCGTAGCCGGGCGCGATCGTGTGCCCGTCGAGGCGGAGCGTGGAGAGGAAGGCGAAGAGATCCTCGATCTCCTGCGTTTCGGTTTCCTTGTAGACGGTGGTATTGGTCGCGACCTGGTAGCCGAGCACCTTCGCCATGCGCATGGCGAGCACCGCTTCCTTGAAGACGCCCTCGCGCTCGACGATCAGGTCGTGCGTCCGCTCGAGGCCGTCGAGGTGGACGTTCCAATACATCCACTGACTCGGCGCGATCGTGGGCTTGGCCGCGTCCTTCGGCCCCTTGTGAATCTCCTCCTCGTCCTTGCGCGTGATCAGTTCCTCGCTGAGCAGCACCTGCAGCTTGCGCCCGGTCGCCACAGGTTCGCGCGCATATTCCGCCGCGAGGTATTCCCGCATTTTTTTCCGCATGAACATCGCGTTCGTGCAGATGTAGACGATGCGCTTCTGCCCCAGCAGCCCCACCACGAGCGCCTCGATCTCGGGATAAATGAGCGGTTCCCCCCCGCAGATCGAAACCATCGGCGCCCCGCACTCCTGCGCCGCTCCGAGGCAATCTGCGAGCGGCATCACGTTCTTCAGCGACGTCGAATATTCGCGAATCCGCCCGCAGCCCGTACAGGTCAGGTTGCAGGTGTGGAGCGGTTCGAGTTGCAGCACCGTGGCAAACTTCGCCGTGCCCCGGAGCTTCTGGCCGATGATGTAGGCGGCAATCTTGGCCGTAAGCGCGAGCGGAAATCTCATTGCGTGAGGGAGAGATACACGCGGAGCCCGCAGGCTGGCAACCGTCGAAACTACCTCCGGGGAAAAAACAAAACCGCCGGAGCACTCAGGCTCCGGCGGTTTGGAAAATTTTCGCGGGTGACCGCGGGCGCTTATTCGTTCGGCTTAGTCTTGCGCAGGCCGATGACCTTGTCGCCGACTTTGAACTGGCCGCGGGACTTGAGGATTTCGACCCGCTCAAAACGCTTCAGGACGTTGCGCTTGGCGGCGATGGTGCTTTGACCTTTGAGGCTGCGATGTTGGGACATATGACGATTCGGGTTGTGGAAAGGGACGCGGACTATACGGACATCGCCGCCGGTGAAAAGGGAAAATTTGCCCTGCGATTCAAGCCGGCGAATCGAGGCGCGCCTCGATCCAGTCGGCCACCTCGTGGATGACCTGCTCGCGATCAAGGTCATTGTGCGTTTCGTGACGCGAGCCGGGGAAGATGCGCAGCGTCTTGTCCGCCGACCCGGCCTTTTCCAAAAACTCGCCGCTCGCGTGATGGCTGGTCACCGGATCGGCATCGCCGTGCAGTAAAAGCAGCGGAGTCATCATCCTCCCAGCATCCGCCATGGTCTGCTCGCCGGTCGAATGCAGCGCGAAATACATCCGGGCGGAGAGGCGGTGATGCACCAGATCGAGATCGGGAAAGGACGCCATGTGCGCCGCGTCCCGCGACATCCGCTCCGGTCGATTGCCCGTGGTCTGGATAAATCCCGGCCAGCACCGCATGGCGAACCGAGCGAGCGCCAGTTTCCACCACGGCGGCTCGTAAGCGAGACGCAGCCACGGCGAGGCCACGATCGCTCCGCGACAGGACACCACCTGCTCTTGCAAAAACCGCAGCGTAATCTGCCCGCCGAGACTGTGCCCAAAGAAGAACAGCGGTCGTCCCTCGACCGCATGCACGCGATAGATCTCCCGCAGGTCCTCCATGAAAATGCGGTATTCCGTCAGATCCCCACGCACCCCCGACGATCGCCCGTGGCCCCGCAAATCCCAACCCACCACGGCAAAACCACGCTTCGCCAGAGCCGCCGCCACATGCCCATAGCGCCCCGAGTGCTCCCCCAGCCCATGAGTGATAATGACCGTCGCCCTTACTCCCTGCGATGGCACAGCCGTCCGCGCGAAAAGCCGCCCTGAAACCCCGCACTCGAGGAAGCACTCGCTCGATCCCGGCCATGCCGACGCAAAATCATGTTCCGATAAAAGAATTTCGGTTGTCATCAACACCGACTCCACTAGCTTGCTCGCAAAGGATTGCCAATGAACTCTCGCCAAAATTCCCCCACCCTCCTCGCTTTCACCCTGATCGAACTCCTCACGGTCATCACCATCATCGCCATCCTCATGGGCCTGCTTTTCCCGGCGATCGGCATCGTCAAGGAACAGGCCCGCAAAGCCGAAGCCAAGGCAGCGGTCGTGCAGGTCGGTGCTGCCGTGAAGCAATACTTTACAGAATACGGCAAGTATCCAGTGGGCGGCCAGGATCCCACTGCCGACTTAACCTTTGGCAATGCGGCGACTCCCAACGCCGAACTTTTCGATATTCTCCGCAACGTCGGCCAGGGTGGGGGTAAGCCCAACCAATACAACCCACGCGCCATCGTCTTCTTCGAGGGGAAAGGCGCGACCTCGGATCCACCAAAGGGCGGCTTTGCTTCCGAGGACAAAGACAGCGTCAAGAAAGGTTCCTACCTCGATCCGTGGGGTAAGCAGTACCAAGTCATCATCGATGCCAATTACGACAACTTGGTCATCGTTCCCCACACCGACTTCGCCACACCGAACGAGCCACGCACCGGCGTCGCTGTTTTCTCATTAGGGAAAGACGGAGAAATAGGCTCGCCAAAGGAAAGTCTTGCCGGCAAATACAAGCAAGGCAGCAAGACGTCAGACGACATCATTACCTGGCAGTAGCCGACCGCACTGCGGGTGTAGTTCAATGGTAGAACGGCAGCTTCCCAAGCTGCATACGGGAGTTCGATTCTCCTCACCCGCTCCCAACCCTTATGGATACAGGGTTTCCGATCGATTCAGGGCAGCGAAACAAAGCGAGTAAGGCGAGTAAGGCGAGTAGTTAGACGGATCGTTTTCTTTTCCGCCGTTGTTCGCCGCTCACGTAAGTTGTTCCGAAAGCGTTTTTGGAAAGGCGACCTCGATGCACGCCTTCTTTGTCGCACGAAAGCTGACCGGCCGCTGACGACATTGGCCGTGAGGCAAAAGCGGTGCTGGATGAAACCAGCATCTGGCGTTCGCGTTGTCCGTGGAGCAACGGATTGACGTCCGCATTGACGCGTTTTCGAGGCAATCCGTAGGGGGCACCCAAGGCATTGCAGGCATCTCCATCTGGAAGCTTTTGCCTAGCATATCAACACGCAAGCCAAAGCTAAAACCTCGATCAATTAGCATTCCAAAGAGGGCGACCATCCGTGCATTGCAGAGCGCCGAGAAGGGCTTTCGGCATATTCAGGGAGCACGGGTAGACCGCAATAGATCCTACCGCAAGGGCGTTGCTCCAAATCGGGCGTACTCCGCCCATCGGCAAGCGCCCGACTGCAGCAAGGGCACCACGTGTATCGGGCGCGGGAGGACGGGGATGCGGGCGCTGCCATCGGGGATGACGGTGAGGCGGTCGAGCCGGGCGGCGGCGGCGGCGAGCGCGGGCGGAGGGCGACCAGCGAGCGCGGTACCTGTCTCGAGCATAGCGAGAAGATTCATCGTGCTGACGATGCCCTCAAGCTCGCCGCAGTGGATTGCGCTGAAGACGAGGGCCGGGCGTTTGCCGTGGTCGGGCCCGAGCCACCCGCGGATGTCGCCGAAGCTGATCGCGCCGTTGGCAGTGGTGGTGCCATGGCCGGTGACCGCTTGGCCGTAGGCGACGGCCCGCAGCGGGCGTCCACCAGCACTCGTACCGTAGGTGATGACCTCGCCCATTTTTTACTAGTGAGGGGGGAAGCGTCGCGCTCGTCGAGGGTGTTTTGCCATCAGGCGGGGATATCGGCGCGATCCTTGGCAAGGTCGTGATTCGTCGAGGGAAAGGATTTGATGAGAAGGCTTGCCTGCTGAATTTTCACGGCGCTGCGCGGGTCGGTGTAATGCGCGGCGGCAGGCTTGTTTTAAAAATGGTGTCGGCGTGATCGAGGTAGAGCTTCCAGTCGTAGAGAGTAAGGGCGTGGTCGCCGGTGATGAGATGGTAGGCGATCGGGCCGTTGAGGAACGGCGCATTGACCAGTGGCATCGTTTCCTGCATCGGCGCGGCTTTGCCGTGAAGCGCCCAGACCTTCGATGCCTCCACCAGCGCCAGCCAGGAGCCGCGAGGATCGGCGCCGAGGTCGGCGGTGGCATCGCCGCCGTGGTAGCCGCGCGGGGCGACGAGCGCGATGAGTTCGTGCGTGTCGATGGGCAGCGTGTCCGCCTTGCCCGCGTAGGTCAGGTATTTCGGCGTGAACCAATACGGGAACCCGTAGCCCACTTGCGCCAGCGTTTCGCCGAAGTTGCGCCGCGCGAGCGAGGGGCCGCCTTCGCCCGCGCCATTCACGCAAGCGAGCGCGAATCGCGTGTCCTGCGCCGCCGCCCACAGCGCCGTCTTGCCGGTGCGCGAGTGGCCGATCAGGGCGACCTGCGCCGTGTTGATGTCGGGATCGGTTTCAAAATAATCCACCGCGCGCGACCCGGACCAGGCCCAGGCACTGAGCGTGGCCCACGTCAGTTCATCCGGCTTTGGGTAATGCTTTTTGTAAAACTGCCGGATGCCGTCGGTGGCGTCGCGTTTGTCGGGGTCCACCTCCGCCGCGACGTTGATCGCCGCCATCGCGTAGCCGCGGGCGATGGCGTACTCCGCCGGCCAGAACTCCATTTTCTTCTCACGCGTCGGGTCGGTGTTTTCGATGCCGCGATGGTTGAGCAGCAGAAACACGGGTGCTTTTCCCACGCGCTGATTCGGCACGAAAATCGTGAGGTGAAACTCGAACAACTCGCCACCAAGTTTGAACCCGATGGCCACCCGTTTCAGTGTGGCCTTGCCCTCCATCGCCTGTGGATTCGTTTCGACCACTCGGAAGGTCAAGTTGTCCGGCTTCGGCGGCGCGACGCCATAGACCTCGCTGCGAAACAGCGCGAGCAACTCGCCCCGCCGCTGCGTCTCCCAAACCTCCGCCGAAGTCACCCGTCCGCCGCCCGCGAGCGCAAACATGTCCGGCAGCGTGTAACTGCCGACCTTGGCCTCATCCCAATTGCGGCTCGGGGTTTTGGCAGTGCGAGCGGCGATGTCTTCCGCGGAGACGACCCACGGGACTTTCGTTTCGTATTTGGAAAAGTCAGTGCTCCACGGCGCGGCAGGTTTCACTTCAACTTGAGCAAAAATGGCGAAGGGCGACAGCGCGAGAGCGCTCAGGGTGGGCACGAGAAGTTTCATGGTGGAAAGTAACGGGAAGACTCGCACGCGCACATGGACATAGGCTCGTTCATTCTCGAAGCCAATGGTGTGCGGTGGGCTCAAGGCTGAGGCCGCAACCGTTATCCGCGAAGTTGAAAAACGCCCCGCTGGGCGCGGTCATTTGTGGAGCGATGAGGTCAACATGAGCCCGGCGAGGATGGCGGGGGTGTTCATGGTTTGATCTTACTGAGTTGCTGCCCGGCGCGTTTTAAACGCCGCGTCGAACAGGTTGAAAGTGGCAAGGGGTTCGATTTCGTGAAGCAGCAAGGGACCGTTCGTTCGCTGGAAGTTGTTCGGGGGTAGTCGCAGCGGAGGGTGAGTGCTCAAACGAACCGGTGCGCACCATCGTCCCATCGACCGGCCCGCCACTGCTGTAGAAACCCCACGGGCTGGCCGCGCCACTTTCAAAACCCGCATTGCTGCCCGCGAGGCTCGCGGGATTCCCCGGCCAGGCAAGCGCCAGGTTACTGACCGAACCGCTTCCGAAAAGAGTCTGACCGTTGGTGGAGGTGATCGTGAAGGTCGCAGTGGTGATGCCGGAACTGGTTCCTGCTCCCACCGCGAAGGCTTTCAATGTCATGGCTTGCGAGATCGGAATGACGCCGCCGTCCGCCGTTGAGGGGCTGCTGGTCGTCGGAGTGGAGCCGTCCGTGGTGTAATAGATCGTTGCCTGGGGAGTCACCGTATTCAGCCGGATCCGCTGAGCCCCTCCATAGGTTCCCGTCGCAAGACTGAACGTGGGCGCGACCGTCGGTGCCAGCGCGACTCCATTGGCGGCGGCTTGTGCCTGGTCCGCCTGGGTCTGCGAGACACCGCTGATTTTCGCGAGCCCCGTCGTGCTCAGCCGGCTGATCGTGCGGTAAAACGTCAGTGCCGAAAAATAAGCTCCCGGCTGCGAAGGATGACTGCCGTCGCTGATATGCATCTGGCTCTGCCCGATGATGTTTACCGCAGCCGGCCAGCCGGTGCCGACCGGGACCAGAATCGCGCCTACGCCGGCTGCCGCCTGTCGAAAGGTTTCGTTGATCGTCGCCGGGAGAGGCTCATCCGCCAAGCTGCGAAAAGTGAACGTCGAGCTGGCAAACCACACGAGCAGCACGGCGGACAACGAAGCCAGCTTGGGGCGGAATAGGGATTTCAAAGATGCAGTGATTTTGGGACTCATTGTGAATGGGGCACGAACGCGGCGCGAGGCCATGCGGGGTTTCTGGGGATTGTGTCAGAGGCGTCCCCAACTTCGCTTCAGCACAGGCGAGATAAGGCGCGGGTGCTGAATGAGATCGGCGGTTCATGGGATGGCGGGTTTCAATCCGAAGGTCTCGATGCGTTGCGCGCCGATGGTCGCTTCCAGCGCGCCGTCTTTGAGCGGGAGTGGCTCGATGGGCGTTTCGATGTGGGTAAGACGCTGCGCGGTTTGCCATGGCGTAGCGGAGGTGAATCGCGCGGCGCTCGGCGTCCTGGCTTGATTCCAGACGCGCGCGACGAGGCCGTGCTCGATGCCGTCGTCATGGATTTTCAACGCCCAGAGCAGCAGGTCGGGATGGCTCACACCGAGCAGCGAAAAGGTGGTCTCGGGATACGCGCCGCCTTCCTTCGAGATGACCGCGCCGGTGACGAATGGGTTCTGGTGCTCGAGAGCGAACTTCATCGCCGCCGTCTGGTCGTAGCCGCCATGCGCACGGAGGGCGAAGCGCTGGAGGAAATGGCGGTTGCCGTTTTGCGCGGCGATGCCGAGCGAAGGGCCATCGACCTGCCCGCCGGCGAGCAGATGGAGCTGCGGCGTGGCGGTGTCGAGCGTGGTGGGCGTGCTGTGGCCGAGTTTAGCGAAGGCGAGGTCGGGGTTGGAAATGGTCACGCCACGTTTGCCGGAGCCGTCACTGAGGTCGGCGAAATGATTCACCGTGAGGTAGTCGTAGCGCGCGTTACGATCGGCGTAGTCGCCGCCGGCGGAGTGGAGTTTGTTGAGGATCACCGCGCCCACTTCCTCGGTGCGCACGGCGGGCTCATTCAAGGCGAAGCTGAAGGCCCAATGGCGCACGTTGCTGAAGTTCGCGTTGATCTCATTCGCGATATCCACGCGGTCGGAGCCGCGATACAGCGTGATGGCAGTGGCGTGCTCCAAGCCCGCTTCGCTGCGGGCGCGGACGGTCACGGAAACGGGGCCGCGGTTTTCCACGCGCAACGGCTCGCCGTCGCCGCTGTTCGCGGCGAAGTCGTTCACCATTAGGCCGCCGATCGTGGCCGCGAGCTCGGTGTCGCCGCGGCGTTTGTCGATGAAGCTTCGGATCGCGCCGTCGCGCTCGATCACGAGTTTCACCGAGTCATTTTCAAACGTGGAGTCCGCTTCCCCGCTGACCGTCGCGGCCTCGTCCGTCGGTGCAGTGCCGGGACCGGGCTGGATTTCAAAGACCTTGTAGCCCGCGGAAGGAACGTCGCTCGCAAGAATGCGGAGGTGCGGCGCGCCATCCAGTTTCACGAGCTGGTGCGGCACGTCCTGCCCGGTCGCGAGGTCGCGCACGTGAATGTCGTGGGCGCCGTGGTAGGCGAAGTCCGCATGTTGCGTGCGCGGCCAGCCGAGCGGATTCAGCACGAAGAACCGGCTCGCCTTTTCCGGGCGCGGAATCATGCCGCCGAGCCGGATGGCAGCCTCTCCCTCAATGGCCTGCACATAGCCCTCGATCTCCGCCGCGAGTTGCGCCTGCCACGCGGCGCGGTGCGGGCGCGAGATGGGTCCGTCCGCCGTCCAGTTGTGCTCCCAATACAGGCCGAGCGCATGGAAGGCCCGGTCGCGCGCCGCCGTGTGCAGCCGCATGAAAGGCGGATACTTCATGCTCACCAGCGCGGCGAGCAACTCGGCCGCGCGCAGCTTTTCCACCGCCCGCTTCACCCGCGCGGAGGTCTCCGACATGGACGCGGAGTAAAGATCCCATTCGTTGCCGAAGGTCACCGTCTTACTGTCGAGCGTGGCGCCGTGCGTCTTCTCGAAGTCCTCGAAAAAGTCCTGCTCGTTCGAGACGATGACCTGCCGCTGCTCATTGCTCTGCTCCTGCGCGATGGCATGGAAGTGTCCGGTCTGCGGATACTTTTTCGGATCGGGCGCGTAAGGCTCTCCCGTCTTGCGATTGAGCGCGTCCCAGCCGAATCCAAAGGCGGCCCGCACGCGGTATGGCTCGTCCGCTCCCGGCGCGCGATAGCGACTCAGGAACCCGCGATCGGCATCGAGAAAACGGATCGCCGCCACCGGATCGAACGCCTCGGCATAGCCGCCGCTGTGCTGATTCCCAGCCGGCGCGAGCGAGTGCCACTTCAGCAACAGCCGCTGCCCGTCATGCCCGGTCCACCAATAGATCTCGCGGTCGCGCGCGCCGAGCACCTTGTTGCTCAGCGTGCTCGCGCAGCCGCAGACGCCACGCCACGAGTAGCGCGCGCCCGACCCGGCAAAGAGCGACGCGAGCCCGAGCGGGAGCGTCTGATTTTCCATGGCCACCGCGAGCGGGAAACGCAGCCCGTGCCGCCGCTCCAGCCGCCCCGCGTAATACATCCCGCGCAGCACCGCCTCCGCCGGCTGCCCGCCATAGCAGGAGACGAGCGTATTGAGCGGCGAGCCGATCGTGCCGTCCTTCACCCGCGCGATGAGCCGGGCGAACTCCGCGGGCGGCTTCTTCTGCTCGTAATTCCAAAGCCAGTAACTGCCGTCAGTATTGAAGCGGTTGCGGTAGGCGGGCGCGTTCCCGGCGGTCTCGTCCGCGAGCTTCAAGTGGAAGTCGAGCAGCTCGACGAACACGGCCCCGTAGGTGTCCGCGTCCGCCGTCCACATGAAGTCGGTGTGCTCCTCGTTGGAAAGGTAGATGCGCGTTGGCTCGGCGCGCACGGTCATGGATAACAGGAACGCGATTGCAGCGGGAATGAGAATGCTTGGTAAGTGACTCATGTAATTGACTGTCTCTTAATACACATCTGACGCTGCCGACGAATAGAGAGGTGTAGATCTCGGTGGTCGCCGTATCATTAAAAAAAAAAAAAA
>ENA-ORBV01002998-ORBV01002998.1-microbial-mat-metagenome-genome-assembly--contig:-NODE-2998-length-34585-cov-5.485453_pt1 | contig 34585 bp, 28 predicted proteins | sample MGYA00237777_ERZ505514 | MGnify/ENA primary metagenome ERZ505514 (study PRJEB26160, sample SAMN06269048) | microbial mat metagenome | isolation source: Oligotrophic lake microbial mat | place... | reverse complement strand
AAGCTGAGGTTGCGCGAAGCTTGCCCGTCTTCGTCAAAGACCTGAAGCGTCTTGCGCCAGGCGGCTTCTTGTTTGTCGTTAATTTCGCCAAGGTAGAGAACAGTTCGTTGGACCGTCTAGCCAGAGCTCAGCCGTCGATTCTTGACGACGCTGAAATAGCGATGAGCTTTGCCGTCTTTTTTCCGGTTCGTTTGACGCAGAAACATCGAAACAGCAGAATGACAGAATGTTTACGCCTTTGCCAGGGGGTAGGTCTTCACCGCAGCCTTTTTTGAAATCGCCTCGCTGCAATCATTGAACTTAGTCGCCGTTTTGAACCGAAAATAGCCAAAAATGGCTGCGAACTGCGAAAGTCGGGTTAGGACTTCGGATGAACAAAGGCAAGGCAGGAGTGGGGTTTCGCCGACTCCGATTCGATCTTGCCGAATTTGGGAAGGCCCGGTGCAAATAGACCCGCCCCAGGCTGAATCCGAAGAATCCTGGCCTGTGGGATGCAAATTGGGTCGTTGGGCTAAGTAGTAGATTATAGATCGCTTGACCGAATATCGCAAATCGTGAGCGGGAAGGCTGATGATAATCTGGGGCTGGAATTGGGAGAAAACACCTCCAAAACATTTAGGAAAATGAAAGGATGGGGGTGGGACGGTTCAGGCTTCCATGTGGACTGCGTACTTGAGGGGGACACCGAGGAGCCGCTCAGTAGGCGGATTCTGGTTGAGGAACACCGCTTGTATTCGTCGACGATTCAGTCAATGCTGAGCCGTTTATACCAATCTTAGGAATCTTATCTTTTTTCGATAAGATCGCTAAGATTGGTATAAGGAATAACCTGATTCGTAAGGGGATGATCTGGAGCCCGAATCGCGGTGACACTGCGTTTACCGTTCCATTGTTCGATGAATACATGCGACGAATCATGCCCGAAGATTCATTGCGTGATTGATGCCTTCGGCAAAGCGGTCCAGATCATCTTCGTTGTTGTAAAGATGTACGCTCACGCGCAAGAGACCGTGGCGGGCGCTGACAATAATGTTCCGCTCTTGGAGTCTGGCTGCGATCTGGTTGGAATCCATCTGCGGGAAGCGGCAGGCAAGCACTGGGCTATTGAGATGCTCCACGGTGCCACCCAGGGCTTCCACTTTCTCGCGCAACTTGGCCGCCAGCTCCAGGACTCGCGCCTCGATCGTTGCCGTGCCGAGCTTCAGGAAAAGATCTACGCTTTGCTCCATCGCATAGTAGAGCGGCATCGCCGGGAAGTAGCCTTCGTAGCGCTCGGCTGCGGTTGAAAACTCAGGCATGCCGTGGTGCAGATTGGACCAGTCTCGCCAGTTGTGGTGGCTGCGCCAGCCGATCACGTTCGGCTCCAGCCACTGCCTGACGCTGGGCTTTACGAAGAGAAAGCCTGCGCCTGTTGGGCTCAACATCCACTTGTAGCCGTGTACGCTCAGCATGTCGATATCGAGGTCTTGCACGTCGAATTCGATGGCACCGCAGCCTTGCGTGGCATCGACGTAGAAGAGCGCGTTGGGGCAGAGGCGGCGCATTTCTTTGAGCGGTGCGCGGAAGCCTGTGACGTAGTTGAGGGCGCTTACCATCACCAGACGAGTACGGTCGTTGACGTGTTGTGCGAAGTCTTCGATGGGGGTCTCAATGAATTCGACGCCTTTGCGGGTAAGCAGGCTTGGAGCGTAGGTGTTGTTGGGGAATTCGGGCGAGAGAGTGATGATGCGGTCGCCGGGTTGCCAGTCGATGCCGTTCAGGGCAATGGAAAGGCCGTGCGCGGTGCTGGGGATGAAGGCGATGTCGTCGGCGGTGGCATTTACGAGTTTGCCGAGTTTGGCGCGTAGACGGTCGAGGTCGTCGAACCATTTAGGTGCGTCAACTGCGGCTGTATAATCGCGACGCTGCAGATGGGCCATGACGGCGTCTGAGGCCGACTGCGGGAGCTGTCCCATGGTGGCCGAATTGAGAAAGGTCTTGTTTGCGAGAGAAGGGAAGAGGCTTCGAACCTCTTGCCAATTCACTACTGCTTCAGTTTGCTTTGGACCCATGCAGCAACCTCGACGAGCTGGACTTCGGACATTGCCTTGCCGCGGCGTTCTACTACTTCGACGATGCCCTGCACGAGCTTCTTGCCGATGGTAATGCGCCAGGGGATTCCAACCAGGTCGGCATCCTTGAACTTAACGCCAGGGCGCTCGTCGCGATCGTCGAGGATCACGTCGATGCCCATATCCTTGAGTTGCTTGTAAAGGTCGAAGGCGGCCTGCTTCTGTGCTGCGTCGCCCAGATTGACAGGTGTAACGACTACTTCAAAGGGGGCAATCGAGGCGGGCATCGATATGCCGTCGGCGTCGTTGTAGAGCTCAACTGCGCCGCAGAGCACGCGCTCTACGCCGATACCGTAGGAGCCCATGATCACCTTTACTTCTTTGCCATCTTCGTTCAGAACATCAAGGCCCATGCTGTTGGAATACTTGTAGCCGAGCTTGAAGATGTGGCCGATTTCCATGGTCTTGAGGATCTCCAGGGGTGCGCCAGTCGTGATTTCAGTATCGCCTGCTTCTACTTGACGGATGTCGGCGAAGGTGGCGGTGAAGTCTTCACCAGGGGTGACGTTGCCAAGGTGGAAATCGTCTTTGTTGGCACCGGCAACCATGTTCTTGCGGCCTTCGAGGGCCAGGTCGGCGAAGATCGGCATGTTCTTCACACCAACGGGCCCAAGCGAACCAGGGTCTGCGCCAAAAAGATTGCGGATCTCTTCAGGCTGAGCGGCACGAAATTCCTTGCAGCCGGTGGCGGCGATGAATTTTGTTTCGCTCAACTGGTGGTTGCCACGCAGCAGCGCTAGTACCGGGCTTTGTTTATCGCCGTAGTCGGCAATGGCGACATAGCTTTTGATCATCGAGGTGGCGGGCAGGCCGAGGAACTCGGCGACTTCGTCGATGGTTTTCTTTGCAGGGGTATGAATCTCGGTGGGGTCGAGAGCTTCTTCCGGGTCGGGCACTGAGGGAGGAACCGGACTTGAGACAGCCTTCTCGAGGTTGGCTGCATAGCCAGTCTGCTTGCAGACCACCACGAAGTCTTCACCGGCTTCTGTTGCGACCATGAACTCCTGGCTCGCACTGCCACCCATGGCACCTGAATCGGCGTCGACGACAACGTATTCAATACCGCAACGCTCGAAGATCCTGCAGTAGGCCTGACGGTGCTTTTCGTAGCTGACATCCAGGCCGGGGGCATCAATGTCGAAGGAGTAGGAGTCTTTCATCAGGAACTGGCGCACTCGCAAGAGGCCACTCTTGGGGCGAGGTTCGTCGCGGAACTTGGTTTGGATCTGGTACCAGATCTGCGGCAACTGCTTGTAGCTGCGCAGTTCGCCACGGGCGATAGAGGTCATGACTTCTTCGTGAGTCATGCCAAGGCAGAGGTCGCGATTGAAGCGATCCTTGAGGCGGAACATGTTCTGCCCCATGGCTGTCCAGCGGCCGCTTTCCTGCCAGAGCTCAGCAGGGTTGAGGGCGGCGAGCAAAAATTCCTGTGCGCCAATGGCTTCCATTTCTTCGCGGATGATGCGCTGGATCTTGGTGATGCTGCGCTGGGCGAGGAAGAGATAGTTGTAGATACCGGCACCCATGGGCCGGATATATCCGGCGCGCAAGAGGAGACGGTGGCTGGCTACTTCGGCGTCTGCAGGGACTTCCCGCAACGTGGGGATAAAAAGTTGACTCCAAAACATGAGGGAAAAGGCCTTCGCAAAGAGGGTAAGTTAACGAGTCTAGCATGCTAGACTGAGGGTTCTTCGAGCTATGAAGATTGCCATCGGCGCCGACCACGCCGGATTCCTCCTGAAAGAAAAGCTGCGAGACGAATTGAGGGCTGAAGGCCACGAAGTCGTTGATGCGGGCACGACAAGTACGGAGTCGGTCGACTATCCCGATTTTGCTGAGAAGGTATCGGAGCAAGTTGTCTCTGGTGCCGTCGACAAGGGGATCCTTGTGTGTTCAAGCGGGGTGGGAATGTCGATCGCAGCCAATAAAATCAATGGTATCCGCGCTGCGTTGGGCACAAGCGAAGACGAAGTAGGCTATGTTCGCCGCCACAATGATGCCAACATCCTCGCCATTGGTGCCAACTATACCGACGAAAGCACTGCACGCAAAATGACCGAAGTCTTCCTTCATACCGCGTTTGAAGGCGGACGCCACGCCCGGCGCGTGGCCAAGATCGAAGCACTTGAGAAATCCCAGAAAGGCCAAAGTAGTTAACATGAACGACGCACAGAGAATGGGCAGAAGCCTCGCAGAAGTAGACCCCGCAGTCGCCGAAGCACTTTTGCATGAAACCGCACGGCAGCAGGACTTCCTTGAGCTGATAGCGAGCGAGAACTTTGCCTCTGAGGCAATTCTTGAAGCTACCGGCAGCGTCTTCACCAACAAATACGCCGAAGGTTATCCCGGCAAGCGTTACTACGGCGGTTGCGAACACTCTGACGTGGTCGAGAATCTGGCCCGTGAACGGGCGATGAAGCTTTTTGGCGCACAGTACGCCAATGTGCAGCCCCACTCCGGCTCGCAAGCCAATCAGGCTGCATATTCCGCAGTGCTGAACCCGGGCGACACGATCCTTGGCATGAGTCTTGCGCACGGCGGCCACCTGACCCATGGCCATCACCTCAATTTTTCTGGCAAGCTCTACAAGATTGTTTCTTATGGCGTACGTCAGGAAGACGAACTGATCGATTACGACGAAGTGGCACGTCTGGCTGAAGAGAACAAGCCAAAGATGATCATCGCCGGTGCCAGCGCCTATGCGCGTGTCATCGATTTCAAGCGTTTTCGCGAGATCGCCGATAGTGTTGGTGCGATCTTCCTGGTCGATATGGCCCACTACTCAGGCCTGATCGCGGGCGGTGGCTACCCAAACCCCTGCGAGCATGCGCACATCGTTACCTCGACCACCCACAAGACTCTACGCGGGCCCCGCAGCGGCCTGATTCTTGCCGAAGAGCGCTTCGGTAAGGATATTGACCGCAACGTCTTCCCTGGCGCACAGGGCGGCCCTCTGGTGCATGTCATGGCGGCCAAAGCCGTCTGCTTTCTTGAGGCGATGCAGCCCGATTTCAAGGTTTATGTGCAGAACGTGCTTAGCAACGCCAAGGTGCTGGCTGACGGGATTGCCGGCGAAGGCTTCCGCATCATTTCTGGCGGCACAGATTCGCACATCGTGCTGATGGATGTCTTCTCGAAGGGCGTTAAGGGCCGCGAGGCGGAAACATCTCTCGATCGCGCTCACATCACCGTAAACAAGAATACAATTCCATTTGACGTGAACCCGCCGATGAACCCGAGCGGCATCCGTCTGGGTACTGCCGCACTCACCACGCGTGGCTTCGGCGCAGCAGAATTCGAACAAGTCGCCAAGTTGATTGCCGAAGTACTCGCCGATCCGTCGAGCGAAGCTCTCAGCGCCTCCGTTGCCAAAAAGGTCCACGCATTGACCGAAGGATTTCCTCTTTATGCGTGGAAGCTCGCCCCTTCCCACGCGGGATAAGGCGAGCCTATGCGCATCGCGATTGACGTACGCCACTCGAGAGACTACGGGATTGGCACGTACATTCGCAACATGGTGCAGTCGCTGGCGCGAATCGACGCTGAGAACACTTATGTTCTGGCTGGCCGCAAAGAAGACCTGCGCGAGTTTGGTGAATTGCCGGCCAACTTTCGACGAGCCGTCTTCCCGCGGTCTGATTCCGGCCTGCTGAATCAGATCAGCTTTCCGCTCTTTCTGCGACGCCTCAAGCCCGACCTTTGCCACGTACCGCTGAACGCGGCCCCACTGCTGATGCCGCAGCCCTATATCGTGACCATTCACGATATGAGCAGCTTGCTCTTTCCCGAGGTAAGCCAGGCTGAGACCAGCTCTGTGCGGCACCAGTACAGGCTCTTCCGCTTTCGCCGTAGCCTGTTACGGGCCCAGCGCATCATCGCGGTGTCAAAGTCCACCCAGCGTGACGTTGAAGATCTGATGCGAATTCCCCACGACAGAATTCGCCAGATCTATTCCGCACCAGACCCGCGCTTTCTCGAGCACTCGCACTTTGCCTCATCGGGCAGTCTTGCATTCGGTGCCTGGGAAGAAGAGCGCCAAAAGACGCTCGAACGCTACCAGATCGGCTACCCCTTCCTGCTCTACGCGGGTAGCGTCCGTCCTCAGAAGAATGTCACTCGACTGGTGGAAGCCTTTGCGGTGTTGCGGAATGAACTCGAAAACCACCCTCAGTACAAAGACCTGCGGCTGATCATCATCGGAGACGAGATGTGGAAGCATCCTCAAGTGCGGCGGATGGTAATCCAGACCCGCATGGAACCCTACGTGCGCTTCTTCGGCTTTGTACCCTTCGACACTTTGCGTGTGTTCTATTCTGCTGCGACCGCCTTCGTTTTCCCTTCGCTCTATGAGGGTTTTGGAATGCCTCCGCTTGAGGCAATGGCTTCCGGCACTCCTGTCGTCTGCTCGGGGACGAGTTCGCTCCCTGAAGTGGTAGGCGATGCCGCTGTGCTGGTCAACCCGGAAAATGTCTTTGATATTGCCCGGGGAATCCGAGAAGCTCTTTTAGATCAACAGCTTAGAACGGATTTGATTGCCAGGGGCCATACCCAGGCCAGAACTTACCACTGGGACCGCACTGCCCGGGAAGTTCTTGAGGTTTACCGGGAAGCGAATGAGATAGTGCGCCTAAAATCGAAATAATATCAAAGTATTTAACAGATAAATATTTATCATAACCAGATCCATCACTTTCAACACGCTATATTTATCAATAAGTTAAATTGGTACTACGCGCTCTATTACGGTACTTAAATAAAATAATAATTGAATAATTAGGCAAATAAGATAATTATTGTTCATGCAGTGCCGGAGGGGATTCTGGCCTGCCGCTCGAATCAGTAAATAAAACAATAATCAGGATGGAAGCCCAATGGAATGGACTCGAAGTGAAACAATCGGTTTGGCCAGTGCATCGTGTGTCTTTTGTCGTGGCTTGGGGCTGCGCAAGACTCCGATTAAAGAAGAATCAAAGCCGTGCGGATGTGTATTCCGCGCGATCTTTCGCGCCTGCTTTGTGCGCTACCGGCACTGCGTAGAAAAAGCTGGAGTCACCAGCTGTATGACCCTCGATCATGCCGAGGGCCCGACGGGCCACCGGTTCTGGGGGCGTCGCAATGAAGAATACATTGCCGATTTTGAACTGGTCTGCCGCCGCAGCCTGAATCGCGAGGAGTTCGAAGTTTTCCAGTGGCATTTTCTGCAAGGCGCAGACTGGAAATTCTGCATCGGCAAGATTGGCATCGACAAGGGAACCTTCTTCCATAATGTCTATTGCCTGCAAGAGAAGCTTGGCCGCGTTTTCCGAGAACTGCGTCCGTACGCGCTCTTCCCGCTGGACGAGTACTTCAGTGGCATCAAAATGCGCAAGGTTTCTGTGATGCAGTTGCGTGGACCTCGTGAAATCGTTGGTGGCGAAGACGAAGAAATGGAATTTGAGGAGAAGGTGGAAGACCTCACCATCGTTGCCGAGACCAATGTAGTGGAGATGCCGCGTTGCAACGACAAGGTCTCCCGCAAGTTCCCCTGGCGTCGTCGACCGATCAAGGCCGCTTAAGGCCGTGAGGCCGCGTTGACGCCAATCATCAAAGCCAATTTGGCGACGATCTCATTGGATGTCATGTCCCAATCGGGCGAGTACTGGTCGGAAGGTTGATGATAATGCTTCTGGTTGTAGTTCTGGGCAAAGGTTCCAGGCACATCGACTGGAATCAGCGAGAAGGCTGAAACACCGGCCTTCACGAAACTGAAGTGATCACTGCGGAATGCCGTGCCGGCCTCGGGCCTCGGGTCTGGACGCAAGGCGACCCCGTAACGCCTGGCTGCTTCTTCAATGAGCGGCCAGGCGTTTGCCTTGTCTTCACCTAAAGCAAGTAATCCGCCGGGCTTGCCGCCCGGTACGATGCCGTCCACATTGATATTCAACTTCGCCGCAGCCAGTGGCAGCAGCGGATTGCGGGTATAGTAATCCGAGCCGCGCAAGCCGCTCTCTTCTCCCGTGACGGCAAGAAAGAGTACGCTCCGGCGAGGACGCGGGCTCATCGCCGCCCAGGCGCGGGCAAATTCAATCAGCATCGCGCAACCGCTGGCGTTATCGACCGCTCCGTTGAAGATGCGGTCTTCGCCTTCGAGGCCCAACCCCAGGTGATCCCAGTGGGCCGAGTACAAGATATGTTCATCACCGGTGGAAGGGTCGGAGCCTTGCACTCTGGCCACTACGTTTTGAGATTCGATTTTGCGGAGCTTCGCCTGGATGTCGACTTGCGCGGTTTGAGTGAGCGCGATTGCGGTGAAGCCTTTTGTGTCAGCCTTGCGGAGTAGATCTTCAACGTCCAGGCCGGCCAGAGTTGCGGCAGTGCTTGAGATCCAGGCGGCTACACGAAGGGCGGGGTCTGTCACTTTACGCTCCAACTGAATATCTTCGCGTGCCCAGGAGTTCTCGACTACATTCCAGCCGTAGGAGGCCGTTGCTTCGGTATGAATGATGATTGCCCCGGTGGCGCCTTGTCGCGCGGCTTCTTCAAATTTATAGGTCCAGCGGCCAAAGTAAGTCAGCGCCTTTCCGCCGAAGAAGGCTGGATCTTCACTGGGTGGCTCACCCGTAAAGAGAACTACAATCTTGCCCTTTGCATCCACCCCAGCGTAATCATCCCAGCCGAATTCAGGTGCGCGAATGCCGTGTCCGACAAATACCAGAGGAGCCGCAAGGTTCACTTCTTCTTCCTGCGTGTGCGTAGAACCGACAAAATCTTTGCGCCACAATAGCGGCTTGCCACCGAGGGTGATGCGGGAGGCCGGGCTCACCAGCACACCAGCCAGTGGGACGCGTTGAAAGAAAGTACCGCCATCCCCAGCACCCTTTGCCCCGGCGGCCTCAAAGGCCGAGGCGAGATACTGAGTCGTCAATTCGCCACCGCGGGTGCCAACCGCACGCCCTTCCAGCAAGTCACTCGAAAGGAAGCGGATATGGGCCCGCAGGCGGTCTCCCTCAATCGAAAGAGGCTGCCCAAAAGCCGAAATCACAAAAAGAAATACGCATAACAAGCGGGACATAGATAGAGTTTAGCTAGCCTCAATAGTATGCAGGTGCTTTTGGTTCGCAAGGGTCCGGTCGAATACACCCTCCACGAAGAGACATGGGTCGACGACTACGCTTGGTTACGCGACAAAGAAAATCCCGAGTTGCTGGCGCACCTTGAGGCGGAAAATACTCATACCACCGCTGCGATGGCGCACACCGAAGAGAGGCAGAAGTTCCTGTACGAAGAGATACTGAGCCGCATCCAGCAAAGCGACCTGAGCGTCCCGGTGAAGGATGGCCCCTACTTTTATTACACAAGGACAGAAGAGGGTAAGCAGTACCCGATTTACTGCCGTAAGCACCTAAGCCTCGACGCCGTCGAAGAGATCTTCCTTGATTCCAATGAACTGGCTGAGCGTCAGGATTACTTCCGCGTCGGTGTGCTCGAAACCAGCCCCGACCATCGTCTGCTCGCCTACTCCACAGACCTTGAAGGCGATGAAGACTATACGATTCGCATCAAGGATCTTGCGGCCGGAATTCTTTATCCCGATCGCATTGAGCGCACTTACGACTCCCTCGCCTGGGCTGCCGGCAACCTCACGTTTTACTACAACGTGCTCGATGCAGCCAGGCGGCCGCATCGCATCTTCAGGCATAGCCTGGGGCAGGAAGCAAACGTCGACGCTCTCGTCTATGAAGAGAGTGACGAGCGCTTCCGGGTCGATATCTACAAGACCCGCAGCAGCAAGTATCTGATCCTCGAGACGCGATCTTCCACCACTACCGAGCTACGGCTTTGTGACGCCGGTGCCAGCGATGTTCAATTCGAAATCTTCCGGACAAGACAACAGGACATCGAGTACAACCTCACGCACCAGGGTGATTGGTTCTATCTGCGCATCAATGACAGCGGGCGCAACTTCCGGCTGATCCGCACGCCAGTCAACAACTGGGCCGAGAGCGCATGGGAAGAAGTTCTGCCGCATCGCTCGGATGTTTATCTCGAACAGGTCACTGCACTCAAGGGTTATCTGATCGTTACCGAACGCATCGGCGGCCTGCGGCGCTTTCGCTACCGCAAGGCTGACGATGAGCAGTGGCACAGCCTTGAATTTAACGAGGCCGCCTATGCAGTTGGGCTTACTGGCAATCGAGATTTCGAAGACGACACCATGCGCTACGTCTACCAGTCCCCTATCACTCCGCCCAGTGTCTTTGATTTCCATTTCGCCACCGGCCAGCATGAGTTGAAGAAGCGAACGCCGGTTGCCGGCGACTTTCATCCCGAGCGCTACGCCGTAGAACGTACGCACGCTACAAGCCACGACGGGGTAGAGGTGCCGGTGGTGCTGATTTATCGGCAGGATCTGGATCGCACGAGGCCGCATCCCTTGCTGCTTTATGGCTACGGCGCATACGGTGCCAACTCCGATGCCACCTTCAGCACTTCGCGTTTGAGCTTGCTCGATCGGGGAGTCGTTTATGCGATCGCGCAGGTGCGTGGTGGCGCCGAGATGGGCCAGCCCTGGCACGACGAAGGCCGCATGAAGAAGAAGCGCAATAGCTTTCTCGATTTCATTTCGTGCGCTGAGATCCTGATCGCCAGGGGCTGGACAACCACAGCACAGTTGATCATCGAAGGCGGCAGTGCCGGGGGGCTGCTTGTGGGCGGCGCAATCACAATGAGGCCAGACCTCTTTGGGGCAGTGCTAGCTCATGTGCCATTCGTCGACGTGCTTCACACGATGCTTGACGCTACTTTGCCGTTGACGGTGGGTGAATACGAAGAGTGGGGCAATCCTGCCGACCCCGAGTATTTCTTCACGATGCGCGAATATTCCCCTTACGACAACACACGCGAGGCCGAGTATCCGCCGATGCTCGTTACCGCCGGACTCAACGACCCGCGAGTCGCTTACTGGGAACCAGCCAAATGGGTGGCCCGCCTGCGCGAAAAGAATCTGAAGCCCAGCGAAATCCTGCTTAAGGTCAACATGGGTGCGGGGCATTTTGGCGCATCCGGCCGCTATGACCGCATCCATGAAATCGCATTTGAATACGCCTGGCTGCTGAAGACCTGGAACTTGATATAGAGTGAAATTAAGATGAGTGAATTTGTACTTCCACGCCGAGAGGCCCTTAAAGCCGGGGTAGGGCTCGTTTCGATCGTAGCCATGGCTCAACCCATGGCCGCCACATGGACCGCCCAGACCCTTGACGAACACCAACTGGCTACCGTGGAAGTGCTGGGGGACCTCATCATCCCCGTTACCGACACCCCAGGTGCCAAAGCAGCCCTCGTCCATCGTTATATCGATCTCTTCCTCACTGACGGGCCCAATGGTGAGCGTGTTCGATTTCTTGAAGGTCTGGGTTGGCTCGATGGTTATACCAATGGCAAGTTTCAGAAGCCCTTCATCCAATTGAGCGACGCCGACAAGATCCGTGTCCTTCAAACTCTCGATAACGAAAGTGAATTCGGTATCGACCAGGGCCATCAGTTTTTCCGCATTACCAAGAGCCTGGTCTCACGCATTTACTACAACACCGAAATCGGTTATAAAGAACTCAACAAGGGCGGTCGCATCCCCAGTTCGTATGGTTGCGATACCAAGCCTGCACTGCCGTAAATGGATTTCCCGGCATCGGTTCATTACCTCTATTCGCTTGGCAATGAAGTCAAGACGATCAAGCTTGGGCTTGACCGCATCCGGCGCCTGCTTGAAGAATTAGACAACCCCCAATATTCCTGTCCGGTGGTTCATGTGGCCGGTACCAACGGCAAGGGAAGCGTATGCTCAATGATCGAATCCGGCCTGCGCGAGGCCGGATTCAAAACTGGCTTTTTCACGAGCCCTCATCTCGTCAGCCCGACCGAGCGTATCCGCATCGACAACCAGCCGGTGAGCGAAGCCGATTTCTCCCGTGCCTTTGACGTGATCCATCTGGTCTCAGAGCGTCTGCTTGCTGCCGGTGAAATTGATTGTCACCCCACTTATTTTGAGACCGTGACAGCCATGGGTTTCTGGCTCTTTCGCGAGGCTGAGGTGGAGCGCCTCGTGCTTGAGGTTGGCCTCGGTGGCCGTCTCGATGCTACAAACGTGGTGGACCCGCTCTTAAGCGTGATCACTCCTGTAGATCTTGACCACCAGCAGTATCTCGGCAACACGATTGAGGAGATTGCGGTTGAGAAGGCCGGCATTATCAAGCCGGGCCGGCCAGTAGTTCTGGGCTTGCAGCATCCGCAAATCAAGCATCTTTTTGTTGCCGATGACCTCGAAGATGTCGCCACCTGGCGGATCTCCGACTTGCAACTGAGGGTGGATGGCTGCCACTACCGGGCCGAAAAAGCTGGGGTAGAGCTTGAGGTCGACTGCCCTCTGCCTGGAGAGCATCAGGTGGGCAACAGTCTTGCCGCCGCCGTGTCGCTTTGGTTTCTCGGCATCAAACCGCCGGTAATCGCAAGCGGTATCGCAAAGGCCACCTGGCCCGGGCGTCTTGAGCTGATCAGGCGTAATCCGCTGATCTATCTCGATGGTGCTCACAACCCCTCGGCAGCGCGACGCCTGCGCCAATTCATTGATCGGCACTTCCGGGATCGTGAGATCTGGATGATCTTCGGTGTCATGCGGGATAAGGAAGTCACAGGTATCGCCGCAGAACTCTTTCCTGTTGCCAGCCGGCTGATCTTGACGCGCTCCAATCAACAGAGATCCCTTGAGACCGAATCGATCCGCGGGCTCTTCCCGCATCCCAACTCGTATGTCTGCGAACACGTGGCCGAGGCAGTTGCCATGCTCGAACACGCTCCGCCAGACGCAGTAATTTTCATCACAGGCTCACTCTTCGTCGTAGGCGAGGCCCGTCCGCTTCTACAATAGATAAAGTACATGCTGGCTCAACTGCGGGCGTTGTTCATCATCGACCCACTCATCATCCTCTGCACCGTTGCATATGGTTCTGTAAATCTGCTTGTGTCCCTCTTTGAGACCACGGGAAGGATGCAGGTTGCCATTGCGCGCGACTGGGCTCGCATGCTCTTGCGCGTCAGCTTTGTTCGCATGAAAGTCGAAGGCTTAGAGAAGATCGACCCCAACGGCAGCTACGTCTTCGTGGCCAACCACTTGAGCTATATGGATACGCCCTGCATCCTTGCTGCGATCCCTGTGCAGTTTCGTTTTATGGCCAAAAAAGGCCTCTTCAAGATTCCTTTCCTTGGTTATCACTTGAGCCGCGCCGGCCACATCGCCGTACCACGCGACAATCCTCGCGAGGCTATCAAGGCCATGGCCGAGGCAGGCAAGATGATTCGTGAACGCGGCATCAGCGTTCTGATCTTCCCTGAAGGTGGCCGATCTGCCGACTCGAAATTGAAGCCTTTCAAAGAAGGCGCTTTCTACATCGCGATCAATTCCGGTGCTTCGGTAGTGCCGGTTGCGATTGCAGGCAGTGAGAAGATTCTACCGTTCGGTTCGGGTACGGTATCTCCCGGCAAAGTGATGCTTCGCATTGGCGACCCCATCTCAACCATCGGTATGACGACAAAAGATCGCGGCAGTCTTGCCCTGCAATTGCACGATGCCGTGTATGAGTTGCTCAAGCATACAGACCTGGTGGAGGTCAAAGAGGAGGCTGGCGCAGGTGTTTGAAATTCGCAGGTTGGCCGCCATCGAAAACGGTAAAAGCCGAGCGTACACTCTTCAGCGCACCGCCGTGGCTTTGCCCGAGCGCGCCTGTGGTCGATGCCCTTCCCTCGAACGAATACATGCCCTCGGGATCGCCATGTACGCAGTCACCACGTTCAAGGAAGGCCCCGCAGAAAACCTTGTCCACAGCCTGCTCTTTACGCGCTTTTGGCGCGATGCCGCACTACGTGCTTACCCCCGATGGCGAGCTGCACGATGCGGGCATGCACTGCATCTCCGTTGCTGCCGTGGAAGAATAGCAACTGATGCGCCGCCGTTCCCTGCTTGCCACTTTAGCCGCTCCCTTGAGCGGGCAGATTCTTTTTGAAGACTACAACCCGAAGTCCACTCTTAAGGTTCCAGCTCGAGAGATCACCCGTTCGAAGTTCCCCCACATAGACATCCACAACCACCAGAACGGCACTATGCCGGCCGCGCAGCTCGACAAGCTGGTGAAGGATATGGATGCCCTGAACATGACCATGATGGTCAACCTCAACGGCAACTATGGCGACAAGGGAAGAGCCGTTCTAAAGAATATGAAGAGCGCTTACCCCAAGCGGTTTATCATTTTTGCCAATCTGGATTTCGAAAACATGGACGCGCCCGATTATGCCAGGCGTGTCGCCGATACCCTGGATCAATCGTTCAAGGATGGTGCTCAAGGCCTGAAGCTCTTCAAAAACTTTGGCATGACGACGCGAGACAAGGCTGGCAAGCGCATCCCGGCTGATGACAAGCGCTGGTTTGATGTCTTTGAGGTTTGCGCCAAATACAAGGCACCCGTATTGATCCACACCGCCGACCCCAAACCGTTCTGGGATCCGTGGGACAAGACGAACGAGCGCTGGCTCGAACTCAAGGAATTCCCTGGCCGCCGCAGGACCGCTGAAAAAGACGGATCGTGGGAAGAGTTGATGCAGGAGAGCGAACGGCTCTTTAAGGCGCACCCCAAGACCAATTTCATCTCGGCGCACTTGCGTTGGTACGGCAACGATCTCGCAAGCCTGGGCCAGCAGATGGAGGCAATGCCGAATCTCTACACCGACATTGCCGCAGTGATCGCCGAGCTGGGCCGCCAGCCCCGCTTTGCCAACCAGTGGCTGCAGAAATACGCAGATCGTGTGCTCTTTGGCAAAGATGTCTGGGCACCTTCGGAATACTACACCTACTTCCGTGTGCTCGAATCAAGCGACGAATACTTCGAGTATTACCGCCGCCGTCACGCCTTCTGGAAGATGTATGGGCTTGGCCTGAACGACGACACTTTGAAGAAGCTGTACTACAAGACGGCTATCAAAATCGTGCCAGGCCTCGATCGCAAGCCCTTCCCTGCTTGAGTGCACCACACTGGTGCACGCACCTGATATCCTTCCTACATGGCAGCTCGAAACCCCTCTTCTATCAAATCTATCCGGCAAAGCGTCACATTGCCTGCCTCCCTCGCTGCTGAAGTGCGGCGATTTGCAAAGAAGGAACACGTGACTGCAAGCAGGGCATTGGTCGTTCTGGCAGAGAGAGGCGTTCGTGCTGAAGCCCAAGCGAAGGCCAAACTCAAATCCTCCTACAAGCAATTCATAGAAGAGTCAAATCCCGCCTCGAAGGAAATTGCGGGCCATGACCTGATTCGATCCATTTTCGGGAAGAACTCTATTGCCGAAGATCAAGTTCGCTGACCTCCCCAGGCCAGTCTGGCAGCATCTATTGCTTCGCGTTGACGAACGCAAAATTTCAATCAACGACCTGCTCAGACTTCAAGAATGGATTAAGACAGATCCATTCGCACCCGATGGCGACGGGTACAAAGACTTCGGTTCTTTCTACCTGTGCGGATCAGGCAAATTTCCCAAGACAGTTCTCGAAAAGCGAATGAAACCATTTGGTTCGCTAATAGCTTGAGCGAACTATTTGTCAAAAATCAATTTAGGAAATTGTATGGCAGCCTTTGAAGTGGAAATAGTATCTATTTCTCGCGCGTGTTTCGAAGCTTGAAGATAATTTGATTCTTCTTGTTGAGCCCCTTGACCTGTAATACGGCAGCATTACCAAATGCGATTTCGTAATTCCAAGGGACAGTAACGGGCGGGCGCGGGTTCACTAGTGCCGGAAGGAGTTGGTTGAAAGCAGCGGACTTCTCCCATTCCCTCCCAGGAATTCCAAAGCGCGAGTAGCCAAGGCCCACTTCGCACAGTTCCCAAATGACTTGATCCGCTGTCTGAAATACATGCACTCGACCCCCAGATTCAATCGGTACTTCATAAACTGCAATCACATCTTCCTGTTTCCGCAGACGCCGTTGATTCCAATAAGGCTCAACAGGCACTTCGGCCACCTCAGAAATACAAGCTTCTAGCTGCTGCTCAGAAATTCCACGCTTCTCCATTTGTCTTCGCACCAGTTGCTCAATGACTACGTCAACGCATCTGAACTCTTTCGCATACGACTTTAAGTCCGCAACTACGGACTTCGTGCCTTCGCTGGTGTGCAGTTTGTGGATCTCCTTAAACCAAAAGGCATGCGCGAGATAATTTCGCTTCTCCACGGCCCGTTGAAGTTGGAGTAGCAACTCCTAGGAGATTGAAGGACTCAACTTCTCAACAATCAGTCCTGGAGTTAATTTTGAAGCCTCATTGTGCAGTTCTTCAATTCGAGCACGCGAAAATGCAAACCCCGATTGGACATGGACGCCCACGTACAAATTGCACAACCCTCTATAAAGGCATTCGCCATGATAGTAGGCAAGGCCAAACAAGGCATAAACTTCTTTGACGTCTTCAGAACTTGGCTCCACATCGAAATGGTCCCATATACAGAAGCATCTGTTTATTCTCCTTCGGGATCAATTTACGTGAACCCCGAGGCATCCCGATTGACTAGGCAGCACGGTTGAGCGGCTTGGCCCGATCAATTCGTTGTCGTTCTTTTAGAGAGTGCAATGCCTTCCACAAATCGCTTCGACGCTGCACGTTTAACCAATACCCGGCGCTATTCCCAAATACACGGGCAAGGATCAGTGCTGTGGCAGCGGTAACAGCGCGACGTTCATTACACAACTCATTGACATGCTTCCGCTGCAAACCCATAGCCTCCGCCAGAGCAGCCTGGGTAAGCCCCTTCGGTTTCATGAACTCTTCCGTCAGAATTTCGCCAACAGTAGACGGCTTTCGCGTTGTGGTCAACATGATTCCCTCACAGATACTTATGGGCATCAAGAGCCTACTTAAGCAGCAACACGGTCTCGACGCGCTTCAATCAGTTTTCTGGCGACATCCCGGGCGATCTCTAGCGCCTCAGAGACGGTTCTGCCTTGCGCTACCAAGCCAGGCAATTCCTCAGAAGTTGCCAGAAACAATCCTTCAGGTAACTCTTCGATTTGAATTTGAATGGCCAGTTCCATGCCCAAAATGTAGCATCCCTTGCACTCATTCCAATTCCTGGAGTGATATCTAGACCACCGGAATCGCCGCAATCGCCTCAGCGTCGGTATCGTAAAACTTGAACACTGTATCGAGTCGCGTGACGCGAAAGCTCTGCCGCACCACGGGCATCGCGGCGGCCATGCCAAGCGTACCCTTTACCTGAATCAATCGATTGAACGTCGAGATGAACCGGCCAATCCCGGTGGAATCGAGCTGCTTCAAGCCCGAAAGCTCAAACACGATATGCCTCGCACCCGCGTCGAGGCGCTCGTTCACCATCGCCTCAAGCGAGGCGCTTTCCGGGCCCATCATCAATTTGCCAGACAGGCGAATCAAAATTACGCCCGGCCGGAGGTCTTCTGCTTGAATCTCCAACATGCCAAGAATCAGGATAGCCGACACGTGGCGAGCTATGGCGCAGGTGTAATGCCAATGAGACGATTCACCGCTGTCCGCGACTGCTCGAGCGCCCACTCGTAAGCCGTCTTCTCAAGGCCAAGCCTGCCGTCGAACAACTCAATCAGCTCGATCGCGATCGCCTCGGCTTGCGGGTCCTGCTTTGCAAGCAGCGACAAATACTCCTCCCTGGCGGCAAATGATTTCGTCTCAAATCCCGTTCGCACATCCACCATCAGGCTCAGCCTTTGTGAGCGAAAGCAGTCGTCACCCAAACCCTGAGCCGGCGCATTGCGCAACGATTCACTAGCCGCCGTATAGTCGCGCTCATAAGGTGGCCGCCACGGAATTCCACGGCGATCACTCTCAGCCCGCAGCAGAATGTGTTGCACTATGTCACCGGTATGAATCGCAAGGCACCCCTTGGGCCCAGGCTCATAGACAGGTGGTGAGAATCCAAGCGATGCCAGCCACAAATGCCCCAGCTCATGCGCAATCAAAGCCGCCGGCGAGTTCTGCGTGTTCTGCATCATCGGCAGATTGAGCAGGATCAGACTCCGCGTCCGCCCCGCCCTCTCGTAACGAAAGGTAAGCGCCTGTGTACGTGAAAACTGGGCTGCAAAGTCGGGCTGGTTGAAATAGGAGAAGAGCACCTCGCGGTCTTCATCAGGTACGGGATCTCCAGGAATCCGAATGATTTCGATACGGTGAAAAGCCCGTGCTTCGATCTCCGCTTTCCATTCTTCAAGCGGTGCCGGTAAGGCTACCGGAAGCTGCAGGGCAAACAATAAGGCAGGCCACATCTTATAAGGTTCATAATAACGAGTGTGCTTTCGCGTAGATCTTTGTTGGTGAGTGGATTGGCAAGCGGCCTCGTCGGCTGCGCTTCTCGTACGAAGAATGCCTTTGTTGGATTTGCTTTTGTCGCCACCCGCGACTCGGGAGATATTGCCATCGTCGACCTGGCTGCTTTCTCTCTCGAGAAGAAACGCATTAAGCCCAGCGGCCGCCCGGTGCAATTGATCGATGTCCCCGATCAGGACTTCCTGTTGAGCGTTAGCGACAACGGCGCGGTCGAAGAAGTCAGCGTCAGCGAAACCACCATCACCCGCAAACTCAAGACGCCACTCGCGCCTGAATCCGTTTGGCTCAATCACGATGCCTCCACCATTTGGGGCCTCTCGACCGATCACAAGAACCTGCTCGCCGTGGATCGTGTAACTTTTGCCACGCGTTCACAGTGGCCGCTGCCGGCCCGTGCTCGAAGCATCGCTGTATCGCCTGGCTCGCCTCATGTTGCTGTCTCATTTGAGGGCGCAAACGAAGTTGGAATCCTGCGCAATTCCAGCGATAAACAATTTCTCATCGCAAAATTAGATCAGACCCCGGGCCAGTTGCGTTACCTCCAGAACGGCAGAATGTTGATCGTCGCTCACGATCGGGAGCGTCAACTATCCATGGTTGACAGCGATAGTGGCAAGATCGTCGTTGAACTGCCGTTGCCGATCCGCCCAGAGAACCTCTGCTTCAATTCCGACGGTGGCCAGCTCTTCATCACCGGCGAAGGCCTCGACGGCGTAGTCGTGGTTTACCCTTATCAATCCCAGGTTGCCGCTACGTTGTTAAGCGGCAAGTCCCCGGGGCCGATGGCAGTCTCGCGTCAGCCGCAATATCTCTTCGTCACCAGCCCTTCTACCGACACGGTATCTGTTCTCGATGTACGCACTCAAAAACTGGCCGCCGTAATCGCAGTTGGCAACAACCCCCGCTGCATAGTATTCACGCCCGATAGTCAGATGGCCCTTGTGCTGAACCAGCGGTCGGGCGACTTGGCTATCATCCGCCTCGGCAACATCGTCTCGAAGCGCCAAAAGACAGCACCGCTCTTTACGATGATCCCTGTTGGCTCCGCACCTGTAGCGGCTGTCGTCCGGGGTGTTGCGGGGTGAGTGGCGTTCTGATTGCGCTCTACTTCGTATTGGCCCCCGCCCAGGATCTGCTCAACCTCAAGGGCCCCGAAGCTAACCTGATCACTGCCCGTGCACAGGACAAATACTTGCGCTGGTATTCTCGCGAAACGGCAAGCGTGAGCGACGGCAAGCAAGGCCTGGCCCTCTTCAGCAGCCCCACCAGACTTGTCGCCGACTACCAGGATGAGGGCTTTCTTCGCATCTGGATGGAACCAAACGTCGCCGATAACGCAGTCATCTACGCGCCCGACGCACTCCAGATCTTCGTCAACGGGCGCAAGTTCAGTTGCCGCAAAGAGGGTGATTCGCGTCGTCTCTTCTACCCCATCCTCAACAATCGCGAACCCTGCGAGCGCTAGGCCCGCAAGATCGCCAGCGACGCCATCCAGGCCGTCTCCGCGCGCAACACACGAGGCCCAAGGCTTGCTGAGCTCCAGCCTGAACTCTCCGCCATACTCCGTTCCTCATCGGTCCATCCGCCTTCCGGGCCAATCAACAAGCTGATCGTCGACGTCTCTTTCGGCAGTTCTCGCAACAGACCCGATTCCCGCTTTTCATCGAGAAACACCTTCTGGCCTTCTGCCTTGCTCACCACATCGCGAAACCGCATCACCGTTGTCAACTCAGGCAAGAAGACACGCCTGCTCTGTTGGCTGCTCTCAAGCGCAATGCGCCGCCACCGCTCGAGGCGCTTGGTCACCGCCTTGTCGAGCCCATTTTCACTGCGCGCGCTGTGGACAGGTACGATGCGATCCACGCCAAGCTCGGTCGCCTTCTCTATGCCCCACTCAAAGTGTTCAAACTTGATGATCGCCGCATAGAGGTGAATCTCGGGTGTCTCGCGCTCGGTGGGCAATTTCTCCAAAACCTCAAAGCGCACAAATTCCTTTTGCGCCTCCGACACCCTCGCGAGGTACTTCTGCTGGTTGTCGGAGATCTCGTAGACCTGCCCCGGCTCCACGCGCAAGACTCGCGAAAGATGCTTGGCTTCTTCGCCACGCAACTCCGCGTGGCCACTTTGAATTCCTGATACGAAAAAGAGACGCCGTGCCATAAGCTATGGTGTTTTTATGATTGCTTACCTTAGGGGTACCCTGCTTGAGAAAGCTGCGGGCACCGTAATTGTACTTGCCGGTGGTGTCGGTTATGAAGTGGATGTGCCGATCAGCACCTACACCGCACTGCCGGATCCAGGCCTCGAGGTTAACCTCCGCATCTACACCAAGGTCAGCGAAGACGCCATCTCGCTCTATGGTTTTCTCACCGCGATTGAGAAGCGCGCCTTCGAGCGATTGATCAGCGTCAGTGGTATCGGCCCCTCATTGGCCGTCAAAGTTCTTAGCGGCATTGCGGTGGAAAGCCTGGTTGCCTGCCTGCGCGGTGGCGATGTGGCCAGCCTCACCCGCATCCCCGGCATCGGCAAAAAGACAGCCGAGCGCATGATCGTCGAACTCAAAGACAAGATGGACGATCTACCCTCCGGCCCAGGCGCTACCATCCGCAAAGAAAGCAACCTCTCGCCCCTCGAGCAGGACGTTCTCTCCGCCCTGATCAACCTCGGCTCTAACGCTGCCGCCGCCGAGCAGGCCGTCGTCAAGGCCAAGGCCACCGTCACTTCCCCCAACTTCGAAGAGCTCTTCCGCAAGTCTTTAGACTTGGTACGCTAACCTGAGAGTCAATGATCGAACGGGGCATAGTTGCGGGAGAAGCAGGGGACGAAGAGCGCCTTTTTGAGGCATCTCTGCGCCCACGCAGCCTGAAGGACTTCACCGGTCAGGAAAACCTCAAAGAAAATCTCTCAATTGCGATTGAAGCCGCCCGTATGCGTGGTGAGGCTATGGATCATGTACTGCTCCACGGCCCCCCCGGCCTTGGCAAAACTACTCTCGCCACTCTGATCGCAAACGAACTCGGTACTGCCTTTGAGCAAACCTCAGCGCCAGTCCTTCAAAAGAAACTCGACCTCACCGGTCTCCTCAGCAGTATCCGCCCCAAACAGGTTTTCTTCATCGACGAAATCCATCGGCTTGCTCCTGACGTAGAAGAGATGCTCTATTCGGCGCTGGAAGATTATCGGGTCGACATCCTGGTTGGAACCGGCCCGGGCGCACGCACCCACTCACTGCCAGTACCAAAATTCACCGCCGTCGGTGCCACCACCAAACTTGGTAGCGTCAGTTCGCCTTTGCGCGGCCGCTTCGGTCTGGTTCTTCGTCTCGACCCCTACTCAAATGAAGACCTCGCCGGCATCGTCAGCCGATCCGCCAGGATTCTGAATTTCACCCTCAACGACAGCATCGCACTGTCAATTGCCAAACGAAGCCGGGGCACCCCACGCATCGCCAACCGCCTTCTGCGTCGCGTGCGGGATTACTCGCAAGTTCGCGCCAACGGCGAGCTCACCGAAGAAATTCTTGGCTCTGCACTGGTGCTTCTCAACGTCGATCCTAGAGGCCTGGATGAGGTCGACTACCGTCTGATGAAGTGCCTCCTGACGACTTACGGCGGAGGCCCCGTCGGCCTCAACACCTGGGCCATCGCCGCCGGCGAAGACGCCAATACCCTCGAAGAAGTCTACGAACCTTTCCTGATCCAGCAGAACTTCATCAAGCGCACGAGCAAAGGCCGCGAGGCTACGGTGGAGGCTTTTGACTATTTCAAAGTCCCGCTCCACCGCCCACAAAGCGTCCTATTCTAGTTTTTATGTTGTTCCCTGTATTGCTCCTGCTCGCCGCTCAAGTGGATGTCAAACCCTTGCGCGAAACCGTATCTGCAATTCATCAAACCGACGACCCTGCGATTTGGGTCAACCCCAAGGTGCCCTCAAATAGCCTCATCCTCGGCACTGTCAAAATGGCCGCCCCCGATGGTGCGATAGTCGTCTACCGGCTGGACGGCTCGGTGGTGATGTCGATGCCAGGTGTCGACCGCCCCAACAACATCGACATCGCCTATGGCCTCAAACTCGGCGGCCGCAAGATCGATATCGCCATCGCTACCGAACGCAACCGGAATCGCCTGCGTGTCTTCGAGATCCTCCCCGGCAAAGGCATTCGCGACCTCGCCACAATCCCGGTCTTCGCCCAGCCCATGGGCATCGCAATCTACACCCGGCCCAAGGATGGCGCAATCTTCGCCCTAGTCAGCCGTAAGACCGGCCCGAGTGGCACTTACCTCTGGCAGTATCAACTCAGGGACGACGGCAAAGGCCAACTCACTGCCGCCAAAGTCCGCGAGTTCGGCAATTTCAGCAACACCAAAGAAATCGAAGCCATCGCTGTCGATGACGAAGCCGGCTACATCTACTACTCCGACGAAGGCGCGGGCATCCGCAAATATCACGCTGACCCATCTCATCCCGAAGCCGCTAAAGAGCTTGCTCACTTCGCCCAAACAGGCTGGAAAGGAGACCGCGAAGGCATCGCGATATACAAAACCGGCAAAGGGCGCGGCTACATAATCGCAACAGACCAACAGACTCCCGTCTCCGAATACCACGTCTACGCCCGGGAAGGTGGCCCCAATGGCCCCCACGACCACGCCAAGGCCCTGGGGAGCTTCCGAGTTGGTGCAGCCACCACGGACGGCATTGACGCAAGCAGCAAGCCTCTGGGGCCAATGCTTCCCAAAGGCCTTTTCATTGCCATGAACGACAGCCGCAAGAATTTCATCCTTGTGGACTGGCGCGAGATCGAAAAAGCGCTGGGCTTAGCGAAGTAGCGATCGCAGCATCCAGGCTGCCTTCTCGTGGGCTTCCATTATCCCCGTCAGAAAATCCTGATTGCCCGCATCGCCATACGATTCGGCTGCCTTTACCAGATCCACCCGTAGCGAGCGAATGATCGACTCATGATCGGAAAGTAAATTCTCAGTCATCTGACTTGTGCCAATCTGTCCGCCTGCGTCTTCGTTGATCCGTGCATCCTTAAGAAACTCCTCAAAGCTTCCGGTTGAATAGAGTCCTAGGGCGCGAATCCGCTCGGCCACTGCATCGATCGTTTCGTCGATCTCTTCATACTGACTCTCGAAAAGCTTGTGAAGGTCATGAAAATGGGGCCCTTCCACATTCCAGTGATATTTGCGGGTTTTGGTATAAAGGACATATTCATCGGCCAAAGTCTGGCGCAAGAGATTCGCTACACCGATGCGTTGGGATTGATCCAGGCCAATTGAAATAGTGCTCATGCCAAGTTGGATGCCACAAGTCTGCATCTGGACTCGTCATCCCTACGCCGATCTGCCCCACTAACGCAGCAATCGTTCGATCTTCACCCGCCCAATCCGGTTGCGCTCCATCTCAATCACCGTATAGCGCCGGTCGCCTTCTTCGATGGCCTGTCCCACCGCAGGAATGTATCCGAGGCGGAACAAGATAAAGCCAGCCAGAGTCTCAAAGCCGGCATCCCCAGGCAAATCAATCCCGAACTTAGTCTCGAGATCGCGAGTGGGCACAGAGCCCTCCAGCTCAAGCTGATCCGCGTTCTTCGCCTGCTCCACCACCACCAGATCGTGCTCATCCTCAATCTCACCAAAGACCTGTTCGAACACATCTTCAAGCGTCAGCACCCCGCTCACCGCCCCAAACTCATTCACCACCAGCGCCATATGCGCACGATTATGGCGAAACTCGTCAATCAGATCGCTTAGCGATTTCGTCTCTGGGATCACTGGCAGCTTCCGCACATGCTGCTCGAGCACAAATTTCCGTACCGGCCGCCGCTTCTCCGTTGCAACGCGCCTCTCCTGCCAGACCACCAGCAAGTCACGAAAATGCACGATTCCAATAATGTTGTCCGGGCTGTCTTTGTAAACAGGCACACGCGAGTAATGGTGATCGCTCATCGTTTTAAGCAACTCATCAAGCGGTGCGTCACTCGGCAAACACACCATACTGCTGCGCGGTGTCATCACCTCGCGTGCCACTAGCTCACGCAACTCAAGCAATCGGTCAATCGCATGAGCCTCGAAATTTGTCACCGTAGCATGTTCCAGGCTAGATTCCACAATGTGCCTGATCTCTTCGAGTGAGTGTATTCCGTGCGCCCCGCCCTGTGGCAAACCCAACAACCGCGAAAAGAAGTTCGAAAGCCGCTCTACCAAGAACACCAACGGAGCAAACATGCGGCTTACTACCAGCAGTGGTGGCGCACTTAGAATGCTGATGCGTTCGGAAGCCAGAATGCCGATGTTCTTCGGAACCACCTCTCCGATCACCACCAATACCAGCGTCAACACAACAAAACTCAACATCAGGCAAAAGACTTCCACAACCTTGATGTACTCTCGGGGTGCCAACGGTACTAGCTGCGTTTGCAGCCATTGATTGATTGCCTCTTCTCCTGCCACACCCATCGCCAGCGACGTGATGCTGATCCCGACAGTGATCACGCTTAATAGCCGCTCGGTACTCATCAGCAACTTAAGTGCTGCCTGTGCCCCCAGATTTCCTTCTTGCGCCAATTGCAAAATGCGCTGCCGCCGCACACTCAACAAAGCAATCTCGGAGGCCGCAAAAAACGCATTGATCGCTGTGAGCGTCAACAGTAGAAACAGCTTAAATCCGATATTGCTATTGGCTTCCATTAGACTTTGATTAGGTGCGACGCGTCTTCAAATATACCAATGCCTTGGCCGCAATCCTTTTGATTGCCGCAATAGGCCTGACTTACCGGTTCATCCGGCGAACCATGCCCGAGACTTCGGGGGAGCTTCCGCTCGCAATTTCCAAGCCCGCCACAATCACCAGAGACCGGCACGGCATCCCCCACATCGAAGCTTCCACCATTGAAGACGCAATCTACCTGCAAGGCTTCGTACACGCTCAGGACCGCTTCTGGCAAATGGAAGCTGCTCGCCGCATCGCCGCTGGCGAGATGGCAGAAATCGTTGGAGCCGCCGCTGTCGAAAGCGATCTCGGCGCCCGCCAGCATCGTCTGCGCCGCCTCGCCAACTCGATGGCCGAAACCCTCTCACCCGAAGATCGTCTCTGGCTCACTGCCTACGCCCGAGGCGTCAACGACTGGCTCCTCTCGCATCAGGACGGCCTCCCCCTCGAAATCCGAGCGCTCAACTACACCCCCCGTCAGTGGAACATCGCCGACTCGATGCTGCTCATTATCCACATGTACCGCCAACTCTCCACCAGTTGGACCATCGAATCCGATCAGCAACTCCTGCTCTCCCGCAGCACCGACAAAGAAAAAATCCGCTCGCTTTTCCCCACCCGCGCTGGCACAGAAATCCTGCCTGGCTCCAACGCCTGGGCCATCTCCGGCGCGCGCACCCAAAGCGGCAAGCCCATCCTTGCTGGCGATCCACACCTTCAACAAAGCTGGCCCAGTACCTTTTACATCAACCATCTGAAAGCCGAAAATCTCGACGTCATCGGCGGCTCTCTTCCCGGCGCACCCGCCGTTGTCATCGGCCACAACCAGAAAATCGCCTGGTCCATGACTACCCTCCACTTCGACGTCCAGGACCTCTACTTCAACGAAACCAACCTCACCGGAATTGATCACGAAACCATCCTCGTCAAAGGCGCGCGCCCAGTCGAGGTCAACATCCAGATCACCCCCCACGGCCCCATCATCGACCGTCACGGTGCCCGCTACGCCCTTCAGTGGACCGCCTTCGAGGGCAAATACCCCTTCGCCTTTTCTCAACTCAACCTCGCCCAGAACTGGCAACAATTCCGCGCCGCCCTCTCCCGCTATCCCGGCCCCGGCCACAACTTCATTTATGCCGACACCGACGGCAACATCGGATACCAGGCCGCAGGCAAGATGCCGATCCGCAAAATCGCCGACAGCGGCATTCCTCTCGATGCGCGTAATCCCGACAACCAGTGGCAGGGTTTTATCCCCTTTGACGAACTCCCTTCGTCCTTCAGCCCCAAGGGCGGCGTCCTGATCAGTTCAAACGAAAACCCCTTCCCCCGCGATTACAAATACAACGTCTCGGGCATCTTCACCCCACCCTACCGGCAGCGTCAGATCGCGAATCTTTTGGCTACAAAGCCCAAGTGGCAGCCAGTTGAGATGGCTGCGATCCAGAAAGACGTCTACTCCGCTTTCCACCACTTCTTTGCGCAGCAATTGGTCAAAGCCGGCAAGTCCCGTAAGTCCACCAGAGAAGACTTCACTGCTGCCCTCGAAGTTCTCGATACCTGGAACGGCCAGATGGAAACCGGCCTCGCCGCACCGATAATCTCTGTCCTCGCCTACGAAGAATTCAAGCGCGCCATCATGCGCAGTGTCACCACTGTGCCGATCAACTTCGACTCCCACTTCGCCCCTTCAATCGTCGAGAACATGCTCCGTGCCCGCCCCAAAAACTGGTTCGCCGACTACGATCAGGTCCTGATCCAATCTCTACTCGATGCACTCGATACCGGCGTCAAGCAACAAGGCAAGAACCCCAGGTTCTGGGACTATGGCCGCTACAACCGCATCGTGATTCCCAACCTCGTCCTGAGCGAAGCCATTACTATCGGCAAGTTCATTGCCAAGCCCTGGATGCCCTTCGCCTCCGCCATCCGCACTCTCCGCCTTCCACTGGTCGATAACTACGTGCAAGCCGGTCCTGCTCCCTTGAGCGGTGCCACCCAAACAATCAAGCAGGTCTCAAGCCGCACAGGCCCCGCTTTCCGCTTCGTCGCCGATACCGCCGACTGGGACAATTCGGCCTTCACCATCACCCTCGGCCAAAGCGGCCACGCCTTCTCATCTCACAGCAAAGACTATTGGGAAAGCTATTACAACGGCATGCCCGTTCCGCTCCCCTACAAAAAAATAGAGGCGGAAGCCGTACTCCGGCTCCGCCCCAGATAACACTTCAATACAGAAAGATTTACTTCAGCGACTTCTCAATCGCCGAGGTCAGCTTTGCGTCCATCGGGTCAACCCCAGACTCAAAGCGTTCAATCACTTTGCCATCTTTGCCAACCAGAAACTTCGTGAAATTCCATTTCACATCGCCACCGGTTTTAGTCAGGTAGCTGTAGAGTGGAGTGATGTTCGCGCCCTTCACTTCCACCTTCGACATCATCGGAAAGCTAACGTCGTAGTTGCGCTTACAGAAGGTCGCGATCTCTTCGTTCGATCCCGGCTCCTGCGAGCCAAAATTGTTCGCAGGCACGCCGACGATCACAAAGCCCTGTTCCTTATACTTCCGGTACAGTTCTTCAAGGCCCTTATACTGCGGCGTGTAGCCGCACTGGCTGGCCACATTGACAAACAACACGGGCTTACCCGCAAACTCTTTAAGCGCCACCGGCTTGCCGGCAATCGAGTTCATTGTAAATTCATGCGAAGAATCAGCTGCAGACATGGTGAGAATGGCTCCGAGGAATAGAGATACTAGAATTTTCATCATTTCATAGATGCCGCAGCGGCAGAAAAGGTTAAGATCTTTTTCGTGAATCCACCAAATCACAAGCGCGAACAGTGGGCTTGGTACTCCTACGATTGGGGCAATTCCGCCTTTTCCACCACCGTAATCACTCTCTTTCTCGGCCCCTACCTGACATCGCTGGCAAAGGCCGCCGTAGCCGCTGACGGCAAAATCCACCCGCTCGGCCTCGCAATCGATCCGCGTGCCCTCTGGAGCTACCTCATTGCCCTCTCGGTGATTCTCCAGGTGCTGGTGCTCCCATTGGTCGGTGCCATCGCCGACTACGGCCACAAGAAACGTGAAATGCTCGGCGGCCTGGCCTTTATTGGCGCGGTTGCCACGGGCCTCATGTTCTTCATGCACGGCGAACACTACCTTTGGGGTGCCGCTCTCTTCCTGGTTGCCAACCTCGTCTTCGGCGCATCTATCGTCGTCTACAACGCCTTCCTGCCAGAAATTGCCGCACCCGAAGAACGCGACACAGTTTCCTCCACCGGCTGGGGCATTGGTTATCTCGGCGGCGGAACTCTTCTCGCCCTCAATCTGTATCTTTACAGCAACGCCCAGTCCTTGGGCATCTCAGATGGTATGGCCGTTCGCATCAGTCTCTGTTCGGCCGGCATCTGGTGGGGTCTCTTTACTATTCCGGCCTATATGGGGCTGCGTAACCATTCCGCTGCCCGTTCGCTCCCACCCGGTGAAAACTACCTTTCCATCGGTATCAAACAAGTGGTCGCCCTCTTCAAAGATATCCGCCTCTACCCGCAGGCACTGCTTTTCCTGGTCGCCTTCCTCCTCTACAACGACGCCATCCAAACCGTCATTTCCCTCTCCAGCCAATTCGGATCCGATCAACTCAACATGTCGATGGGCTCGCTTACCAAAGCCATCCTCATGGTCCAGTTTGTAGCCTTCTTTGGGGCTACCGGCTTCAATTTCCTCTCCAAATGGCTTGGTGCCAAACACAGCATCGCCGTAGCCCTAGTCATTTGGACTCTCGTCCTCTTCTACATCTACTTCGCCGTCAAGACCGAAAGCGAGTTCTTCATTCTCGCCTTCGTCATCGCGATCGTAATGGGTGGCAGCCAGGCCCTCAGCCGGTCGCTCTTCTCGCAACTCATCCCCAAAGGCCGCGAGGCCGAGTACTTCTCCCTCTACGAGATCTCGGACAAAGGCACAAGCTGGATCAGCCCCCTCTTCTTTGGTCTCGCCCTCGAACTCACGGGCAACTATCGCCTGGCGATTTTCTCCCTCATCATCTTCTTCATAGGCGGCCTCATCGTGCTCCTTCGCGTCAATATCGATCAAGGCATTAAAGAAGCAAGCAATGCCCACTAACTTTACGGTCGCCCTAGACGGTACCCCTCTCATGGGTCCAGTTGGTGGCATCCACCGCTTCACAGAGCAGCTTATTCTCGCCCTTCGCAACGAGTTCCCCGGCGACAACTACATTCCAGTCTCCGACCAGTTCGCCCCCACCCCGAAGGGCTTGGAGAAGCGCTGGTGGCTCTACGGACTCAACAAAGCTCTCAAGCGAACCGGCGTTCAAGTCTTCCACGGTACAGACTTCGCCGTGCCTTATCTGTCGCGAGTCCCCAGCGTGATGACGGTCCACGACTTATCCCCCTGGAACGAACCATCACCGACCTCAGCCAGAGTTCGGTCTCGAGCCGGCAAGCTGATCAGCTGGAAGATTCCTAGCTTTCTCCATACCCCGTCAGAGGCGGTCCGCCGCGAAGTGATCGAAACCTTTAAATGGCCAGAAGACCGCATCGTTGCGATCCCGCTAGCCGCCGCCGAAATGTTCACGCCGGATCCACGAGAGACAGTCGACCCATACTTCCTCTACCTCGGCACCCACGAGCCACGCAAGAACCTCGAAGTCCTGGTGCAAGCGATGGCGATCCTGGACGCCCAGGGCATCCGCATCCCGCTCTTGATGGCAGGCCAATCCCGCCCAGGCTACCGGCTAGACCTGCATCCCAACATCGAGCGCTTAGGGCCGCAATCAGAAGCCGAACTGCCGCGGCTCTACCGCAACGCCACAGCCGTCCTCTATCCCTCAAACTACGAAGGCTTCGGCCTCCCGATTCTCGAAGCGATGCAATCGGGAGCCCCGGTGATTGCCTCGGACATCCCGGTCCACCGCGAAGTAGGAGGAGATGCAGCGCTGTACGCCAGCCCCAAAGATCCCGCCGCCTGGGCCAGCCTCATGCAGTCTCTGATCGGCGGCGACCCCCAACGCTCTGCAGCCTCACTGGCCCGAGCGAGAGAATATAGTTGGCAAAAAACAGCAAGAGCTTTCCGGGATCTCTACGCCCGCTGCTTACAGGCCAATCGGTAGATGCAACTGGAATCTGCCCTGCTGGCGTCTCTAGACCGCCGGGGTGAAAGACGGCTGTGGTCGAAAGCGTCTAACTTTAATCGAGCCCGCTCGCTGGCGCGTCTGAAAGATTTTGTAAGCCGACTGCATTCCCATCAGCGTCTCCATTTTTGGCCCAAACGCCTCTTCGATCCGAACTGCCATGTCACCAGTCAGGTCCACCTTTGAGTTGAGCAACCCTGACAAAGACTGTCGCGACACTCCCGGCGCTTTGGCCCTCCGCGTAAAACCGCTTGAGTGCTTTGCGACTAAAGCTACGGAATCTCACAAACTAAGTGACAAGCGTCGCGTGACGCTTGTCAAACCGCAAAGCCTGTCCCATTCGTCCCCACATGCTAACCTTAAAAATACTTCACCAGTGTCACCTTACCGCCATATTTCCGCCCTCTTAGCCCTAGCCATAACTTTCTCCTGCAACCGCCAAGCCGCCCCTGCCTCTGCCAATGCCAACGCACCCCAGGCCGTCCGCACCGTCCAATCCTCCTCCGCCGACGTCCCTCTCGAAATTTCCTCAATCGGCACCGTCGAAGCCAGTTCCTCAGTAGAAGTCAAAGCCCGTATCACTGCACCCATATTGAAGGTCCACTTCAGCGAAGGCCAGGATGTGCGCCAAGGCCAACTCCTCTTCGAACTCGACGCCGAACCCATCCACCGCCAGATTGCTGAAATCGAAGCCAATATCGCCCGCGACGTAGCCGGTGCCAAGCAAGCCGAAGCCAACATCACCCGCGATCTTGCCAATCAGAAGAATCTCGATTCCATCGCCGCCCGCACTATAAAACTCCTCAATGAAGGCATCACCTCCCGCGAACAGGCAGACCAAAGCCAATCCAACGCCGACGCGGGCAAAGCAGCGGTAGACGCCAACCGTGCCGCACTCGAAAGCGCCCGCGCTGCAGAAAAAGCCGAACGCGCCCGCTTCCAGGCCGCTCGCCTCCTCCTCGACTACACCAAAGTCCTCGCCCCTATCTCCGGACGCGCCGGCGACATCGCTACAAAAGAAGGTAGCCTTGCCCGTCAGAACGACAACACCCTCGTCACTCTGCTTCAATCTTCACCCGCTCTCATCGCCTTCTCACTCCCAGAGCAGCTCCTCCCGCAAGTTCGTAAGTACCAGCAACAGCAACCTCTAACGATCACCGCCACAACCGGCGAGAACACCGCCACCGGCATCCTTCGCTTCATCGACAACACCGTCGACCCCACCACCGGCGGCATCAAGCTCAAAGCCAACTTCCCCAATGCCGACCGCGTCCTTTGGCCCGGTCAGTTCGTCAACATCAGCGCCCGCCTCAACCTCGAACAAAACGTTGTCCTGGTCACCTCGAAAGCCGTCCAAACCGGCCCCCGCGGTAAATACGTCTGGGTCCTGAACCCGGCAGACTCCACCGTCTCGATGCGAGAAGTCACCGTCGGTCGTCTCTACATACCCAAAGGAAAAGGCGAACACGCCGTCATCACTGCTGGCCTTAAACCCGGCGAAAGTATCATCTCTGAAGGTCAAAAGCGTCTCACTCCCAACGCCAAAGTCCGCCTCCTCGAAGCTGCCAACTGACCCATGTCCATCACCGATTTCTTCATCCGCCGCGCTGTAACTACCTCGCTCATGATGGCCGCCCTGCTCAGCTTCGGCCTGATCAGCTATTTTGATCTGCCCGTCAGCGATCTCCCACCCGTCGAATACCCCACCATCCAGGTCAGCGCCGCCCTGCCGGGTGCCAACCCCGACATCATGGCGTCTTCCGTCGCCACGCCCCTCGAAAAAGCCTTCTCCAACATCGCCGGAGTCGAGAGCATGTCCTCCTCCAACACCAACGCAAGCACCACCATCACATTGCAATTCGACTTCAGCCGCACGCTCGATTCCGCCGCTCTAGACGTTCAGTCCGCCATCTCACGTGCCACCGGCGAACTCCCGCGCAACATGCTCGCCCCGCCCTCCTTTCGCAAAGTCAACCCCGCCTCTCGCCCCGTCGTCTTCCTCGCCCTCACTTCAGAAACGATGACCCTCGCCGCCCTCAACGAGTACGCCGAAAACCTCATCGGCCGCCGTCTTTCGATGCTCAACGGTGTCGCGCAAATCATGGTTTATGGCGGCCAGAAATACGCCGTTCGGGTTGAGATCGACCCAGACCGCCTCGCCGCCCGTCAGGTCGGTCTTGAGGAAGTCCGCGCTGCCTTCTCGCAACAAAACGTCAACCTCCCCGCCGGCTCCATGCACGGCATCACCAAGGCCTACACGGTTCAATCCAACAGCCAGCTCAGCACGGCAGACCAGTTCAAGCCGATGATCGTCGCCTACCGCAATGGCAATCCCGTCCGTCTCGAAGATGTCGCCCGAGTTCGCGATAGCGTTAACTCCGAGCGCTCCGTCTTTTGGGTTAACGGCAAGCTCGGCATGATCGTCGCAGTGCAGAAACAGCCCGACGCCAACACAGTCGCCGTCGTCGACGAAGTCAAACGCCAGCTCCCCAACCTCCGCCAGAACATGCCTGCCGGCATCAATCTCGACGTCGAATTCGACGCCTCCCGCAACATCCGCGAATCCATCGAAGACGTCAAGTTCACCCTCTATCTCACCATCGGTCTGGTCATCCTGGTTATCTTCGTCTTCCTCCGCAACGCCTCGGCTACCATCATCCCCAGCCTCGCCGTTCCCCTCTCACTGCTGGGCACCTTCGCCGCCATGAAGCTTCTCGGCTTCACCATCGACACCCTCTCGATGATGGCCATGACTCTCTCAGTCGGCTTCGTCGTCGACGACGCCATCGTCATGCTCGAAAACATCGTCCGCCACATGGAGATGGGCAAGCCCCGCATGCAGGCCGCCTTTGAAGGTGCCAAAGAAGTCGGCTTCACCATCGTCTCGATGACCGTCTCGCTGGTCGCCGTCTTTATCCCGGTCCTCTTCCTCGAAGGCATCATCGGCCGCCTCCTGCGCGAATTCTCGATCACCATCGCCGTTGCCATCCTGATCTCCGGCCTCATCTCGCTCTCGCTCACACCGATGCTCTGCAGCCGCTTCCTTCACCACGAGAAACCCACCGGACGCCTCTTCCTCCTCACCGAGAAATTCTTCGATGGGATGAACAACCTCTACCGCCACACCCTCATCTTTTCGCTCCGCCATCGCTTCACCGTGCTGATGCTCACCATCGCACTCACCGTCTTCACCGGCTGGCTCTTCTACGCCATGCCCAAAAGCTTCGTCCCCACTGTCGATACCGGCATGGTCTTTGGCGGTACAGAAGCGGCCCAGGACACCTCCTTCGACGAAAACGTCAAACTCCAACGCCAAGTCCTCGAAATCGTGCAGAAAAACCCCTACGTCAGCCAGTTCGGCACCGGTCTCGGTGGCCAGACGGGCGGCGGCTTCCTCTTCATCCATTTCACCCACGATCGCAAGCGCCCGCACGCCACCGAAATCGTCGCTCAAATGCAGAAGCAGTTTGCCCAGATCCCCGGCTTCACCGTCTTCCTCCAACCCCCACCCATGTTGACTCTAGGCCAGAACGAATCGCGATACCAATACTCCGTCGCCCTGCAGGACGCCGAAACCAGCACCCTCTACCAATGGGCACCGAAGCTCGAAGCCAAGCTCCGCAGCCTTCCCGTTCTCGCCGATGTCTACAGCGATCTCCAGCTCAACAACCCCCGCGTCAACGTCGATATCGATCGAGACCGCGCCTTCTCCCTCGGCGTCACCCCAGAACAAATTGCCAACACGCTCTACGACGCCTACGGCAACCGCCGCGTCTCTACCATCAGCGCCCCAGCCAACGAATACGACGTCATCATGGAAGTCCTCCCCGCCTTCCGTCGCGATCCAGCCGGCCTCTCCAAGCTCTACGTCCGCTCAAACACCGGCAAGCTGATCCCCCTCTCCGCGGTCACCAATGAAATTCAGGGCGTTGCTCCTTTGAGCGTCAATCACATCGGTCAGCTACCCGCCGTCAACATCCAGTTCAACGCCAAGCCCGGCGTCTCCCTAAGCGAGGTAACAGAGCAAGTCGACGAAGCCGCCAAACAAATTGGCCTCCCCGACACCGTCTCTTTCTCCTACCAGGGCACCGCCTCGGCCTTCCAGAAATCCGTCGGTGGCCTCGCCATCCTCCTCGGCATCGCCATCCTCGTCATCTGTCTCTTATACACATCTCCGAGCCCACGAGACTAAGGCGAACCTCGTATGCCGTCTTCTGCTTGAAAAA